>Ga0126342_10018890_pt1 | contig 11775 bp, 10 predicted proteins | sample Cyp1metagenome_FD_92528 | JGI IMG/M metagenome (GOLD analysis project Ga0126342, IMG submission 92528) | Coral microbial communities from Lord Howe Island, Old Settlement Bay, Australia - Cyphastrea 1 metagenome | ecosystem: Host-associated > Invertebrates > Cnidaria > Coral ... | reverse complement strand
TTTTGGGTCAATGTGTAAAAAAAAAGTTGCAATGCATTCCCCAGGAAAACGCCGATATAAAGTGGACATGTTAGTTGATACCTGAAACGGTAGCCTGAGACACGTTTGTTCCCGGGAGTGTATATCCCAATTTTTTTATAACTTTTTCCATGCCTGGCCAGTAGACATCAGCGGACACTGAGGTGGGAGACAAAAGATTTGGCACGGTGGCGAGGCAGTATAGCAGTGCCTGGCGGCATTGCTCGGAGGGCTCCAATTTTCAGAATGTTCTCCAAGGTTCACTTTGGCGGTTCAGAAATTATTCAAGGATACAATCAGTTTTTTGCTGGTGCAAAGTTATACCCAAAAAAAACAAAACCGTGCAGAACCGGAACCTCTAAGTATCTGTAGAAGCTATGGTTCCATGCCAGCTATGATTGCTTTAGAAACTGCTCAGTCCAGCTATACCAACTGATGCTATGGCTGGTTTCGTTTTTCAATGCCATTTCCTGGACGCAGGCTGGAAGTTTTCCATCCACGTGGCCGAAGGAGGTGAGCTGAAGGGGCTGCAATTGGGGTTAGTTTTACTGCTATAGCCATGGTATAACGGTACTATAACCATGACCATGCTATTTTTATCTATTTATCTATTTGTATCCTTTTTTTGCCCATCAAAGCTGCCATGGATCTGGCGCATCAGGTGGTGGTGGGCTGCGCCGCAGATCTCCCCTCGGGGATTCTGCAGTTCAGCACCAACGGTGTTTGGATCAAACCGGAAACATTCTCCGGAGTACAATGCGCTTGGGCCTCAGTGCCAGGAGAGGAGGAGGAGGATGAGGATGAGGATGATGATGATGATGATGATGATGATGATGGTAGTAGTAGTAGTAGTAGTAGTAGTTTTTATTGCTACTAGTAGTTGATATATACGTAGTATTAGTATCACCATCACTATGATGGTCTTAGTCTTCATGATTATCATTATCATTATCATTATCATTGTCATTATATATATATATGTACATATTTATTTATATATATATATATTATATTATAATCATGATGGTCACCCTGATGGTGAATCCTGGACGTGGCACTGACTGCATTGACGCGCCCCCATGCCCAGGCCTCGTTGTACCCTGCCGTCTCCGGTCAAATGACCGCCTCCTTCAAGCTTCGACCAGAGGAATGGCAGTATGGACCACCCGACGGCTCCTACAAGTCACCTGCGGCTTGTGCTGGGACCTCAGCCTTTTAGGCCTGGAATGGCCTGGATCTTGATCAATGAATCACCATTGGGTGCGTGTGTCACGTGGGTGTGGCGGGCCAGTCTGGTGATATCGAATAAATGCGCTCCTTTTGAAACCATTTTGCATATTTTGATGGGGTTTGTTGGCTACAGCACTGTGTGGTTTCGTTCTGTCCAAAGTTTCCTTGTTTATCATAGTCCTTTCCGCATGTTGAGAGGCGAAACATGGTGAAACTGTTCCATTTGGTCATATTGTGGGTATTGTTTGGTATGGGTCAAACAGTTTTTGTTCCAGAACTACTTGCTCCATATACACCACTTTGTGGCATTCAATTGTGGTTCATGCTGGGCACCCATCTCCAACCCATCCCCTGATATGGCACAGGCCCAGTGTCCACGTGCCTTACCAGCACCCGTGCGTTTTCCCGATGACTGGGCCTCTCGGCGTGAAATCTGAAGCGGAAAATTGTCGGGTCGCAGATGAAGTTAGTTGATCTCATGTGAGTATGGCTGAAATTGGGGTATACCCCGGAAATTAAATGGTTATTTTCAATGATTTTCCTAAGTGAAAAAAATGATGCTATTCCAGGTGAGGTGGTACCATGACTGGTCATCATCTCCTGAGGTTCTGGCGAAGGGGTTGCAACACCTGGCGGAGCGGCAAAAGGTGGGGGGCCTGCGGTATCCTGCGGTTCCTCGTTCCATCCTGTGGTTGAGAACAGGATTTTCATGGATTTTCCAAAAAAAAATTGGAACATCGCCACTTATAGCCACGTTTCAAATTTTGAAACCTGGCGATGTGAACCAAAATTCATGTTTTTTGTTGAAGCAAAATGGATGCTATGATTTTCCAGAGCCTAGGAAAATGATCGGGGAAAAATATGGGAAACCAATTTCGTCATTGGACCAGGATGATCCCTGAAGGATCCCAGCAGGTGAGGGTTGAATGTCATCGATGCGCGCGCCTGTTCTGTATCTTTATCATTCTTGATCCAAGGTGATCCAAGGGTTTCCATGGTTTCCCCTTTCAACTCAGAGAAAGATGGGGCAACCTGATTGGGAGTTCCATAGCCTACTGACACATGTGTTTGGGTCAATATTCAAGTGATTCAAGGTCCAGCAGACTGCAACGTCACGTCATCTGTAATGATAGACCACTGGGCACTCAATTCTTGCCCATCCTCCTTTTTTACAGACATCTATGTACTATTGTAATACATATATATGTAATTATTATTATTATTTATTATTATTATTATTGTTATTATTATTATTATAATTATATATTATCATTATATGATAATATATATATATATATACATATATACACCTCAGTTTTGTCAAAGCAAAGATCAGCCGTTTCCCTCTCCAAAACGACGACCTCTGAAGAGCCAGCAGCGTCAGGTGGATTTGCTCACCACGCTTCAAATATCATGCACCGTGGTCTTGTGCTGACCTGAGCCTTCTCAACCTGTGATGTTCCCATGTGACCATGTGAATGCAGGCCAGCTGCACATGGTCCAAATGATTTGGAAGCTGAGGTTACCCATGATTGTTAGCACAAGTACGTACCATATCGATTACTTTTGTTAGTGACAAGTACCATCAAGTACCCAAGAGTTGTCGACCAAAAAAAAACCAAGACCCGTCCTGCTCAGCCGAGGCCCTCCGTTGAAGACCTCACTCTGGAGGGTTTGATCCTCAGCTGGGCCGTGTATCCAAAGGGGCTGGCTTTGGGAAAAAATGGAAACATATGGGAAAAAAAAACTCTGGAAAAAACCAGATGTATAATGTTAAAAGATTGATGTTTTCTTGCTGGTGATTTCGAATCATTTATATTGATTTATGGTATTGTACTGTATTTCAGTACTGTGAAGCATCCATCTTCTAGGCGGCAGTGTCGTTCCGGAAGATATTGATGATTCCTCAATGAGAAATGGCACCTAAACTTATTAAACTTATCTCCATTTAGAGAGCGGACATTATGCACGTCTTATCAGTTTTGACTTCCCTATGCGACTGATGCAGGGAAGCACTTTATCAGTTTTGATAGTTGCGTGTTACTTTTTGGTGACTGTTCCACCGGGTAATACTTTCACATGGTAAGATGTCCAATCAGCTGGGAAGGATGCTACAGCCTTCATTTATACAAAAGAATGATACCGAACATGATCCTCAAGCTCCTAGACGGGCCGCATCCCACGCTTCAAGGAAGTTGGGTTCTAAGTGGTTTCCTTGTATCCTATTCTGCTTGTTGGTTGCACTCAGGTGTGAAGCCTGAAAGGTCCAAGGTGGCCGTAACAGCCCGGGCCCTCAGAGGCAGTCTTTGCTCGATCAGTGGAAGAATGGAAGTTGCCAACCCCGTGGATGTTGCTAGGTATTATAGCATGTGTGCACGTGCAGGATATAATGGGAATATAGGATGTGTTCCCTGAAAATATGTTTCATAGACCTGATGTCATTCTAGCAGGCCGCACCTTGCCTCTCCAAGTAGGAGTTGCATCTGTCTCATAGAAGGCCACCTGTGTTTAATCTTGGTCTTGGACCCTCAAAGAATGATCCAAAATGGCCGAGGATAGGGTCCTCCATTTCTGGACACATCCACTAGAATTTTTGCGAGAAACTAGATGGTTTCAATTTCACACTTAGAATTGAAGTTGTTTCATAATCCTAATCCCACTGAGCCAAGATGGCCATTCTACACTTTTTAAGTAGGAAAAATCCCATCTTGAGTGTTGATAAATGTTACCCAAAGGACGCCTCGGATGAACTCTTTGGCTTCGTCCTGGATGCGGACGGGATGGGGCAGCTGGATATGGCCATTTTCTGGTGGGTTCCTGTCCAGCCGGATTTCGGTTCGGATTTCTTGGTATAGTTCATGGTGCATTTGTTGAATCCCGCAAGCTGTACGGCATTGCACGGCTCAGAATGGAATTTGTTGGGAGGGATTGAAGTTGTTGGGATCTTCCACACCCATTTGGGATCTTTTAGTTGTGTATCAGTGTATCACAAAGAGGGACCCAAAAATGGGAACACCATCAACAAAATCTGCAGACCCCAAGTTCTTATTTTCCTTTTGTACGGAAAACGCCCTGTTGACTGTGACCCAAAGTTGGAACATCGTAGCACCATGCCAGCATGGCTTTGACATTTGGAGGCCCACCATAGCTCATAAGTGGCATCCAAAAGATCCTCTACTTAACCAGAGTCTCTGGAGGACGGGCAACCCCGGTCCAGCGAAGAGTGGGTGGAAGAGACGTGGGGGTCCCAAGAGTCAGCGGACTGCTTGCCAGTTACTCACTGATCTCACTGTGTCTAAGTGGGTTATTATGCAACGGCTATATCTAGGATATCCGATATCCATTGGATATCCAATGGATATCCCAGTTAGGATCATAAGGATCAAAGGCGTTAGCAACCCGAATGGATGTGCAGGTTGGATTCCCTCGGCCTCACCGTGAGCAGCGCTGCCGGGGCAGCGTTACGCCTGTGGAGCCAGCAGTGTTGACCATCAGCAAGCTGTAGCTGTGGTGAACCGAAGCAATGTATATATGATATAAATGTGGGGCAATCTGGAAAAAATGAGTTTCAAACCCCAAATTGATGGTTATTGTTTGGGGTTTAGTCATGTTATAAGTTACGCTATTCTTCTCAGTGCATGCTCTCCATTCCGAGGAGATTCATTCTTGGTGTAAGGTCATAGGTTAGACTACTGAAGCGTAGAACGGCAGAACCATCGTCTATCCCCATTGTTTCAAGGTTACAATCATGTTGAATACCCATTTTGTTGTTGGGTGATGAACTCCCCATTTTGATCACTTGTGATCATTTTTTGATCATTTTTCATCCATCTTTTTGATTCTGTTTGCTGGCATCAGCCAGGCTCTGGCAAACGGATGCAGATGTGCAGTCGCCACGGCTCTCTGCCAAGCTGGAAGACCTTTGTTCGCATCAGGCCTGGTGCTGAAATCTGTGGCTGGGATGATGCAACTGTTCATTACTTGGATGAGTCGGAAGTGTACAAGACATAGAAAGCCAGGTATGAGGACTTGCCACTGGGATAAAAACTGGGCGAAAAGGGCATGTAAACAAGTTATAACAAGTTGTAAGGGGTAACAGCCCAGTTGCGAACTGCTTATTCAGGGATCATTCCAGAGGGCTTCGTTTGCTCGGGAAATGCGAGCCAGAGGGGCATCCCGGACGCTGGGATACAAGCAACTTTTCTCCCATCGCCCTTTGGTGTTTGTCAGTTTCCAATCAACACAGGTGAATCTTGGCAGCCGGAAACAGATCGAACAGGTAGATGTGCGGATCTACCTACCTTGAAGCAATCGAATGGAAATGGCATATTGCCTCCAATCCTCTAGTATCCCGCCATTCCAAGATGATCTAGAACCGACCCACCAAGCAGATGCGGGAGCTGAAAATGTTTGGCTGGGAAGAAACGACCTAAGGATGCCAACTTCAAGAAAGCATGCCCTGGGGGATCGATTTGAGGGTATCCCCCAAACGTATCCAACTCCCTTTAAACATCCGGCACGTCAGGGGTATAAATCATTATAAATCCAGTATATATTTGGATTCACCCTTTACCTGATCATCCTTTTCGGTTGGGATAGACACCAACCGCAGAGGTGACTCTGGTGAGCGACAGCATGCCATCGTGGGTACTTCGGCTTGGTACAATGATGCACGGAGACCAAGCAGACTGCAGCGGCTGCTCGTTAAATGTGTTGTTGGCAACTGGCACCTGGATGGATTTGAATAATTTCGATTTATATCTGGCCATCCCATGTCATCCTCCGGTTGCATTTGCATACTGGTTTTTGAAAGATCCATTGTGATGAAAGCGGTGCTTGGCTAATGGGTTTCTGACCATCAATAGCAGCGGATATGTCCAGCAAATTTGCTGGTCATACCTTCCCCAACAAAAATGGAGATGAACAAGCCAATCACAAATCGACTCATTACTTGGATCATCTGGTTTTTTGGGAGTTTAATCAACATTAACACTGATTAACCAGATACCCTCTGGTAAATAAACATAGACCCTGAAAATCACCAATTTTTAATGGAGACTAATCTTCCAACCCCTATCTGCCAGGGTCTATGTTAATTTACCAGAGGGTAGATCATAGATTAACCTTCATCCAAGTTGAAAACCTGACCATATCTGACCACTCTTCCAGGCCTCGCCTCTTTGATCGACATTGTCGCGAAGTGCTGCTGAGGTGCCCGGGCAACATGGGGGGATTTCGATTGTGTCAGTTCAATTACCGGAGGGTACCCAGAGAGGATGGTGATACGCAACAGATGGGTACCCAGATGTCTATCGTTTCAATCCTTTTCAATACCTTTCAATCCTTTTGATGGGTTTCTTACAGATGAAGACATAGTTTGATGGTTGGACGGTTGGAACCCCACCCCACTTCTTGAAGGTGTTTTGACCATAATGTCCTGAATGGAAAGGGTCGTCTTGCTTTGCATGTTCATTCTGAAGCCGACAGTAGGGGTATAAAAATGGTACTCGTACAAATTAGCCTTACAAATCATTAAACTGGTCAATCATTAAATCCCAATTTGTTTGCTGATGAAGTCTCCACATGTGCGTGTTTGACCCCATCCACCCCATTTAGATGTACATAATAGGTATGGGTCAAAATTATTGACCCCCACAGTGGACGGTTTTAGCCTTTCGTGGGACATGCGATAGGATATACCATTTGGATCCTAGAGGAGGAATGAAATGGTGAATTGCCGCTTTACTATCCTTAGGGATCCTGTGGATTTCTCATCCCATGTTATTCTCCAATACATTTAATTTATTACGCCCTTAGAATCCCTGGTTGAGTACTGGATCTATTCACTTTGGACCCCGTGTTGGTGGTGTTTCACATTAGGTGGCAGATGTTATTTTAGTTTATCCGTTAAGACATATTAAAACTAGTGTTAGTTGATCATATTGCCAGGGTATTCCCAGAGAACAGGTATATTTTCCCCATCAGCATGTCCATTAAAAATTCAGTAATATTATTCCCATTGTCTGGCCTCTTATAATGGTTTTTTTTCTCCCCTCTGAGGTCTTCAGCCTTTGGCTTGCCCTTTGCGGTGCACGACCGCCAGACCCGCGAGGTGCGGAAATGGTCTGACTTGGATGATTTCATGTTAGGAAACCTCCAATGATCAATGATTAATCCGGCTATGCATGGGTTCAATTTCTATGTCTGGTTTGGAGAAATGCTGAGCAGCATGGAGACGTTGGTAGTGCATCGAGGAACTTGGTGTAAGATGGTGTAAGTGCATAGCATCCATCATCCATCATTTTGTGGTTCTGGCGCATCTTCTGAGGATGAACATCCATCACTACCGGCCATTTTGGTGATTTTTGGTGTGCGAGTGCTTTGACGCCATACGGTCCCATACCATCCCTGGTATTGACATAGTTATCTAGTTCTTATGTGAACATGTGTCTGATTTGTGATCATTCTACCATATTTGACACATTCATGAGGGTATATATTCTACATTATTCTACTATGGATACACCTGTGACACTCGGCAGGTGAATCGCCGTTATAGCGAGGCGAGGGACGGGACTGGTTGGTGCTTCTCGGGACATCACCGGTTGGTTTTTTTTGGGGACCAGTCCCAAGATGTTTCACGTGCATCAAAAGCTCTGTAGTCTGCTTGAAATGCATTTGCCGAAGCTGAAGGGTCTATTTCATGGGGTTTCAATGGGTTCCAGGGCCCCAGTCACCATGAAGAAAAATGGAAAGATTATTCAAGACACCAGCGCCAAGTCGTGCTAGGTCATGAAGGCGGCAGAAGGTCGCGTGGCTCAAGCGAAGAATATGGGAGATCAACGAGCTCTGTCCGAAGCCTCAGGTTTTGAGCTGGCATGGTCATACCTTCATCCCAGGGTGCGTGCCGTTTGACACCACCGTGCAACTGCACTGAATACGGGATGTCCATGATGTTAATATCTGAAATTGTGGGAAATCAATCGGACTTGAAAGTGCAAGAGTGATAAGAAAGAATTCCCTTTGAAAGTGCTGCGCCCATTATGTTTCCCTCTTGCTCTGACTGTTGGTGCCCTGCAGATGCCCTGCTCCAGCGTTTGTGCAAAGATTTGTGCCCATCACCTGCTCTGACATAGGGCGTTTGCCCAGGAATTATGCACAAACAGGGATGGTCATGCAATCACCAACATCTTGGGTACTCCTATACTACAATACATGAACCCCGGTATGTATTGTCCCTTCCCCCCAATATTGATTTGGGGGTCCATATTGATTTGGTATTAGGGGGCTGCGTCAATCCATCCCTGGTTTATCCCATGAAGCCCGGATCCAAATGGATGATTTTTCAGCATCGCGGACTTGGATGTCCTGCATTTTCTGTGCCATGTTGTGCGTACTTTGGGGATCATCTCCCAAGCGACATGCATCTTATTGAAATCACACCGCAGCTCCGATTTCCCTGGACAACTGCCTTACATTTTTTTCCCAGCAAGGATGCCTTTGCCCTGATAGTTTCTCATGTGTTTCAGAACATGGAAGTGCTTCACCTATATAATGGTTTTTGGATGTTTTCGGCATGTCGAAAACCGAGCCTTGGCCCAGGTCACAAGCTTATGAGCACCTCTTTGAGCTCACCAAGCAGATTTCGCAAGATCCAGAGGTGCATGGCTCAGGATTAAACGGAATCTAGCCAACCACGGGGACATCAAAGTCATCCAAGGGACTCATGATCTTTTGACAAATGAAAGTGAGGATGTAACGATAGCTGATATGGCTCAGGTCGATCACTGATATCGGGCAAGACTATTGGATATACAGAGACAGCAACGACTTGGGGGTGGATTCATACTCAAACTCACCAGCACGGCCATTGCTGTAGGTTTGGATTGGCTCTTTGACATCTGAGTTGGCCAAAGTGGACAGGCGCCATATTCCCTACACTACCTGACAACTGCCAATGGGATGATTCTGGGAAAGATGGGATGGGCAGTATGCAGCTGTTGGGAGAGAAGCATGCATCAACGGAGAAATGATCTATCAAGGACGGGATACTAGGTGTTGTATGGTGTTGTACAATTGTCGTCATTTTCCCGTCATGCGAGTAAGCATGGTGAATAGTGTCCGATATGATATATATATATATATTGTGTAGAAACATTCAAAAATTCATCCTCCCAGAAAGAATGGAATCCTGCATTCTTTGTGTGGTGTCTCTATCTCAGATGATTTCAAAGACCAAGGGATTGACAGATCTTAATCGGTTAATGTGCGTTGTTTGAATACATGTTTGGTGGTTAAATATGGTTAAATCATGTAGTTTCCCGGTAAAACCAGAGTTCTCCCCATGGTTTCATCATGCGCAGGGAGCGCATTTGGGATCAAGCCGCGGCGCTGGCTGAGTGCTGCCTGGTCCACTGGCCTCAGAGAAGTTCCTGGGGACAACGGTGAATGATTGATAGGTTGATTTGTCTCTTAGTTTGCTGATTAGTATTGATTAGTAGTTGATTGGTGGCTGATTGATTGGTTGATTCATTGGTTGGTTGGGTTATTTCTTTGTTTAGTTGTTTGGTTGTTTGTTTGTTTGTTTGGATTGCTGGATGGCTGGATGGCTGGATGAGTGATGATGGTGGTGATGGTGATGGTGATGATCATGATCATGATCATGTTGGGTTTGATGATTGTGGATGCTAGACAATGGACAAAAGATTTTGAAAGTTAGCTGATAGTGGCGGATGCGCCTTGCAACCAACCAACATTTGCTTGCTAAGTCGTCTTCTGGTGTGGTCGAGATCCAGTTCAAGGCGCTGCCAGCACCAGTTGACTTGTTTGAGGACTACCAACTGCTGGAACACCAGAAATCCACAGAACATCACAGAACTGCTTGATGGTTTCTCAATGTTTCTCATCTTTCAAATTCGTACTCAGTCGGACAGAGATGGGTGGGGAATCAGGAAAGACTATCCTGGAATTTATTCCTGAATCCATCAGCTGATATTAGCTGCTAGCTGTTGCTAGCTGCATTCCCTCCTCAAGATGCTCCGAGAAATTCTCCCGGCTTGCCAGGATGAGACAGGCTTCGGCCGCGGCGTCACGCAAGGCGGGGGGCTCTGTTCATCAAGGCTTTCCTTGATAGACCCATGCTGCGTAATTTGGATGCATAGATTCCAGCATTAGTAATCACTAGTGACTAGTGGATTCAAGGCCCCAGCCCTCCTGTAATTGACAGGAGCTATGAGGCTTCTGAAGACAGGATATCCAATTCTTGGTACATGTTCCAAGGGGATCTTATTCCCGGGGGGAATGTCTTTCCAAAAACACATGGTGGGATTCATATCTCTCTAGAGGGCTTCTCAGGTACCCCAGCTTGCCAGACACACCAGCATACGTGTATGTCTGAAAATGGAATAGCCCAAAATACCGTGGCTTATGTTTATTGCTCACAGGTTCAAACTGCGATTGGATAAAGCCATTTGCCTGGTATTGTTGTTTGCATCCCATTGTATCCCCTATTATATCCTGTTGTATCCCAATTCCCAATACATCCTCATAAGCGCTCATAGAACGGTTGTTAATATTCCGCATAGTATACCCATTTCGTGGCGTTGATTGGTTGTATCCAATTGCAATTCTGTTACTGGTATGCTTTGTCTCCAGAGTGTATCCCCGTTATTTTCCCATCAGCTCCAACATATATGCATATATATATGTACTGTATATACAATAATTTCTAATGTCATCCCATTGTATCCCATGATATTCAACCATACAATACCTTTTTTTTTGGATACTTCTATATTACATGTTTAGATCTATAAGTATATTCAATTCTGAAAGTATTTCTATATCATATATTCTCATTGTAAATTATCGTATTCTGTTGTATTTTCTTTTTATTCATTCCCACAGTTGGTGAATATCCTAATCTATTGTATTAGTATCCCATATCTATATAATAGTATATAATAGTTAACATCATAGTTAATTGACATCCTCATGGGAATCCACATCAAATCCAGGAGCTCCAGTCGGCCCCAGGTTTCTTCAGTGACGTGGCCAAAGAGCTCCAGCGCTCCTCCAACAACAGCGACGTCCCGATGTGGGCCGCGACCTCGGTGGATATGGAGGGTTATTTTTGGGGGGGAATTACTGTTTTTCCGTTTTGGGCATTTTTGGGGGATTTCTGTTTCCCTGCTTCTTTCCTTTTCTGCTTTTTGTTTTTCTGCGTTTCCCTGTTGTTTGTTTTTACAGTTCTTTGATTCTCTGTTTCTCGACTTTTTTGCTTCTCTGCTTCTTTGCTTCTTCGCTTCTCTGCTTCTCCACTGTGCTGCCTCTCTGCTTCTGTGCTTCTCTGCTTTTCCCTGCTTTTCCAGCTTCTCTGCTTACCTGCTTTTCCGATTCTCTGCGTTTCCCTCCTTTTTTGTTTCTCATACTGCAGATAATCCTTAAGAAACATCATGTAAATAAACCCTAAATCAACCATAAATAAACCCCAAACCAACCAAAGAAACACTAAAGCAACTCTAAGTA
>Ga0126342_10018889_pt1 | contig 11776 bp, 10 predicted proteins | sample Cyp1metagenome_FD_92528 | JGI IMG/M metagenome (GOLD analysis project Ga0126342, IMG submission 92528) | Coral microbial communities from Lord Howe Island, Old Settlement Bay, Australia - Cyphastrea 1 metagenome | ecosystem: Host-associated > Invertebrates > Cnidaria > Coral ... | reverse complement strand
TATATATATATATACACATGATTTATGTAAGTATGACCAATCCAAACCAATCTCCTATCAGATGACCTCAGTAGCACTACTGATCCCATTCTGTGGTGACCTCCACTTTGTCCAGGTGTAGGTGCTGCTGCCACTCGACAGGCCTTGGGGAGGTATGGCTCAAGATCTGCACGTGGCTGGCCATTCGAATAGTTTTGAATTTTCAATCATCCCAAAATGGTGTCAGCAATTTTCACTCCTACCCATATTTTCTGTGATTTTCTGCCATCTTGCACTTCACGGAGTGGCAGATCTCTTGGTTAACATATTTCAACCCACCGGATCCCTCGTCCGGTCCAACTTCAAGCCCGACTCCCTGGCGCCGGCAACGCGACGAGGTTCTGTGTCCAACAGATTCTGCTGCAGCTCTGCGGACAAGACTTTGGGGAGAAGCACCTGGGATCTGCAGGGCCTTGGGATGGCTTTGGGATGGCTTTGGGATGGCCTGGATGGCCTGGGATGTGGAGATTTCCTGCATATTTCTCCGACTAAACTATCTGAGTTTACATTACAGAAGCATGAACAAGTGTACAGTGTACATTTTGTTTGAACATGGATACCCACTCTCAAAAGATCCCAATGATGCTCTGGACATGTGGAACTCATCTTGTTGATTCCAAGCAGCGAAACCAGGGAGCAGCTCACGCGCTTTTGTCATTTGCAATGCCTCGACTAAAGGAGTCACAACACTTGCATCAAAACATTAAGATTCAGACATCAAGCTTATTATTATTTGGGCAATGAACGCATTGCTGCCCAAGCTTCCCTATATATACATGGAGCCTGTGAGTAGAAACACTATTGACTATTGAAGAAGTCCCAACACATCATGTATATAGATTAGATAGGAAGACGCACTCACTTTCTCTCTTTGTGCCGCACAATTCGCATTTCTAAGACTACCTGAGTACCTCCGTTGCGATGTGAATGACACCCACAGCAAAGGTCAATCGCTGTGGTTGGCTAGGATGGTGACACATGAAATCATGATATGAAATCATGATCATACGTGTCCAAACGCGGTCCAGTGTATAATTAGATATAAGTAAACTATCCTGGTCACTGGTCAGCCAAAGCTAAGTGGGATATCAACCAATCATCTAACTGGGCTCCACTGCTGACCAATTAATGGAAGCCTCGAGCCAAGACACTCTCGGTATCTCGACCGATCCTGCTTCCAGGTGGCCTCACACTGCGGCACTGGCCGTTGCTGCCACTCCTTTCTGCACATTTTATGTATGTATTACATAATTATATAATACCCAGACAAATCGAGACAACCATATTTTCTGTAAAGTTCTTTGGCAAGGATATACGAAGACTGCTGGCATGTCCAATCTATCATGTTTGGACGGAAGAGAGAATCCATGCAAAATGCTTTGCAACCATAGAGGAAAAGACAAATCCATACCTTTAGTAGGGCATACACCATGTACCCAAATAATCATGCACACAAATCAACACGCAAAATGTGGCTTGGTTTGGATTGCGCTGAGCCGGATCGTTGGTTTCATGATGTTTTATGCACTGATACAGCTGCTAGCCGCCATGGATCTTAATTACATCCCATGGCTCCCACTGTCCAAAGTGTCTGTCTGGCATATCCCTTCTTCAACAGTGGCCTGTATATCCCTTGTTCTGATCTCTCCTGTACTGTTGCCTTTCAATCCGTTTGTGTGTTCCTTGGAGGTCTCAATCCCCAGCTACAACAGGCAACGACGAGTATAGAAAATAGAGATGGCATAAAACGAGCGAATAACAAACAAACCAACCGCAATGATTTTTCCAACAATACTGGACATGGACCATGGCTTGTCAGTGAAGCAGCGGAACCTGTGGTTGGAGCCGCTCACACAATGTTGCATATTTTTGCTTACGGCCCGAAAACCGGCCCAGCGTTTTTGCGTTTTTTTTTGCGTTGTGATATTGTTTTGGGGGGTGGGGTGGGGGGGTGTAATAACGTCCTGTCTCTACGTTATCATCAATCTTCTTCGGTAAACACGCGTCATGCTACGTTGTACACATTTGTACACTTCTGTTGTGCTTCGGTAAACACCCTTCATGCTACGTTGTACACTTCTGTTGTCCTTTGGTAAACACACTTCATGCTACGTTGTACACTTCTGCTGTACTTCGGTGAACACACTTCATGCTACGTTGTACACTTCTGTTGTACTTCGGTAAGCACGCTTCATGTTACGTTGTACGCTTCTGTTGTACTTCGGTAAGCACGCTTCATGTTACGTTGTATACTTCTGTTGCACTTCGGTAAACACACTTCATGCTAAGTTTTACACTTCTGTTGTACTTCGGTAAACACCCTTCATGCTACGCAGAGAAGTTGAATGTACAGCATGAGTTTGTGAACCACTCCAAAGGCCAATTTACAAAGGCAGTGCGCCGTGTCCAAAGGTGCTGGCCCATACTGGTACAATAGATAGATGCCGGAAGGCCTGTAAAAACATGTTGCCAGGTAGCCTGTCTAGCCAAAGTCCAATGATCATGACATATGTCAAGGCTTGGCAATGGCGATACATACATCGACTGATGTGTGTGATATCACCGCAAAGACGGTCCGCAAGTTGAAGTGATGGAAAAGAATCGCTGGCGCTGTAGCGAAACGCGAAACCATCCCAAAAACGTAATGTTTTTTGAGGGTGTTCAACATGCATTTATTAGCTCCCACTGCAGTAAAACAATGATTTTTCATAAATCCTAATGGAAATGAGGTGCCAAAAGACACCACCATGATATAAACATGTGGCAAATGCCAATGTTTTCACCAAGACGAACATCACAATGAACATGAACATTGATGAAAACGCTGGGCCGATTTCCGGGCCGTTCGGATCCGTTCGGATATTTTTGATTCTCACTGTTGTTGCTTCGATACTCATCACTGTCGATTACATTCCCCAGCACTATTGCCCTAGCGTTGTCGATAAGCTCAAGACTTTTTGATCCCAATCTTGGGCTCCCTCCCAGCGAATCCAACCTAGAAGTGGGGTTTACTCCAAATCTATCCAAATCTCACAAACCAGGAAAACCACCTGAAACATCTACCCTTCAAACCCCGGGGTTGCCCACACCCACACAACACATCCAACAATATGATATACTTATCACCAAAAGATGAATGAAAACACTGGCTATACGCAGTGATTTTGACTTTAAGTTTTCAGGATTTAGGGCTTTAATTTTAGGTTTTAAGGTTTTAGGGTTTGTTGTTTTGGAAAGTAAACAACTTAAACCCTACGGAGGGATTTGAGCATGTCAAAGGATATGCGGGATTTGCCGCGGGCAAACCTAGGGTTTGCAGCGAACATCTAGTCTATAATTTTCAAAAGAATATGAATATTGGAATATGGGTCACAATTGAAAACATGTTGATTCCCATGGATTTTCCATAGCCTGTCACTGCTGTCACTGGAGCTGCGTGACTCTCAGGCCGCCGTTCCCACCGCCGAGGCATGGCAGCTCGAGAAAAGCACAGCCGTTTTATGGTTTTGTCATGTTTTGTCTGTGCGGAAAGGTCTATGTGTAGAGTAAATACAAGCACACATTGTCATACATTATCTATACATCTACATATTCGCGGTATTTCGCAACTGCGCATGAGCATTCCTGCTAGGCAAGCCAAGCTTGAAAGCTGGGGCACATCAAACAAATGATACATTGACTGTCTCGGGGAACATGCCAAAAGATGGGCTTTAATCGTCCTGGAGAGGGTCACTACTTCGGGTCCCAAACACATTTGGATGGGCGTATGATTTGGCGCTGCTTAGCTCCCCTTGATCAGTGGATGTTCCTGGATGTTCCTGGCGACTCAGAGAGATTTTGGATTGGCGGCAATGGATCCCAGCCTGCTCTTTCCTTCTGTATTTTGTATTGTCTAATCTGGATATATCTGGATATTATATTATAATTCTTGTCATATCTTGTCATATTCTCATCTCATATCACTCAGATCTAAATATCAAGCATCCATAAGCACCCAATCTTTATAGGCTAATAGACACCATGACTTGTGCACCTTACAACAAAGGAGTGTATAAATACTTGATTCAGGATTTTCTGACGCCCATTTTGCCCTTGTTCGCAGACAATGCTTCAATCTCGTCTCGCTCACAATTCTGGCAGAAGTCAGTGCCCTTCCTCGCAAAACCCCGAATGGAAGGATGATCAATTTCTGCTGTTCCGATGGTGAGTGGAATGCGTTGCTTCAACCTGAAACTGTTGCTCAATAATATTTGGTCGTACTGCTCGAGGACTGGGCTTTGTATATCTTTGGGCTTCGAGCTGAAGCACTTGTGATGATTTACAGGGGTCCCACGGCTTTGAGGATACCCGGATTTAGGATGATCTAGGCACTTCTTACAACTTCAAGCCAGCAAGCACATCAGGTATACTGTACATAAGCAATATTCTCCTGAACTCGATTGTTAGGGGCAAAAACGGAATCCCTCCGGATGCTGACATATCGAGGAGGATTTTGACCTATCAATGAGTTTACATGATCAGGTCAGAGTCCCCGCAGTAACATGGATGATCTTCCCAAGAACACAACAAGCGCTTTTGGATGCCTTCGACTTGCAGCACCCAACCCTGAAACCTAGGGTCACTTATGGCAAGGTTCCCAGCGAGCAATTGCTGCTTCGATAGGTGATCTGACGGTGATGATAACCATTTGAATCACATCCCATCCCCCAAACTTAGGCCGAAACAAAAGAGGTTTCAGCATCAAATAGGCGGATGCAGTTTCAACATCTTTCGAATTGTTTCAACATAACCTAGATTCGTCATGATTCTTCTGGGTTCTCCTGTGATGCTGCGGGAATTCTGTGGATTCTCCTGGAATCTTCTGGATTCATCCGGATCCCCATCTGCTTGACCAAGTGACTCGTTCATGAAGCTGCACTCAGGACCTTGTTGAAGTGTCAAAGGGGGAGCGTAATATCAACAGTGTAACCGACATCAACAGGACAATGGTGGAGAAAATATCATGGACACGTGGCATACCTGTTGGTAAAGAATCACAAACATCACTAAAGGTCTTGATATTCTTTTCATGATATTTGGGGTCTAAAAGATATCATCCAGCGGTAGCTGACCCATTAACTCTGTCAAACACCAAACACATGATTCTCTTCAAGGCAACTATATAAACCATCCTGAGTTTGGACCCCCGCATTCTTGGACATCTGGGACATACCCAGCTGGCAAAGATTCCAACTCCGTCAAGCATGTCGGCCAACCCGAATGTCTATCAAGCATAGTTCGATTCAAGAACAAAGTCCAAACATGTCCAAACACTCTATCTCAAAAATGGATCAACAACATGGTCCAATTTCATCAAATTTCATGAGTAAAAATGGGGATATAATGGGTATATGCGATATATTTCTTCAGATCTCCATTCTTCAAGTACGTTTCGCACCGATACAAACCAACACTCTGCTGCACTGTGTCGCCGGACAGACCCATCCAGCCCAGCCGCCTGGACGTGACCCAACGTGTGTTGGACGTTCTTTGAGCTTGTAGAGAAGATAATTGAAAGTATGTAAGTATGTAAGATATATGTATATATATAGATAATATATACATATAATAATAATATATATATATGATTCATATGTATCTGTTTATATGTATTGAATGTATTTATAGTGTACTAGTATATTCATTTTAAATTGCCTGGAGCTCCAATCCTATACAGGGTCAACCACACTCAACTGGTGAGCAGATTCTGGGAATTTCCGAGAATCCAGAAGTTTGGAAACATAAAAACCCATATCATATCTTAATCCATCTCAATCACTATTATATCTTGACTCCTCTTAGTGCATCATTATCAAACCACCCGAGCGCAATGGTTTGGCTCCCTGTCTTGGTGTAAAATGATGTTCAACCCTGTCTGTCATTTTTGATTTGCAACTCTGCCTTTGGCGGGTCGTGGCCGGTTGGAATGCCGGGACGGGCTCAGGACAGCGGGGTTTGGGCCCTGCCAACCTGCGACCCAAGCGAAGGCCCAAGCGAAGGCCTAAATCCATGAAAATCCCTGGGAGATGGACTATCTGACTATCAATAATTATTTTCAGGCAATTTTTTGCTACAAGAATCATGTAATTATGTGGACCTGCTTGAATGCCTCGGATTGTTTTGGTTTTGGTTTGATCTTGGGGTATGGATGTTGTCATCTGATGGCAAACTGGCAGGAAACTGCTGGTCCTAGGATTGGGTTTAAGAATTCGAAGCGTGTTGGGAAAAGAACATGGAAGAAATACAACAGCCACAAATGCCAATGACATAATGAGGCCCCGACACCACCTCACAAAATGAAACCAAACATGGAACCACATCATCCAATCCTCCATGAACACGCAATGAAATCCTAGAGTCACAGAACATCATACAAATGCAACATACAATCATCAAAACAGCATCAAAATACATCAAACAAACAGAAAACATGAAAAAATAATGTAAAAAACAATAAGATAAATAGATTAAATAGAATTAAATAGTAAATACGCAACCGACTCAACCGATCTCAACCGTACAGTGTAAACTGCACCTGGTGCCCCTCGACAGATCCGCCTGGTCGATTCATCTCACCGTACCTGAAGCAACCTTCTGTGGGCAACGGCCTGCGCAGAGAGCCGCTATGCATTATGCACATCATCTTTCTTTCTAAGATTCTATGTATATATTCTTTATATTTTATATATTATATATATACACATTATTTATATAATTTATTATAATTTTATATATTTATCATATGTATATGATACAAAACTACACATGTAAATGTATTTCCCTCCGGTGCGGAGGCTCGCCCAAAGTTTCATTCGGCGTTTAGTTATATAAGATATATACTTTGGGATTTGTTTAGTTTATCTAGATATAATCACATATAATTTATGTATCAAGGAATGCTCATAGCACAAAGAATCAAAACAGCATACCATAAGATGGTCCTAGGGGGAAAATGGCTTGAGAGTAGCTGGCTTCTTTGTCGTTCTTGTCCAAGTGGTTCTCGGCATTCTGTCGACGTTCTCTATACCAGCAGCAACACCAACATCAAACCGCGCAGGATGGGTGCACCAGTCCCACAATTCTGGTGGAACCACCCGCAAGGGCTCTGACATTGATGAATGAACTACAGAAACCACATGCGCACATATGCTGAGATGTTTTGAGTGGACCCAAATCAGAGGCCAGCACGGATCAGCCCAATAAATACCCAAGATCCCTGGCTCGAATTCGCCGAATGCCACAAGGAATCCCAGTGTCTGGTGTAGGTTGATGGTCAGCATTCACAAGGCGCTTCCCAAATTAGCTCATAATTGCATCAAAAGGGGTATGGATCCGGTCTCCAATTAAATCCCATTCCCTGGCGACCATGGCGACCATGGCGACCATGACGATCCGGGCCTCCTAGCTGCTTCGGCCAGCAACTCATCCAGCATCATCTCTAAGCTCCGAATCGCCTGAGGTTGGCTCGATCCAAGGATCTGGTGAAGATCCACCAGGCACGATGAAATTGAGATCGATTTTGTACCACAACATCAAATTGTACTCCAAATTCCTGACTTGGCTAGGATTTGACTTGAAGCTCAAGCTCGATATCGAGATATTCTAAGCTCGATATCGAGATATTCTAAGCTCGATAATGGCAAGCAAATCATCCAAACCGGTTCTTTCACAGCTTTGAACGCCAAATCACCATGGTTGGTATCTACCTTTTCCAGTAATGACATGTAATGGCCATCCTTGCCCTGCCTTTTAAAGCCTACTTCACCATGCTAAAGTGTGTTGTGAGTTTCTTTTCATCCGACTCGAACCTGGGCTGACCTGTTTGCACATAGTTTGAACCGGTTTGAACGGCAGTCTTTCTTCCAGATCTTTTCTTCTGGATACCAACTATTTGAATTGCCCTCAGAGATCTGGGCTTTTTGATCTATTTTGCAATTTTCCTAAGTTTTCCTATCGAGATTTGGGGGTTCCCAAATTTTGAAATCAGCACCAAATGGGCCTGCAAATAGCTGAACATGCCACCAGCTGGTGCCCTGAGGGGTAATGCCAACAGTGCAGGGGGTATCAATGGCTAAAGCCCAAAAGAAGTTATTCACACAGATGGCTAAGAATTTAGTTGCTTATAATATCTTTTAATATGTATGGTTAGCACAAATTTCATCAACCACTAGATGAAATATGATGAAATTAGTGCTTACCATACATACTCTGTGGACACATCTGGACTGTTGATACTCCTGCAATTGGTCACGAAGTCATTCGCATTCGTTTGTCATGAGTTTTGAGTCTCTCCAGTCTTCTCAAATGGCTGATTTATGAAGTCTAACGCATTCTTTGAATATCTTTGGGTTTCCCATGCTGTTGATTCTGAAGGCATCTGCTGGTGAGAAAACCATCAGGTACCTTGCAGGCTTCGTGACTCCATTTCCCATCAGATGGGGATAAGGGGCCCTACTCAAAGATACCCATGTCAAGCTTGGGGAGACTTATCTTCGTGATTTTCCTGATATTTACATATACAATATATATATATAATTATATAGAAGGTTTATATTATGCATCTACTGCAAAAACTCTAGGCAAACATTTGACCTGAAGAAAACCAAACAAAACCAGTACTGTATCCTTCAGGTATCTTGAGGTTTACCAGCAACCCACTAGTGGCCGCTCCATATGCACCTGCCTCACAAAGCGGATTTTGATGCCTTTTTTGCCCCTCAATTCACCTCCACGCCTCATTGGATTGGGATCTTTCTTCTGCAGGTTGATTTTGCCAACGATGCAAGGCTTGTGGCTTCAATGCAAAGAAGAGGTATATATACCGATACATTAACTCTATATACACAATCACATACACATTACACATGTATGTATTACATCTGCATATATAATCATAGCTAATCATATATATATATATATACATAAGCTAATTTGCGATAGCTTTGGATTTTTTTTAAAGATTCCGTACAGGGCGAAGCATGATTGCTTTCCTTGGTGATGGGCATCTGTGGTTCCCATTTCTTTTCCAGTGTTCGCGTAACACCCAACCAACGAAAAAAACATCATCCTACTGCTGATTGTTGAAACATCACCCCAATATGGACCAGGTTGACTAGGTTGACCAGGTTGGTTCTCAAATCGTGGCGGAATCTGAATCCTAGGTCCTCCAAGCCAGTACATCCTTCACTCTGCCAACATCCCGTTGACCTCAGTCCCCGCGCTGCAAGTGTTGGAGTCCTTTACCTTTCATTTCGCCCTGGTGCGCTGGGGTGGGGGTGGTTTTCAACGTGATGAATCAAATGGATTCAAATGGGCTGTCATGGGCCTCAAGTATTTGGGAACATGCCAAGTGATATTGGGCAATCACCGTCTGAACATTCTGATTCTGATAATTTAGGGTCAGCAATTTAATGTCATCATTTCAACTTTTTTGGGAAAGGAACCAAACACAGACCCAGGATGATAATGGATGATTCAATGGATGATCCAGGCAAATGGTCAAATCCAGAAGCGTAAACCCTGTGGATGACTCAGGTCATTGAGGACTCTGTAGCAACAGCAGCAACAGCTGCCCGGCTGTTTTCCACATGCAAACACAGGTGGTCGCCAATTGTCGCTGAGTGGTCTATTTGGACAGGAACATACGGCAAACCGAACGGTGAAACTTGAGAATTGCAGATGAATTGGCAAGCTGTGGCCTATTTCTTGAGATATCTTAAACATATGCAAACCTGATAGAGCTAGATACATTAAGAGCAACACAGCAACATTGAATCATTGTTTTCATGCGAAAAGGCTCTGCTATTCACTGCTCAGAAATGCAGCTTTCACCATTTGGTACCGGCAACAACTCAATAATATGAAACCTTATCCCCCTACCCGCTAGTAGGAAAAGAACACGTCCAGAAGCCAACCAGTTTAGCTAAACATAACAAACTCTGGGCAATGTAACCCGAAATAGTAAAACAATGTAAAACACACACTTTCAAACAACACACAGCTGTGAACATCTGTGAACGGTCTCAGATGGGATCAAACATCTTTGCTCAAGGATATGCCGCTGATCAACATCGCTGTGCCATGACCTGATCAGGTGGTGTGGCGCAGCACACACACACACATCCACCCCAAAATGGCTATCATATCTTAGCATGGACACCTCGTGGGTGAAAGTGGGCCCACTTCCTGCAAAATGAGGCGTGGAACCTGTCTCAAATGGTTGGGAAGGATGATTGAACACCCCAGGTGAAATTTCCTTTTCAATAGATTCCTACCCCACTCCACTTCAGCGATTGGCTACATATTTTTTTCAATTGAGAATTCGAAAATAACCAGCAATTGGAGCGCAAATCATCTGAGCTTCATATTTTATGACATCTCCAACCCAAATTTCCGCAGCATGCCCTGCACACCCTGATTTGTCACGCAAAGCACTTGTGGATTTTGCCAGAGCATCACAGCCGCACCGATTTTCAGTCTATGTTCATCAGCATTCAGCTGAATCCAGCTATATCCAACAGGGCACAGGAAACCATTTACCACAGGTGAAGATGCACTCCATGTTCACAGTGGCTGGGCATGGTTTCTTTAGAACGATTAACGGGTTTGAACCAAGGGAATAGGGAGAACAATGATAAAAATGGTCTATGTACCAACGACAAAAAACATGCCTCAAACCCGTTCAAAACCATCACCAATTCTCAGCCATGATCATGGCCGTAAGTCTAGACACAAACGAACCGAAGTGAGGTCCTATATGTCCCTCGGTGGGTGAATACTACCCTCCGATAGTTTAGCATAGCTATGGGTGCGAGGCTTGGATGGCCAGAGGCTGCAGTGGCACAGTGCCATCATTAAGTAAACAATTATTATTGGTGTTTTTCTTTCCAACCAATGATAATCGCTATATTGTATGTTTTAAGCTATTTGATGGGCACTGTATTAATTAGCAGTAGTACCACACAAGGCGGTGGTGGAAGTTTCAAAAATAGGAAACCTATAGGAGAGCTTGGTTGTTGTGAATCAGGGATGGCAGAGCGAAGCCACTGATGGACTGAAAGGTGCTTGATCTCTTTCACTTTTTCTCTCTCTTTCTCTCTTTTTCTCTCTGTTTCCCTATCTTTCTCTAATTATCTACCGACCTACCTACTGATCTATCTGTCTACCTATCTATCTGTCTGTCTGTCTATCTATCTCCCTATCTATCTATCTATCTACCTATCTATCTCCCTATCTATCTATCTATCTATTTATCTATCTATCTATCTATCTGGCTATCTATCTATCTGGCTATCTATCTATCTATCTATCTGGCTATCTATCTATCTATCTATCTATCTATCCACTATCTATCTATCTTTTTATTTAGCTGTCTCTCTATCTATTTGTCTGTCTATCTATCTATCTATCCATCTATCTATCTATCTGTCTATCTGTCTAGCCATCTATCTATCTATGAAGTGGAGTGTGGCGGAATGTAGTGTAGTGTAATGTAATGTAGTGTAGTGTAGTGTAACTTAGTGTAGTGGAGTGTAGTGGAGTGTAGTTGTGTAGTTGTAGTTGTACGGTAACTACGTTTAAATATACGGATTTTTAAATATACGAATAGGTATTTTAGACTACCTCCGGGAAGGTTTTCCTTGGCCCGCCCAGCCATTTAAACATACGGAATCCAATTCATTTAAACATACTGCAACTA
>Ga0126342_10018888_pt1 | contig 11776 bp, 10 predicted proteins | sample Cyp1metagenome_FD_92528 | JGI IMG/M metagenome (GOLD analysis project Ga0126342, IMG submission 92528) | Coral microbial communities from Lord Howe Island, Old Settlement Bay, Australia - Cyphastrea 1 metagenome | ecosystem: Host-associated > Invertebrates > Cnidaria > Coral ... | reverse complement strand
CGATCTGTGTGCGAAAAAGAAATCCAGCTGATTGCCATCATTTGTTTGTTTGATTTTGTTTGTGGGACTCAAAATTTGGTTTCATCATTTGATTTTCAAGAGGGTCATTTGGACAACCCTGTTATATAGTGATATGAATGATGCTATATCACGAGAGAATTCTGTTCCCTGCGCTTCCTGCCGTCCCAAGTGCGCCAGCGAGGCCAGAGTTGTAGCACCTCGATTGCTGGCAGCCGACAATCTCGATGAATTCTTTGAGGCTGTTCCAGCAGAAAGCACCAGGAATCAATGAGAAACCCATGACTGGGAGATGGGGGCAACATACCACCTATTATGGTGATGACTGGGGGATAGTTTATAATTGTTTTACCCACATTACTGTTCATGTCACTGAAGCTGCCGTGTCAATGTGCTGCAATCGTCCTAGGCCGTCCAGCCGTTGGGTGTGCCAGATCGTGCTTCCTTGCAACTTAGTCCATCTTTGAGTGCCGGCAACGACTGGGGATCCTGAAACTCCTTTGTTTTCTCTCTAAGATAAATCATTTTGCTGGATTTTGAGTCTCCCCATATCTTTGGAAATGCTCATATGTCATCAGTTGGGTTGTACAGATGTTTGCTGACTTCGAAACCAAAATGATTATGAAGTACATGTTGTGGCCACAGATGTGTTCGTTGGAAGTGGAATTCAACGAGTATGGCAGTCATGAGAAGAACCAGAGTCAAGCTAGCTTCCATTAAGTTTCAACTTGTGAACATTTCGCTGCACTCAACTGGATGATTAGATCTTTGAGTGTTGCATGAAAGAATGTGGCTGCAAACACATTGTTGAGGTGTGCTGGTTGAAACAGGGCTATCTTGAATGATTTCAGCAGCGTCCAAGGATGGGCATCCTTCAATCCATTGCTGACTACGACACTGGCTTGAAGATTTTGCTCTATGTGGCGATCTTCATCGTCGAAAAGTTGTCGCCAGTCTAAAGTTCATTGTTCCACCCAGGGTGTGCTGGTTGTGCTGCCAAGGTAGCTTTACAATAAGCAGCCATTCTTGCTTTGTCACTTACTTTTGACGTGTAGCTGTTGAACATGACGGTCTTCTGCCTCCATGGGTTCTGTCATATTTCTACCTGCAAATTGGCAAGTTGATTCTCAGGAAAGTGGCGCTCAAGTTTTGTGGTTGAATGTAGTCCTCCGCTTGTATTGTACCACTGGTTCTCATTAGTGCACCCCTGCCTAAAATTTCTGTCTGAGACCAGAACTTCGATTTGAGATCACTATCTTCCGCAGATAAACACCTCCAAAGAAAACTGGAGTTGCAGCATTGCATCTCGTCCATTTTTGTCCCATTTTACGGCCAGATGACCAGCAGATGGTGACGTGACCAGCAGGTTTATGCTCACGGAGTTTCTACCCATTCAGATCATCCTGAAGACCCTGGCGCCGATCATCTTCGGAGGCCGATCATCCCGTTGCCCCTGTGGCTAATGGCCCCAGGAATCTCCAGGTGTATTTGGACCTAGTGATGTTCATTGAATTCACTCCAGCTTCAAAAGTCCAGAATCAGGAGAGCATATTTCAGATTTTGATTCCAGATATCATCAGATATCGAAGAATCAACTTCTGAAACATCCCCAGTTGATCCCATCGGCTTTCCCCATCCGTCGAGGCTTGGTGCAGGGCGCCTTGGCCTCGGCGGCCACGGAGACCTTGGCGGCGTGTTGCAACTTTTTGATCGGACGCAACTTCCTGAAGGATCCGTTCCAATGATCGATGGGACGATGATGGGCTTTGGGTATATATATATAATACGTAATGGTGATTAACAAACAATAGTGGTAAATAATGGTGATGATGATGATGCTGATGATGATGATGACGATGATGACGATGACGATGACGATGACGACGATCATGATGATGATGATGATGATGATATGGTTTTTTGGGTGATGAAGATATGATGATCGTTCATGAATTGTCAGGATAGATGAAAAGTTCATGTCTCGTTACTGGGTGCTCGGACAGAATGTCGCTACTCGGTCATCCAGGATCAGTCAGGTTGGCATCGATAGCACCATCCCCACCATCCCCCGGGCGCAGCCAGGACCAACTGGAAGGTTTTTCCATCTTCGGCAGCGAACCCTTGGGAAAAGCTGAGTGGTTCGGCAAGTTGCAAAAGGCCGCGAAGGAGCCGGGAAGGGGTTGATGGCCTCCATGGTCTTGGATGCTAGGCATCAGGAAGAAGTGCAAATCATGCAAAATACAGGGTTTTCAAGATATGATGTTTTTTTGGAGAATGTTTGATTAAAGCAGTCGATTTTTTGCGAAGCCATTGAGGTGAAAGAAATAGTGATCACCATGGGTTTGACCTCTTCAAGTAACCCCCACGGCAGGAAGATGGCTTGCGCTTGGCACTGTTGCTGCGCTTGTCGCCAGTTCTGCCCATCCCCTTTGACTCATATTGGTGACCGTAGGGCAGTCAAAACCGTTCCCTTGAAGCCTCCCATGAAGCTGCTGTATTTAGAGTTCCTTCATGGTGAAGTAGTCGATCCATTCCCCCTGGCACTGGCCCTGCAGGTACCTGCTGGGTGCATTGCCATTGGCCCTGCCAGACTTTGCCATTGCCCACTTCGCTGCCTGCTTGAAGACGGTGCCAAGCAACGGTGTAACCATCAAATCATAAGGGTCGGGGGTCAAGAACTGGGATGATGGTTTCCAATGTTTATTTTGCGCAAGGATGATTTGTGACGAGCTTCAAGGGCAAAGATTGGGTGACCATTGCTGTGGGTCGGTCGCAGATTCATAGAGGCAACTACAGATCACAGCGACACATTGGGACACACCATTCGTGAAGCTGAAGAGTTTCTTGTCCCAAATCGAACCAAAAGCTCCCTATTGAAGAGCGTCAAAGCAACTCATCACATGGACGCATATGACTGCAGTCATGCCATGTGTTGTTGCCAGGCGTTCTTGGATGCGTATGGCTCTCAGAGCGTCTTGTGTCTCAGAGTCTATGGAGGATGTCACTAGTGTCGTGAAATAGCCCAAAGCTTGACATTTGAGTTTGGATACCATATTACCCCTATCACCATGTCCTCCTCACTCAGTTTGGAGACCATATCCTTTTCACCTGGAGCATGACGCATCGGCAAGTCTGGTTGGCAAGGTCCTTTGGTATGCTGCTGCTGACTTCTGTCGGCAATGATGGGAGCGTTGTGCAAACGCAGGCATTTCCAGCGATGGGAGAGAGATTTCCAATAACTTTTGAACTGCTGCCATCCGTGACACCGAATAATTACCACAAGATTCCCAGCATACTGCCAGTAGTTTTTAAACAAATCTATTTGAGGGTTCTTGGTCAAGACCACCATTCACACCCACCATGTTTCTTTGGTGAAAACCATCATAGATCAACAAGCACGCTGCTCATATCCCTACGGTGAGCTATTAGTCAAAGTGGGTGATATCCTTTTATTGGTTGACAAGGAGTACCAGTACCGGTGCGGTGATTGATCGACAATCCCTATTGAACCAGCTACCAGAACACAACTTCGTTAAATCTCCAGTTCTGCTTAAATCCCCATATTTGTTGCTGAATCTCCCCAGGATACAACTATGAAGCCATCACTTTGGGGTTGCATCCGTTCGAAGGAATCAAGTCATTCAGCCGGATTTGTCCCAAAATTATATCCGTTTTGTCCACATGAGCCCAATGCACCATGGGATTTTGAAGTTTTCTCAACATTTTCAGCTGTAGATTCAGCCAGGTTTTTCCATGTTTTTCCAACCCCGATGAAATCCCATCGTTTGGCGCTACCATGAAAAAGTGTGATTATTGGTTTTTGCAACTGGGCAACATTTCGAGTATCACCAAAATTTGTCATCCTTTTTTTGGTATCACCAAAATTGGTCACAACGACCCTTTTTACGGATCAACCATGATAAACCCAGTTAGATCAAAATTTTCCCATGCAAAACCAGGCCCAGCAGATCGTGTTGGTGGAATCCATTGCCTTCGCAGTCGTTGCGGTGTTGGTGAGTACTGTGGCCACCAGGCGCAGCATTTCTTCAGATATTTGAGGATTAACCATCAGAAATGGAGATGGTTCACTTGGTTAACCATGAGAAATGGATTTTTTTCTGATAAGTTCATCATGAAAATGGTATTGTTCACCCAGAAAACTGATGGTTTAACCATATGAAGAGGGGTTTTAACCGTCAGAATGGTGATTTGAGCAAAAACGGGATTCTTCCAGGAGAAATTGGCAGTTTTGACCAACGAAAATGAGGATGCAAACTGGCAAATATGGAGCGTTTAGTCAGCAAATATCATGGTGGTAAAGGTCTATCCGGTCCCAACAATACAGTGAAAGCATTTGACCACGCGACAATGAAGTAATTAATCATTGAGGCTTTTCAGGTTACCATTTCAGCATCTCTGAAAAAATAACAAGCTGGGAATGTTGCTTTCTTTTTCAGATCCCAAATAACATGGAAATCCTGCTGATTGCAGCTGCGGTGCAGGCTGATTAATGAGCTTTTGGGTTTGGATGAGGCACGTCACTGTCTTTTCAACATCTTCCTGTGGCTTCCACATATCTCCTGTTGAGACACCTGGAAAGATGTTTATGTATGTATGAACAGATGGGATGTGTGGAAATATATAGGATCTTTTTCCCCAAACACATATCGGTGAGAAAAGATAAAATGTGGAAATGATCATTTCAGCAGCTCTTTGCCCGGCTTTGCCCTCACTCTGGTGCCCTTTTTCACGTGCTTCCTTGGATCCTTGGATGTCTCGCGGAGACTCGGACATCCTGACATCCAGCCGCCTCAGGTGACCCCAGAGACCGAGCCCAAAGTGGCAAAGCGCCTGGACTAGGCAAAAAAAACCACCGGGATGCCATCCACATGTCTGAAAAATGGGCTAGACTGTAGAGTATATCCTCAAAATTGTTAGTTTTATAGGGCAAACCATGATCAATTATAGGATTTTTGAGTACACTTTTAGACAAACCCACATGGTTTTTCAACCGGTGCTTGATATGCTCAGGGATTCCCCCGTCGCCATTGGCTCCAAGACGCCCCAGCCAAAGGCTGGAGCTGAATTGACGCAGCAGGGGACTGAAGACGAAGAAACGACCAACGACGAAGAAACGACCAACGGTTCCAAAGATTTGGAAGAAAGTCTTTAAAGCTGTCCTCCAATCTTTTGTGGTGTTGATTGTATATGATTTTGCAGTGATGTGAGTGATGTTTTCTTAGCCTCGTTTCGAAGATCCGACAGCCAGAGCAGTCTTTAGTGACCTGCTGCCGTGTCTCACCGTCCAGCAATAGCAAGTCTCAGCTGTATGTCCAGGTCATTTCAGAACAACTCTACAAAGTTTCCATCAACTTCCAAGACTTTGAAAGCTGCAGGGTTTTTGCCCTTTTCGCAATCCCAGCTTCTGACTTTTAAAGAGCCGAGTCGCTGTTGACCCTCGACCCTGGTGAGTTTCAATTAAAAAAACGTTGTAGTTTTTCGTGTGAAAGTTGGAAACCAGGCGTCGGGGTGCAGCGGCCATAGCCATGGCCACTCAATCGCTCCAAGCACGCTATGGAAAGATCACTCATTCAACCACTCGTTCATCGCCACCAGCTCCCAGGTAGGGCCAGATATCGGAAACCCCAGCAATTTATTCGTGGGAATCGTGGGAAACGTGGGAAACGTCAAGAATGTTCAAAAGTATCCATTGACATCCATTCAATGAATTGGTTTAAGGGAAATGTTACAGGAAAGCCCCATATGTAATGGGAAAATCTATGGTTTCCTGTAGATTTTCCCTTAAACCAATCCATCCATTGATGCTGCCAGGCCTCCTGGTGCGAGGCCCGAAGCCAGGGTTCGAGTTTTGTCTTGTCCGGCAAAACCAACTGCACATCTGCTGGAGTACTTTGTTTTTTAGTCAAAATGAAGCAAAATGGTGAATTTATATATATAATATATAATGCAATACTGTATTATATATCTATTTATATATATATACATAATATACTAATCAGCTGAAGGTCTACTTTTCTACAGGGTATCCAAAGTTGGCCATGAAAACATTCATTCCATGTCTGTTAATCTCCGATTGAGTTCTAAAGCTAGGGCATCCTCTGGGTGTAGTTGCTCGTCTCAAGATATTGTTTTGTCGCGGTTGGTGGACCTCTATGCCCTTTCCAAAACTTCGCCTTTTGAAGTCTTAAAGGATAGATTGTGAGCTGCGCCAGGGGCATTCAGCAGATTCCCAGCTTCGCAGATTTCTACGATATGGGCAAAGAAGTGATGCCCTCGACACATAGATACATGAAGGTCCGGGTCACGGGATCACCATTTGTTTCCTGAAAAGATTCGCGGTGCATAGATGTTGGTGATTGGTGTTGGCATCAATTAGCAGAAAGTTGTAAATCCAACCCTCCAGCATCATCGCATCATCCAATATCTTCAAGCGAATTCGCAAGCTCAGTAGTATCAACGACCGGCTTTTTTTAACCCATCGCAGGTCAACTTTGCCACCAGAAAAACCGACAAGCAAGAGGTGCCGAGAACTTGCCGTCGTGAGCAATGACTAAGTACTCGTAGGCCCAGGCAGTTCAAGTTTTGGTCACGGAACAGAGACTGGTCCTCTGAGTGTCTTGCCTTGGGCCAAGATTCTCTCCAGGTAGTGGTGAAGGTTCGCTTCAAGCCTGCCTGTTTCCGTAGTCGTCAGGATCGATCGCAAGCGGAAGTGGTTTGGTTGGGGTGAAGCTGCAAGCACTGCAAGCTCTTGGTTTTTGTTCTCCGAACTTGCAAGAGTTGCTGGACCACTATCAAACGCTAGGTTTTCGCGTCTCCCCTGACAGGATGAGAAGAACTGGCGCTTGAATACAGAGTTGTCATCTCAGTCAACAAGGACAAACTCGCTGAGAAAATATGAGAAACCTTGGATGCATCGACGCTTTCTATGTTGTGGATACCACTGTTGCAGCTTCGGCACCGGTGAGCTTCTGCCGGGTGTTTTTGAATTTTCCTCGGCCATCCTCTTGATGAAGGTTCTTGCTGAATCTCCCGGATAGTATCGGCGTTGCTCGCGTCTATGAGGTCATGGAGGACTGTCATATGAACACCAAATACAATTGATGAACTCCTATAGCAACACCCATGTCTATCCAAATACAACTCAGGTTGCATCTATCATGATCACCCATTATCGAGCGTAGTTAGGCTTATTTATAACCAAATTGTGGCTTTGAGAAAGCCCTTTTTATTATTTTGTTGCACATTGAATGGGATTATGTGGGTATGAGTCAAGATTGAAGACCCAGAGGACTGCAATGTTTGTTGTCATTTTTCGTGCTGTTTCTAAAATGAAGTAGGGTAAAAGGGGTTGTAGGGGAGATGTGCATAGATATGCTGGAAAAGAATTTAGAAGAAGCTTTAGAAGCTGTTTGACTAACAGGATCCAACCGCCTTCTACGTCGTCATGGAGAAGGCAGGAGGGAACCGGCGCTCCGCATGGCCCACGCTGCGATCATAGCTGCAGGTCGGCGGCTTGGATCTTTTTGAGACCCTGGAGCACATGCGGAAAATACCGGCGTGGAACCCGAAACTGCAGCAGAAATCCAAGGAAACCCCAAGGGGGAAAAAAAGGAATTTTGCTGCTGCCCAACTTGATTGGATGGGTGCATGCATGTTTTGCGGAGTAATCTGCAGAAAGACTTGGTGGACTGCTCCTTTTTCGAAGCAAGACATTTGCAATCGATTGGATTTCACCCAGTTGCAAGAATGAAAGGGTTTTGTCATTGAAGTCATGAACTGCGATTTATCGAAGTCTATCGAAGTTGCCCTCTTTCTTGTGCCTGACTTCGGATGCCGCTGTTCACTTGATCGACGTGTCACTCTCCTAGGTCAGCACCACACGGGAGATCATGCGACAGCTGCTAGAGCTAGCCTGCCATGTTTTGCCGAATCGAAAAAACACTTGCCATGTTTCGCATGTTTCGCCGGCAGGTCCTTGGTCTTCTTGCACTCTCATTGTGCAGTCCACAAGGTGTGGTTCATCCATACCGGAAGAAAGAATTTGTTTGTTCAAGTCCTTTCTGCAGCATATTCTTATTTTAGATTTGTTGATCAAATTGTGTGACACCAGGATTTGAAGCTGGAGAATGTCATGGTTGACTGCAGTGAAGCGTTAGCTGGGAAGTCCAAATCGATGTTATGACCTCAGTTTTGGTGGCCCTACTTTTGGGCTCAGAATTTGTAGAGCTATCTTGAATAGCTTAGGAAAGGGAAGTAGAAGCAAATTGCTTAGGAAAGGGAAGTAGAAGCAAAGCAAAGGACGAGTTTAAAGTGGACTCACCACTCTATCGCCCAGAAGTCCTTGTTTTCTCATGACTTTTGCTTCCGACTGACGATGTTACGATGTTGGTTGGTGTTCTTTCAAGCCGAGGTCTCTACAAGCAGTGAAGGCGTTCCCAAAACCTGGGGCCAAAGGGATGGTGAAGTCTCAGCAGAGTGTGTTTCATGAAAAAAATCTCCGATTTGCCGTGGTGGGTACTGTACTGTAAATGCAATGGCTTAGGAGACTTAGGAGTTATGGCTATGAGCAATGCAATGCACTCCAATGCATTGATAACCCAATGACCTGTCAAAACCACCTGAGTTTGGCTGCTGTCAGGTGATTGACTTCGACACGTTGGAATCATGGTCACCCGCCGGTTCCACGGCAAAGGCGCGGCGTGTCGCGAAGCAAAGAGGACGTTGTCAGAAACACATCAAGATATATCAAGATCATCAAGTCCTCAGGACGTGGTGGGCACCGATCAATACATTTCACAGGAAGCCTATGCGGGCAAGTGCGCCAAAGCTTCTCAGCAGATCAAAAGACATGACAAGAGTGTAAGAAGATGTCAGCACCAACGTGCTGTTTGCACAGGTATTCACCTCTCTCTGACATTTTTGCATGTGGGGTGATTCTGTACAGACTACTGACAGGACCGAAGCATTGCTTATGTTTTCATGGGATTCAGCGGGTTCTGTTAAACTACAGTTGTTTGTTGATGCCTTCGTATTTCTTTAGCTGTCCTTCCAGGAAATTTCCCGTTTCACGACGACATGTTTGACGACGAGGTCGGGAATTTGGCACTGCTGAGGTCAGGTTTTGGTTCTTCCAGCTCTACAAGTGCCTTAAGCAGCTTAGCAATTGGGAATGGACCTTTCAATAATTTTCAATACCTTTCATATTTTAAACAAAAACGAACCATCCGGGAGAAGTGAAGTGTGCCCCGGATCCGTCGCTTTAGGCTGGCGAGAATTGGGTTGGTTCTCCAAAGATGGCCCAGATTCGCCGAAGGCTGAAGGTGGCCAAGGCCTGTGGACAGCTTTGGATTAGGAAAGGACTCTCAGCATTCAACAGAAAAACATCAACTATGTTGATCTGAAACAGAAGATTTTCTAAACTATATACATACATGCATCCATGCATCCATGCATTCATGCATCCATACATCCATCCATCCATCCATCCATACATACATACATACATACAATATCATACAATATCATACTATATCATACTATATAATATTATATTATACATTTTTTTAAGAGATATATATATACATATTTATTTGTTTATTATATATACATATGTACATATTTATTTGTTTATTATATATATATTCATATTTATTTGTTTATTATATATATATGTATATCGATTTATTTATTTATTTTTATTTATTTATTTATTTATATATATATGTGTGTGTGTGTATTTATTTATGTATTTATATATATATATACTATATATACATATATTTATTTATATTTATATATTATCAGTTGTGATATTGTATGTTGTGACAAGGCTTGGGACCATCGGCTTTTGTGCAAAAATTGACTTTGTGCAGGTTGACTTCTCAAAGGAAGTCTTTCAGGAGCATCAAGACGCCACTGACCTCGCCAGCAGCCGAAGTAATTCTTCCTTGCTGCCAAGTGATTCAAAAGGCGCACCGTTCGCTCCATGAGGTCATGAGGATGTTGGCGTCTGGCACTTAACACCTCAAGTGCTCATTTTTGAAAGGCACCCACCTGCTTCGCCCTGCTTCATCGAAGCTCAGGTACCAGGAGAATCAGAGACCAACCGCTTCAGCAGCACTTGAACATCCCTGGTTTCAGGCAAAGTTGAAAGCTTCGTAATGTAAATTTCTCAGTTCAAAGCACATAGGAGAAGTTGTTATTTCCCAAGAAAGCTGGTTGATATCCATGCAAGTCCAAAACCGGAAAAGTTTTGAACCACAAAATTGTTGTGGATAAAGCCGCCCTGCCGACAGGATTCCAAGGCTGCTCCGCAGGTGGTGCCTGACGTGCAGGACACCGTGACACTAGGGAATCACACTTTGATTGAAAAGATGCTCTCTTGGCTAGGAGCTGATTGACGATGGAATCGTGATTGGTGAGGTGCAGCTTGACTTGGGAAGTGTTTCAATCAATGAAAGAGTTGCTCATTGGATTTCTCGGTTGTGGCAGGCAGAGTGAGCCAACATACGCTCCACAATTTGTGTGAACAGATTATTGTCGAAAAAAAATCTGACCACTATATACATATTTAATATATATATATATATACATATATACATACATACATATCCTTAAGAATGAAATGGGAAATTGAAAATTAATTTTGAAATTATCGGTAGATTTAAATTAAATTGTATTTCAAAAAAGCCCGATCTGATCCTCAAACCCGAATCTACGTTACCGAAAGAACATTTTCATACAGCAACTTATTACACAGTCTTGCACATTCTTACCACAGATTGCAAACTGTGGAGAGCAGGTTGCAAAGTGTGGAGTGTAGAGTATGTAGTGTAGAATTTGGGGTGGGGAGTCGGGAGCGTAAAGTGTAGAGTGTGAGTGCGGGGTGCAAAGCGCAGAGTGTGGGGTATGGAGAGTGATCGTGGAAACTGGATGGAGTGTGGGTGCGCGGTGTGAAGTGCAGAGTGGACTCTAAAGCATGGAGTTTTGAGTGTGGTGGGGATTATAGATTACAGGAGTCGGGGAAGTGTAAAGGGAAGAATATTAGGTGTAGAATGTGGGGTAGGGAGTGTGCGGTGTAGAGTGTGGAGTTTGGGAATGTGACCTGTGAGTATGGAGTGGAGTCGTGGAATATAAAGTGCGGAGTGCAAAAGGGCGGGTTGGGAAATACGGGGCGAAAAATAAAAATAAAAAAATTATAAATATTATTGAAAAATATTTATTAATATTATTTTGAAATTAATAAATACAATAAAAATAAATTATATTTATATGTTTTTTATTTGTTTTTTTATTTTATTTTTTAGTATGAAAGTTGGGGTTAGATTATTAGTTAATAAAAAGGTTTATAAAAAGTAAATAATTTGATATTAAATATGTTTAATTAAATTATATATGGAAATTAATTTTAATTAATTAAGAAATATATTATGTTTTATTATTATTTTTTGAATATGTTTTTGATATATTTAATGATTATATTTAGTTGGATTTATTTTTATTTATAAAATATAGAAATTGATATTATTTTTTAAATAATTTATTAAATATATTTTTTAAATATTTATTTTATAAATTTAATATATATATATATATTATTGGTTTAATTATTTAAATTAATATTTTATTTGTTTATATATATTATTTTTTTTAATATTTTTTTTACATATTTATTGTTTATATTTTGAATTTTTAAATTAATAATTATTTTATTTTTTTATTTTTTTTTTTTTTTTTT
>Ga0126342_10018887_pt1 | contig 11777 bp, 17 predicted proteins | sample Cyp1metagenome_FD_92528 | JGI IMG/M metagenome (GOLD analysis project Ga0126342, IMG submission 92528) | Coral microbial communities from Lord Howe Island, Old Settlement Bay, Australia - Cyphastrea 1 metagenome | ecosystem: Host-associated > Invertebrates > Cnidaria > Coral ... | reverse complement strand
TTTACGTTCTAAGTGATAAATGGGCCTAAGTGATATTTTGACGTTCTAAGTGATGAATTTTCCCTACGTTCTAAGTGATGAAATTTTGCTACGTTCTAAGTACGAAAAAAAAAAATGGAAAAATTTTTACGTTCTAAGTGATTGTCCGTCACTATAGGAGATTGTCATCATCCGCGAAATGGGAATCTGGTTCTCAACCAACCAGCATAGTGGAATGACAGATCTCAGAGACTATTGGACACTGCTCGTGTGGTAGTTGCAGAACGTTCACAGAAAATGCTTGTTGTATATAATATATAGAATTCTTGTGCCTTCAACATTCGGCTTGGCTTAATGTTTTTTTGACTAGCTCACTACTACAACTCAATTCAAGCGAGCTATTCTCTCAACAGCCTTTCTTTCCGCCCGTTGCAATGTACTTCGGGCAGCGCAGTTATTGGCTGATTGCCGGTTTCGTGTGTGCCCTTGATGCCGTCCAGGCGGCTCGTCCGGGCCTGTGCGAAGATTTCAGCCGTGCTACAGGGGCACGGCAAGAGGTCCTCACGGCGCCTCACGGGCACCTTGAACAACTTCAGTGCCTGGCAAGACAGCAAAGATCTTTGGTGAAGCGAATGCACTTTCTCAACATGAAGAAAACAAAGGATACGGCCATTTAGACCCTTTGTTCACAGGACCACTACAAAGCCCCGGGAAGTACAAAGACATGTTGGAGCACGTGTGTAGGGATGAGTGCAAAGAGGTCGTCCACGAGACCCTAAAGAACATCTACTTGATTCCACAGATGTCCAAGACCTTGCCATGCCTTTTGAAGAGAGTTGCGACAGGGTCGTCCGCAAAGTGGAGGCAGAGATTGTCGGCTGTTGCGGACGCGCCCGTGGCTGGAATGAGAAGAGCTGCAGTTCCGCAGAACGTTGAACTCGCTGCCGCACTCCTTCAGCGACGCGATCTTCTCATCTTTCGTAAAGAATGGCCAACATTCTTTACGAAAAATGAGAAGGTGGAGTGGCTGGAGGAGTGTTGCAGCGAGTTCAACGTTCTGCGGAACTCAACCAGGGAGGTCATGTGTAATTCCGTGCTGACCCCGCAGCAGGTCAATCTCGTATCCAAGTTGGACATCAACGTCAAAAATGGCACAGATGTGGGAGGCTCGTACATGGGCCAAGACCCCCCCCCTTCTGTGGACAAGCAAAGGCCTTAGGCTTAAAAAGTTCAGGAGGCAGCTGCAAAAGTTGAAGGTGGAGCCCAAAGAAGGCGACCAAGTGAGTTCCAATTTCTTGGAGAACAACCCAAAGATCCGCCAAGAAGGCCTTGAGAAGAAATGGTTCAGAAAGGAAAAGATTGCTGAGGAGAAGAAAGGCCCAACATCTTTGGCCCAGACCAGGCCTAGCCCTTGCACTTCCAAAGCTTTGGAGTTTAATCAGCGCACACCCACAAGCAAACGACAGATTGTGGAGACCTGCCTTCGTGAGCACGATGGCAATACTCGAAGCCACCTGATGACAAAGATGACGATGATGCTTGCTTAAGGGAGCTAATCCATCGCAGGGAAGGCACACCGGTTCCCACACCGGATGCTTGCCTACAGTTGAACTTTGGAGTTGCTCCGGAGAGCATCAAAGGCAGGTTCTTTCTATACCAGAACACAGCTCCCACACAGGGCAGTGGCCTTGAAACCACCATCCCAGACAAGCACATTCTTTGCTTCTATGAGCCACAGCCAGAAAACCATGAGATGGGCTGTGAATTCGACCAAAATCCACTTACCCTTGAGCAATTCAATTCTTTTGAAGACCACATCTGTTGGATAGAAGAGAAAGCTGCCGAAGATCGCAGGGAGCAGATCCGCAAGGAAGCAGATTTCCAACGTCAGTAATTGACCACAGCCGCCCCATTTGAAAAAAAAAATGCCTTTCGCTTGGCTTGGCATGCATCCTGTGATGAAAACATGCCAGGGAATCCCTTTCAGAATTCTTGTTAGAGGATGGGGCCCCATAGTTAGCTAAATTGGTTTATAACTTAATTATATAATAACAATCATGTATGATACTTATATATAACTATATTTAGATGGGGTTTCAAACCAACTGATAACTGGGGGGGCCCATCCTGTAGTTAAATGATCGAAGTAGTGTGTCTAAACTGATTTCATCCTGAAATGTTGATTTATGCTGATGATTGTTTTTTGAAGAACTATAAAGAACTACACCAGTAGGATGATGAACCCCAGCAGCCCACTACTGTAGGGGGTGGCCTGCAACATCCTGCAACCAAGGAAGCCAAGAGCAAGCAGCGCTATGAGATCCGGCAGTACCTGCACAGCCAAGATGCCTCCTTTGAGCTGGTCAGCAGGGTCATGAAGTTTGTGGAATACAAGCTGGAGCCTGGGCAGGGGTGCCAACGGTGCCAACCCCCCAGGTGGACCCCAAGATTTAGATGGTTGAGATTTGTTTTTTTTTTTTTTTACGTGGTTGTTGGCGCTTAATAATCCAGCAAGAAATCGTATTGTTGTTGGGGGTGACCTTTGAAGGTTTGAAATCCCATTGAAGTCCCATGAAACATCATAGGGATTAATATATCCAGCATTGTAATTATTGGGGATGATGCAACTGATATGTGGCATAAGAGGATGTGATTTACCACCACAGGGACCACCGCTCGGATGTGACATTTTCAAGCTGGTTTGATGGTAGACAGCCAAAATCAGCCGAAAGCGGGCAGATATGTTGCTGATAAAAAAGGAGAGGTTCACCAGATGGTTGGTGGTTGGAGTAAAGTTGGAGCGTTGGTATATAAAACTAAGCAATCGCATACATTGTTCTTTGTGTTCTCATCTCGTTTTCTGTCGGATGTGGCTTAACAGCTATCCATAGGACACCTATCAAGCATCAAATATCCATCAAATATATACATTCACCACATATCCACGAAACATCCATCATTCATACATATTCATACCCAGCATCGTCAGCAGCTTTCCAGCAGCTTTCCAGCACAGCACAGGAAAAGATGATGCCCACCACCTTTGATTCCAGTTTGATCTCCCATACTTTGCAAACCGAGCTCTCCGTGAATCAGAGATCTCGATTTATCGAGACGGTGCCCATCTTCGCTCTAACGCAGACGCTATATCCAGAGGTCTTTTCAAGCGAACCTCGGCCAGCGCGAAAAAGGGGTGTCTAGAATCGGTGGATACCATGGATACCCTCACCATGGAAGATACATGAAAACACCACTTTTCATCTTATTTTAATAGGTAAATAAACTATATAGATAGACAATTTTCAGTAAATAGCAATTGTATAAGTGTACCGGAGGGTACCGTACACTTTCATAGTGAACATTTATAATTATATATAATACAAAACTTCTAACAATCCAGTGAGTTTATGGGTACCCGTTTTCAGACACCCCATCATTATGTGTCTTCATGTTCCATACCAAAAATTACCGTCCATTTCCCAAAAAACAACTAACTGGACAACGATCCAAGTTGACTCCTATTTTTGAGATGGGTGGCAGCCACCAACCAGGTCTGTGTGGTGCTCAAGAAAGTGGTTTGTGAAAATCAAGAGGAGGTATTTGTTGCTGGAGCCTTGTCGACGTGCATGTGACTTGTTGGAAAGTGAGGGAGGATCTTTTTGGACTGCTTTTGCAAAATCTATGTGTATTTTTGTTCGTGTAACATGTGCAGCTGTACTCTACTTCTTTGGCTTCTATTTGATTTTCCTCTGAGCATGTTGTTTGGAGCTTTAACTTTTTGGGGTCTAGAGATTCGCGTGAGGTACATCACTGTGACGGGGGAGTACAGCCACGTGCAAGGCTATGACCTAACTATGGATCCCAAAATCCTCACAGGTGTGAACAGATTGGAAGAGCTGGCGTTGTACGTGGACGCACTGGCCCACCATTCTTCTCTGTTTGCGACCACTTTTGCCGAAATGTCTCTTAGCACTTCGAAAGGCTGTGTGAATTTGATATGTGGTGTTTCTTAAGATGTATCCTCCGGCAATCAAATGTGGCTAGCTGCAAAATCCTCTATAAATGGTGCTTTAAATGGGAACATCCCCTACATTACCGGAGGGTTTGGACGAATTAGATGGCCTTGGCCAAGCGGCACGTGTTGATGGCGTATATGCCCAGGTTCACGTTAGATGGTGACAACTTGGTGACATGCCTGCAGAACTCCCCCAGCTGTGCTGCCATGTTCTTCGAGTACGCGAAAGAATTCACCGCAGCAGTGAAAAAGAGTCTTGGATTCCAGTGCTCCCACGGTGAACACTGAAATTTCGCTAGATCTGAATGGTTCTGGAAGAAGATCGTCCCTTTGTTGGAATGGATTGAATATATGCACTTAAAATGATTTCAACATGCATTTATATGCGTATGTGGAGATATACAATATATACACACATATTTACGCATTTTCGCGGTTCGTCACCCCCCAACTCCTGGTATTTTGGGTATCTGGGACAGCTGAGTATTTGGGCATTACTGAGCTGAACATGGCGATTTGTTGGAAAAAGCCTCCTTTAAAGATCCTTCAGAGATTTAACATTAGCATTGTTAGATTAACTACCAGAGCACAATGAAGTTATTATACGGAAGTTATTATAATGTTATTATGTATATGGATAAATAACTAGTCATACGATATTGTCATTATAAGATACTACAAGTCTCAGATAGTAGCTCTAGCAGTTTGCGTTCGTTCAAACAGTGCCTCAGAGTCTCCCTTTCTATGTAGGGCCTCGTAATTTGATGTAATTCATTTGATATTTGGAAGTCTCGGGCAGATACATACATATCCCCGTTAAATCTCATTATATCATGTCCCCATTACAACCCACCTAATCGTAATCCCCAATTAATGCTTGGACATGTTCCCTTCACCCGTTGATCTGTGCCCAGGGCTGGCGGTAACGCAGATTTCGAAGAGCAAGCGATGCTGGCTGAACGATGTTGCAAGAAAACCCAGATCTATCAGGATCTCTATCCTGACCAGGAGCTTGGGAATCCTGGGGACCTAGGGATGTATCTTGACCCCCTCCTTCGTAACCAATGAGTGGGGATTCCGGACCTCCATCACAGCTACATCAAGCTACAAAAAAGAGAAATGGCATGTACAAATACTGGTTGGTGGTTTGGAACATTTTTTATGTTCCCCAATACTTGGGATGATGATCCAATCTGACTTTCGCATATTTTTCAGAGGGGTAGGGCTCAACCACCAACCAGAATATGTTGCTTTCTCCCAGTCAGTCAGACTGAAATACCCTCTGGTAATTTAACATAACTATGGAAAGATCCACCATTTTGAATGGGAAAATCCACTATAAATGGCCATTTTCAATAGCTATGTTAGTTTACCAGAGGGTAGATCCTTTCGACAGCCAGGGCAGATTCCTGGCACCTCAAGGGACCCTTCGGAATACCCAGGAGACGCGTTTGGACAACATCGACCTGTCCAATTTGCCCGTGGAGAAGCCCTTCACCTCGGAAGCCACGGGTGCCTTGGGCTCCAACAGTCTATCCTTCTTTGGCGACCACGACTTCTTTGGTGACGCGTCCAATTCCATGGGTGAAGTGGCTCAGGAGAAACCATTGAAACTTAGCAAGTTGACATGGTGATGTTTTTGGTATTTTCCCAGGTTGGAAATCCACTTGGAAGTCCACTACCTAAGGTATCCTATAGTATTTGTATAGGTATACTTTGGGAATCTCTCTGGAATACCCGCGGATAATCAAGAGTGGCAATGGAAAATAACCCATCGATTTTCTCATTGAATGCCTACTTAGGGGATTTTCCTTGGCCATAATTGATTGCTGGAGGGTATGTTCAATTTTTTGGGCGCCTGAATCGCAACATCTCCCAGGAAAGGCTTGGAAATGGAGCAGAGTGGAAACCTGCAGTGGATGATTGAGGAAGGCTGGAAGAGGGACCTACAGGTGAACACCCTTCCGGCACAGCTCCAGGAGTGCTTGCCTGAGTTGCATCCGAATGATGGCCCGCACGCCATCTTCGAGCAGCCCTTGGAGAGAGATCGGGCCGAGTCCTCGTGCATATGTGGCCCGTCTGTTTAGGGGCCGGGGACTACCCGATACATCCCGATGAGTTACCAGATGCAACAATTGATGAGGGATTTGTTGCCGGGTGTGTCAAAGTTCACCAGCGGCATGGTGCTTTCAATTTCTGTTTTTCCATAAGATGATCTACCCTCCAGTATCATCCAGCAATTTAACTGGCCCATAGATGATTTTACCCATTAAAAAGGCTGGCTTTCCATAGCAAGCTGTTAAATTACCAGAGAGTAAGATGTTTGTGGGCTGGGTGGCTCAACACGCAAGCGGATGAGGTACTTTGGCTTTGATTCACGACCGCTATGATATCTTCACGATGCCTCAGCCACCCTCTGCCAAGCTGTTGGAGAAGCAGTGGCAGATCCTACAGACCATCATCAGATGGGTTGAGCCAACTTACGAAACTTGCCCGGGGTTAAGCCGGTTAAGCTTTAAAATGTCAGGTGTAGAACCTAGGAAATGGGTGGAACTGGGGCCCTCACTCAGATTTTGCGTCTTTTTTTTGGGTGGCCGATGGCCCAAGCCGTTCCAGGAGAAGATCCATGCAGTCCTGGTGTTGCTGGCCATCCGTTCCCTTGGAAAGTCCAAGGCCGTGGCGAATCAGTGTCCACAAAACGAGCGGAGTCCAGAGAATGTGGTCCTGCATTTGATCGAGGAGTACCAGAATGTGGTACCTTCCGTCCAAGGTTTGAATGCTGCAGGCATCAAGTATGCCAAAGGTGCATTACACCTGCATTCCATGTTCAATTTGGCGCAGATGTTGCAGGGAGAGAACGTACCTGCCAACGTGAGCCAATTGCAGGAGAGCATCAAGCGGGATGGGGTGGAAGCGCTGAGGTTTTATATCCTCTTTCTGCTGGGCTTCATGAGCGGAGACTCCGCTGCTAAAATCAGTGTTTTTTAACCGCCAGCATTTGTGCTATGCCCCAAACTCTTTTGGGATGATTGTCGGGAACCTCATTTTTGGTGACCATTACAGTACTTTGTGGCCTTCCACTATGTTGAGATGTTCTATATAACTTGATGTCCCTGGGTTTGCGAACCCAGGGACGTGTTTGATGACCCTCTGCGGGGCATCTGCTGTCCGGCAATGCTGGTTTTCAGCACTTTTTACATATACCCTAAAAAGAACCCGGAAAAACATGGAAGAACCCTACGAAAAACAATGAAACACCCTAAATTAACCCTAAAGAAACCCCAAATGAACCCTAAAGAAACCCTAAATGCACCCTAAAGAAAGCTTAAAGAAACCCTGAAAAACTGCATGCAAGTGTATATAGTGAAGTACCTTTGAATCGTATCGCACGTGCTGCGGGTTTTCTTTAGGTCTATATTGTTTTTGTTGGGGTTGATGTCATATCCCTAGAAACCGAATGCTCCGAATGAGCCCAGCTCACAGTGTGTAGATCTTTGGGATGGCTCAGCTCACGCACGAACCAGGTTTGAATGCTGGCCGTGGCTCAAAGTTCCTGACAGCCAAGCGAGCCGAGAGCTTTATCGAAGGAGTGCGGATTTTGAAGTACCTCTTAGAGGCATCGCCCTGCGGCATCTACTGGGGCTGCTTGGTGAAATCCCCGAGCTTGATGGTTTTTTTTGGGGGGAAATTACCCTCCAAGAAATTGATGGATGTATCTGATGAATGTGAAAAATAATAAGTTTTGTAGCCAATTTGGAGGCATCCCTATGTTAATTTTGGATGTGCACTTCATCATGAATGATGAAATCAAGGATGACAAGTTTGGACAGGATTTTAGGAGACCATTCTTCCAGGTACTTCCATACATAATCAGGCCTAGCAAGCCTTCGTACTCTTCAACCGTCCTCATTCCTTTCTTCGTTCACCGTGACTGGATTCCCCTTTGCAACCTACTGAACAGTCAAATGGGTGCGCTTCAAAATGATACCATATAAAATGATGACTTAGTATGGTCAAGCAGGTAATACTATAACATACTATAAACATCTATAAACTACTATAAGCTGTAAGATGGAACGAGAGACTGTAAATGTCGTGTTTCAACTAAGTTTTTCTAACAAAAAATAAATGCATCCAGGGATAAGAATCCCAACCAATTGGCTAGTGACTAGTGCCAGATATTTGAGTGGCCGTTCCCCACAGAGGCTATCTATCCTCTAGAGCGCACAGCCTGGGAGTGCCATGTCAAACGGCTGAGGCTCCTGTCGGGATACGTCGGGATCAAACAACAATTTGAGGGAATTCTCCATTGGATGGCACAAAAAGTTTTTTTTGGGGCAACATTAATTAGATTCCCAATTTTCCATAAATTTTCAAGAGTTCCTGCTTCTAAATAAATGTGGGGTTCAAGGAGTTTGTCATGTATTTAAGATCATGTAACATGTGTAACATGAGCATTTCTCAACTGGACTTGGAACTTGGTGACTTGGTGTTTGCAGTGGGCATTTCTTCCTGGGGTTGGGATCTCAGATTTTTCAACTGCCCAAATTTAAGGATTCGCCTCACTTGACGTGCGATTTTCTCAAGCTGATGTTTTGGGTTGAAACATGTTGAAACATCGTGAAAGTTCCTGAAACTTGAAATCATCATCCATTAAGAATCATCAAACTTCCTCGAAATAATCCATTAGACTTCCAGTAAGTTATAACAGGATCTTTCTGGACGGCGTTGCGCACGGGGATCCGCGGCAAATCGCAGGAACTGGTGCTGATTCGACTGGCCTGTTTGGCGCGAGTGGAGGATCGCAGTGCCTACCGCCAGCTGGAGGAGTGACGCCAGCTCCGTGCCACTGGGAACATTGCTACAACTTGAGGGTTATATGTCCCATTTTCATCCGTTTTCACACATACACACGCATACCAATATTGAGAATTGGATCTACATGTCTAATATATACATATAATAGCATATAATATACATAATATTATATATACATATGTATAAATTAATGCGTTTGTATATGAATGCACATCAATTTACAGTATGTATAAACGTATGCCATGGATCTTCTCAGTTCCTATGCAGGAGTGTTGGGCAGCCCTGGGCAGTGTCGAGCGCTCCACGTTGCTCCATCACTTCTTGGCTGATGGCATTGAAGAGACGGCCTTTGTCTTCGAGTTTCTGCCAGATTCTTGGCGGACTTGAATTTGTTTTGTGTATGTACATTATATATATATATATAAGTATATATATATATGTGGATATATATATATATATATGTAAGTAAATATACATATATATGGATATTATAAACATTAAAATATTAATGTTTGGCATATATACGAATATATGATACTAACTTGGCTTTGGAAGTTCAAGCACGGATTTTCGTATGGATCTGAATCTTACTGGATGATTCAGAAAGGTGGATGGTTCCCCCCATTCTGCCAGTGCTGGGTTTGCTCTCCCCTTTTTTTGTTTTCCTTCTTGGTGAATCCACCAGCAAAATAAAGGGAATCTATCGGGAAGAATGTGGGAAACCCAATGATAAACCCTACCGTTTGGAGATGGTTGAAATCCAACCCATAAAAATATTGTGATTTTGGGGACGGTTTATCATCGGGTTTACCACAGTTTGAAAACAAATTTCTTATGGTCGAAAATGATTTTCATCCGAGGATTGCGTGGCAAATGCTGTGCGCAATCCCAACATTGGCTTGACATGTCTTCTTGAGATCTTAGTTTGTCTCCTCAACATGCTGCAACCTGCAGCGCCTGGCCTTCTGGCCAACATGAGTCAGTGCAAACTGATCCTGGTGAACCTGTCGGACATGAGCGAATTCATCACATGTGTGAGGAACCCTGGATGATTTTTGGGTGATTTTCCCGTCAATCATGGTTAACCAACCCCCCCCAAAAAAAAAACGGGCAAAAGGAATTAAAAGGATACAAGGGGGGAATCTCATCTCATGTTTCTCCTTTATTTTTAATTTTGGAACGTTCCCCCCGGTGGTGCTGGCATCCAAGGAACCGTTTTGTGTTTGAAACGTGTGTCTCAAGATGCAAAGTTCGCTTCACAGGAGGCAGAGTTCAACTTGAGATGACAGGGAGCAACTGGGCCCGGGTCAATGAGCCCAATTCGGACATTACCAGCCTTGCCTACAGCGTCAAGGACAGGGCGAATGACAATAAATGACATGAATCAAAATTGCCCCTGTGAATTACCCTCCAGTGTCATCTAACGTGGCTGGGACTCCCCGATCAGTTTAGAGGTTTTAATGGGATAATCATCCATAACTGATGAATTTCAAGTGCCACGTTTGATTACCAAAGGGTAATCAAAATGACTCATTTATACAGGGGGGCCATCTCCAATCATGATATGGCTGGATGGTCATTGGAGCCATAAAATCGTCGTTTCACACATTGAAGGCCAAAAATCGCAATAGAAGACATGGGCGTATCTCAAAATCAGGTACACCATGGTACACCTACGCCCAAACCCCGCGGTTTATCATCATTTCCCTGTTACTATGATTACTTATAATTCAGTCATAGGAGTCATAGGGGATATCTCCACGATGTATATATATATATGTATATGTGTACATATGTATATATGTATATATGTATATGTATATATATGTATGTATACATATACATTTACACACATATATATATATATATATGCTCATTTTTTTACAATATATATATATATATATGCTCATATTTTTTCAATTTTACATTAAATATCAAACAACATACATTGTATATTATATATTTACATTATGCATTATATATTACATCTGGTATATTATTGATGATTCAATATACTTATTATATATATATGTTTCATTCTATATGTATTTAGTCGTTTAATTATATATATATACACCTATTTTATAAATGCATATTTATATTGATTATAGGTCGGTCTGGTTTTTAATACATGCATATATATATAATATACGTATGATTTGTTTAATATGTATGTGATTTATACATGCATGTATATGTATGTATATATATATATACGTATATACACATACATACATATAATTATTTACACATGCACATAGATGATGAACCAGTTCCCAATGATATACGTGAATTGTTCCTCTATATATTATATATGATTATATGCATATACTTAATTATACTTACACGTTTATACACTTAGCATATTTATTTACACAAGAAGATGGGAACAACTGATCCAATATGATTCAATGTATTTCAGACATTTCCGGCCCCAGGATGTCTTGCAAAAGCAACGCACCTTGGAAACGCAGATCCTACAGCAAGGCTCCCAAGGCTTTCGGACAGCACACTTTTTTCGCACAGCTGAGACCTTTCCGGTCTAAAGCCGACGATGGACACGCAGAACGGTGAACTCCAATTACCGAAATGCTTCGATGGAGGGCTGATTTGAAACTGAAGTGATGCAAAAAATGATGCACATTCAGATATGGTGAAACCTTCGAATGTTTCTCGGGGCTTCACTATGCTTCAGAATTGTAGTGCTGTGGGCTTAAGTCTCTGTCATGCTCCGAGCCTCAATGCTCTAGACTAGACCGACTAGATAAATCTGTTGTAAACATGTGTCTCGCAACATGAGCTCATGACTATTACAATGTAGCGGAATGTCATACAATTCTAGTATCACCCACCCCTAAAAATGTATTTTAGGGGGGGGAGAGGTTGGGGAAAAAAAATACATTTACCGTTCTCCAAGAATTTGATTCCCCAGGACCCCCCCTAAATACATTATTTGACCGGTGGG
>Ga0126342_10018886_pt1 | contig 11778 bp, 8 predicted proteins | sample Cyp1metagenome_FD_92528 | JGI IMG/M metagenome (GOLD analysis project Ga0126342, IMG submission 92528) | Coral microbial communities from Lord Howe Island, Old Settlement Bay, Australia - Cyphastrea 1 metagenome | ecosystem: Host-associated > Invertebrates > Cnidaria > Coral ... | reverse complement strand
TACAGCGCGAGCGCTATATAAGAATGTTGGTCGCCGATGGCCAGGGTCCCTTAATTTCTTAACGGAAAGGGCCCATGTATTTCAGTATGTATGTGTATTTAATCAGTCGAAGGTCCCTCAATTTCTTAGCCATGCAAGAGGTTGTTTGTTTGTTTTTCCAGAGCCCGAACTGTTTTTCTGCGCCTCACCCTGCTCTTGTGCCCATCAATTTCTTCGCACACATCCAAATCTTAGGCTTGAAGATTCCAGGGTCCCTGAATTTCTTAATTCCCATTTCCATTTCCATATCCACAAAACATCTGGAAACAAATCCAGCCCCTGATTTTCTACAAGGAATTCTTATACAGTGCTGGGACTGTATTGGTTCACCCAAAAAAAGGAAGACGATCTGACTCTCGGAGTTTTTTCAGGACATGAGCCCGGTGGAGTTGCAGCTCTGCTACGACGAGTACCGGGAGGATGCGGAGGTGCAACACTGGTGGACCAAGGCTGGGGTGGAGAACAGTCTCATGATGCACCTCGGCTGGGAAGGATGGGAAAGATGGGATGGTGAAAATAGATGGTAACCATATATAGTTGATATGCTGTGTTAATATATAGTTAATAGTTAATATGCAGTTTGGCCATGTTTTGCATTTGTTTACGGCTTGATTTGAAGTTTGGTGAGTTTTTTCCTTTTTTATGGCTTTATTAGAGGCTTATTAGAAGTCTATTGTTTTTTTTTGGGGGGGAGTAAGCTGTTGAGAACTTCAATCAGTGAACTCAAAGGGTCATGAAAATTGCTTTGGATGGATGCTGAATCCAACTGCGGGAAAAAGATAGTGTGTATATATATCTATATAAATACATATATATATATAATGTATAATAATGTGACAAATCTGAAAAGTGAATATATGTGAATGCCTAGAATGAAATGCAACTAAAGACTTGAGTCGCAGGTTTGAGGTTGAATTGATTGAGGATGGATGGAGATGGTTTTGGATGTATGGAAAACATGGAGACGTGCTGGTTTTCTAAGCATTATTTTCCTTTGTAGATGTTGGTTTCGGAGAAACACATGAAAATCAAATCGGGAATGTGAGGAACCCCCCAAAAAAATCTAACATGTTTTTTAAAAGCATATGTCTAGTATAATTCACATATATATTAAAATATATATATATAATATTATTTATAATATAATATAATATATATATAATATATCTAATATATAGATATATATATAATATAATATATATATATATAATAATATATATATATATAATAATATATATATATATATATCATATAATAATTAAATAAATATAATATAATATAATATAATATAATATATATAATAATATATATAATAATATATATATAATATACTATATATAATATAATATATATATAATATAATATAATATAATATAATATAATATAAATATATACACGTATATGTATATATATATATTGCTCTATGCTTCTGGGCACATCATGGCGATCCTCATGGCTAAGGGCCGCCTCGGTTCAGTCGTTGATGAAGTCTGGTGGTGCTACAGCTTCCTCTCCGCCGGAGGCATGGTGTGATTCCTAGGTGGCTGGTGTATGACAAAACCATTGAATTGTGCCACCATGAATTGTGCTGACAATAACCCATTGTAATTATAGGTGGCTGACAGTAACCCATTGAATTCAAATTATATAATCGCAAGTTTAACATGAATTATACATGAATTATACACGAATTATGTATAGGTATTTTGACTTGTATAGGTATGCTAACGACCACCACCTTGTAGGAACTACGGACTTTAATCTTTTGTGAACATCATGGGGATACGTTTCGTAAGCAGCTAAACAAGCATAGAGAGAGTAACCAAGATTAGGAATGATCTTGGAATGCGTGGCGTCATACCCCATCCCAGTCACAAAATCACTTCCCATACTGTTTGATTTTGTGATGCTCAATGGTTAGGAACCGGTTAATCCTACCCTCTTAATATTAAGCAAACCCAGCAAGGGAAGACAATACCCTGGTGGTGCCGGTCCACAACCTTGGTGGTAACATTTTTTTCAGTATGCTGAAACATGAAACTTAATGATTTTGAAGGATGCTCATACAGAGATATACTACCTATATACTACCTGTTTGAATTTGGGATAACGGGATAAGGATCATCCATGATAGAATTTTCTGTAAATCAACTGGGATCAGAGCTATTTCCGGAAGAAACACACTCCGCTGGTGACAGGACAAGACCGACAAAAAGGGCAAAAAAATCAAACCATCAGAGATCGTAGAGATGCAGGATAATTTGTCGTGGTGGGATGTGGTCAGGGGTTTTCCAGATGTGTTGAGAAATGTATATCATTGTATATCGTTTTTTCTTCATCGAACGTCAATGTGTTTGAACAAACATTATCGAACGATATGGAAGCGGTGGGGCTAAGTGGTTGATCGTAGTTTTAGTCCCAACAGTCGCCCTAAAAAAACTCCAGGATATCCAGGCCATCGGATTTTGTTGACACCTTTGTTGCTGGCTGAATCCTCATGTTGGCAAGAAATGGGGACTTCTCCGGTCCACTGGCACATTTCCGATGTGCATTTTGGGGGCTCATTTTGATACCCCAAATTGGGTTGAGTTAATGACAAAAAAACCCGTGAATCTCGCCCACACAAATTGTGGTTAACCACATTGGTTTAATCAGTTTAATGCCCGTTCCATCAGATGATGCATGAAGAATAGCCTTGTTGATTGGTTATTATAAGGCGTTATACTAGTATAATGAGATGGGATAGGGCCACATATCTTTGCGGCTCAGACTCGAGGTTCCACATGAAAAAACGTGGTTTTTCCCACAAGGAGCTGATGGTGGATGAGATGAAACGCCTTTGTGAAGCATGTCGAGAGGCCGCCAAGGCTGGAGTTGTGTCACTGGTGTTTTTAAAAAACGATGGTTTCTTTCCCAGCGCATTGTGGGAAACCATTGAAAAACCAGCCACTTTGATCCTTAAAAATGCTGTTCCCCCTCAAAAATGCCCGAGTGTCAACATCAAATTCATTTTATGATGTTTTTTTTTTTGGTTTTCCTGTGTTGCCTCGGTTGTGTTTCAAGGCTTCACTGTATGGTCAGAACATGAGGGTTCCTCCTGATATCTCCTGATCTAGGTTTTTGAACCCATTGCTGCTTCGAACAGTTCATTAATTTCACCAACAGGTGGCCTTGTTTGTGAATATGCTACCCCTCAGTGGGAAAATGATGTGCCCTGCCTAGGCCTCGTCCAAAGCTTGGAAGGCAGACATAGCCATGCAGATGGTGTGAGGCTCAGATCGGGCTGAGGGTGATGTCATCTGCTCAAGGTGGGGAATACAGTGGATTGTTAGTGGACAGGGAAGGTTCATTGGGCCAACACCCAACACCCAAGATATTGGGAGGTGAATGGTACGAGGTGGAGAACTCAAGGTATGCACAAGATCACCAACCGGATAAAAATTCCCATTCTTGACATCCTCGCGGCGTCTTTGCGAGTAGGATGTGGGTTTGATTGGTGGATTATGTCTGGATTTGGGCCTCCCTTTTTTCGAAAGGATATACAGAGGTGCCCATGATCCCGGGATGAAGGAAGCTACTGCAGCCAGCTGGGTGTTTGCCAATGTCAAAAGCAATACACAGTTAAGCATTTATGTCATTTATGTCATTTATGTCATTTATTGTCATTTATCCCAATTTCACCATTGGAAGGGTGCTGACACCACCTACCCGGTAGAGTAGAGGCAATTCAACGAAGCTATTGGGTATAGATAGTCCATTTAGTTTGATGATTTACCACATTTTTTGATTTACCACATTTTTTAAACATGTCACTTTTGTTTCACTCAAATTTACCACAGCTGCCATAGCTCCCAGGTCAAGCACCCAGAGTGATGCCTTAGAGTCACATCCTGCCTGTCATGTGCATCACAACATTCATATGTGCATTATGTTGTATATAATAATATGGTTATATTATCATTAAAATATCGCATGGTTACATTATTTGCAGTTTGCAGTATATTCTACATTACGTATTGCATTTGAAATCATATGAAATTTTGTGAATCTATATATAACCATAGCATATATATATATACTATCACATAGCATATATATATATATGTCATCCATACTTTTGACATAGAATATCATAGAATATTTGTCATTCACTAGCCATTCTCCAAAGTCATCTCCCAAAAAGCAACCGCGAGGTCCAAGCCTTGGCCTCTGCATCCGTCGAGAGAAGGTGTGATCACTGGGGGTTTCCATGGCTTTCCTGACCCCCAAATTGTTAGTGGAAAATCCTAGTAAAATGGATGAAAACTGACGGTAAAACCATAGTAAACCAAGCATTTGGGAATGGGAATAGTATGGGAATGCCAGCAAAAATAGTGACTGGGGGATGGTAAACATGGCATTGTTTTACCCAGAATTTCTTGGGAATATATCGGGGATATGAATGGGATTGAATCCTATTAAATCATGGGAATGTCCGAGGGTGTTTTTGGTGGCATATACATAACTAATCCCTCCTGCTGGAAAGATGTGGAGAACCTAAAAATTTTGTAGATCATTCTGCGAATGGGACACCGTGGGTTTTAACCACATCTGTCTATGTCAGTATATGGAACATATGGGAAAATAGTACATATATATATAATATAATATCATTAGATATAATCTATTAGTGTGGACTAAACGAACCATTTGGAATAGGAACGTTTTCTGGTGATTTTTCATGAACTGTACACGCAACTTAATTCTAATTTAGGGGTGACTGAAAATAGGGTATCCCCCAAAATGGGTATTTTTCAATAGGAAACATGATGATAATCAATTGGAATTGGGGTTATCCTATTTTCAGATGTTGTGAACGCAGTTGAACTTGAAACTTGTTTGTATCCTATTTTGACACATCTGGGTAGATTATGGAAACCGATGAGAATATTAACTATGTTGACACACTTACACCGGCATACACTGACTAGTTTGTCATATTTTATGATAGATTTTTATAACTTTCCATTTCATATCATTTCATATATGGGATATATAATCCTTCCCATTGACGAACTCCATCATTTTTCAGGATGGTTATTGCACCACCAACCTTTGAAAGGTACGGCTGCTCTCCAGAGGAGATGACTATGGCTGGTCTCCAGAATGTGTGGAAACCTGGAGCTTTTCTGCCGGGAAAACACGGATGGTTAATACATGTTGATATTAGATCTGAATGACAACAGAAAAAATGGATTAATGATGATTCATGGGAGATATTAAGAGATTAACCATGTTTAAACATGTTTAAACTCTATTTCTGTATTTTCGATTGGATGAAAAATCGGCGACCTCACGGCGCATCACTGGAATGATTCTATGATGGTGAATTACGTTTGGTTACGAAAATGTCTATCCAGATTGGATATAGATGATAAAATATGATAAACCGTCCATGGAGAATTTATTCATTTATGAAGCACCACAAATGAAGATATGAAGATGAGCGGAGCCACTCTAGAATTGGTTTGATTTAGATTCGTTAAAGATTGTAAGGGTTTTGGCATGGTTTCGGCACTTCAGACAACGAGGAGTGCACTGGCAGACAGGTGGCAGAAACCCTAAAAGGAATGAGAACTGAACTTGTCAGTGTATGGTGGCCAGGAGTGCATAGCTATTCATACCAAATTGTGTGTTCATATGATATATCACATATATTATATTATGTTATGTTATATTTTATATTATATTATATCATATTATGTTATGTTATGTTATATCATATTACATATTGTATTATATCATATATCATATCATATATTATATTATATTATATCATATTATGTTATGTTATATCATAGTATATATTATATCATATCATATATTATATTATATTATATTTTATAATATCATATTATATTATATATATATATATATATCATGTATCTAAAATGTATATTATAGCATACATATTTTATGTATACACATACTGTACATGCATGGTGTCTATTGCAGAATTATCAATTTTTACGTTTTTTTATTTGTTGTTTTTTTTTGGTGGTTTGACCTTCCCAAATATCAGCTGTGGCAAGACCATGTAGCTAAAATCTCAGGCGCCAACTCTTCAAAAGAACGAACGATTCGTTCGTGCTACGGAGAAGCAACAGGACAACTCTGGGCTTCGTTCGCGGGATGTTTTTTTCTGAGACATCTGGGGTATAGAACTACTATTACTATATAAAACCCAACCACAATGGGGTTATAATGGCGATAGAGTATGATATAGTGAGATTACAGTTTGTGATAGAATGGGGATGCAGCGGGATATATTGTGTAATTAATGGGCATGTATCCACCAACGCGATATGGGTTTGTTGAAAAATTGAGAGTTCCTCCTAATTTATTGCAATTTGGGTGAAAATGATGATACACCATTGGTTTGTTAGACGCCAAGTATTGATAAACCTGAATGATTGGAGGATATTGGAGGATACAAAACCATTTCCTGGACGTGACAGACGTGACTTTTGGCAGGAGATCATTATGACTGTGGCAACCTTTTGCCCTGAAAGCAATTGATGGACCCGGGCCGATGCAACAAATGTATGCTGGCCCCAAAGCGGAACGGGTGCAGGTCATCTGTGAAACCTGTGAAACCTCATAAGAATCAAAATCGAACTCCGAATGTGGTTTTGGAAAATGATTTTGGTGGTTTCTCCAAATTTACCAGGGGTCTACCTGTGTAACGCAATGTATTTCAACCGCGTGAAAAAATCGTTGTTTCACCATGTGATGCACCAGAGATCCGGGACAGATCATCAGCTAACGACTCGACGGTTGTGCCAGTGGCAGGGCTGTGTAGGCGCAGATGACGCGCAGAGCCAAAAGTGGCAAAGCTGATCGATTTTTTCGGCGTGTTTTGTTTGATGGATTGGAACTTTCCAGAACTTTCCATGTAGTTCCGGTACAGTTGTTGAATTTTGATGGAAAATTCTAGCACATCAATTACATCTTAATTGCTGCATTTCTGGCTGACCTTGGCTCAATTTTTTGTTCAGGGCGACCATTAAATTGGGCGTCACAATGAAGTTATTGGCCCTGGTTCTAGGCCAGTGGATCAGTGGAATTTCTTGACTCCAAATAGGAAATGGTGAGTTTATGGTGACTTTTATATATAGTTTTGATGACGGTCAATTTCCACCACTTGGGGTGCGCAGTTCCACTTTCTTAGTGGGTAAACCGGGTAAACATAACATAAAGTAAGCATAGTTTGTAGGGACTATATCCCAACATTATGGAGGTCAAAATCCCATATAGATATACACTTTTTAGGTAACGCGAACTGCACCCTTTTTTGTACCCTGCCGCCAGTTTATATTCTCGTTGCCAAGCGTTAATTTACAGATGGATCCATGTAGATTAAGTTGGATCACCAAGGACCAAAAAATGGGGTGCCTACCAAGATGAATGGAATCTCTATATATATATATATACGTATATATCTGGAAATATATAATCTCTATACACTAATGGCGTGTATATATATATATATATATCTACTTTCCAGTTATTGATCTGGAACATCCACCAATTGTAGATCTGGAAAATCTTGGCGCCAGGTGCCTTGAACCTGGTGCACCTGGTCGCCTACAAGCTACGAAGTGCTTCAAATGTGGGCCTTGTGGTTGTGCCATGGCTGTGATGTTTTTTTGTTGGGCGAAAAAAAGATGGGGATGGGTCGAATGATGTCAAGTGTCAAACCATAAAAGACTGGGATATGAGATTTTACGAAGATATAACTGATGATTTTTTATCGAAACAGGCGAAACAGGCGAAGATATAACTGATGATTTTATTTTTAGTTCTAAAAATCATCCAATTTTGTGGTTCCCCAATGACGAGCATGGTGAGCCATGTCCTGCCATGTCGGTGTTCACCATCCCTTGTTGATCCGCCCAAAAAGGTAGGCGATCCGTCCTTTCAGCGTGCCTTGGACGGATTTATGGATGCCGGAACTCTGAGATGTTTGTTGAGGTTGACAAAGACTCTGAAAAAAGATCTTTACCCTCTGGTAAACTAACATAGCTATGGAAAATCACCATTTTCAATGGGAAAATCCACTATAAATCACCATTTTCAATAGCTATGTTAAGTTACCAGAGGATAAAGAGTATCAGCATGGGTTTTGTCTGAAAATTGAAAAAAACCCGGTATACCCATAAGCTAGCAACTTGAAGAGGGAAAAACATAAGTGGATTTAGGGGCACACTATTTGCAGACAAGCCATTTTTTCCAGTTTTCTTCCAACAAACTTGTATTTTTTTCCACGCAGAACTTATCGAAGAAAAATGGGACAACCATCAGTTCTTTTGAAGCAGATGAATTGATTCTTCGAATGCGTGTGTGTGTGGAACAAAAATAATTGAAGCCCAAAGAAGGATGGTGAGTCGATTCCCCACTACGACGAGGCTTTTTTTAAGGGTCCGAAACAGTGCCCCCTGCTTGCTTGACATGTACGCATATGTTTGTAAACGGATTACTGTAAGATATCCCACGTATATACACATATGGGTTATGTCTACCCGCTGCGGTGGTTTACAATATATACATGTACATGATAGATATATATATATATAACATATAGATACATAAGAATCCTGAAGTAGATAGAATATGACATTTTCCTTTTGATCTTCCCATATTTTACTGAGGATCTATTGAAATATCTTCTATCGGCCGTGAACAGGTCGATACGCAGCCCAGATTAAAAGCCTTCGATGTTATGCGGAGAGGCCGTTGGGTTACCACGTATTAGGGTCATGGGGCTGGCTAAAAATCATGGGATATGTCCTTCAAAAATTGCAGGAATATATGGATGTCATTTGATAATATATATATATACACATAGTATTCATATTATATTATATTATATATATATATTGATCTTAGTATACACATCATTGAATATATGATCTTAAAATTAGTGTATGATATTATATTGGGATGTAGTGATGTATGATGTGAACAGATATATCTAGTGGACATGTCATCAACAATATGATATTTGAGGCATGTCTGAAAATGGACCGGAATCCCATTTATAAGCATCAATATGGGGACATGTTATTGTTTGTTTCCAGCACATTTCACATAAACCCATTTTGGCCTCCGTGATGGTTTATTTATGTTTATTTAATGTCAATTGGAACTCGAATGCAGTGGTAAAACTATTGGACACCACATTGGACGGTTCCGGACCCTAAACACGGCGATAATTGTTGTTCCATAGGGACAGGAAGCGTCAAAAAGGCTGCCCGCTACCTATGATAACATGAGATTGGAATTGCCATTTGCATAGTAAGCATAGTATAACCCATAGGATCCATGTATGCTGTATATGGTAACATTTACCATCAATATACCCCCAATGTTAGCATATATACCATACATGGATCCTATGGGTAACGTTGTATATATTGTATCATTGTATCCTGCTTTACCATGGCAGATCACCTCTGATTTCGCTGAATTGTGTCAAACCACGCACTCAATAGTGCTTCAGAATAGAACATAATAGAAGAAACCATTGTTGCCATCTGGTTATGACTAACAGTTCGCCATGGAAATTACCATGCTATTAAGAACGGTCAAGCATCTATTTCGATTAGGGCCATCTATCCCATGGCTAGCCCTGGTTATGATCAGAACCAGGTACTTTGTATCTCCTAAACTCCCATCCGTCATCCGTTCATTTGAAGCCAATCTATGGTCACCATGGTCACAAAATGTCACAAATATGACTGGAATCGGAGTGTTGTGACCATTAACATATTAAAAAAACATGTTGGGATCCCATTGGCTCTGCATTTTGGTTGGATTTTCGCTAGCACAGTAGCGCAGGCACAAGTACAACCTGCACATCCTAAGCGCCTCGGAGTATGAGGAGTGCCACCGCTTCAAAGATTTTTTCTTCAGCTGCTTGGCTGGTAAATCCTCTGTTTTAAGATGACACACAGAAACGGGAAGCCAAAAAACACCATGTAGATCTCCAGCTGCCTGTGCCCACTGGAATGCTGGACATGCTGGACTGCTCCAAGGAAAGCACTGCACTGTTTCGAAGTTCCTGGAGAGCCAACCAGCCTCCTACACCGCGGCCATCTTTGATGGTGATGTCGTAGTGGCTGCACCAATGCGCTCACTGGAGACCTGGGTGCCATGCTATGAAAGGTGAATGCTTCCAATTGCCACAAGATGAGGGTGCAATGTGATCTTATTAATTGAACTAATTAAACTAATAAGTACAACAAATTTGTTTTTCTACATAAATTCACATTATCAAAGAAAGTATAGCAGATTTTGCCGAGAGAAGACACATGCGTCGATGTTTTTTTAACTGCGGAGACATTTCCGTTGGAAGGAGAAGTGGATCAACCACAGCGCAGATGTTCAACTCTACAACCGCTCTGTCCTCAGTTTTCACAGCAAAACATCATGGTGATGCCAACAGACGCGATTCGCCACTGCACAAATGGACCAAGGCTGTCTATTCCATGAGATCATGGCTGGCATTTCTGGCTGCATTATGCGGGAGTCACATCAAAGAAAACCCATGGTGAAGCCTATAGAAAATAATCTAAGAAATGGTGGATGCCCACATGATTATCATGATTAAGGCAGAATAATCATAGGAGCAACAATTTCACTGGAGAATTTCATCCGAAATGGAGGGTCATGCTCCTAGTTGTGGGTAAGGGTCTACAAATGTCTACAATAAGCCATAGACTTGCTGCTCATGGTTCGGCAGCATTGTCCCACAAGGCTTGGACCATGCAACTGACACATTGGCCTTTTGCATCATTCGTCGTCGTACTCGCTGTGGGTTTTGAAAGCCAAAAACAGTTGAACGATAAACAAAGAACAGGGAGTGAGATATGTGAAATCAAACTCAACAAATCCTTCAACATGCACACGTACTCGTAAAGCAGCAGAGTTTTGAATCCGGAATTCATCTTACAATTTCTTTGATTGACACCGAGGTAACTATATGGTTCGCAACACCCCTTTCGCACGCGACTTTTTGATGCGATGGGCGGAATACTACGACCGGAGACCATCTGGATTCTCCTCAGCTGACAATGGCGCTATCCAACTGGTAGAGTCTTGGCAGACCAAGATCCAAAGACTCAAGTTGTTGGAGAAAGAACATCAACATCCAAAAGTCATCAACATATTTTGGAAAATTGTTCATGGTTTGATTTTTCATTCGTGATTGTGTTGTTTTCCCCTTTGATATTCCTTCTAATCCCAACCCCCTAATATTAAACGCCGCCATTCTATGGTCCCCATGTGTAAATACCCTTCCTAAACCATTGTTTCTGTGGGATGTTGAATATCAATGTAACCCTGATTGGCCATCATTAGCCACCAGAAAAACCATAATCAACATTAATCAACATTAATCAACATTAATCAACATTAATCAACAATTCTTGGCACTTGTTAACATTTAAGTTAACTATCCTATTCCTATCCTTATGGATATCTCGCCCTCCCAGCTGATCCCAGCTGTAGGTGATGGAAACGGTCCAAGTTGAAGGATTCCGAACCTGCTACGACATGTATCCTGGCTTTGTTTCGCAAAGGCCAGAGCTTGATTATTTTGATCTATTTTGATCTATTTTGATCTATTTTGATCTATTTTGATCTATTTTGATCTATTTTGATCTATTTTGATCTATTTTGATCTATTTTGATCTATTT
>Ga0126342_10018885_pt1:0-7500 | contig 11778 bp, 15 predicted proteins | sample Cyp1metagenome_FD_92528 | JGI IMG/M metagenome (GOLD analysis project Ga0126342, IMG submission 92528) | Coral microbial communities from Lord Howe Island, Old Settlement Bay, Australia - Cyphastrea 1 metagenome | ecosystem: Host-associated > Invertebrates > Cnidaria > Coral ... | reverse complement strand
GTTTGAGGCCTTGCTTCAAGCCCTCCAGCTGCTCAAGGCTGTCCTGCTCAAGGATCAACTTGCGCCAGATGAGCTGCAATCCTGAAGCTGAGGTTGGCCTGGGCCCAAAGGAGCGGAGTATCCACACAATGCTCCCATGCCCTCAAGAAATCCTTGAGGTGGAAGATCAGCACCTTTGGCTTGGCTGGGCCCTTCTCAGATGGTGCTTTGACAAGGCTAATTTTGCTCTCACAGAAGTCTCAGGGTCTTAGGGGTTTACTGTCTGGACCCAATCCTCACAAAGAAAAACCGAGCACTCAGTTTGGAAAGCGGGTCCCTTATAGAGATTGCCACTGCAGTTGTGTCAGCTCAGCAAGCAATGGCTGAGAAGAATCTCCAAGATGAATGGGATCTCAGCATTGGCACCAAGAGGTATCATCCAGAGTGGCTTAGAGACAGGCTCAGGTGGAGAGACTCTGAAGGAGTGCCTACAAAGGCAGATTGGAAACTGAGCAGCACAGCGAAGCACATCTCAGCTCTCCAAACCTTGAATTATTTCCATCCTGATGATGAGAAGGACTTCACTGAGGACGAGCTCAAGCCAGAGATCCAAGATGCCATTGCTGAGGACTTGGAGCTAAAGCTTCAGAACCCTTTGTCTGAGGATTGATCCTGCCCTCAGAAGAGCTCAACCCAAAAGAATGGGGACTGTTGAGTATCAAAGCATGAGAGAGAAAAATCTGGTTACGAGGGCTAGGCAGAGGAAGCTCACAAACCTGCTCAAGAAGCACAAAAGCAAACTTGTGCAAAAACTAGCTGAGAAAGTGTAGGGCATGAGGAGGGAGGAAGCTTTGGCCGATCTCCAGCCTGAAGCCAAGCAGAAGCAGGGCAAAGGGAAGAAAAAACTTAGCCTAGCTTTGAAAGGTTTCCTCAAGAACAAAGCTTGCAATAAGAACAGGCCCTCAGCTAAGCACAAGGCCCAGAAGAAAGGTGCTCAGAAAACAGCTTCAACTAAAGCCTTAGTCAAGGCTGGCTCCAAGCAGCAACTTCCTGAGGACCCACCGTTGCCTCCACCTGAGCAAGCACCACCTGCTGATATTGGCTCTGATGATCCTCTTCTCAAGCAGGAGGTTGTGGTTGCCTCAGAAGAAGCAGGCAAGCTGAGCTTTGGCAAACAAGGCAAGATCACTCATGGCAGCACCTCAGGTATGCACACCTGTGTCACTGACTCAGGCTCATATCAGGTTGAGCCTGAGTGGACTGAGGAGAAGCAACCCGTCATTCAAATGGATGCATGGTATTGAGCAGCCTGAGCCTCGATGCTCCAGCTGAGGACAAGTGAGTCCACATTCACAGCAGGTGGTGATGAGCTACCCACTTTGAAGCTTTCCTCACTGAGGCAGGTCCCATTCTCTGAGATGTTGCTCTGTCTGGCCCATTCACCTGACACTTTTGCTCAGGCTTCAAACTCATTAGCCTTCCTTGTCCTCCTCTTTGGGCGCAGACTTTGAGAAGGCATGGGAGCAGACTCAGAAGCCAAAGAAGGCTGAGGAGGCATTGTGGGAGGAAGCATGTTGGGAGGAGGAGCCTTGAAAACAGCCCCTAGACTGAGACTGCTTCATTTTTTGCAATCTTTTCTCCAAATTGGGCCATTAGCTGCTCAGCCTTAGCTTCCTTGCTCTTCTTCTCCCCCTTCTCAGTCAAAGCAGTGCTGATCTTCTCCTCAGCCTCCCTGAATTCCAGCTGCAGCTGAGCTAAGAGGAGTTGCTCGTTTCGCTGTGAGTAAGTTACTCCGTATGCCGTATGCTTTGGGGGGCTGTTTTATCCGTATGGAGATCTCTGTACGGTTTCCTCTGTCCGCTTTTGTTCCTTCTATACCTATATATATATATATTACTATATGTATGTGTGGGTGTGTGTGTGTGTGCGTGTGGGTGTGTGTGTGTGTGGGGTCAACCCCTGTTTCTAAGGGATTTACGAACTACTCTGTTTTCCGTATTTCCCGACGTTGCATGCAACAGCAAATCACCCCGTGCGGCGCGCCTGAATGAGGTGGCCCGCCGGTCGCAGCGGGACCACCAGCATTTGTGGTGCCGCCGCCCTTGGCAGGGCCCTCGGGTTCGGGACGTCCTCGATGTCCGGGACGTCAGCGAACAGGGCCCGGCACTGGAGGGCCTATCGGTGGGCTCGGGTGCGTTTGTCGCCGTTCTTCTGGCCTGAGAAAGATCAGGAATGCTACCGTTGGACAGTCGACGTCTACTCAGCTGAGGCGTCGACGCCTTTCCAGGCGCTGTTCGCGTCTCGTCTGGTTGCGCTTGTCTTGCTGGGTGCGCCATTTCTTGTACTCCTCTGTGTCGCGCGGTCCCTGCACAGGGCGAGGGTCTCAATTGGGAATGATACATGCACGGTGCAGCGCCCGAACCCGGCCTCGCGCACTCGCTGGCGCTTCTCCCGGCGATTCTTCACCTTTGCCGCTTTCACGGCCTACGGCGAGGCGCGTTGCGCCATGGACTGAACTGTGTGAGGGCAACGCAGTTCTCCATCAGTTGCCCCTCGAGCCTTCTTATGTCGGTCGCGGCGTCGCTGCTTCCGCGCCGCCTTTTCAGCCTTCTCTCGTTCCCTTTTCCGCTGCGCGCGCTCCTGTCTCGCAGCGGCCTTCTCTTTCCTCCTCTCCTTCTTCTCGTCTTCTAGCTTTTTCTTTGTAGCGGCCGCTTCCGCGGCTTCTGTCTGCTGCCGGTCTTTCTCGACCAGCTTTTGGTACTCACTGGTCGAGAAAAGGAATCGCCTGGCCGTGGTCTGGTCTGTGTGTCTATAGCCCTCCCACCGTTGCCCGGTCCGAGCCTTTCATTGTCATCTTAGCATGCTGAAGAGCCTGGTCAAGGTCACCTCCTGAACATCCATGCCATGCTTCAGAGCCTCAAGCTTCTGAATGATGTCCTTGTGGATGTGCTCAAGGCAGTCCACCTCACTGAGATCTTCAGCCTCCTTCACCAACTTGATGACCTGAGTCATAGTAAGCCCGGGGTCAATCACGTCATATTGGGATCTGTACCCCTCAGAGGTTCTGGCCTGAGCTTGTGGCTTAGCCTTGGCTACAGGAGGTGACTTGAACAGCTGAGGAAGCTGAGAAGGCCCAGCAGCTTGAGGAGGCTCAGCAGGCTCAGGTGGTGGCAGTTTGTGCCTGAACTGAGCACAATAATCATCTGAGACAAACTTCTGCCAGGGTAGTGGGCAGAGGTTGAGAACCATCTGGTAATACTGAGCAATGGTCCTCTTAGACCATCCATTGACTTCCTGCAGGGTTGCAAGGGGTGTGAAAAACTTATCAAACAGATATTGAAACTTAGTAGTTAATTAATGAATCAAGCCATGAAACAAATAAATAACTAGACTCATCAATTTCAAACCACGCACCCATGCTAAGAAACACAAAGAGCAAATGCATGCACACATGTTCAAACCCATGTCCTTGCAGAAGAGGCACCCATTCTGAAATGGGATCCTGTTGGGTTCCACCTTGGAATTGCACTCAGGACACTGAACACCGGGTTACCTTGGGTAAAGCATGATCTCCTCAGGATCTGGGCCAGGGCCGAATAGATCCTCCACTGAAAGAAAATCTGAGGGCCTCAGTAGATTGAGCACGTGAGGGCCTCTCATAGTCCACCAAGGCCATTTGGGGCTGAGTCAGGCCCGCTGAGTTGCAGCTGAGTTGAGAGGCAGATAGGCTCCCTATGGGCTTGAGTTCACCAAGCAGCTGAGGAATCACGCAAGCATGCATTGCCGAACAAAACTGAGCACAAGTCCAAGACCATGGACAAGCCGAGGAGAACCCGGATTATTTTAGAACCTTTCTTTGGAAATAGATCAAACATGTTTTGATGGCTGGATTTGTGACTCAGCGCCATGTGATTCCCAAGTAACCCCAAGAATGCCCCAAGTGCCTTGCCGACAAATGCCTTGCCATCTCGGATGACGTGGCATTCCTTGTCGCCCAAAGTCCCCCAGAGGTCGGACAGGGTGTTGGTGTGGAAGGAAAAACCTTCGAGTGGCGCTTCGGGCTTCTGTTCTGCTGCGACTAAGGCAGCGCCAAGCCGTTGGCTGCCGCGCAGAACAGAATCCCGGGTGCCCCATCGCAAGCAGTGGGGCACCGGCTCTGGCCGTGAGCGCTGGGTGGCCAATGGCAGGGGGGAGGGTGCAGGCACAACTTCCTGAAAGTCCAGCCTGATGTCCTCTGCGGGGATCCGCCCTGCATCCTCGCATCAGCACCGGTGTGCGAACATGCATGTGAATGCAACATAATGCAATGTGGTTTTTATACGGTTTCATTTTAATGGCTTTGAGTTTCAGTGAAAGCGAATTCCTGTTCAACATGTTGATCAATTGAAATCAAATGAACATCAATTGAAAGTACATTATATAAAATCAGTTGAAAATCAAGCGAACATAGATTCAAATGAATTGAATTAAAAATTCAATTGAAACCAATTGAAATCAAGTGAAACTCAATTGAAATCAATTGAAAATCAATTTGAACGCAAATTGAAATCAATTGTAAAAGTAAATTGAAATCAATTGAACATCAATTGAAAATCAACTGAAAGTAAATTGAATTCAATTGAAATCCTTTCTTATCAAGAGATGTTTTGAGGTTTAAAAGGAAAATCAATTGAAAGTAATTTGATGTAAATTGAAATCCTTACTTCAGTTGACTATCCTAAAAATTGTTGAGGGGGGTGCGCAGAAAATGCCGAGTTATTGAGTAGACTAAAATTGTTGAGGGGGGGAGAGGCCCGCTACACTAATCAGTAGCCAATATTTTTATAAATATGATATACATGATATAATAATATATGGTAAACTATAATGATATATGTCAATACATGTCCACGAGAAAGATCAACCAACATGGTAAGCAGAGACCCCGATGTTGATTGTGGAGGGATTGGCCTGCCTGACCCCGTGCAGTTGAGTATGGAGCCAACGCCTGCATCGAACAAAGCAAACCAAAGAAGCTACAAACCGACCCTTGAAAATCAAAGCATCAAGTTTTGGGTACTACATGCCTCTATGCATGCATCTAGTCAAACACCCCTTTGACAGGATAGGCTTCGCACAGATTGGGTGCGCAGTTGGCGCGCCACTAGTTACAGATAATTGCGTCCATACAGCCAGGACAAATGTGCCTGTCGTGTAGGCAAAATCGGCATAAACGGCATTTGGTTTCTTCACAGCTGTGGCAATGCAGATCAGACAACTGGCCATTCCGTCTGTGGGCACCTGATGTCACGCTGCTGCTGCTAGCGGCTGGGCATGGCTGTTACGGCGATAGTCCAATACCTGCGTCCCGCACAAACCACAGCCTTCATCTGGAAACCGGATATGGGCCCAAAGAAATTGCACATGTTCATGAGGAAATTAACATTATGAAAAAAAATAGTGTTTGCATGTATTTGCGCCGTTATGGGGGAAATGGAAGCACCTTATTTTCGGACAGACTCGTGCCAGCACTGAATCAACATTCCTGGAATGTTTGCAATAGATTGATTAAGGTAAGTGGCAAACTTGTTCTGGACTGAGCCCTCTGAGCTGGGAAACTCTTTTTACAACCTACACAACCAAGACGTGCCACTGATGGGTGGACAGCTTCAACAATTCTCCACAGCCTTGCTTCAATCCAAGAAGATGATTTACATCGATTTACTACGTATGGAAATAAAAAATAAGTCAGCTATTCGGGATTGCTCAGGTATGCACGGAAACGTCTCAACTTGAGGAACCCCTTCGAGATCCAAGTCTCAGCTTTGTCCATTGGTGATCTCTGAAGTCTCAGTGGATCCCCGCAATATCCCGGGGATCCAAACGCTCAGGAGCATCTGCGTCTCCGAGGTCGAAAGCCGACCAATGACCTGAAAAGAGCACGAAACGGCAGCCCTGGTTGCCATACATGGTCAATACATGGTCGATGACTGACATGGCTGGTACAAACTTCTCAAGTTTTGCATCAAGCACCCAGGTCAGCAACTTGTGAAAAAGGTCAGCTGTGCCAGTGCAGCCTCTGCTGAGTGCCTGCTCCAACTAAATATTGATGTCGAATTGATTCGATTGTCAAAGTTCTGAATTGATAAGAAGAAACCTAAGTTCGGTGAAGAAACAGGGGCACTTTGAAAATATTGTTTTTTTCCATCATTTTTAATCCATTATGCTACAAGTTGTCAGCACGTCTCCCCCACGCACACACAGCTGCCTTGGCACTTCACGTCCACTCTCCAAGTGGCGGAAAAAGCAGCAATGTGAAACGGAATCTCACAAATGCTGACACTCGAAGGCCAGCAGAATCGCAAATAGGTTGTTGAAACATGTTGAGTTTGCAAGCAAACACACCACAAAAAAAAAGAACGTAACCAATTTGATAAGTTCCTCCGTTCAGTTTCAGGGCAGTGCAGTGATTATCCTTGTGGGCCTCATTGCCTCAGCAGGCAGGTCTGCAAAAGTGGCCTGCCAGCTGAATCTGACACCACGAGGGTGTCATGCTCACTGATGATGTTTTAAGGCAAACGGCTGGGGCAGAATTGTGGAAACAGAAGCCAAATGACGCAAATGCGCCTTCAAATTGACATCAACTTTAGGACGTGTAATTATATAACTTATAGGCCAAGAAAAGAACATGAAAAATAGCATTCTCCTGAAGAAACTAAGGTTGCCGGTGTGGTAAACAAAAAAAACATACTTGCACCGGAGGCGGCGGGTTTCTTTTGCCACTCTCTGCTACAAGTCGCGCACTTAATCCTCTACCGTCTGCATCCGTCTGCCATGCAAAATCATCATGGGGCATCCCAGCAGATCCCAGGGGTCGTTTCATGTCAACGGCTCCCAGCTGCTTATGCTGCCGGCTTTCCTAGGCAAGGCCAGGGAAAGGCGAGGAACATGCCATAAACGCACCCTTAAAAGCTACCAGAATGGTCGATATTGGAACGCTGGCACAGCATTCCTGCAGCCAAGTTTCCAGGAGGCCAAGGTTCAACCTGACACCGGAAGGTGCCACTGACCACCCAAAATTGTTTTCTTTGGAAAGGGATTGGAATTACACATCTCAAAATGGCTCCAACTAACAGGCTTCAACGTCTAAAAATGCTGAACCATGAAACACGAATAAACAACATGTCTTCCTGCACTGGGTATTTTTGCCAACCTCTTCCTTTCATGAGCAATGTTGCCGGGCGGTCTCTGGCATATCGACGCCTGGAGCACGATGTCCTTGAAAGGGGTTCCATTCATAAGCTGGACGGCTGCTGCTGCTTCTTGCGGACCTGAGCATATCTCAGCATCCAAGGTTTGGAGACGGCAAAGGTTGGAGCCTGTAATGGTAGACATAGGAAGGAAGCCGTACGAAACTCACCGGTTGGGTTTTTTGTTCCTGCTAAACCTCAGCAGAATGGGTGGGCTTCATTTTTGAGGCCGGCCCGAAAAATTGGTGCAGCTACTGAATCGCTCGCTCTCTCTCTCTCTCTCTCTCTCTCT
>Ga0126342_10018884_pt1 | contig 11779 bp, 17 predicted proteins | sample Cyp1metagenome_FD_92528 | JGI IMG/M metagenome (GOLD analysis project Ga0126342, IMG submission 92528) | Coral microbial communities from Lord Howe Island, Old Settlement Bay, Australia - Cyphastrea 1 metagenome | ecosystem: Host-associated > Invertebrates > Cnidaria > Coral ... | reverse complement strand
GAAATGATGCTATCTGGGGCTTGGCTGAAAACCATGGGTACAAGTGTCAGGTAACAGTTGCAGCTGGCTAATTTTTTGAGGTAGAGCTCCCCCCTTTTCAGCCAGGACCACCAGACGGGGATCTACATCGTATGCAATGTCACTTTGTTGCATGACCCGTCATCTAGTTCCTTGGCTTCTTTTGCTCTCGCCACTTTGGGTCTCTCTATCAGGCTGCTTCTCTTCAAGTCTCGCTGACTCTTCATCAATTCGGGTGGTGCCAGGGGCAGGGTTGATCTTGAGCCTTCTATGGAGGAAAGTACTTTTATTGGTTCGTTGATTGGCCCGCTTGCGTTTCCTCGGTTTCTATGCAGGGCATGTTTAACCCTTTCCTTGCATAAGAATGCATAAAAACAGGCGCAGGACGACACACACACACAACTTAGTTGGAAAGGAGATTTCAAGAAATACTAAGGAACAAATGTCAAAGGTTTCGAGGCTATGCAAGGCACCTGTCTTCAAGCCCTTGGTTCCTTTGCAATTCATTCTTGCTTAAGCTTCTGCATCCAGTCATATCTAGTCTATATCAGGCTGCATATGGAGCCTTGGACCATGTCAAATTTCTGGAAAAGCATCAGCGCTGCTTACCGAGTTACTATGAGTTACTATCCCCCACCATGTCACACTAAGTGGTAACACTTAGTCCCGCCTCATCATTGACAAATTTCCCTTCGCCACTGTGGCACAAACCGCTGGTCCAGTCCAATGGACTCGCAATCGCCCAGCCGACATCGAATACTCTGATTGTGGGTCTGCTTTGAAATCGATGAGCTTGCGAACCAGCGCAGGCTTGTCAAGCTTTACCGCCAGCGTCAAAGGTGTTCCCTGAAATTCTTTGGGGCCAAGCTTGTATTTGAACCTCACAGATTGGGCGAGGGAGCCAATCATACGATTGAAAACAAGAAAAGCAGGTAGGCAAACTCAACATCGGAGATAGACACAAGTAGCATGTCTTCAAAGTTCTTCAATGTGAAAAATGAACCTCTTGAATGCCTCTTGAAGGAGGCTGTTTGCTTTGGATCGTACTCCGTGCCTGCAGTTAGGATCTGCTTTCCCATCCACCAAGGCTTTCGCGTCCTTCAAAGAGAATTTCCCAAATATACAGCGCCGCCAACGCGCGGTTTCCGAATCTGGGTCATCCCCGTAGTTGAAGTCGGAAGCAGTTGACTGATCAACTCAGGAGGGAATTCAAACGACCAAAGGCAACCAGAACATACCAGAACCCGGGCACTGAATGCAAGCAAGGAACGACCCAGACTGCCAGGGGCGTTGCTGACAGGGGCGTTGCTGACCGCAAGATTCATCTGCTTTGCCACTTTTGCCACTCCCGCCCTATGCCATAAGGTTCGTCACGACACATGGGCGATGAGTCGATGGGAAATGTTGATGTATGGTTGACAGTAGCGCTGAAACCATTGGTCCAATTGGTGAAACGGTGTTAAACGTTTGAAAGCTGCACTACAGTATCAGGCTACATGTGACTGGTCATGCAAGATCTGGCTTGAATGTTTCATGAGCCTATTTGAGATCTCAATAAGCTCAAACTGTGCCTCCAAAGGGTTGTCACAAACCGTTACATGTGCGAGCTGTGAAACTTAAGCAAGATGAAAAATGGCAATGTCGTAAAGCGAAACTGTCGCCTGTTGCTGCAACCATTCCTGCAATCAATCTCTTTGGGCATATCCAAACATCAATATGATGAACATCCTTCACATTTCTCGGGGCCTGATTGGATCATCGCGATCCTGTAACGGTGGTCTGCATATGGGCTGAAGCACTGAGAACAGCTATGAACAGCTGAGCTCTTCAAAGTGATCCAGCAAAAAATGCTGACATCTTTGAGGCACGTTCTGCCCCGGAAACTTTACACAAGCTGAAATTGACCATGAAACCTCTTTGAGGTCATGGGCGGCACAGGATTGGTCCAAGTCCTAAAGCAGGACCTTCTATGATACATTATCACATTACAATACATTATCACATTACATCACATTACATCACATTACATCACATTACATCACATTACATCACATTCTCACTATGCTACACAATTTTTGAACTACAAAATGGAACACTTGGCAAAAATGCAATGTTGACCCAAAATGAACTTGGCAAGAAGGCATAGCGGCATCACCAACTCTGAGAGCTGACAATTCTTGACCGTAGAGAACCCATATCACCAGGTCACAGTTCAGTGCCTTAAGCCGGCAGCAAGTGCGCATCCTTCGCCATGCGCCAAAAGCAACAAAAAAGAAACTGGAATTGGAAAAGAATAAAATTGAATAAAAATAGAACAGGAGAATATAAGAGACGGTAAAACATGGACAGGTTGTGTGCATGAACTTGCAAGGATTGAACCTGTCCTTCAACCCATCGGTTAGCTCATCCAGCCTTGCCTAGGAAAACGGGCGAAATTTGGTCTGAGGGCCAAGCCCATAATGTTGGGATGTGCTGAGACAATTGCGTTCGAAATCAAACAGGTCCAGTCTTTGACTGCCACACGCTGACACAAGCTGACACAAGCTGACTACCGCACCCGCAATTCATCCAGCTTTCGATCTGTGTCTGCGGCTCGATGCTGATCCTGACATGCTAAATGCTCTCTGGGTCATTCCGGATGACCATATTTTACCTACACCGATTTGCACCAGCAGATTCGAAAATACAACTATTATCTAATTTTATATCTATATTATATCTATATAACAATATATATTATAAAGATTTATAAAGTATGTTTGGGTGTGTAATTAGTGTCGTCACTCTCTTCATGATCTTCACGTGACCAGACTTGCAGACTTTCACCTCGCCCTTGCGGATCTCCTGGCTTCTCTCCAGGACCTTCTGCATGCCTTCTCTCATCTCCCTTCTCAGCTCCGACATTTTTTCGTGCACATTCATGTCCATACCTGACTACAGGACACTGCAGTGTAACAATGTGTAACACATTGTAACACTACAGTACAATGACTGCAAGCGCAAGAATGTGAAAATGATGCACCTTAAGATTTGCACAGCTGTTCACTGCGAAATGCTACGAAGCATGTGCAGCCCGCCCGGTGCTCCGGTTCAATGAGTTCGTGAAATATAGGCAGGCAACTGTCAAAATCAGAGCTGATATCCCCCCAGGTTGAAGGCGCTCGAGGAACAGCATACCACACCTCAACTGCACTCGAAGTCTCATGCGCATCATGCGAGGATCCAGAACCATCCAGAACCCATGCAAAGCCATTGTAGGAAAGCATGTTCGGCTTTGCCGGTATAGGTGGTAGAATTGGCTGACTATGCCGCAGAAAGAAAGGTCCATCAAAATCATCAAATGCTGCATGGCAAATCTTGTCTAGCTATGATAGCTATGTGCTGCTTTGTGCTGCTTTGTGCTGCTTGGTGGCGAAATCGGATGCTTCTTCCATGTCTGCCACCTTTCTAGCACAGCATCTGCAGTATTTTCTCCACGCGAACGACATGGTGAAGTGGTTTAGGAGGAATCGTGCCCGCGCCAATAAAAACAGTCGTTCTCGGTGTTCCCAGCCTCAGCTGTCAGGCAATGTCGCGCAACTCAAATTCCATGTACGAGTAACTCACGCTTTATATTTGGTGCTGGGCCGCACCAGAAGATCAAAGATTATCAAAGTATGAAATTTGTCTATATTTGTCTACACTATTCTACACCACAACGCCACGATGCCATGCCAAACCGTTGCCGCCAAGTCTCCACGATTGTAGCTCTCAGCGAGAACGCCGATCAGCACATTCATCAAAATGATTGACATACTCAAGCTCATCGCCTCACATACTGAAAATGTGCCTTGCCTGTAATTACTTGCCTGAGGTGAGGGCAAACCAAAGCATTGAAAAAGAACAAGCTGAAAATGTTCCGGGCGGCCCCATTCCATAGCTAAAATGATTGAACAACTCTGAGCCTTTGGGTCATGTGTGGGGCGACTAGGTCGACTAGGACTAGTTGTCCAGTTTGTCTCACGCCAAGCGGCTAAGACTACAAAGTCAACTGCCAAGCGCCAGGTGGGAGCATCTGCATCCGCAGGCAGTAAAATCTCGTCCAGGCCAGCTTCAGCCAGAAAACCAAGTTTGTAAAGCGCGATCATTGATAACCACCAATGGTTCAAGCCAAAGCAGTAGTACAAATGGATAAAGCCGGCAAACCAACAAAAGATTACGAAAAAGAAAGGCACTGTTGCTGGAACAGCCTGCAGAATTGGAAGCATTGGCTTGCCAGTGCTCTCGAATCCCTTCAGGTTGTTCAGAACTCGCAGCCACCGCGCAAATCCAGCAAATGCAAATACGAGCCTGAAAGCAAGGAACCCTAGCAGAAATTGGAGTCTACTGGAGTCTAGCATGTCCAACGCTCTGGATCCTTGTGCGACGTGACAGTAATTCTTTTGAATTTCCAGGCCATCAAGCTGGATACAGATAGGCTATTAAGGTCGTGATACAAGTAGGTCAAATATGCGAATTCGAGTTGATGAAGCGCCAGCTGACCCCTCACAAGTTCTGAAGACATATCGAAAAACAATACGAACGGGAAGGAACTTGGCGGAAATTCGGCTACCAACTTTGCAATACAAGCAGGCAGTGGGGAAGGAAGACTCTCATAGATACACGTACACACATATACAATTACACAATTAATTATACTGCATGCATGCATGCATATGTATATTGTATATGTACATATATATTAATATATATATATATATATAATATCATGTTATATCTATCTAAATAGATATACAGTATTTATGAAAATAAACACATAGAAATGCGTCTTCTGTTCATGTCCAAGAATCTGCAGCCACTGTCGTGTGCGAAATTCATCCCAGGCCACCGTGAGGCCAATCAAGCTCATGGCTGTGATGAGAATCCGGAAAGCATCTCCTGAACGTGTGAAATGTCTCTTCTACTCACACAAGGGATGTGGACGCAAGAAATCTTCCCAACCATTCCCAAGCCAAGTGCATTGTTTGGAGTAAGCTATTTCTTGCTGTTTGTTGTTGTTCTGGGGGGGGACATGATAATCACAACATATAATAACGCATCACTCATTGTAGAGGTGAGTCCTGCAAAGCCGATGGTCAAGACGTGCTCACGAAGCTTGCAGTGTGCACGATACCCAATAAGCGACAGAACTTCGTGAACAATTTTTCTGACCAGAATCCTCTGCAGTGCGTGCAGTATGCCTATGTGACGATGTGAACTAGTAACTTATAGAAAGCAGTGGAATCTAGTTGCTAGCGACATCTAGCGACCATCGTAAAGAGGAACAACATAAGACTTGGAGTCACTGGTGTGTGGGCAAAGGAAACCACCGAGTAGCGACCCCTGAGGAGCTTCAATATGCTTCAATACGTTGTTACAGGATGTTAAAGGATGTTAAAGGATGTTAAAGAATGTTAAAGACACAAGTACTGGTAGGTGCCAAACATATGCCAAGCTACACTGCAGCCAATGCCAAACAAATCGGACGGGGCCAAACAGTGTTCTGCCAGTCAATGTCATGTTGAAGACCGGCAAGTAGTGCAAAAATGATCGCCATGAATCCATCCTTGGGCACACAGCCACCTAGAACCATCTAGAAAGTTCATGACAGTTCAATGACCATCAATGATCATCAATGATCCCCATTTCAGAGTCTAACTTATCGATATTTGTTCATGCTCTGATTCAACATGTGGGATTCAACATGTGGGAAAACAGCTATAGAAGGAGGATGGAGGATGGAGATGGATGGAGGATGGAGATGGATGGAGGATGGAGATGGATGGAGGATGGAGGCTGAAGCCATGGCACAACAAAGAAGGCGATGAAGTGCGCGACCTCCGCTTCTCTCCATGCTAGCTGAATGATCGCACGCGCTCCTCTTTGGTCGAAAATGCGGTCATTCACTCCCGAAGCAATCACCCAGAGCACCTGAAAGCTGAAAGAAGCTGAAAGCTGAGCAGCTGGGATTGTCAGGCCGACCGAACCACCGAACCATACCGAACCTATGCGCATGCTGGCTTCAATTGAGGCAAAGGTCATCACATGTCTACTGTAACCTCTGGGAAATATGCTGTAACACGCCACACGTTCAACGTCGGTCGGAAACGCTGCGCCTCTGGGTTGCGATGCAAGCCAGACAGAACTCCCTGAAAGATATCAACCGGAATCTGCGAATGCCCTGGGATCTTTTCAAAACGGTGTGGCAATAAAATTTCGAAAAATATCTCATCTTTGTCCTTATGATCTTCATGTGCATCGCTGATTCTTGCTTCAGTGGCTGCTGCGCGCTCCATCTCTCCCAGGAATTTCTTTTCAAAATGCTCCTTGGAAGGGCCAACAGCGACGTTCATTTCTCCGTGGAGGACGTAAGCCGTTCGCCAGATGAGTCGGCGCTCACCTTTCCAGTAGCGCAGCTGGCATGGACAAAAGACCGCGGGGATGATCTCTTCGGCATCAGGAGTCGACAGAATCTGAATGAAGTCCTGTCGACTTCCGTGGACCATGGTGGATACATGTGGATACCAAATCTGACAATCTGAGTCTAAGAATGATAAGAATGCATACTGCCGCATAAATTACACAACATGCTGACGCTGACTTAAGCCTATTTCTGCTATGTTCATATCACACGTCGCTACGCCTCTAAAAAGTAATTTCGGAGCGATCCAAAGAGGCAAGGTCACGGAACCCAAAATTCAATTGGCCTTGGCCTGGATTTCTTGATCTGTTGCAATCTTTTAGGGTGAACATGGATGAACAATAGAATGTAACGAACACAATAGAACAATAAACCAAGATAAACCAAGATAAACCAAGTAGACACGTAGACTAACCAACAGTTCAACACCGACGCCTCAATGGTCATGCCACCGGTCATCTGCCCAGGGCTTTGCTTTAAGCCCGTAGCAGCCGCAGCAACCAAAACGGAATTGTTTGCCTCAAAAATGTAGTCCACGCCTCGCAGACCAGGTTCACCTCCGAAGAGCTCAGCTTTGCCTGTGAGCACTGCAGTGTTCTGCAGCTCATCAGTGAAGGATCTTGTTGAAGCTGAAGCATGACTATGCAGCTAGACTATGCACCATTACTGGGTCATTACCGTGTGTGCTGTATGTGCTTTGTGCATCTGCATGGTGCTAAGGAGGAACAAGCTTTGATCTAGCCACTTGCAGTGCTGTGATGGAAATGGCATCCCTGCTCCTAACACGAACAATGAATAAAGATTGGCATGTGTACCCATTGGGAATGTTTTAAGTTGGTGTTCAAGTGCGGCCTTATGCACGTAAATTGCAAACATGTTCCGAAAATGAACGCCCTCCCCCTGTTTACAAGACATACGTGTACGTATGATATGTATATATATATATATATGGTTTTCCCTCGGACAGTTTCCAACTAGGGTCCCTGCATATTTAACCACCTATATATGAGAGCAGACATCTGCGAGCAATTTTTTGGCAAATCGATTTACTGTAAGCGTGTTCTTTATCACATTGGGTCCGCCTTGGAATTCTGTCCTTTTGCAGTTTCTGGATGTGTCTGACGTAGTTTACACAAGTAAGTTTATCAAGACTTTGGCTCTGCTAAGGGTAGCCAAGGGCGCCCACATGATACGCTTAATATTAAAAATTGAAGAAAACAAAATAGCGCATCTTGTATTTCTGTCTGCTTTGGGACGAGGAAAGGATTGCTAAAATGATAAACAAACATGGTCAGGCCGTATACGCCGCAGTCAGTTCATTGCTCTGAGAAGGCGAAGCGCTATGTGACATGGGAAGCCGAGCTTAATTTCGCCAGTCCTGGCCTTGAACCAAGAGCTTCACAACCTGCGGGTGGGACAGGGAAAGATTATCCAGCGAATTCAAAGAGTTCTTTTCGTCCGTATCTCCATATCCCAGTCGATGATGCTAATGTCCAAACAGGTTTGTCCCCCTGTCTTGAAATATCCGACTAGCGGCTAGGTCCCATCTGGCCTCGACGTGGCATCCATCTACTGCATCTTTCAGCTCAGGTGGCCCACCCCCACCTGGAAATGAATGTGACACCCGTGCTTTGGCAGCAAGGAGAACTCGCACAACTTCTGCATGTCCAAGGCTAGCAGAGATATGTAGCGGCGTCTTGAGAATGCTCATGTCATCCTGCACAGGAGACCCACAGGTGGACTCCAAAATCTTCAAACCTTCGTGTCCTACGTGTGTGTGTAGATGTTTTTCATACATCTATATCTATCATCTATATCTATATCTATCTATATATGCATATAGATATATATGGTTACAGGTTCCTTGTGGGCGTGCGTTTTTGCGTACGTTTCTACACGTGTTTCTCATTGCACTCGGCTGCCATTTTCTCTGCAATGGACGATGCGTGTCAAACGTTTGGCGCTGTGCGCCAAAAAAAACGCATCCGGAACCGAATTCAGTATTGGACTGGAACCGCGGAACCCTCATGCGCGGCGAGGACGGAAGACATTCCATCTCCCCCTTCGAATCCAAGTGCTCCGAGAAAATGACCTTCAGGGCCGCCACCAACTTCGGGTCATCGGCCACTTCCCCTGTGAAAGTGAACAAAGGAGGTCGAGGGAATGTACTGGTCCTAGGGTTGCCCGGCGAGGGGCGCCCCTGGAACCCGACCAGTTCCTCTAAATTTTTGGTGAGGGTGCGCTCCAACACAACCGCATGAGGCAAGGAGTTCATGGTCTTCAGGCGGGCCTCGGAAAACTTTCACCGTTTGTAGGAGCGGGAAAGGGGCTCGGGCCAATACTGCTAGCGCCCAACATTTTTGTGGTCACACACGAGTCAAGTGGTACACCTATACGCGCACTGCGTCCAACCCCATGATGGACGAAAACTGCACATGCTGCATCTTTGCCGGGTTGCAGAAAAGCGAAAGCACTCAGTTCTACTGAAACAGCTGGCACGTGCTGTGACGCCTCCATATCTTCCTGCGTGCCCAGCTTCGGTGGAAAGCAGCCTGGCGCAACAATGGAGCACTTCGTGATGAGAATGGCAACGAAATGAAGCCTGTAACCTTCCCCCAAAAAGAACGCTGCGCGCTCTTTCAAAACATCCCGAGGGGGGGAGAGGGGGTTGCTGGGCACTCTTCCAGGGGATCAGGGGAGGGGGGGTGCTGGGCACTCTTCCAAGGGCAAGGGTTTTCAAGACTGACCACGCCCCCCCCCCTTTCCAAAAAGTCGCCACCACCCCCCCCCGCCCCCCCCTCCCTCGAACATCCTTGGAAATAGGCGCAGGGTTTTCTTGGTGCACTGTCCGTGCCTCCGCATGCTCCGCGACCACGCTCCGCAACCATGCAGACACACTACAGGCAACACCCAACACCTGGCAGGACATGCAAGGTTAGAGGCTGCTTTCCGTGTCAAGGACATCTACCAGCAACTCCTTCAAGTATGTTGTTTGTCTGTTCCCACTAGTTATAGAGCAAGACACCATGTCTAGAAGACAATGTCTGGAAAACACTGTTTTTGAGAACACCCGAAACGACCCTGGAGCCATATATATATATGTGTGTGTGTGTATCTATATCTATATCCATATCATTCCATATCTATATCTATATGTGTGTGTGTGTTTGTGTGCATCTGTCAGCATGTGGGTGAACTTGTGTGCATGTGTGCGTGTGCGTCCAATGCAGTTGCTTAATGAAATGATAATCATGGGAAATCATGGGCTACCCAGGACATCTCAACAGGATTCCCGTTCTATAATTAAAATGATATAAGTGATATAAGTTCAAAATGTAGAGCGCGTAAGATGCGCAAGTCGATTGTCCGATGCAAAGCATGATCGGGTGGCAAAGCGGTGTGATCGGGCGACAACTCCCCACTGACTATGTACAGTTAAAGTTATGTACTGGGACTACAAGTTGGGATCCGTATGGGGCACTTTTCTTCAGGGATAGATTAGCAAAAATCAGGACACCCTGACACCCGCGCGCTCTAGTCCAGAAAATCAAGCGAATAGACTACGACGACCAACACGACTACATAATCTACATAGCGCAAAAACCGCGGAGGAATTGCCCATTGGTCCTGAAACTTGACTGGAATGTCGGGATTACCCTTCTGCTGCAAGAGGTAACAGACCAAATGTGCATGGCCAAAATAGCTGGCATCATACAACAACGTGACATTTGGTTCGCCGTTGAAACTAACCAATCGCCCGTTGAGGTTGGCTTCAAGCTCCACAAGTAGTCGCATCATTGAGAGGTTGCCTCTAGCCACGGTGCCACAGACTGCAGGCCCGTTCCAACGAACCCCAGATCGCCCAGCAGTCATGGAGTACGTTGATTCCGGATCTGCATGGCTGGCAATCAGCAATCGCACCACGTTGGGTTTGTCAAGTTTCACTGCCAATGTCAATGGAGAACCTTGAAACTCCTTTGGCCCAAGCTTATATTTCAGCCTGGAGTTTGGATCCGCTTGGCTGTCGAGTATTCTTTTGACCTCAGAGTACTGGCATTTTCCCAGTAAGCACTCACGCAGTTCGGCGACCAAGCTACCAGGCTCCACCGAAATCACAGAGTCGTGATGGAGGAGTTCCACACGCTCCGCACTATTGCTACCTCTCGTATCTCTATCCCTGCGAAGTGCTGGGATCGAGACTGTTGCTTCTGGCAAAATGCCATTCATACCCAGCCTCTGACGCTCCAGTGAGCAGACGGTGGCATTGCCATGGTAATGCCAGAAGGCCAGCAGGTAAGTCCGACGGGATTATCTTGAAGCTGACATGACAAGATGCAGAATGTGCAAACTGACGTTAAAGTTCTGGTGAAATGTTCACGGTCCAGCCTTTCCAAGCCATCCCGTCGCAATTAGGATCGACATGGATTGACAGTATGCGCATAGGACTACCCAAATCTGGTCAATGATTTTCCCGTTCCCACGATTACGATATGATAGATATGTAATAGATATGTAAGAATGCTAGCCATGGGTGTTTCTCCAAGAGTTGCACTCTGCCGCACGGTCTCCACTGCTTCATGCCCATCGCACAAGCAGCAGTTGCTGGTGTTGCTCGCCCACACTCTGTGGGTGGCCAACACTCTGAACTGAACACAGGCCGTGTGCTGTCACACGCCACCCGCTCATGGAACAGGCCTTTCTCAATACATCACTGCTTTTGCAGGCGCATTGAGGACCATGCCATGATGTAATCACAAAAGTGCACATGGTATATACAATTAAAATATCTGTTTTTGCTCTTGTGAGATCTTGCAAGCATTTTGGTTGACCTTCAGCTGGTTCTGTCCTCTCTGATGCAGAGCTGCAGCTGAAAGGGAAAATCCGGCTCAAACTCAAGCTCTTGGAGTGAGCACCACTGTCAAACCATACCTCCATGTGTTCACGGGCATGGTCACCGCTATGTGCAGCCATAGGTATGCGAATTAGTTCTGCACGACCAGTTGAATCATGTTTGACTTGTTGATTCCAAGTGAGAAGCTGAGAAGACCTGAGAAGTAAACTCAGCAACTACATTCGCGCGTTGAGCTGGTCATGCAATCTTTTCTGCGACCTCCACGCCGTCAAGCCTTGGACTGCAAAGGCCTAAGTTTCAAGGGGTTTTGCAAAGAGTTGGCAAAAGTAAATCGAATGCATTTGACAGGTAAAAGGATCACTTTGGAACACACTCTCAGGCATCACTTTAGAACACAGCCATTTTGCATCACTTTAGAACACAAAATCAAACATCTCATGGAAACCCCGCCATACACACACACACATCAG
>Ga0126342_10018883_pt1 | contig 11779 bp, 11 predicted proteins | sample Cyp1metagenome_FD_92528 | JGI IMG/M metagenome (GOLD analysis project Ga0126342, IMG submission 92528) | Coral microbial communities from Lord Howe Island, Old Settlement Bay, Australia - Cyphastrea 1 metagenome | ecosystem: Host-associated > Invertebrates > Cnidaria > Coral ... | reverse complement strand
TTAGCTGGAAGGTGCCGAGTGGATCTATTGATAGAGCTGGCCACGGTGGAAAACAGAAGAGAAGTTGCGTGCCGAGCAGGGCTCGGAGGGATTCAGGTTGAAGCTACCTTTGTCGAATTGACAATATATATATGTATATATATATGTATATATATGTATATATATATGTGTATATATATATATCATGTATAAATATATCATGTATAAATATAGTATATAATGTGATTGCCCGCCTCGCCCCATCTTGGTTCCCAAACATTTCAAGCTTGTGGAACATTGCTTTCATCAAGTTCAGACTTTCCTGGTCCGGCCTCAAGGCATCCCTGACAAAGTGAGTCGTTTCCACTGATGCATCTTTAAAAAACACAAAACCTCTTGGTGTGCTGCTCCAAGTACAAGACTTCATCCCTCAAGGTATTCAACCTCACAGCATGAGAAATATGAGAATCATTGTCCAGATTGCCGACCAAACCACTAATGGACATCACCAAATCAAATCATGCCGATCATGCCATTGCATGCTTGGAGAGAGCTTCCCAAGTCGATCTTCAGAGATCATCGGAAAATGCTCATGGCGCCAGCAGCCATCAACTTGGAGGTTCTGGGCCTTCAGAAACTCGGACGCCCGGCCCTACGAGTTTTATGTCCAGGGTACTACCTGGTCCACAGCGCAAATGGATAAACGAATCACTGCGCAAGTGTCGCTGGTTCCAGCTTCTCACCTAAACTACCTCCCCTTAAAATCAGCTTCCCAAGAATCATGCGCAACCACCAAGAAGATTGAAATAGCTTTGAAACTGGTGAAGAATTCTCATCAAAGCACCTGCACCCAGATCTAGCTAAGGAAGTTGCGACCCGCTAGAATTTGTTGGACATCTGTGTCAAACCTTGTCCAGTCCGACTGGTGGTAGAGCCACCAATCCCAACAAAAGTCACTTGAGATCATCATCACCTTTTTTGAAATGGAATGGACCGGGTGATACAGGGTGTAAAACACCAATCAGCTATCACAAGAACATTTGCTTTACATGAGTTGCTGGCCATTCGGAGAGGCATTCTTTGGCACTCTCCAGCCGTGCCTGACAATGCATCCAACATGAGATTATATGAGACAGTGCGCAGCATCTGGTGGTTGCATCCGGGGGCACGGGCCTCTTCCATCAAGTTTGCCACGAACAGGGAATAGTGAAACCTGAGCAGAGAAGTCCATGGCATTCCATCGCTAGGGGTCACGCGAATGGAAAAAGAATGTCCCCAGTCTGAGCTTGTCATGCCATCGGCCAATATCGGCCATACACCCCACACTCCTCTGGACTCCTCGTGCCTGCTTGCCGGGTAGACGGTCGCCTTAAAGGCCGTCTTGACCTCCTTGGACTTTTGCTGCGCTTTGTCGACAGTGCGGCTGCCAAGATTAGAAACACATTTGCGAACAAAAAATATTAAAAACGCCCATCGAACGATGTCCTCCTCTGGAATATGTGGATTGGCCGTAGACCAAATCTCAGCTGCCCGAGGCCAAATTTCCTGACAGAATATGTGCTGGCGGGATTTTCATCATGCAGTTGGCGCCCTCACGATATGCAGCTGCCTCTTGTAGCTGCTCAATTCTCTGCCACAGCTGCGGCTGTGACAAACGCAGAGCCTCAGGTGACGCACCGGCAGAAAGGACGGAGAATTAGGGAAGTTGCGGAATGGATGGCAGGAATCAGCAAAGAGCTGGTGAATCTGAGCTCTGAGAGGTTTGACCCCTCCTTTTGCTGCCAAAATATCTTTGATGTTCATGAAAACCCGCATGTTCCACTCTTTTTCCAGTCTCAAAGGCTTCCAGCAAGCTCGAAGCCAGGTTCTCTTGCCCTGCTGTGTTCAGGGCAGAGACCAGCTCCTGAACAGGAGACAGAAACTTTGCATACTGCTATATAATCACGATACTGCTTGGCTGACAAGGGTTCCACGTTGGAATATAAGGATCCGCTTCAAACATCTTCAAACCATAGTAAATCATTCAAACAACATCAAATAACCATTTAAATAACATCGAAATAGAAAAACATCGAATAACCACTTCAATCATTTCAAATCATCTCGAATCCTACTAGCTTACTATAGCCACATCTAGCCACAATATCCACATCTCAGTGACCAGGCTGCCAGGCCTTGATGCACTCAGCATCCGGTTCGCCATCCAGGAGCATCAGAGCATCTTCCCACTGCCCTAGGGAGGCAAGCCTCGACGACTCGAGAGTTTTCCCCTCCGGGATGGTGGATGGTGGAGGGCTAAATCATGAAAAGAAATACTGTTGGTCATCTGTTGGTCGCATCTGGCAGTGGAACTCCAACCACTGGTCTGCCAGGATAGAACGGAAAGTGGCCTGCGTCACCCTCCACCCACACCTGCAAATGTCTTCAGTCGTTGAGGGTGTTTTCGGACCACAAGGCTCTTCCCTCGGGGTGTCTATAGAAGACCTGTGGACGGCGATGATTTTGAAGCTGTCATCACGAATTATACACTGGCTACTGTTACTCCCTGTGTGGATGTTAAGAACTTTTGAAAACACGGGCTTCTTTGCGCAGCATAGCCAGTCATGCAAGAATGTACAGGAAACTATAGTGTGCAATCTGATTGGTTCTTGCAAAGCAAACTCGAATACGACAGGTCACGGGCAAAGATTGATCCAAATGATCCAAGTATGTAAACATTCCTGCCTGGGGCAGCGTGAGATCTCCATGCTCAAGCTGTGCTTCAGCTCGTCCATGTTTGCCTCCAGGTAACAGGACCACCGCTTTTACCGAGTACAAGTTGCGGCAAAGTTGTGGATACACATGCCAAACCGATCTAACGTGGTAAACCCAATGCCATAAACCTACCATTTTGGGGATGGTCAACCATTTCTGAGGATTGTTTTTTTTGGTTTAACATGGTTTAACACATGTGATGCAGCGCCTCTTTGGCAGCCAAACGGGCTGCGTGCAAACATCCTGCATCAGGAAAATGCCCGGAGCCTCAGGACCCGAGGCAATGAAAAAATGCCATGGACAAACGGATGGAAGGATGCCTCCAAAACATTGATGCCATGATCAAACATTGATCAAACATTGACCCCGGATTGACCCCACACTTGCAACATCTTGCAACTAGTATCAGTTGAGATGCTCCGCAACTCCTCAAGGAGTGCCAGGGTTTCCTGGCTCAAACGAATGCTCAAATAATCAAAGGATCATCAAGCCCCGACACCAAATCACCAAGAGCTTCCCCAAGAGCTCGGTCTCAAAACGCCTCCCAACGGCCAAGGCGGTTGGTTGCCAACATTGCTATGCCATAGGATACCAAGCTCGGCTGGACACCTATCCTTAGATCCAGGGTGGTACACAACCGCAGTCCTCGAACTGCAGAGCATGTCAAAGTCAAAGACTAGATCTGAAAGAATTGCATAAACAAGTCATTTCAGGAAATCATGCCATGGTGCACCCAGGAATGGGCACGTAAAGGTATACCTTCAGAATCTTCAAATTATGATTTTTGTGGTAAGGACAGCATGCTACAGTACCTTGTGGGTTTGTCCCAAGCGTTTGGGTCCAATTCTTGGACGCTTGCTGCAAGCATCTGTGCCATGCCGCGCATCAGTTGAAGCGCCTGATCCCCATGTCCTGCTTCCACAGCTGCTGCCATCGCGGCATTGAAGGCAACTGCATCAAGATCAATGCCGTGTCGCCTAGCAGGATCGGAGTGTGACACAGTGTGAAGGTACATCCGAAATCGGTGGGTAAACGATTTAGGACAGTTCCTCAAACACTGGACGTGTTGCTACTCAAAATGATCCAAACACGTGGGTCCTTCCACCGTATTGTTTTTCCCAGAATGAAGGAAATGATGAAAAAGTATCCTAAAATGGTCCAAACTTTGGGGCACAACCACCAATGAATCCAACATAGTCGAGGCACTTCATGGAACTCAGCAATTCCAGTGCTTTCCTTGTAGGAGCTTTCACACTGACAGCTCGTGAACATAAGTGGATACTTGTTTGATGGTTTTGAATGTTGTTTCAGCACTTTTCAAAAGGTCAAGAGACCCAAGATGCCAAAGACTGGCTACAAGTAATGCATGTTTGGTCTCCATATGTCTCCATCTACAGCAAGAAACTGCCAGCGCCCTGCGCGAGCACACGCACTGGCAGCGGTATTGTAGCAATATGCATTGGGTTTGTGGTGGAAGATCGGCATGAGATCCAACAAGTCCAAGGCTTCCTCAGTTCCAAAGATGCAAACCCTGTGTTTCCTTCCAAATTACAACACACCACCCTATTGCCATCTCATCCCCAATGTCCGTTTGAAAAAATCCTCATGTCTCCTCCCTCACCTTCTGTCCTGATTGTCTTTCAAATGCTGCTTGATGTTATATCTGAAGTCACAGCATCTAAGCACTGAACAGGAACCCCTCACGACATGTCCATTCCACAGGCTTGCCATCCCAGCAACTTTCCATCTGGACTGCCGGGCGCATGCATTCATCGCAGTCGAAAAACAAACCACATCAGGATCTGCCAGGTGGAAGTGACAAGTGGCTCACGCGCCATCAATGAAGCTTTGTGATCACTAGGGTCGGATAGTAAATTATAGAAATATATGAATTAAATATGCTATCATTAAGATACTTCCCAAACCACTTCCGATTCGGGATCGCAATCTGATTTGCCTCAGGACCCTCAGGATTATTTCTCAACACCGGTCATCCGTCCTCCAGTTTCTTCAATCCTCAGGATCTGTAGCAATGTAACGAGCAGCCGGCTGAACACTTTGAAATAGTCCAAATGATCATTGGGGAAATCATGGAACATCAATCAGTCCAGGGAATTCAAGCACAAATCATGGGATATAATCATAATTGGTATATAAATGTATTATGATATAGATTAATATAAATATTATATATTTATATGACAGCATATTCATTGGATTTAATTGGTATACTGTCTCTGTTGGGGCAACCTACCAGGTCAAGGTTTAAAAAACATCTGAGAAAATCCCCATGAAAATGGCTACAAAAATACCTCCTTTAAGGTCAACGATATTAAAAATGCTCAAACCCAGATACGAACGAACAAACAAGTCAAGCATCCGCAGCAGAAGCTGCAAAGCCTCTTGCCAACGACCACAGCGCTCCAATGCACCCAAAGCCGCCGCCCAACAGATATTGTCCTCTGCAGGGCGATCATAAAATCTTCTCAAATCAATGAGTTTCGGAGAAGCAGCGAGGGCTCATAGGATGTTCCACAGTTGAAATGAATTTGGCATCACTTCCTTGCAAACACTCTTTTTTGAAAGCAATCGATCAAAAAATTCTCATTAATTATTCGAAGTTTCTGACGCAACTCTACAAGCTAGCAGGCCGTGGTTTACAACAAGATCCAACAAACATTATTCAGTTTGGGGGTCTTTCGGCTGAACTCAAACACATGTATCACCTGCCTATTTAAAATACTTAAAAAATACTACAAAACTGTTATTATGATATATATATATAGCTTATATATATATATTGATATTAATATTAATAATATACTGTATGTATATTATATAGATATACTAGTCCAACGTTAACCATGTTTGATCTATATTAGCACAGACCAACCCATTGACGAATCCAAGCTGTATCGTTTCGGGCTCCGGCGTGGTCTCCATCTCGGCCCTCCGCAGCATCTGCAAGGCTTCTTCCCAGCGGCCACAGTTGGCGCAGGCGCCAATGGCTGCGGTGAAACTTTGGGCGTCGGGCTGCAGACCGAGGCGCTGCATCCTGGGATATCACAACCCATTGTGGCTAATGAATGCTAATGATAGGGTATAAACATGTTATAATCAAATATAACAATCAGTAAATAAAAACATGATAAAACATGTATAACTATAACCCGCTTCCCAATCAACAGTGGCAAAACATGGTATATAATGGTATATATAACTCTGGATATTTTGAGCATCTTAATGGAATAAACAATTCTTTCACAATTTTGGGATATGTACAACTAACAATGTAACTATATGGGTGTGTCTGAAACTGTCTTTGCTGGGTAACGAGAGTAACAAAACTTGCAATTTCATTGGATCTAATGGGCATATTGGTGTGTCTGAAAATGGGGTATACCACCCAAAATAGCAAATTGCTACGGTGGGGAATATTGGGGATGATAATGATATGCACCAACAAGATGATATGCTGGAGGAACTGCTATGCTTGGGCTGCGTACGGATGGATATTAGTGCCATTCCACCCGTTTGCCTTGGCAACCTACAGTTACAGGTCACTTGGACCCGGGCTTTGGACCCGGGTTTTGGCGGGTTAACCTGGCAAACCAACAAACGAAGAAACCTACGAACAAACAAGCAACAGAAAACCAAGCAAACAAACGAACAAACAAACAAACAAACAGACAAAGAAACAAAGAAAGAAAGAAAGAAAGAAACAAGCAAACAAGCAAACAAACAAACAAAGAAACAAAGAAACAAACAAACAAAGAAACAAACAAACAAAAAACGAACAAACAAACAAACAAACAAACGAACGAACGAACGAACGAACGAACAAAGAACCAAACAATAAAAAACAAACACGGAAACAAAGAAACAAACAAATTGGCAAACCAAGCACCGGAGAAACAAAAAAGAAAGACGCAAAGCAACAAACCAAGTAAGAAACAAAGCAACAAACAAAGGAACGAACAATGCAACAAACAAAGAAACAAAGAAACAGACAAACGAAGAAACAACGGAAGAAACAACGACCAAAGGAGAAAAAGAACACGGAGGAGGGAGGAGGAAAGGAGAAGATCAAAAATGACTTGGGCGCAACGGTCCGGTGGGGTGAAACACAAAGAAAAATGCCTACCCAATGAAGTAATCTCACTGTCAAACAGAGCTTCAGGCCCTAAATAGGCGAGAGCGCCGCTGACCATATACATGGGCGCTCGAGCCTCTGGCTCGAGGCTACGCCTCGACGCCACTAAGGGCCTGCTAGGGTCAAGCCTAGCAGGACACAGCGGCGCCAGCCGGCCGCGCCTGGGGGCTGCGATCCTCTGACGCAAGTCAATAAGGAATAGCCCCACAGTCCGAACCATGTCAAACTGGGGTTGCATGTTTTACAGGGGTAGCATGCTCCCGCAAAAGACTAAAACGTCCATTTCTGGCCTCCGGAACTTCTAGGCTGGTCATTTGAAGCGTCTTGAGCTCCATGCCATCTTGTCACCCCCCACAGTGGGCCCCCACATGCGCCCAAGCATGGTGGGTTTCCCCAGCGCATTTTTCGAAGCTTGGTGAACCCACTGGGCCACTGGGAACCTTCAAGGGTTCCACTTTGAATGGAACCCTAAACCCTAAAAGTTTTTAATTTGGATGGCTGGGGTGGGTCAACTGAGGAGAGTGAGCGCGGAACCGGCAGGCCCCCGCCCCCGCGCGACTACTTTTGCGGAACCTAAACCCCAAACCCTAAACCAGAAAACACCGCGTATATGCAGAACTTTCTGCAAGCGCTCTTATCATGTTCAACAACAGGGTGCCCACAATGTTGCAGTCCGGGCTGTCGGCTGTTGGTGGTTGCAAAGCCAAACACATAAGACCAAACCTTATTGGAAGGTCACTAACCTGGATAAAAGTTTAAAATCCCTGTGACATCCTGTGATGCAAGTTGAATCAAGAAGCTTCTCCAACAACTCCTCTGCTTCCTGCCAGCGGCCAGCTGCTTTGGCCGCGCACAGAGCCGCGTTGCAGCTGGCCATGTTAGGAGTTAGGCCAGCAAGGATCATCTCCTTGGGCGTGTGTTTCAAACTAATGTTAAGCCAAGATTTTGCTAAACCCCAGTTGATTAATAAAGGGTGCACCAATTTTGGGGTAACTCCCCCCATGAACAGCCTGAGTTTATTAATCCGGGTTGACATTGCTGATGGCTTGAGAAGTTTGCTGACAAATGTCAATTGAAAACGCTATGGCACGGCCTGGCGGTTGTGTTTTAGAATGCAAACCCAACCTGTTTTGCACTCAAGACATCTCTTCTGTGGCTATCTACATGGCTGGGTTTGCTGTGGATCCCATGGGCTAGGCTTTGGGCGAGTGCACAACACAACCTTCCATCTCCATCCCACACCTGACAGATTTAGAGATGGGTCAGCATTAGGGGGTCCCACTGGGCCCAAAAACTTGCGCATGTGTGGCACTCCCATTTTGCGGGCTTTATTATAGGTTTGGCCCATACCCACTATATGTAATTTGCAAATGCAAAGTTTTAGCCAACGCTCATCCAGTAATCCACGCGCTTCTTCCCAACGGCCAGCTTTTGCACATGCGTCTATAGCTGCACCATAACCTTTGCAGGGCACATGCATAAGCTTTAATTCCATCATATTGAGATGAGGGCACACAAGGCCACAATACATGTACCGCAGTCCAACCTCGACCGATCTCACATGATTCAGGAGGTAGGAAGCACAATGGGCAGTAGCAAAAATACCAGTGACTGCCTGGACGCTGACACAACATCGTTAGAGGATGTTAGAGGCAAACAGTAAACCAATGAGCATCAATGAACACCTCTGTGCATCTTACATATCTTACTCGCTGGAGCGCGCCCAGGGGAGGTTTTGTGGATCTTGCTCCTCCGATAATCAAGTTCCTAGCACGGCAGGTTGAATCAAATCTGCCACACGTCTTTGCAGCACAATGTCAGGCAGCCCATTTTGCAAAGGCAAGGAGCTGACAATGTTGGGCTTCATGGTCAAGCGCATCTGCTGCAGCAGGCCCTGAGACCGCGAGTCTGGGTCATCATGGCATGCTCTCGGGGTCCTACACTTGGGTGCTAAAAGTCTACGCATTTAAATCTGCCAAAAGTTGCCTTGCAGAAGTAAAATATTCGAGGCCCCGTGTCCACATCTGAACAGCTTGACAAGTAGCGGAACCAATACGGTAGGAATGAACACTGTCCGTCTGCCATGTAAAGCAACTTGTGAGGTTCCAAGAGAAATGAATCCCTTGTGGCATCTACGCAAAAGACTTGGCTATGTGTCAAGATAGCTGGGTCATGGATTCCAATCGCTCAAGACCCGGCGGCCATGGGTCCATTGCAACTTGCCACTGCATTTGCCGACCACACGCAGTGATGGCCGCATTGAAGCTGATGACATCTGGGCTGATACCCAGGAAGGTCATGTGCTGCAGCAGCATCAATGCACCTGCGACAAGCGAAACCACAACTGATGGCCCCAGAGTGACTCGCGAATTCACAGAAAGGCAACTTTTTCAGATAATACACGCGAAAAACAAACAAAAACACACATACATGAGAAGTAGAAGGAATATGCTCCTCTCTCTCTCTTCCTTCTCTCCTTCTCTCCTTCTCTCCTTCTCTCCTTCTCTCCTTCTCTCCTTTTCTCCTTCTCTCCTTCTCTCCTTCTCTCCTTCTCTCCTTCTCTCCTTCTCTCCTTCTCTCCTTCTCTCCTTCTCGCCTTCTCGCCTTCTCTCCTTCTCGCTCTCGCTCTCGCTCTCGCTCTCGCTCTCGCTCTCTCGCTCTCTCGCTCTCTCTCTCTCTCTCTCTCTCTCTCCCTCCCCCCTCGCCCTCTCTCTCTCTGCTTTCCGAACAGCCGAATAGTTGCATACTAATCCCGTGGTACACCAAAGCTCCTCGCAACAAAACAAAAAGAGTCATAAGCCGATGAGTCCGGTCAGAAATGTCGTGGCCATCCATTTTGTGGCATCCCAAGTCTGACCCATACACAGTCGTCAGAAAGTGAACTGTTTCCAAGTTGGTGTTGCCACGTCCGAGTGCACCTTCCCAATATCCACTAGCTTCACAAGCCGAAATGGCCGCATTGAAATGGATCACATTGGGCGGAGGACCCATGTGGACCATGGACTCCAGGATGGTCAAGGCTTGCTGACCTCACCCAAGGGCCAATGGATTTGGGTCGAAATTGGGCACCCGGGCGCCCCCGAAACTTGATGATTAGTACAGTTACTAAACATGACCCAACTCTGTGGTTCTATGCGACACCATTGGGCTTCAGCCTGAGTATCCAACAGAGGCCCTTACGCCCAAGTGTCTTGATGGCAAAGGTGTAGTCCTGCGAATTAATCAGCAACGTTGGCGCTGCAGATATGTCCAGCTTCAGAGGAGATGGTTCACGCATGCAGGTCGGAAACATGAGACCTACATGTTTATCATGCTTGTCGACATGCGAACATAACTTCGTGCAAGTCATTCTTGTTTTCAGAATAGTTGCGACAAGCGCAGTAGCGCTTGGGAATGACTTCCCTGCAACGACTGGTCCTGAGGTGTTTCCAGCATGCCTTCAGCATGCATTGCTGCCACGGTGTGTGCTACGGCATCGGGTTGAGAATGGGGGTCCTCGCTCACAGAACCAACGTCTGGATTGAATCGCGGCACCCAAAGTTTGAAGCAATCTCCGAGGGTTTTAAAATTACATTCCTAGCTGGATTGAAAAGGATTGCAGCACATGAACTATCCCAAATGGACACGTTCCTGCCTTAGCGTGGAGCTGTGACTTTTTAAGACCAGTTCATTTCCCAAGTGCGGTAGCAAAAGATTGGACTTGGTCAGGCAGCCCGCAGTTTTCCTGTCCTGTGCGGTCCGAAGATACCCTCGACGGCGTATGGCACGAGTAGCCATATCAAGATGACTTCTAAGGGACAAACAAACGACCTTTGCTCGATCGTCTTCTCCAGCTTGTACTTTTGGGCTGGAAACCATCCATAATCAGTTCGGATCTAAGAGGAACCCAACTCTCCTTCAATCACTGTTGAGATATGTCGAGATAATATACTGACACTTTTGATGTTCCGGTAACCTCTTCATATCACATCTTCAAAGTTCGTTTTGGCCAATTCCCAGCGGGTCCCAGCGCAAGTCTTTGCGCACTTCTGGAGCCACTGGTCGAGGTGTTGGCGCATGAGTGGTGATGTAATGACATCAAACATGTGGTGTGGATGGGGTGGAGATTCAAGCCAGAGCCAAAACTTGAAGTGAAACTTCGTCCAAAGATTTCTAAGGTTCCTGGCCACAAAATGCGTTGGAGAGGATTTGCTCCTGGGTGGATTTCTCGCAAAGGCGTCAGAACACAGCCTGCCATGGCACTTTCACGTTCTAGCCGGGGGGACCTTCATAGTGCCCAAGTCAGTGTTTACATAATCCCGCAATGCGGTCGGCAGCAAACAAAAGAAAGCAAAGGAAGGCATCTCTGTGCTTCAAGAACACAATGGAAACAAATAATCAGTTATACAAGATAAAAGAAAAAACATAATACAACATGATCGAACAGAATCTACTGTACTGTACTGTACCTGTACCTGTACCTGTACTGTACTGTACTGTGTACTGTACTGTACTTTGCTTTACCATACTATATTATACTATGCTATACTATCGTATGAATAGTACAACATAATAATACCTAAAAAGACAAGATAATATATATATATATATCATTATAGAACACAACATATATTTTTGTATGCAGACTGTGTGCATTTACATGTGTATATCTAAAGATATAACTATACCAGGAAAACACTATAACAAGTACTGACGGCGTTGAGCCGATTTGGGGTTACGACTGCGTGTTTGCGCGAGGTGAAAAACTGTTCAGAACAATGTTTTGATGATTATTATTTTTTGAACGAAAAAATCCTGATTTGTGTCCATAATCTATAAATGTGATTTTTTTTCAGCCAGTTCATGGGGAAACGCAACGCGCAAACTGTCTCAATAGATATCATGCCTATACCG
>Ga0126342_10018882_pt1 | contig 11779 bp, 13 predicted proteins | sample Cyp1metagenome_FD_92528 | JGI IMG/M metagenome (GOLD analysis project Ga0126342, IMG submission 92528) | Coral microbial communities from Lord Howe Island, Old Settlement Bay, Australia - Cyphastrea 1 metagenome | ecosystem: Host-associated > Invertebrates > Cnidaria > Coral ... | reverse complement strand
TATATAATATATATAATATATATATATATATAATATATATATAATATATATATATATAATATAATATATATAAAATATATATAATATATATATATAATATATATATAATATGTATATATATATAGATATTATATATATAGATTAATATATATATATTATATATTATACATATAGATATATATATATATATATATCTATAGGCCCTTCCTGTGAGAGCATGAACATTCCGACAACCTGTTGCAACGTGTTCATCCCACTGTGCACGTACTATATATCAGGGGGAAACCCAGTTTTACCTGCCCTACATGGGGGTAGTTGTTTGCTCAAAATCCCAATTAGTTGATGGTGACGTCCTGTTGGGTGAAATCCGCGTTTTTGCAACATCTCATTTGATCCCGCCAGAATCCCAAGCAATAACCAAAAAAGACGGGTTGAAACCTGGAATCCTACAAAACGACCAACACATTGATTTTAAAGCCAGTTGAACCACTTCAGAAAAACAGTAATATGGGACACTATGGCGAAGTGGGTCAAAACCGCTACAAAGTGGGGCCCCAAACGATAGCCAAGTTGGTGAACATAACTCCAAAAACTATGGTTTATGATACAAACATAACTATAAACAAAACATGGGGTGAATCTAAACCCACTTAGATCTACTTGACTATCGTTAGGGCGGGCCCACATTGTTCCATGGTTATGCTGCCAGGTGGACGGGCGCCCAACTTGCTGTGCCCCAGTCATGAGGAGGCCACGATGGGAGCTAAGGAGCTCCTGAAAAATGGAGAGCTAAGAAGAGCTACTGTTTTCGGAGCTACAGATTTTCTTTAAGCTTATAATTCATGTTTTTTGTTTTTAATTGTTTTTTTAATGGTTCATAATTATAGACTTTTAAGCCGGTGATCGTCATGCTGAACCACTGCTGCCCAGGATCCAATCGAATCTCCAGGAAAGAGGAGGTGCGCCGCTGGGAAGCCGATTTGTTTGTGATCAATCTGGATGGGGCCGAAAAAAACATGCGGGATTGAACTATAAAAACTAATGTTATTTTATGGAAAAAGCACGTTATACATAAATAATCCACTATCAATAATTTAACTAGCATATCAAAAAATAACATATGGTTGATTTATATATGATTGATATATTCTATGAATAAGCCAAGACCATTCACTGTATATAGATTTGAACATATGAGGAGCAACCCACTTTCGGACAGACCGAAATGATGTGCAGCAATGCTGGATGGAAATGGTGATTGGTAAGGGGAAAGATATTCTCATCCTTCGTTCATATTCAATGCCCCCTATATGACTGGGGTTCGTTTGGGTACTGGCGGGATCTCAATGATGAGAGATGGGTGGCCTTTGGTTTCAGACTCTGAAATCAAGGGAAATCACCAGGTTTCACAATGATCAAGGGAAATCGTCTAGGAATGGGTGAATTTCACAATCACCGGTGTTACCAATAGGTTCAATGTGCGTTGCATGGACCACAACAATCTCAGTCCGATGATTGGCGCTTGGGGAATCAGATGGAATCATCGATCAAACGCGACTCTGGTCCGGGGATTGCAAATTCTCCAAGACATCTCCAGACTACATGCATGAAATTGTGACCATGCAGTTCATGATACAGAGTCTGGACTTGTCACCAATGTTCATGAGTTTTGATTGTTTTATTTCCGGGTTGATGACCCCGGCCCTCTAAGAAGCCAGCCGAAAAAAACTTTCTGTTGGTCCATTCAAGTTTTTTGACCAGTTACTGTCTGGTTGCTGGTTGCTTTGCCAAATGGGCCCCCATGAAACCATGAATCTCTTGAAAAAACTTAAGAGGAACTATGTGTTGTGAAGAGCTCCCAACGCAATGTGAAGAACCATCGATAGTTTCGTTAAGATCCCAGGAGGGCTGATGATTGTCATGATTGTCTCATGATCCTAAAGATATGTTATCGTGAAACATGATTTATTTTTTTTTATTATTATTTTATTTTACAACCTGTAAATCACTCATCATCATCATCATCATCATCATCATCCTCGCAGCTCTATTCCTACTGCTCAAAAAGCGCTTGGGCCGGGGGCGGTGCCATGGCATCCATTGCCCTGGCCGCCCTGGCCCTCTCTATTCTCTGCGTCCTCGCTGCGGAATCCAATCGCTCCGCCTGTGTCAGTGAGGCAACTGGGACCCCTGGAGCTACCCCCTGTCATCAAAGCTGGCTGGAAAATACCTAGCCATAGTTCGTGGCTGGTTGGTGGATTGGAACATGAATTTTATTTTTGCATATATTGGGAAGAATCATCCCAATTGACGAAGCCATGTTTTTCAGAGGGGTAGGTATACCACCAACCAGATTGATTTTCCATGGAGTTTCCCACCAAAACCTCCATTTTCCCACGGGCTTCAGCAACGAACATCATGGGGGGAGGGACCACCTTGGATCACTGGGTTGTACTTATCAACGGGCCCAAATTTAGCCTCTGGTTATTGAACGCAGTTATGGAAAATCACCATTTTGAATAGGTAAGCCATCATTTTTATCATCTAGTTCTATGGGCCATGGCTTCCATAGCTATGTAACACATTACCAGAGGGTAAGCAGTTGTGATTTCCTGACCATTGTTTTGACTGCAGGGATCATTTGCCGCACGAATTGGATGCCCAAATGTGCTTTGATATAGTCAAGACAACTACACTTTTATGTGTCCATTGGTTCCCCTTGAGCCATACTTATTTAAGTTATATAATATATATATATATATATATATATATATATATTTGGATCCTGTTTGACCTTTATATGTTGTGGTGTTGAAGTGTTTTGAAACCACTATTGGTACCCAAAAAAAGAACATATTCAGAAGCCATTCTCAGCCAGAAAAACCCATCGGGTTGATGATTGTGGGGCCTTGTAGGGGCTTATACTACCCAATCTAATGGGAATAATCATCCCTGATCTGGGAATTCCCATTAATGTGGGTAAAACAAGGTCATAAACCACCTGGGAATGGTAACCATACCACCTATAAAAATGGTGAAATTGGGAGATGATGCAGATGGCACTGTTTTACCCACATTCATCAAGCCTAGAGATTTCTTTTTGTTAACCCATCATTTAATCTATGGGGTTGATAACCATTATTAAACATTATTATTAACCATTATTAACCAATATTGTTATGTTATTGATAATAACCAGTAGATTAACCATTATGATTAACCATTATTAACCAATTTTGTTATGTTATTGATAACAACCATTTTTGACAACCATTATTGATAACCATTATTGTTTCTTCACTGGGATTCTCTGAGGGTTTTTGACACAACCCGCGGACGCCAAGGACTGCGAAGACGTGAAGCTCCTTCAGAGGAAGCCATGGCGTCGAAGGAAGGACAAGGAGACCTTGGCCGGGCACGCCGTATTGAGGAAGGGAACATATATGAACATATGATATGTATTGATTATATGGATATGTTTGCGGAATATCTGGGTTAAGTTAGTCCAAGTCCAACTCACCAGTTTCACCAGTTTCTGGTTCATATTTCTGGCCGATGGTGAGATTAGGTATCGTTTACAAGGTTTACCAGTTTTACCAGGTCATTAACGTGGATCCATAGAACCTGGAACATGATACAGATGTCTTTGGGAAGGCCAAAAAAAAAAGATACTATAGTGGAAAAACACACACACATATTTAAAAAAAATATGCGTTCGGAACACATTGTGTATCTATAATATATATGGCAGTGTGTCAAAACCTTGTACCCCTGGTGAACATCAAAATAGCTGGTAAATGGATGTTCATTCCCCTAAAAATGGTACTTATAGGTATTGATCCATAGCCATATGGGTAAAACAAAACGTCATCTGCACCATGCCCCAGTCACCACGGCACTACGGGCACGCTGGGCACCAACCGCGAGGAGGGGATGGGGAAAAAACTGGTCCGGAGGATGGCCATGAGGAAAAAAGATGACCACTTTCCATAACCCATAGGATCCATGGTGCTGGTATATATGCTAACATTGGGGGTATATTGATGGCACATGTCACCATATATAGCATACATGGATCCTATGGGTAAGGAAAATATGGTGATTTTTAACAAGCCAAAACCCAGTTGGCAAATGCTGGTGGAAAACCATGTAAAAAGCAGCAAACAAACAATGGGGATTGACCATGAGATTTTTAAGCTGCTGATTTTTATGATAAGCATCCTTACAGGATTGGGCCAACTGGTTAGATACTAAGTAGTACTTGAATCTTTTGCTATCAATGGTAGCATGTACTAACCAGCCCAAACATAGATTTTTGGCAGGTATCTAAGATTCACCATGATTAATATTAATAGTAATTGAATGTAATTGAACTGTAATTGATGTAACAACTGATTCATGAATATGATCAGTGCAATGTGATCAATCAGTGGTAAGGAATCAGTAATCAACAGTAAAACACCATATATATATTTATGCATAGTATTTCATGGTGATTGATAGGGATTAAATGTGACGTCGAGACTTTGTTTTTTTTTTGTAACGGGAATCATCCCCATGGGTCCCAAGATTCCGCCAAGGATTGTTTAATTGGGAGGCTACCATTGAAGTATCAGATGAAATGACTATTGGAGGAGTACCCCCCCCTAATTTTCATAAACCATGGTTTATTAATCCGGGGTTGACCTTACTGACATTCACATATTTTTTTGAATCCATTTGTAGCTGGTAGTTTCTGGCCCATCACTGCGCAGCAAACTGCGGCCGCAACATCCTGAATTTCAAGCTGAGTTTCAGAAGGGAACCCTGTGGTTCAAGCAGCGTTTTCAAGCAAGATATGAGTATGGCAAATATCATGAGGAGATTTATAACTGGTTGGTGGTTTGGAACATGAATTTTATTTTTCCATATGGGATATATGGGATAATCCTTCCCATTGACGAACTCATATTTTTTTCAGAGGGGTTGAAGCCACCAACCAGATAACATGGGCAATATGATGGGATTTGCACAGTTGGGGATATCAAGCAAGGATTGAACACAAGAACGATTCGTCCCCGTTGGAAGGCTTAGTTTTTTTGGCTGCCAAACAATTACCCAAAAAAGTTTCAACATGTTGCAAGCAACAAAGAGGCAATATCATGAGGATTGAAAAATTGACCCAGACTTCAATGGATTGGTTCAAGGGAAAATCTACAGAAAAACACTTATATTTGATTTGTAAAACCAACCAGTTTTTTGTCGATTTTCCATTTAACCAGTCCATTGAAGACTGTGAATAACAGCTAGAGCTTTGTGATGGGTGTTTCAACTAGTGATGGACTGGGCCTGGGTAAGAGCCACCATTTACTGAGGGAATGCCATAGCGGATAGACGAAAGGAAAGTGTATGAAAGTATCAGACAAGATTTAGGATGGGCGAAACTCTAATAAACTCCAGCTAACCTTTGGTTTGATGCTACCATTACCTGTGGTTCCGGAAGTCGAGCTACACATTTTTGTCCATCCCTGGTTCCTTAGCTACCCACACTATATATACATCATTTACGACCATGACTTCGAACTCGAAACTTCCGAAATCGGCGTGAGTCAAAATGGAACAGCCCCAATGGCCCAAAGATACAACTTGGTAAATTACCATCCCGTTCATTCTGGCCCCACATTTTGTTGGCATGGTCAGCATTTTGATCCCCACATTTAATCAGTTTGACCACCTTTTGAGCCGGCCGCTTACCAATCACTCACTCCAAAAAAGATACAACAGTGAATCATTACTAATATGGAAACACTCTTCTATTTTTTGGGATTGCTATAGTCATCCCCATTTATAGGAATAGTGGTATAAATCAATCTACTGTACAGTTTTTTGGACCCTAAAAGGACCCAACTGAGTCTGTTTTGGCCAATGGGAGATGTGGATTTAGTGCATTTTTCGGGTGATTTCCTTGAAATTTCAGACACCCCCATGTCATGCTGGTGGTTATGTTGAGTTATACCATGCTATACCCAAGATATCCCCAGTATATCTCACATGTATCATGTATATATATACAATATATATATATACACAATATATATATATATATACACAATATATACAATGTATACAATATATACAATATATATATATATATATATATATTACACATATTCTGTACATCCAATCTACCCCCGGCTGAACATTGCCATGTTTTTTTTTTAAAAAAATATTTACCTGCAGTTTTCACAAAGAAAAAACGTGTTGTTCATCGCATATGGGGGAGGCCTGCATGCCATCGACGGCAAGTCCGTGTACCTCGTGATGCCGGATCGCTTTGGACGTGAGGGAGGCGTCAGTGCTGTGCCTTGGCGGTTTTCGGCGCCTTGCGCCGCACTGACGACTGAAAAAGACGGGCAATATAGCTATAATTACCCTCTAGTAATTTAACATAGCTATGGAAAATCACCACTTTTAATGGGAAAACTCACTATTTCTATGGCAATTTTCAATAGCTATGTTAAATTACCAGAGGGTAACCATGGTGAACTATGTAATGTTAGAGAATATATTTTTTTTTCTACTGTAATATACATAACACATCATAACAATAGTTAATTACCTAATAACTAAACATACTATAATATACTACTGTATAATGTTGGGTCATACCTTTTCTTGTTGACAACTATAGTGAACTATATCATCAACATATTTGAAAATATCTATATAATTAACTATAATCACAGTTGTTCAATGGGAATCACTTCACATATATAGGGGTCTCAACGAGGAAACATGGTTGGTTAATGGCTTACCAGTTGAGCGATAAGGGGATGATGTCAACCATGAATATTAATTATGGGGTTTTAACCATGAAGAATGGGGTATGTGCGCCAGAAAGTTGTTGGTTGACCATTTAGTTGTAGGCATGAAATACAGTATTTTAACATATTTTAACCGTCAAACTACTATGATTTTTTGAACAATGATGGTTGATTGATGGTTGATGAGTTACCATTTGTTATTGATACAGGATTATGAAGCGACCCATTACTTGGGAATTGCTCTCAACCAACCCGTACAAGGTTCCGGCTGTACGTGCGACATTGCCTTGTGTCGTTGTTCCGGGTTCGTGTGCTGGTTTGTTTTGAACACTGCTCACTTTCTGATGATTCCAGGGATGATTCGTCACAATTTCATAGAATATCTACAGAGTTTCAGTGCTTGAAGGGGGATGCATTGCATGAGGGTGACTTGTACCTGGTCGTCAAACCTTGCGACGGCCGGTCATTTGTGGACACAATGACTTGATAATACGTTAGCCTCTGGTAAACATACAAGTTAACTATGGAAAATCATGGAACATCACCATTTTTAGATGGGAACATCAACTATTTCTATGGCCATGGCTTCAATAGCAAACTGTAACAAATTACCAGAGGGTATTGCCCGCATTAAGCATTGCTATTTTCCGCTGCCAAGTTATATACATTATCAGAGACTTGTTTTTCTGTGCGGTCCATTAAAGTGGTTTCTGGTAGGGATCCTTGAGCGCAGTTAATACCTCCAAATCCTCCCACCCAATGGTTTCCCATTAAAAACATGACCAATTTTGGATGATTTTGCGGTCCTCCAAACAAAAGGACCCCATAGATTTTGCAATATACATGACATATTTTCTGGAGGATTGGTGTTTACTGGCGGCCAGGATTTTTTTTTTCTTGGACACTATCTTCATCCATAGCCAATTCCCCGAATTTCTCGGGAAGCTGGTCAGACTGCTCATAGTCTCCAGAGCCCCATAGTTCTTTGTGGGGACTGAACAAGAATAAGGCGACTTTTTCAAGAAGGATAATAAGGTATATGGGCACGGGTCTATTGAAGGCTGATTCAATACCAACCACAACACTAAGGGCTTATGAACCAACTATCATTGTGGGGTCAGCAGCTCTCATTCGTTTAGGGCCGCAGGGGTCAATGTGGAATGTCCTCCTGAGGGTGACCACAGCAGCTGTGAAGGGAACAACTGGTGCAATGGCACTCTTCAAGGTGACGGTGAGGGGGGCACGGTTGGTCTTTATGGTTTGAAACATGGATTTCACTTTGGATTTCAATGTAAGCTGCGGGATTTTGTAGATTTTGATGAAGGTATATGAAAGGATATGAATGAAGGGATATGGCTGGCATCCTGCTAAGGATATGTGACTTCTTGAAGGGTCCATGAAAGTTTGCCAGGGCTTGGGTGAGTGCCCTGGAACCCACAGGTGTTGCTTACCCAAATTTGACTCACCCCATGTCCATGAGCCAAATGAGCTAACGCTGATGTGATGGACGTTGTCATCCCCACTTCACTCCTGATGGTTGACAGTTGTATTAGTGTATTCAGGAATAATTATTAAGGATTAATAATTGATATTTTTTCTACTGTACCAGGCTTCCTCTGAACCCTTTGACATATGTCTGGATAAATTATAGCAACCTCACAGCTCCCTCACATTCCCTCACAGATGATGCTTGGTAAGGGAAACCGTCCCAACATGAGTGAATCAGAATCTTTCTGACTTGGGATTCTGATTTTCATATCTTCACTACGATGGGAATCCCAAAATGAAGCGACCCTTGTGCCACAGAATTGGAATGTGCCCAGCTTACGGCGCCGATGTCGTCTCCGATAAATCTGATGAATCGGCTCTGTTGTTATGTGGTTTTCTGGGGAGTCAATTCACCAAGCATTGGACATAGGGATTTATAATATTTTATAATATCATAAACCATACATGGGGAGTTTACTGTACCAGGCAAGAATTGGGGTACAGCTAGGATGCGAACTAGTAGAATAAACTCCGCTGATGACTGGTTGATGGTTTCAAGTATTGGTTCAAACCACCAAAAGAGGAAGAGGTACGAAAGATAAATGAAAATACAACCAGGAAAGAATGTGCATACTTACCGGTTGGTGATTTCAACATGTTTCAAGTATTGCTCTCATGGATAGATACACACGTAATTGTCCCATTGTTTGAGGTTTTGCAATTGACTCTTGAACAAATGACGCGTTCGGTTTGGTTTACCAAATCTCGTTTGAGCGTTTTAAGCCTCGGGAGTTCGACTATCTCAGTTTTTCACCTGTTCAAGAAGATGATCGGTGCCCCTCAAATCACGCCAGACCATTCAAGGGATCCCCACAGAAAAGATACATAAAGATACAGGATGATGCCCCCCAGTTATAAGTTGGTTTATACACCATTATAATCCCCAGTAACTATAGTTATATCTACCATAAACCATTGTTAAGCCACTTGTAAACCAACTTAGCTATCTTGGGGGCCCCATCCTGTACTGTATATATAATAAGTAAATCAGGGCATCACCAAAGCAAATCATCAGACCATGTGCCATAGGCATCACGGAGCATTTGGACTACATCCAGGGAGTCTTGGATGTCTTGGCCACGGCTTAGCTGTGGAATACCCTGGCTGATTGGTTGAGAACATTTAAGAAGCAGGGACTTTTACTACCTAATTTATTGATATTGGGGATTATGATAAGCCATAGGACTGGGGAAAGCTATCAACCACTGGGATAGGATTATTTCGTAGGAGATCTATCATACTATCTTTCAATAAACCACTGGAAATTGATCAACCAATTATTATTTCTGGTTGGTGGTTTCAAACATTGTGAATATTTTCCACAATATATGGGATGTCATCCTTCCCATTGAATATATAATATTTTTCAGAGTGGTTCAAACCACCAACCAGATTATTAACCATCATTAACCATATAATAACCACATATTAACCATAGATTAACAGTATATTAACCGTATATTCACCATGGTTTTATTTCATGAGATGGGATAAGACTGGGTAATTTTGTTCATGGCACCGATGGTCCCAGATGATGGCGATCGATTTGTCGATCCGGGGTTGGGTAGCTTAAGGCATTCTTCCAAGGGTTAAAAATCTTCACGAAATGTGTTTCAGAGCTTAGATGGCTTCAAAAAAAGGGAGGAATAATAAACACGTGTGGATAAAATCCCTCAGAAATGGACTCATCGACTGGCAGTCGACTGGCATGTGTCTTGGTGGGATTGCCACATTTTGCATGTACAGTCTTTATATAAAGGTACATGCTAGAAACCATCAGTAGTGACAGGCTAGAAACCATCAGTAGTCTGTGCTGAAGGCTGATGGCTTGTCAGTTACCACCTTGAAGATTTGCTGTACATCCAGCTGCCAGAAAGTTTCGAAAACTCGGTAAATCTTGGTTTGGTTGATTGATGGCTGCATCTTTTAGCTATTCTGAAGGCATATCATCTACATATTCTACATCACACCGTGTAGGAAATCCATGGCGTTTTTTTACCTGGTATCTGAGCTTACACAACGCCGGAGTTCGCCATGAACCATCCAGGGATTTCGTGGGGCCTTCGTGGGGCCCACTGTTTTTTTTTCGCTCAGGAATGGGCTTCGACTGTATATGGGTAACACCCGTGGTACTGAACTTGTGCCTTGACCTCACTGGTTTGATGGTGATGGTATGGGCTAGATGCCTAACTATCCCCATGGGCCGCAAGTTTCAGGTTGGTGAAATATGTAAATCTGCTTGGTGGTGACTGGAACATGACTGGATTATGACTTTCCATATGTTGGGAATTTCATCATCCCAACTGACGAACTCATATTTTTCAGAGCGGTAGGTATACCACCAACCAGGTTTATTTACTCAGATGTTTGAAGATTTGTCACTTATTGTAACTATCATGCGTATACGTAGTTCCAAAATTGTATCAAACCAGACATATGACTCAGTACATATACATATGTGGGCAACAGAGGGTTTTCAACACTGCTCAGGTGACGATTTGTTTGTTTTTTTTCCTCCATCCCTGGGATATATCCTGAAATGAGTATATCTCTTGACCGTGGTACACCTGTTTTTTTCACCATAACGATAACCAACATCAACGGTGAACTAAACTCAAAAAATGACCAATTGTCCAAGTCGTCTCTGTATGATTCAACCTTAAGGTATGACAAGGTATGACTACAAAAATACCCCATTTTTATATATTGTCATCGGATCTTCCATGAACTAAACCGTCCGTAAGTATTGGGGGATCAGCATTCCTGAAGGTATGGCCCAGATGGACAATCTGGCTATGGTTACCATGGATATTGGGCTCAGGTGATACGCTGCAGGGCTGGCCTTGGAGATTTTCCATGTTTTTTTGGCACAAAAATGGACATGCAATCAATGGGAATGTCACCTTTAATAGTTAAATTGATAGTTGATGGGGATTGACGCTCTGGTAATTTAACATAGCTGTAAATCATTTGTAAATGACAATTTTCCATAGCTATGTTAGTTCACTGGAGGTTAACCATCAAAAATATGTATGTATAATCATGTATATAATAAAGATGCGATGGGTGAGTGATGTTGATACAACCAAGAATTCTAGGGCCAACCTTGGATGCAAATAGGGATTTAATATGATTTAATTATCAAAAATTGGGGAATGAGGAACAATTAATGGACATATGATTGGAATAATACAAGGGGATTGACTGGGGAAACAGCTGGATGGGTAGTTTCAGAATGTTTCATATACCTTCATGTTGTTGCCATTTTTGATGGGTAACCAGCTACCAAAGAAACTGGAGGGCATCTACAGGTGGATGTGGAAATCGGTTCTGTTTGCAATTGAACGGTTCATTTCCATGCGGGAAAGCAATTGGGGTAAGTCGGTACTTTTTGCGTTTAGCTTGGGTTTTGCATGACAGCTTGAAAG
>Ga0126342_10018881_pt1 | contig 11779 bp, 9 predicted proteins | sample Cyp1metagenome_FD_92528 | JGI IMG/M metagenome (GOLD analysis project Ga0126342, IMG submission 92528) | Coral microbial communities from Lord Howe Island, Old Settlement Bay, Australia - Cyphastrea 1 metagenome | ecosystem: Host-associated > Invertebrates > Cnidaria > Coral ... | reverse complement strand
TTTTAACTTCTCGATCCTTCACCGCCTCCTTTCCCCTAACCTTCTTTCCCCGTCCCTGCTACAACCTTTCATGCTTATTATTGGAAGAAGTTGACTTGTGGGGTTATCCGGTCCTTTAATTTTATGGCTCATGTTTGATAACCATGGGGGGGTCGGCCTCTATTCATAATGCAATTGCGTTTACTTTAAAGATGTTGATGAGGGATATAGATAAAATCACCTGAGTTGGGAACCTCATTCAACTTGTTGATTTTTGATGCTAGTACCCTTTGGGGCCAATTGAAAGGAAGGGGATCTAAAAGAAGATTGGTGTTTGCTTATCACGCAACGATTTCCAAATTGAGGATTGGTGCTGATGTGTCGTATGATATGACTTGAGACTGTGGTGGATTACGAACCTGAATCAACGTACTGATGTTGATACTAATACTGGCAGAACCTTTTGAAAGAAATGGAATTGTTTGTTTGCTTTTTTGCAACCTTTTATGGCCTTTGTCATGGCATCCAAAAGGGTTTTGCATCCAGCTTTGGAGGCTGTTTGCACTGTCGGCATGGCCCCTGCACGCATAAAGCCGTCATCCGATGTAAGGGCTTTCAACATCTCATCATCAACAGATGCGGTACCCTTCAGCGATGTGGACTCACTGACCAAATCCGTTTTGTCAAACTTTTGGGCTTGCCTCATGTAATACCACCTGTCCTAGATGGTTTGGTTTTGTCTCTGAATAAAACAACTTATCATATCTATCATGTATGCATGCCATATGTCATGTAAATGTAAACATAAGGAAATATATATATATGTATATATACATATGTATATATATATATGTGTACAAATAAAAATGTACCTCAAATTGAGATGAAAGTCGTCCTCACATTCTGGAAAGTCAGCATCTTCATAATACAATCCAGCCTCCGTTCGAGACTTAATCACTTGAGCAGCCTTTTCCTCCCCCAATTTGGCCTTGATATCCCGCCCTTGCATGGCAACCCATCCCGACTTTGCAGCATGAATTTGCTCATGCTTCCGTTCTACTTGGAGAACCAGGTTGTCCCAGTTCTTCTGGCAATCAAGCCACATGTTGAAAAGCTCCAAGCGATTCGAAGAATAGAATTCATGCACCCTAAACCTCTCTTTCGACCTCACAAAAGAATCCCAATCTTTCTTGTTCGTCGAGTCTTGGGTTGGAACTAGTTGAAGCTGAACCCATTATAAAAATCCATTTCAAGACATTGACACCCAAATACATTTATTACCTCTAATAACAAACCTCTAAAGTGGTGATTATAATCAGAAACTGTTACTAGTCAAATTCTGGTGTACTGTTTCGCACGAGACTTCCATTTGCTTGGGACTGATCCTGGGTCTGCGCCACCACCAGGGCCAACTGGTCAGCCTCGGGCTTCTTCTAATCTTTCTCCTGGGACACATCTGCGCTCTTCTGGTCCTTCTGCTCCTCACTTTTCACCTCATCCTCCTCATCCATTGCCTCATCTTCTGATGCTTCTGACTTCTCGTCATCGTCATTGTCGTCTTCTTCTTCTTCTGCCTCCCTCTCCGATGAGGAATCTTGGCTTTCTTCGACTTCTTCGTCATCATCACTTTCATCTCCGCTCTCTTCACCTCCTTGGCTTTCCTGCTCCTCAGCATCTTCATCACCTTCTACCTCTGAACTTGTCTCATCGTCCTCCTCATTGTCACATGACTCCTCAAGCATGGATGTGAGATCCTTCGCCTTGTTGGTTGTCGTGCTGCTGGTAGTCACAGACGCTGGAGGTGATGGCGAAGTCTTTGAAACCTTTGCCGGTGGTGTCTTGAAGATCTCTGCGGCTTCGCCTTTCTTCTGCACAGGAAAGAACTTCACAGGTGGGTCTTCTTTCTTCTTCTCTGACTTTGTAGTCTCTTCTTTCTCCTTCTTCAATGTCTTCTTGCCTCCTTCCTTCTTGGTTTTCTCCTCCTTGCTCTTCTTTTGTTCCTTCTCTTCCTTCTGACGTTTCCTCGCAACAGCCTCCGCTGCGGCGGCGGCGGCTCTTTTAAGCTCCTCCTCAACTTTGCTTTTCATCTTTGTTGGCTTGGCTGCCGCTTGAAGCTTCTGAGTCTTCTTGGACTTTTCCTTGGACTTCTCCTTGGACTTCTCCTTGGACTTCTCCTTGGACTTTTCCTTGGACTTCTCCTTGTGGGCAACCTTGTCTTTCGAAACCTTTTCTCCTTTTTCCTTCTGGATCGTCTTCTTGACCTTGGAGGGTGCAGACGTTGATGTCTTTCTCAAAGCTGGGGGCCGCTTTGGCTCAGCAGCAACTTCATTTGGCGTAGACTTCCCTTTGATGCGCTTGGCTGGTGCTGATTCAGCCTTTGCATCTTTCCCCATGGGATAAAAGGTCTTGGAAAAAAGCTGAAAATAGCTGGGAACCAAAAATTGTGGCGATCGAGGACGGTTTGATATAAGGCATTCTACAAGTCGCAGCATTTTACATTCATGGTTCAGAAAAAAACAGCTGAGATGGCTGATAGTTGTCTATCAGAAGCAGGTTTGACACATGTGGAATTCAACTGGTTTTGTGGGGTTCCTACAAGTCGCATCATTTCGCAGTTATTCGCAGCAATTTCGCAGTTCATTCGCATCATTTTGTAAGGATGATTTTTACAATTTCTGATTGTTTTTTTTGATCGAGGGTGGCCCCCAGAATGACAATGTTCCAATTGACTCACACCATCATGCAGTTCACACCATCAGTTCGCACCAGTCCCCCCCACCCTGGAAGTGGCTGCAATCAAGCCGGTGTTGCCAAAGCCTTGCAAAGGCCGCTTGAGGGTGATCCGCTTCATATCATGGGGTCCTGGTGCGAGCTGACATTCATGAGACATCCATTATGGGGGGGTTATGTGTGTGAATACACTCCGTGTGCAGATGCATTTTTATATCTATCTAGCTTTGCTTCTACATAGGTGCATAGAATCATGCATGTACATACGCATGCAGGTTGCTTGGTTTTCGTGTTTGAAATATGTATGTATGTATGTGTATATATATATATATATACATCTGTATAAATATAAGTAAATCAAAAGAAATATACATATATAGTGTATATGCTTGTGCTTGTGTAAATGGGTAAATGGGTCATGTTTCAAAACAGGGGCATTGCAGCGCCAATTTTTTGATCTGACCAGAACTTCAAAACTAGATTCAACCAGTTTTGATATGTGCTGATACCCCAGTAAAGAGTTAGGCATTTGTCGACACCATCTTGTGTGGGAAATTGAACTTTGGATCCCCACGGTGAAACAGGATAATTATTGATCATTATTGCAGAAAAGAGTGCTGATGAATGTGGTGTTGAATAACCGTAAAACCTTAATGTTATCCCTCAAACAAGCATGATCTTCGTGGGTACTACCCGCTTATTTCTACTTACTTTGGGCACGCCGTTGGCTATTGTCGCCCTGTTCCCCAAATCAATTACCACTTTTGTGGGCCCTGGGTAACCTTATCCCTACTGACTTGTGGGAATCACCATCCCCGATTCACAAATACACCCACCATTTTCCCCATAGCAAATCTAGGCGTTGTAATTTGAACACCACGGCTAAACCCTGGTTTTGACCTAGGGTCCCAGCATGGCATGCCTGCAAATGGCAAATTTCTCGCTATTCAACGAGACAGAAATTGGATGACACTTTCCAACTTGGCACATTTGGCCCATTCCTGATTGATTCTTTTTCTGCAATCAGGTTTGTTCTCAGACTTTCTGCTACGTCTCAAGAACTGATAGGCTTCTCTTTGATGTTTTTTCTGATTCGCCGATCGGACTCTGGCAAGGGCCCTCCCAAACCTCATGTTTTGATTCTCGCTTTTGGATACCCCCAAATACCAGAAAACAAAACACATTGTGCAAAAATAGTTAGTAATAAAGCCTTTACACACCAAACATATTACCATCTTGTGGGTTGTCAAGAGACCCATCTGGGTAATGTTGGCTCCCTTTGAGCAATGATGTTCCAGTCACCCGAGAGCGCCCACTGCCATCCACGTAATGGCGCACCATGTCGCCACTCTGAAACCTGCGAGGCAGCTGGTGATCCGCAATGGAGTCAATGGCACGGTGACCTCAGATTGGGCTGCCTGGAAAACGCCAATATGGCCACAACCTCCAGGGATTCATGGGAGCTAGATACCTTTAAACCATGTTAAAGTAAAAACAGGCAAACCCTTGATTGAAACCAAGTGGCTACTATATAGCAGTGTGGGCTTAAGACTACCACCACCATAGTCCCCCATGTTCATTCGTAGCTTGCGCAATGGCACAAGCTTGAGGAAGCGCTGAAATAGAGTATGGTATTCCATTAATGAACTTGATGGCTGTTCTAAGACAAACCATATACCCTTGGCAGCGCAGAGAAGAAGTAAAATGAGGGTTCTGGCTGTGAGTAAATTGCCCAACCTCACTGAAGGTCGTGAACGATCCCCCATCGGTGATAGCAATGTTCGACCAGTGCTTCCCATACTCCTGGTAGGGAATGCGAATTGGTTGTGGTTGGGGCCCTTTGTTGGTTGCTAACCCTTGGATAACCCCTTTTGTTAAAGCCTCTATATTGAAAAGACTATTCTTACAAGGTGGATATTCAGAATTTGGGTCCTTGATTTTTCTACAAAAAAGTGGAACCCAATTTCAAAAACCATCGTGGGTTTTACTGCCATTGCCTACATGATCCCATTTTGGGTGCTTACACCAATGTTTTGGATCATCCCTTGTGTTAGCGCTGCTACCATTTGCCCGACAATTAACTGGTTGATTCTGGAAAACCTTTGAAACACATCTTACCCCATCACCTTACCACCCATTTGAAATATGACAGTTGTAATTTTCCTGGTGGTGTGCCACCCCAAGATCATTATAGAAAACCATCATGTTGGGTAATCGTTTTGGACAATCTTTGGGGATGAACTTGTTTTTGGCAACCCTGTCATGAAAATCCATGAGCCGCATACCGGCGCTGCTAAAGCGCCAGTCCCTGGCCGTAAATTACAAACCATGAAGAGCGCGTTCCCAAAGCCACCGATGCAAATATCCAAAGTGTCGCCACCGATGCAAATATCCAAAGGGACAGCTGATCTTCCCCCCTGATTGGTTTGACGTGGTGTAAAATATTATTTCACACACATATGATTGGGAATGTCATGCATAAGAAAAATGCATATGAATGGGTGTGCAATAGTTATTAAAGAATGGGATGGCGTAACATGAATATATCATCATATGTGCTAATTTTCCACTTGGGTTGGTCCGCATAATGAATACTTATAAACGGATATCCTATCATCAGTTGGAGTACTCGATACAGACGATAAGATTCTTATCGTCTGCATACAATTAAATATAACTCTTGATTACATACATACATCCCTATCATTTTACTTTTTAGTAAATCTCCATATAATATCATATATTAAAACATATTATATCATATTATTTGATTTTACGATCGATATCTTCAATACAATATACTATGTATTGTATCCTATGATATAGTGTATATGTATAATATATCGCTGGGTACACCTGTAAGGAACCAATGGGTTTTCCATTGGGGATGTTGGAAACATAGAGATTTTTTTGTTGGAAACCCGAAGGCTCCTGCCACTCACCACGCGTCACTGACATGGTTCCAGCAAACAATTCGACATGATCACCTGGTCGATTCCAATCCAAGGATGGATTCATGAATAGCAGCTTCACCAGAGTCATCACAACCTAAGGGATGGCGGTTGGAAATGGATATTTGCTGGGACTTGTGGGGGTATCTCACTGTAGTGGTACGCCTGAGTTCCCCATGATTGCACATCTATATAAATATATTTATATATATATGTGTGTGTGTGTGTGCAACCCCAATGTTCCTACTACAAATGCCAGCGCAATCAGACTGCGCCGTGATGAGGCAAGAAGCCAAAGGGGCCCGAAGATAGCGCAAGCCAGAGAGCAACCAGGCCTGCTGCTTCTGCTTCATGGTCTTGGGTCGGCGGTTCTTCGGGGCCTTGTTGAAAGGTAAGTCAGTCTGGATTTTTTGCAGCCTCTTCTTCACAGCTTCGGCGTCTAACGAACGTTTCGGCATGATCACTGTATCCGAAATTGGTTCAACTGGCGGGGCAAAAGATCCTATTGAATAAAAATGTTGCAGTCATGCAGCACCACGTTGGTTTTGGGAAGGAAGGAACCTTGAGCAAACAACACCCCATGTTGAACCTCTGTCACTCTTCTTGATTTTTGCTTCACCTTAACCCAACTTAAATTGCGGAGTCTGCATGGTTTTGCAACCCCCCCTGCAGCAGCGTCCTGCACGAGCGTTCGTCAAAGCCCCTGTGTGTACCTGGCGGTTGTGCTCATGGCAAATTTTACACCATCAACAGAATGCTCATTTGGCATTCTGTTGAGGGCATTGGGGCAGGCAAAGAAATACATTTAAACAGTTGTCCATGGAATGGAGGGTTTCCAAAATAAAAGTCTGATGTCTCAGATTCTGCTGATTTTTGAAACTGGCTCACATTGTGTCCATGACATGCACGCACTGAGCCCTTTCCAATCCCACAGTGACTTCCGGTGCTCGCGCAATCTAAGGAAGCTACCCTGTAATCCTTCGAAACCCAGCCACTGGCACTTCTAAGACAAGTACAGTGGCCGCCCCCAATTAACCATTGGTGCGATGGTATCACCGAACCCACAAAACAAGATCATCAAAGACCTATAGATATTTGCAGCTCACGGTTTGCGAGCTATGCCACTACTGTTCAACAGCCGACAGACCGGCGCGGCGACATGCCTCATTCCATGCCTCAACCGCTCCACCATGCTTGCTCCAACTCACCTGGTAGCTGCTGGGCTTAGGCGTGCCCGGGATGGACTTTTTGATGTAGTACGCCTGCTGCTTGCAAAGCACCTCGATTGCCTGAGCGCGTGAAAACTTTTCTCCATGAGAAATAATGAAACAGAAATGCCCTGGAACCCCAACCAGACATTGGAAGATTTCAAAACATAAGACCACTTGTGGCTGAGGGGCGCAACCCTGAATCCACACCGTGTATGAGTGATTCCCTTTGTAAGCTTGATGGGCCATGGGAAGGGCTGGCTCAGGGACACCGGTGAGATCATAGGTTTTGAAAGTTGTAGTTTTCTGGTTGGACCCGTCCGTCGCCCCTGCACTTGAAACGGTGTCCTCTTCAACTTCCTTCTTTGCCTTTTCCATCTTCTTCAACTTGGACATGGCCTTTCCCTCAGGATGACAAAGTTTACTGAGCATGGTGCAAGTACCCTGTTGGGATGGTAAGCACTTGATTGAAGAAGCGTTGATCAAAGACAACCATTCATTTTTCCACTCCAATTCTTAGTGGGAAATATTTGCAAAAGATTTCATGTGTGACATGTTAGGATGCATCGTAAGTCGTAAGCCCTTTGTCGAAGACGGAAGTCTTGACTTTTTGTCTTGTTTGGAAAATGACTAGAAATCACCATGCACATTCCCTTATAATTCCCTGATAGGCTGGATACCATGAAAGAATGGTTCAATGTTTATCATCGTTGGCTCTTAAAGTTTAAAACAAGGATCCGTTTGTCTTCCTGGGACAGGCGGAGGAGTAATGTCCAGTTTCAAGCTGACTTCATCAGCTAATCGGGGCTTCTTGCATGCCGGGGTGATTTGAACTGAATCATCATCATTCGCAGCTTCTGCATCCATGTTCATCAGGCGCAAAGCGTCTGCAAAGCCATTGGAGCCCTGGACGGAAGCTTGCGTGGGAGACCCGGATTCGTGGGAGACCCGGTTTTATCTTGGCAGAAAAAACTTAATGATGTTTTGTTTAAAACCATGCTTTTTCCATGTGCTGAAAAGTATCACAGCTATATGAAAGCTAATCATAGTGAAGGAAATGTGAAAATGAGCAATTCACAGCGGCGCTATCTTGAAAGGCTTTTGGCATACCAAAAACATTGTCAGAACATGTTCGCAATTTCCCAAATGGGGAACACCGTTTTTCAAGTGTTGCAACTCCGCGCACAGGCCAAGCCTGTGGATCCTCTGCTGCCTTAAGGTCTGCATCCTGCGGGATGGCATGGACAGGGAATAAATCTATGTTTTTTCATGACGATTTGGCGAATGGGATCCAAAAAGAACACATTTTATGGTGAACAGGGTCAAGAAACACATTTTATGAGGAATGGGGTGAAGAGACACAATTTATGGTGATTGAGGTCAGGAAAGATATTTGGTGGTGAATTGGGTCGCGAAACAGATTTGATGGTGAACTGGATCAACACCCTAATGGCGTGAAATTGTAGATATATGCTAGGGGTCCTGGGCTTTCTCCTCTCGAAGCCAAGTGCAGGAATGATCCCTTGAAGCCAATGTGGACTGGACCGCATCACCATAGAGCAACAAGGAATTTCGGCAATGGGTCAAGTAGTCCCCAAGCATCGGATGCCTTGGCGCAGTCAGTCAACCCCAAAAAAAACTCAAAAATATTGGTTTCAACTTGTTTGCAACAGACTCCAACTACTGTTTGGCAAGGCAAATAGAACAGAGTCGAACCAAATAAACATTCATGCGTGCTGGTTTCCATGGGTAACCATTTTGAAATCTGTTTGCAAGACAATTGCAACAGACTCCAACATTTTTGGACAAACAAAATGGAACAAAGTAAGTCGAACCGAACAAACATTCACCTAGCTACTCTGTGAGGGTTTCGTCTTGAGCTAGCAGGTCACTGTAGATGTCGGACAACCCCAAAGCTAATGCCCTGACAACCTCTTCACTCATAGAAATCTAAACACCGTCCATCACATGAGCTACAACTTCGGAATTCATTTCTGCCTTGCAAACGAAAAGGTGGGGGTTCTTGGGGGGGACGTCGTCCATGGCTTTGAGATCGGACTCCTTGAGGCCATATGCTGTCTTCCACTTGGTATAGAAGCCACCCAGCCAACCCTCGGGTCTGACTTGGGAACACACAAACTCCTCATTCTCATCCTCAGCCACAGCATGGTCACTACCATTGCCTTCAGAAGAAACACTTTCCCCCCCCAACAGGAGCGTCTGGGCATACAAGCTTGACGCATCAACGCTATCACCTTGAGACCCACCGTTGTCGATCTCCATGTCATTGTCGGCCTGCTCAACCTCAGACGAAGATGACAAAGCTTCATCCTGCGGGTCATCTGCTGGAGCTGGTTCACCTGCATCTTCATTCGACGAAGCTTCATCCTGCGGGTCATCTGCTGGAGCTGGTTCACCTGCATCTTCATTCGACGAAGCTTCATCCTGCGGGTCATCAGCTGGAGCTGGTTCACCTGCATCTTCATTCTCAGCCTCACTCTCCTCCGCGCGGGCTCGCGCGTTGGCTTCTTGAATTGGACTGGAAATCAGAAAGTCTTTCAACTCTTGGACATGCCTGTCATGGCTGCTACCCTTAGCGTTACGCCATAAGTAGCGCAACGCCATAAGTAGCGCAACGCTCCGATGCACCTTTTCGCTTTCGACCCCTCGTCACCAGCAAGGGCCAAAACGGTCTCGCGCTGAGCCCGGTCTGGGCGAAACAGTTTGCCGTTCAGGTAGTATCGGTGCAGCTGCAAAAAGCAATCGGCAACGAAGAAGGCACTGGGCACCTGAGGGATTGACAGGCACCACAAACAAAATGGAAACTGTTCAAACATCACAAAACTGTTCAAAAAGGTGGCCAACTATGAACCTTAAGTGAACACACAAGTTTGAACACCCCTAACCCTCTTGGGGCAGTGTTGGACCAAAGGGCGCAGCCACATCCTGTTCCTGGCCAGGACTGTGGCTGACGGTCGTGAAATCATGTCATCCAACAGGATCAGCGCACCACCCTTCCATTCATCGGATGTGATCAAAGTGAGCACTTCGACTGACAAGTTGGCGTGGATGGAAGCTGCAACACGATCCTTACAATGCAAAACGTTTGGTAGGTTTGGGCATTGAGACCAAAATGGGTCTTCAAGAGGAATTATGCTTCATGGCAGGGTTGTGTACCGGATGGAGTTCAAGATGAATACAGTAAATCAATTATATAACATAACAATACCATGCCCCAATCTTGGGTCCCTTGATAGGGTTCAAGATGAACAGATGCAACACTAAACTCAATCCTCAGGGTTGTGGATCCCACTGGATTAAAGTTCGAATTTTCTTGCTGGTTTGGCACCCCAAAATCTGACCCCCACAACTCTACCCTCAGTAACCTTTTTCCTACAGGTTTGCTACATGTTTAGTTGGTTGTGGGGGTCAGATTTTGGGGTGCTAAACTAATAGGAAAATTGTTAGATTAAAGACACTATTCCCTTATCTTAGATTCATCGTAGATGCCCCCATATGGTTGAAAATGATTAGATCCTTTGCTAAAGTGACAATGGTAAGTCGAGGGGATGGGATTGTTGTTGGCTCACTTCCTTTAAGACATGCTAAATTCAAACAAGAAACCTTGGCATAGCATCTATCCAACTATTCATTTTGAAAATCAATGTAGATAGGCGCATCATGGTGAATCTATGCTGAAGGGATGATTTTTTTGGGTCCCCTTCAAAACATCAAAATAGATATATAATCCCAGATATCCAGGTTGTACCGCCCAGAGTTTGCCACCAAAACTCAACATCTGACTCGGTCCAACTGATGCGACCAGGCCGGGTAGACTGCCACTTCGGTCGAGGCTGAGAATTGGCAAGTGCTCTGGGCTCAGCAACCGGCTGCTCAACTAGCGCCATTGGCAACAGCAAAGGTTCAAACCGCGCCTCAAAACTAAATGCCTGCAATGTAGCCAGGTTTTGAATCCAAATCCATTCAAACCATCATGAGGATATCTTGATGCGATGTCGTCAGGTTTTCAATCCAGATACTTTCAACCATCGAGCAAATATTTTGATGTCATGCCGTGAGACCCAAGAAATAATTGACCCAGTCAGTTCATCTTTGCTATGGTATTTGTCCCCGGCTCCAAATGCACTCCCATCCCGGGGGCACGAGTCGTCCGTCACCCAGGCCATGATCGAGTGACGCATGGCTCCGGCGGCCAATGGCAGGATGAGGAATGAAAACTCTTACATGCTTTACGGTTACAGTTGACCCTCTAACTTGTTGGGGTGAAGATGGGAAGACAATCTACGATGTAATTTTTGATTTTGCATTGTTGGTTCATCTTATGGGAATCGTCGTAATGATATTTGTACACTGAATTGAATGGTGTGCATCAATTTCAAGTAAAACGAATAATACTTATCTATCCCAGCCACTGTCAATATATTTCATTGTCAGTTGAAAGAATTGAATTCCCCGTGGCACCCATGGACCCTCAAAGTTCTTGAGAAATGCCATGGCCACCGGTCGGCCCTTGGTTCGCGCTCCCCATGGGTTCAATGTGTGGGATTGTAGGAGTTAACATATTTTGGAAGCCACCCAAATACCCTACCACCTGGTATAGGCTGAATCGTATTGGTTGAAATTTATCAGCAGAATTGATCTGCCCACCTGTCAAACCCGGTCAATAGATTTTGGGGTCAATGTCAAACACATATAATTGGTCTAGCAAAGGATTATCGGTCTATAGATTTGGGGGTCAATTGGCCCACAAAATTAACATTTCAATCAAAAATTACACCGGCATAGACCCCAGATAGAAAAGGTTGGAACTGATGGTTTCCAACGTGGGAACCAAAGGTTACCATGGCAAGGAACTGCCGGTTCCCAGACCTTGAAACTTAGGGTTCCCAA
>Ga0126342_10018880_pt1 | contig 11779 bp, 11 predicted proteins | sample Cyp1metagenome_FD_92528 | JGI IMG/M metagenome (GOLD analysis project Ga0126342, IMG submission 92528) | Coral microbial communities from Lord Howe Island, Old Settlement Bay, Australia - Cyphastrea 1 metagenome | ecosystem: Host-associated > Invertebrates > Cnidaria > Coral ... | reverse complement strand
GGCCGATGCTGCTGGGGCGAGCAAAGGCTCATTCAAAGCCAGCAGTCCAGGGCTCAACGATGCTCAACCCCTGTGCACGAATGTTTAGAGACTCTGTGCCAAGTCTTCGCCCACTTCGAGCCCACCTCCGCACAGCACGTGTGGTAGCCCATTCTGGACACGTTATACACGTTATGCATTTGATGCACATTGTTGTGCAAGATTTGACCTGGAAAAGGTTGGAGTACACACACACACACGCACACACACACATATATATATAGATTATAGATATCATATATCATATATAAATACATATAAATAGCATAATGTAACGTGCTCAAAGTAATGTATTATACAAGTCTCACATGTTGTATGGATTCAGAGGTGTAACATGGTGTATAACTACATGTTGTAGGGATGTACTGGTGCAATAGTAGCTGCTGAGACACTGTATCATGATTAGATCATGGTCAGAGTAAAGTGGTCGGCTGTGGTGGTTGAAGAGTGGGGTGGTCGGCTGTGGTGGTTGAACTTTTGCAAGCTGCCAGCTCAACTTGCAAGCAACTTGCGCAAGGCGACGAGTTTGCTTCGAGCAGGATGGCGACATGCTTGCTGTGATATCTCGTGAGGCAGGTGGCAGCTATGATGTCAAACAGACGTCAAGAAAGACATTATCACGTTCAGGCGCATGCGGGCCGCCAAAGGCGTATCCGCGATAGGCCCAAGCCCAAGATGCCATGCTTCACCTTTGTCGGGAGCTGGAAAGCTACATGGGACTGTTGGGAACTTCCCGATTCTTCTTTTTGGCAAACGCGCCTGTGACTTAGGTTTGGCGTCTTCCGCCTGTGAGCTGACTGGCCGCGAAGCATGAATGTTTTGCGATACTTTGACTGGACCAGCCACGTCCAATACTCTCATGGCTTCATGTCCATTGAAAATATCCGATCATTAGCAATGTGTATGCAACTAACCTAAATGATTATTACCCAAGCATTAAACTGATATGACATTCCAAGCTATCCAAGCTTCTCTGCTACGTTCAGCGTGATCGCGTGAAGGCATTGCCGTCAAAGACGACGCGTCTCAGAATTTCAGTGAAGCATTTGGACCACTTGCCTGGAAGGACTGGAAGGGAAAGTCTAAAGTCGACCAATCCTGAGAAAGACTCCACCCATGACAGCAGAGATAGTTGCTTGCAGCAAGTGTATGCAAGTGTCCATTCTACACCGGAACCGCGCCAGTGTAGGACTGGGGTGTTTCTACTGCATGCTTAGAGACAGGACTGGACCCTTCGGCACGTCATTCATGCAGCTGCTCAATAGATTTGATGGATGCTATATGGCTGATTCATTAGTGTAACTCTCGGGGAACCGATTGAACAGCTGCATTGAGTACATCGGTTGCCGGCAAGCTGCATTGCTGCAAGAGTTAGCATGTGGAGACGCTCAAAGCGCAATTGCCGGCAGTGAAGTGCCTTGAAGAGCCACCATAGGTGTCAAGATCAAACAAGATGATCAGTAATAAGGGTGCTATCTCTCTATCTCTCTCTTTTCGATTGCATGGTCGTGGACGCTGGTTTTTAGCATGGACCGACCATTGCAGGGCACGAGGCCCACGCCAAGTTGCGGCGCAAAGGAGGTAATGTAATGTGAATCCGCTTGAGAGGGGTGCTCTCAAGAGAACTTGCTGTAGCAACCTGTTTCTTTTTAAAATCCAGAGTTAACACTACAGGTTCGTGCAGGACTGTGACCCAGATTGGCGTGCCATCCGCTTTTGAGAGTATAGCACCGTTCGATCGCAAATATTAAACTAAACCAAAGTGCAAGGAAAAGGATCCTGTATTGTGCCGCACCTGTGCAACTTCATTGTGTATACTGGTGCATATTTTTTGGCCCTTTTTAGGGGGCCCCTTTGTTGCCAAAGGCTGAATGTGACCAAGCACTGCAGTGTGTCTGTTGCAACTGTTACATTTTGCTCCAGAGATGCATGACTGAACGTGGACAGCTTCACCCCAAGAGTCCGGCAGCTTCAATGGTGAATGAGGCTTTCAAAGCCCATTGTGCTGTGTGCTCTCGTCCTTGTACTCTATGGCGTGGTCCTTCTGGTAAAGCACAGATTGGGCCTTGGGACAGCCTCTCCCACTGGTCCCAGAGTTTGCGAAGATTTAGGATATGAGCTCCCTGGAAGCCTTTTATCTGGTTTGCGCCGGTCTTTCCGACGAGAAGAGCTTCGCACTGCACAGCAAAAAGCTGGACTTGGGATAGCCACTCGACAGCGGAACCCAATGGCAGTGTGGTTAGTGGGCCCGTCTGCAGCTGGCAAGTCTTTCATGGCAAAGGATGCCGCTTTGGATCTTGGTATTGCAGCCTTAGGCGACGGCAATGATGCAGTGCTGGTGGATGGCCACATGTTTCGAGTGGCTCATGGAGGATACCAAGATGTAGTCAAAGAGGGTTACAAACTACGCTGTGTTTGGCGTCAAGCTTATCCTTCTTTGAGGGAGCAGCTGCAGAGACAGAAGGAGCGTCTTTTGCGCGAAGCTGCTCGCAGAAGACAGAATGTCATCATTCCGCACACCTGCTACGACCTTTCTGAATGTGTCTCCTGGTTGCATAGCTTGCATAGGCACGGCTACAAGAATCATGTTGTCATGGTTCTGGGAGATCGACATGTAGTGGAACTGCGTGGCATCATGCGCGCGCGGTCCTCTGGAAAGCGGTACGCACCAGAGGAGTGGAATGTTGCTCTCAACAGTGGCTTCGAAATGATAGCATTGGCCACAGGCTATGCTGAACTGGTATGGACAACGCCGAACACGAGATGGATTGTGAGGCGTGGCAAGCCTTCTGACGTTCTGTCTCAGGCCAGCGAACACGGCTGGTACCTCTAGCAAGATGCCCGTGGAAAGTGCACGGCTTGCGGAGCGTGGTAGGCAAATGCAACCTCCAGAGTTTCAAAACTTGACCCGACGGTTTGCATGCGGTGTCACCAAAAATCTTCAGTGTCAGTAGCCTTGCAGATGCCCGATCATTTCTCTGGGACCTAGGACCTAGATGGTGGTTGCTGTGCAAGTACCGGAGGATTGAATTGACCACATGATCTGTTTGAAACTCCGCAGCTTGTGGATTCACACAATTGACCTTTCCAATGACTTGCAAGGGGCATGCACACACTGAACACACATCAGAGGTATTTGTATCAGAACTGGTATGGCTGCCATGGCCAAGATCAGTTGTCAACTTACTACCACAATGCACGCAACCTTTCCACGTCAGACCAGGTCAGATCGCAGCACTCAGCGTCCAGTTCATAGCAAGGATTTGTGCTTTGTAGACTGGATTCCATGGGTTACCCCAGAAGCAGAAACCAGCAATGGGGCAATGAGCGCCCTAGCTTGCAAAGATGAAACTTGAAGCTTCGGGTGATTTTTCAGGGAGGGCTATTTTTTTTTTGCCAGGTTTTGTTTTTTTTGATTCCTGCTTCTCTGCTTTTCCTGCTGCTCTGGTTTTCTGCTTTTCCTGCTTACCCTGCTTTTCCTGCTTTTGTGCTTTTCTGCTTTTCCTGCTTTTGTGCTTTTCCTGCTTTTTTGCTTTCTGCTTCTCTGCTTTTCCGCTTTTTGCTTTTCCTGCTTCTTTGTTTTTTTTCCTGCCTCTCTGCTTCCTGTCTTTACTGTCTCTTGGTTTTTCATTTTCTTTTGCTTTATTCTCTCCTGTTTTTATCCTAAATGAAACCCTAGAGAGACCCTAAATGAAACCCTAAAGATGAACCCTAAAGACACCATAAATGAAACCCCAAAGAGGCCCTAAAGAAACCCACAAGAACGTTTAGATATCAGAAGAATCCTGAAAAGAAACCCTATATGAAACCCTAAATTATTCTCTAAAGAAACCCTAAATGAAACCCTGAATGAAACCCTAAATGAACCCTAAAGAACCCATAAATGAAACCCTAAAGAAACCCTAAACCCTAAAGAAGCCCTAAAGAAACCCACATGAACGTTTGAAGTATCAAAATGTAGCAAATACCATGGAAATGAGAGGTTGAAGTGGCAAAATGTGGTAATCAGCATTTAAAATGGAAAGCGAACATGGCAAAATGTAGTAAATACCATGCAAAATGGAAGGTGACCATGCCAAAATGTAGCAAATACCATGCAAAGTGACAGGTTCTATTTCCAAACTGTTGCAAATAGAAGGCAAAAATGGTACTTGGAAAGAAATTCCAAACAAAAATCCCAAATCTGACCAAAAACTATTCTTTGCCTTTTTCAGCAGACTAGAATTCAACCAGATAAAAAATTAGAAAGGGCACGAAGAACAGCATGAAAGCAGTTGTCCAAGTCCTGTTTTGAATCGCCTTGACACCTTTCTTCCTGAGGTATTCCCAGAGTTCCTGGGATGGCTGGAACTGGAGCAGCTGGAAAGACAGCCGGAGCTCTGACTGGAACTGGCGAGATGCGGATGACAACTGGCGAGACTCCAGGGATCAAGGCCAGGCACCCAGCTCCCCATCCAGGCAAAAGGGAAAGGGAGGCAAGGATCGGTCAGAGAGGCAAGAGAGCTCCAGAGATAAGGGCCATGGAAAACAGACAAGGTACAATGTTTGGAACGACACAGCCACAGATTCTGCAGATGCGCAGCGTGCCCAAAGTGATGCAGCTGCAAAAAATCGAAGTGGCAAAGGCAAAGGTACAAAGAGCGCCCCTGCTGTTTCAGAGGAGCGTCAGGAAGCTGTGAAAGATGATCCTGCGGATGAACATCCAAGCGCCCCCGGCTCCCTCAGCCCAGAGAAGGACAAGCCTCCAAGTCAGTCTGATTTGCGTGAATCAGAAGGAAAGGCTGCAGAGGATGAAGTCCACGTTGATGCAGATGATGATGATGATGATGATGATGATGAGTGGGATGAAGAGCTGGAGGATGCAGGTCAGGAAGAAGAGGAGGAAGAGGAGGCACAGGAGGAAGGCGAGGAAGAAGAACCTCGAGAAGAGGATGAGGAGGTGGACATTGATGGTCTTGAGGAAGAGGAAGCAGAGGCGGATGGCCATGAGGAGGAGCCAGATGATGACGCCGAGGAGGAGGAGGACGTTGATGAAGGCCACGATGAGGAGGCAGATGACTACAACGCCGAGGATGAAGAGCATGTTGATGGTCATGAGGACGAGGAGGCCGAGGATGGTCATGAGGATGAGGCCGAGGATGGTCATAACGACGAGGAGGATGGGCAAGAGGATGAGCAAGCGGATGAGGCAGACGATGGCGATGCCCCAGAGGATGCAGAGCAGTTGGAGGAGGAGTACGCTGAAGATGAAAGACCAGACGATGAGCATGACGAGCTAGAAAATGAAGTGGATGAAGTAGCCCATGAAGTGGATGAGCACGGCGACGAGCAGGCAGAGGATGAAGATCCGGATGAGGGTCAGGACGAGGAAATTGAAGGTGACGAGGAGGAAGTTGATGATGCTTATGGCGAAGAGGCTCGTGCAAGTGTTGGTCAGACCGTTTCTTCTTAGTTACTGGGCACCAGTCATGGGTAGTTTCATTTAGTTACGGAATTTCGTAGCTGGGATGGTTTTAGGTAGTAGTTTCACCTCGATGGGGCAGCTGTTGATAGCCATGATTCTTTGCAGTTTTTGCAGACCACTGTTGCAACGGTCAGGGTCGTAGGTGCTTTCCTGTGTGCAGCTTTTATATTGGCCAATCATAGGAAGAGGAGGAGGAATTGCAAGAAGAGGAGGAGGAGGAGGAAGAAGCAGATGATCAGGAGGAGGAAGAGGAAGAGGCTGAAGAAGAGGACGAGGAGGAAGATGAAGAAGAAGAAGAAGACGATGAAGATCTTGCTAGTCCGAAAGGCAAGGGAAAGCTGAAAGGGAAGGAAAAAGGCAAAGGCAAGGGTGTGGGAAAATCCAAGTCCAGAGATGCAGACGATGTTGAAGATGAAAGTGAAGACGATGAGGATGAAGATGAGGAAGAGCCTTCCCCGAAAGGAAAGGCCAAAGGCAAAGGGAAAGACAAAGGTAAAGAGAAAGGAAAGGAGAAGGGTAAATCCAAGAGTTGCCTGGCATCCTTGAGTGTCAATCCTCCACAATTCATTTTGCTTGAACATTTTGCCGGCAAGACAGCCCCCAGAGAATCGCATGAAGTTATTGCCTGAGGCAAGTATGACACCGATGATGACGAGGACGAGGAAGACGACGAGTATCCCCAGGACTTCGGGTTTGAACGTAGCTCTGAGCGCGAGGGCCAAGGCCTTCTTTCTTGGCAGCGATAAACTATCATGCTTCACATTGGCTGATTCCTCAGGACAAAGGTGCCAGAAAGGGGAAGGGACGCTCGCCTGCACTCAATCAATGAGTTGATGGTGGGCAGCCAGTTGAATTGAAGATTCTGATTGCATTTGGTGGTTAATCTTGTATTTCTTCCCAGCGGGGGGTCCCACTATCTATGTATGATACAATCGTACACGCATGTGTGAAATACTAATGTCTTTGTACCATACGGCCAGTGCAAATATTGCCAACGCTAGGTCAAAAGAAGGGGACTAGTCAGTGACTAGTCAGTGAATTCTCGGGTCATTGAGGCAAGGGCAAAAACAAAGGAGGGAAGGACAAAGGCAAGACAAAGTGGTGAACTTTTGCCAATATCTGGTTCCCTCGTGCGTTAGGCCAGCACGTTTCAAAGCCATTAGCTAGCGACAAAAAGGTGTGGCTTGAAATTTGCTTCCTGCAAATTCTCGATGATTGTTTTTCCACCGTTCTTTTGCAGATCAATTCACTCAGCTGCGGACATGACTCAAAATGTAGCATGCTGCGGCCCTTTTTTGGCACTGGCTCATGGCTGTCTCAAAGCCTGCTGTCTCATTCTGCAATTCGGTCACAACGAGGCCAAGACCCAATGACCAGTCGTTCGAGTCGTTCATTGCCAGACTTCACATCTGGAGATATCTGGAGGCAATGCGACCCATGGCATGCAGCCGGACGAAGGACAAGCACCTGTGGTGCCTTGGAACATTCGTTGATCAGACCAATTTTTTCTTTAAAAAAAATCATTTTATTTCCCTCGTCTTCAGATCTCCAACAGAGGCAATGGATTGAATGCTTGAATATGTTTCATTGTCTCACTGTTATGTGGCTGAAATCAGTTTAGGCTTCTGATGCTTCCCCGGCGGAGCCATCCACTGGCCGGAGCTGGTACCCAAGACACCTTGCGGGTGACATGCAAGCCATGTGTCCCCAGTGTTCAGATGGTCACTGGGTCTCAGGATCCGAGAAGGAAGTAGAGAACAGCACCCTGGCCATGCTCCAAGCATTTCGGACGGCCAAAAGTGTTCCTGGGAAGGACTGTGACTGTGGACATTGTGGACCTTCACTTGCAGACAATCTAAGAATCTAACAATTTTGGATGCTTCGACCACTTGACTTCAACATTGGCTTGAACCTTTCTTTTGCTGCTGCCGTTAATGTAAGCAATGCATTGCACACAAGCATGCAGGAGCTCCTTCGGCTCATCGATGAGCACTCTCTTGCATGTGAGGATGGGCTGCGATGCGGCGACTGAACGGAAATCAACAGGGAAAGCCGGGAAAGCCGGGAAAGCCACTAGCCCGAAGGAATATGCGCAGATGCTTCCTCAATCTTGCAGCAGGACCCCACTGTTCGAGCTTGTGTAAGTTGATGGGCCGGAAAATCAGTAATCGCTACAAACCATTTTAAGCTCTGCAGCTGTGCAGCTGTGCAGGGTCAGCAAGTTGACTGCCACGCTGCGGACAGACTTGCGGGGATCAGGCTGGAAACTGTGGATGTTTGCAGGGTTTAAGAGTCGAAACTTGAAACGTCCATTTGTAGGGTCTAAAATTTGAAACAAGAGTACCAGGCGCATTTAGGTTCTGACATCACTTTCTACAGGATTCTACATGTAGTCTTGGTCTAGTCGACATCAGGTTTCAGAGAGCAGGTCCCTGTGGACGCGGGAACGCTCGAACCTCGTGAATCGATGTGAATTGATCAGCATGTCGAATACCAAGCCAAAATACCAAGCCAAGTAGATTGCAGTTGAGGTCTGGAGTTTTCAGGCAGGGCATGTTGCTGCTTTTCATAGACCGTGATGGCCGGCATTGCCAACTGAACAATCCGCATCTTTGTACCTGGCTTCGCTGCTGCAGTGATTTCCTGTCGTCCCTGGGCCTTCCAACAGACTCGGCGCAAGCATCCGCGCCGCAGGCAGTGGGACAGCTTTTGGTTTGTTGTTCTATGGTGTGGTCGTGGCTCACTATCTACAACCTTGTTAGTATACACAGGCAATCACAGGTAATTACAGGTTTATGATATAAGTATGCATGCCGCCACATACACATACCTTCCCCCACCTCTCTTTTTCTCATCCTTTCTCTATTTTCTCTCTTGCCGCAGATAGGTGTGATTTTAGAACTTGAGGAGTGCAAGACTGTCTTCTCTCCAGGTCTTCTCTCCGCTAATGGCCCCCAGCGAGCCTGCAGACAATGCAGCAGCCCTTGGAGCATTGCAGCCACCTCGGCGGTTGTCGGGACGACCACCCGCCCAGTGTGTTGTCCGTTTTTCACGACTTGGCATCCGAGGGTCGAACAATTGGAGCAAGGACCTGCCAAAGCGTTGCAGGTTGGGCTTGAGGTCAAACAGTGCAGTGCAGTTGACTCATTCTGACATATTCCGACGGTTTCTTTGCTCATTACTCCCAGTTTTGCGCTGACAGGCCGGCAGACAATTAGAAGCTGAGCTGAAGGCGCACGCTGTGCAGTTTGTGACTTGACTTGACCTCCGCTTTTGCATATCGTCATTTAAACTTCTTCACCTCCAGATTTTGCGAAGATCCAAGATGCTGCCTTCTGCCTTCCATGTGTCACAGGAAATGCTGAATGTGTTGGCAAGGCTTCAGGCTGCTCGCACGGGGAGTGCTTGATGCCTTATGTGCAGTGCTAGCTAGTTAAGCCGTCAAATTTGTGGTGCGTTAACGGTATGCTTTTGGTCAAGTTGTGCTTTCAAAAATCACTTTTGATGAGGCTCTCTGGCCAGAGCTTCGAACTTCAGTTGAAGATGCTTTTGCATTTCAGAAGCACCTCAGGACGGCAGCACTGATAGTCGAGACGTTGGCCTCGCGGTTTGTTTTATGCACATTGTTGCAGGACAAAGGATCTAGCTCAGGCGTTGAAGCAGGTCGATGGACAAGACGCCATGTTTTCAGGGAACTTTTTTTGAAATGAATACTTCATGTTGTGTGAACATTTGTGCGATGCATTTTGTGCGCAATCTGTGGCCTGCAAAACCTTTTGCAAAAGGTCCTGCAGTTCAGACGAAAGCTTGGTGCAGCCGCTCCAAGCATAGATTTGCTGCCTCCATCTCAGTGGAATGCTCTATGATGCAGTTGTATATCAGTTTTAAAGCCAGCTTCAGCTTCACATTTTGCAAGTTGAGGTGTGACTTGTTGGAAGATGCAACTGAGCAGGTGAGGCAAAGAGAAGAGGAGCACCCCATGCTTTGTAAGGTCCGTTCTTTTTTGGGGGCTCACAAAGGGAATCTTAACCTCACATCAGCAACCAATCAGTTGTCAGGGGAGCTGATCAAAACGCTGGGAAACTGCTTCCAGTTGAGGAGCGACTTCGTTTCAAAGCCATGACTCGAGAAATCTTGGATGGCCAGAGCAAGGCAATCTGGTTTTCACCGCAAGATGTTTGTGAATGTTTTTGAATGTTTTTGTGACAGTTTGCGGCATGAATCGAGTAGTTCAACAAACATGTTGTTGCACGATTGTGGTGATCCAATTTGGCTTCAGCACGGTCAATCTATTCGACACTTGTAATTAATTCTCAGCCAACTTACCGACATTAATTCCAGATGTCAGTTCAGCAGATTTGAGATGCTGCACAGCTCTGCCAAAGATTATTCCACAGTGCATTTTCACCCATGCTGGCCTGCAAAGACATGCCATGCCTGCGATGCCTCTAAAGTGCTTCAGCAACTTGATATCTAGTTGGGAAGGCCAAACTCGCCATCCACAGACCCCTGCGAGTGCCAAAGAGCTTTCTATAGGCGAGTGCTTGCAGTGGTCCGGATGCCCTCGGTTGGCCAATCGTCAGGTGGCAGCTTCATTTCTTAGTGGACCAGGCCCTCAGATCTCAACCTCATTTGAGGCAAAAGCAAAGGCCTATAAACCTCCAAAGCCAGAGGACCTTCGGAAAACACCGCGATTGGAGCCCAAAGTCAGGATCCGATTACAATTTCAATCGCCAGAGATTTATGCCACTGATGTTGGCGAAGAGAAGCCGGGCCTGGGCTTCATCTATGGTTGCCGCAGACCGGACAAGGAAGGGAAAGGTGAAAAGAGCCCACTTCATCCAGAAATCACTTTCAATGCAACGCCCCCGATTTTTGGTGGAATTCAAGCAGTCCATGTGCACTTGGAAGACCAAACTACGGGAATCGTCTACTGGGACGCAGATTACAAGCTTCCCCTGCTGGATCCGCTGGTGAATCTGGCAGGCAAAACACGTCTCAAGAAATTCTCTCAACCTGAAAACCTGACAGATTCGTTCTACAAGCCATGCGTGGCCAAGGATGATATGAAGCCTCATTTCTTTGATCTCACCGTCCGCACGCTCGGTAAATACTGGGATGAAGACTTGCAAGAGTTTCGACCAAACACAGGCTTTGAGCGTGGGCGGACTCCAGTGGCTCATATCGGATTTGAAGTGCAAAGAATGCCTCAAATTTTGAATGGAAAAGAAAAGATTGGAAATTGGAGGAAGCCAGGCGACTCGTACGCACGCGTCGGAGTTGTCACACAAGATCCTGAACAACGATTGCTCCATGGGGAGGAGGATCCTTTCTACGACCCAGCGAAAGGAAAGACCTATCGTGGCTACTACAACTCAATTATTGACAAGGGAGGCAGGACAAGAGACACCTTTGGCTACTTGGCCAATTATGGTCCTACTCCACTGTTGACAGATCCGCCTGGATGGGATTCCTTCGAAGCAGCAGTCAAAAAGAAGTGATGCCCAAAATTGACTCCTGCGGAAAAATGCATCAGATGTAGCGGCTGCCAAAAAAAGACAGCGAAGCGTACCAGATTCCGTGCCAAGATTTTCCGAAAGTGGGTTTGACTGAAAATTGGGCACTCCCAAAGTTCATTATTCATCACCATTTTCCATATCAACATGCAATTTTTGTGGGGTATACGGTATACGGTCTATCCCCGTTTTCTGATGCCCCAGCACATCATACTGCTGATTATCTGACTATATTATACCTATCATTCTATCATTCTATCAATCTATCTATCTATCCATCCATCCCATCCCATCCCATCCCATCCCATCCCGCGGGCAGTCTTCTGTTGGCCTGTGCCCGTGTGCCCGTGGATCGGGGTTGTGCCCGTGTGCCCGTGTGCCCGTGTGCCCGTGTGCCCGGGCCAGCGACGTGCTATCTATCTATCTATCTATCTGTTTGTCTGCCTGCCTGCCTGGCTGTCTGTCTGTCTGTCCGTCTGTCTGTCTGTCTGTCTGTCTGTCTGTGTGTCAACCGGTTGCCGCAGCGTGATGGCATAGCAGCATTATGTGCTCGTTGCCGGTCGTTGTAGACCTTGGTGTTTGTTTGACGTTCCTTCTTGTTGCATGACCGTGTGGTTGCCTTGTTGTTTGCATGCAACTTTGTTCCGCTGTCTGTGATGCCTTGATGTTATGTTAATTTCGACATGCGGCGTTTCGGCGCCGTCTGCTGTAGATGGCATGTCGCTGTCCTTGCCGTGTTGTTTGCGTGCAGCTTAATGTC
>Ga0126342_10018879_pt1 | contig 11779 bp, 7 predicted proteins | sample Cyp1metagenome_FD_92528 | JGI IMG/M metagenome (GOLD analysis project Ga0126342, IMG submission 92528) | Coral microbial communities from Lord Howe Island, Old Settlement Bay, Australia - Cyphastrea 1 metagenome | ecosystem: Host-associated > Invertebrates > Cnidaria > Coral ... | reverse complement strand
ATATATATATATGGATCATTTGCAGTCATTTCTCCAATGTTTTGCTGGATGAGTTGGCAGGTGATGATAGTACTGATGCTGAGTCAGAGAGGGTTTGAGAAGCCGTGGCCTGTTTAGTGCGACTCGAATCGACGTTGTTTCTGTTTAGATCTGTTTACTTAATGCTGCAAATGGACTCTCGGACAAAACATGATGCGGAAGCGCGCAAATGTCGCCTGGAGCGTGTTTTTGTGGGGTAATCCATGGAGATCCCCTATTTTTATGGAGGAGGTTTAAAATGGGAAAATCCTCGTTTTTTGCGGTTGCATCCAAGTCCCAAAAACCGAACTGAACACCAGGGGGAAGCATCAGTTTGCCAAGACAAATATGCCAGATTTATCCAGATCCAGTATAACTTGATAGATTGGATAGATATGATGACCATAGATGACCTGTGAGTTTTCCAGAAATTTTCCAGAAAAGTCCATAGGTTTCCATAGCCTAAATGGATAGTCCATGTCACGAAAATGTCATCAATCCATGTAGGAAACACAGCAGCACCTGAAGCCAGTGGAATTGATCGGGGATGGTTTCTGCGCTGCCAAGGTCGATTTCAATGACGGTGACTAGCGGCCTGTCCATGGTGAATCTCTTTATATATAATAATATATACATGTACCTCTGGTTATTTAACATAGCCATGGCATAGATGGCCCATTTATAGATGGTTTACCATGGTTTACCTATTATAAATGGTGATTTTCCATGGCTATGTTAAATAACCAGATGGTATATACATAAATAAATACATAATGGGAATATCTAATGAGGATACAGTGGGATATTGCAGGCATATACATGTTGGAACATTTTGGAGCTATGTATGGGCTCAAGCACATTGTTTGTCTATCACTTTGACTCATGCCAAACACGGCAAATTGTGAAAAATCCCGAGCTGATTTTTTCGCGCCCAAAGAGGTTCAGCAAAAGGCGTGGCGAAGCCAAGCCAAAACGTGGCCGCATAAGTCGTTTGGCTTCATGGCTCTGAAGTATGTTGCTAACACGGTGGCAAAATCTCAATTTGCTGTGTGCATCAACTCTACATCCAACAATTATTTATAACCTGAGGTGTGGTTCCTTTTAGTTTCCCTTCATGGATACCAGCCCCGCTCTTGTGTTCTCTTGAATGAACTTTGTAGCCAAGTCGGTTCACAGGGTTTTTCATGACGCGGAAATCCGCTCCAAATTTCTTGTCCTTCACCAGAATTCAGGGGCTCTCTCTCTCTCTCTCTTCAAAAATGGTGGGTTTTCTATGGTTTTCTATGGTTTTCGGGGGATCCCACACTCAAAAGCCTCGCTTTCCCCGGGTTTCCGGGACCTGCCTTGGAGAAGCCTTCGGGCTTCACTCGCCGGGTTCCCGGGCGCAGGAACCTGCTGCTGGAAATCTACGGCAGATACCGCGCCAACCATGAGGTGAAGTCCAAGGAGGCCCCGCCTTGGTGAATGGAGGTGAGGCTGGCACGAAACCATAGGATGGATGGAAACTGTATGAACATGTTTCTTTAAGCAACAAAAATGGTGATTTATTTAATAGTGAAAAATATACAGTAATATACAGTAATGATGAAAAAATAATGGTGATTTAATAGTGAGTGATATATACAGTATGTAGTGAATGATAGTGAATGATCGTGAATGATAGTGAATGATAGTGAATGATAGTGATATAAATCGTGATTTATCCAACAATACAGGTGCATAAGACCAAGCATCATCATGGGCCCATGGGGAATTCTGCATTATGTATCCAATGGATATCATATGGCTTTGTCCAAAAGTGGGATTTACCACCAGGAAATTGCTGTTCTTCCAGTAAAACAATGAGGCTGTAAGCCATTTTCAGGTGCCCTATTGTCAGATGAATAAAGCTCATTTCATTCAGTCTCATCTAGTTTTACGCGGGATCCATTGAGCTTTCTGAAGACCTTCTTGGTCATATCATTTCTCCGTTGCTGCATTTTGTTGCCAGTCGCCAGTAGCAACTGGTAGATGTCCAGGTTTTGCTGTGTCTATCTGTTTTTCATAATCTCTCATAACATCACCAGTTTGATTGCATAGTTTATGTCACCCCCCACTAGTGGACTTGAAGTTTGCAGAGTCGCGGAACATCCGAAATCCATGGATCCTGGCGTCATGGGATGTCTGAGCTCAGAAAATGTGTGGTTTCCAAGATTTTCCACTGATATCTGAAGATGTGTTCCCATGCGTTCCCAGGTTTTCCCATGTTTTCCCATCCATCCCAAAAATCGACATCAACCACCACCAGGTGGAGAACCTGGCTCAAGTGCTCCAGCCCTTCACGGAGCATGTGACGGTCGCCGTTTTTTGAACGGCCGCCTTTTTTGATCCACCAGAAATGGCCATCAAAGCATCAGATCTGCGGGATGTTTCTGGATTTTTGGAGGTTGAGTTGAATATACAGACACTTTGACATTGTACATGTGGCTATGCCTCAAAACCCTGGTACCATAGGTACCCTAAAATAGCTGGTTAATGAATGTTTATTCCCCCAATATGGTAATAATAGGTTTTGACCCATCCCCATGTTATGGATATGGAAATATAGCTCAAGTCTTTGGTATCCTAGCTCCAATACGTGGATTCTACAAAGCTTTTTTTCAGCCCAATGAGGGTCAGACGGGAACAGAATTTCAATGTCAGGTGGCCGGCTATGACACAGCCGAAAACTACCTCCCTCCAGAGGAGTTCCCACGTGAGAAGCAGCGGAGCCCAGCTTGGTGTAAAGTGACCAGGGATCGAAGCTGTAATGAGAACTACTGTGGCTAAAACAATAATAAACCATTCCCCAAATCACCATAAGTATAGGTGGTATAAACTATTCCCCAATGGTTAGTTTATTGTTTTGCCCACATTACATCATTTAGATTCATTTCAACTGCTGCGGAATCTTAGATTCAGTTGATTCATTGGGCATCATTGGGCATCATTGGGGTCCAACAAGATCAGCAGAAACAGAGGCATCGCCAGGATATCTCGGACTCTGAGATCCATTGGATTTGACCGCGAAGGGATTGATGTTTCAAGCGGTATCTCTTCAAGGTGTAAAGGGATTCTGGTGTGTGTTTAAACAGCTGTGATCGATTCTGAAGTTCGAGCAGATTTCTAAGATTCTTCATCAGTCATAATCTGGAGATTTGGGTGGTTGCCTGCGTCAAGGTATGCTTCGCACTCAGAGTGGTATTGGATACCCGCATCTTGTCTGCACTAGCTTTTGGACCAGCCCTTCCGAGTCCTGATGGTAGAAAATGCTACCAGCTGGGTAGAAATCCATTGGCAGCTTCCAGCTGATGCTGGGTTCAAGAGGATTGTGACTAAGGTATTTTCTTCAAAAATAACTGCCAATGTCTAAAAGAAACAAAACATGATGAACAAACCAGTAGAACCAGTCCACTTTGATCCTCTAAAATCACGAGGTCGCTGGATCAGCCACCAAGCTTAGCAAGCCAAAGAAGGCGCGGATCCAGGTTCAACAATGATAATCTTGGAATCTTCAGAGGAATTCAGGGCTGATTGGCTGAAGATGAATGACTTTGGTCATCCCAGGTCTATACAATGTAGGCCCCCCCAGGTATAAATTGGTTTACAACCCCCATTAACTATACTAGAGATATCTACAATAAATAAGAGTTAGTAGAGTTATAAAACAAGTTAGCTAAGTATGGGGCACCACCTTGTAGTTGAGCGCAGACTTGTTGAGCTCCAAGAGACGAGACTCTCAACTCTTACCTTTTCAACCGCAGCAGGGCTGACATTAACACATGATGACAGACTGGTTGGTGGTTTGGAACATGTCTTATTTTCCAAAATATATGGAATAATCCTTCCCATTATCCATTGACTAATATGTTTCAAGATGGTTAAAACCACCAACCAGCAGATGTATAGGCTTGCTGCCAATTCTAGGCATGTCTAAGTACCCCAAGTAGTTAACGCATATCATTAGCGCAGACTTTGCCTATGTGCTACATATGCATGTTCATGCATTCAGAAACTGACAGGACTTCACGCGGACTTCGTTCTAAACCCAACAAGATCAGGGATTGTATCACAGACACACCAAAGAAAACGCATGCTTGTCATGCTTATAATTATAATACCTACAATGTCCTATTCGTACAATATAATATACGCACTATATATCATCATATTATGTATATATATACACACATCATCTTATATTATCTTATAATATATATATATATATAATAACATATATACATATATTATGTATATGTATACGTGGTTTGTTCTATATATATATATATCATGTGATTTTGGTTGCGTATATTATGTATTTGTATCTATGGAATTCTGAACAGCCATACAGCCATCATTTTCCCAGCATGTCCCTCTGAACAGGATGCCTCCATGAAGAAGGTGCTGCAGTTTCTCACTTCCCATGCACCGGAGCTGCAGCCGGGAGACTCGGCCCGGGGGATCCAAGGGGGTTCGGTCAGTAGCCACCGTAGCCATTGAGATGGGATGTTAGAATTGATGGGAACTATCGATGTTTGTGTGGTCGTGATGGTTGTTGATGATGTTTGCATGTTTGTGACTGTTGATAGAGTTGACAAGACATGAGATTTCTGGCTTGAAATAGTGCAAGTAAGTGTTTAACCCCATTCCATTCTGGAACAGACGAAAGCTCATAAACGGAATCGCCACCATCGTCATCGTCATCTTCAAAGGGGCGTTATTATCACCATTCTCCTCATCACGATCACTATCACCGTATTATTATTATCATTATTAATTATTATTGTTGTTATTCATAATATTCATCACTTCTATTGTTTTCTCATGTGTTAATTTGTTCATCTATATGGTATCTATCATCATCTGCTCAGCAGAAGTGACATCATTGATATCAGAAACTTCCTAGTGGGGGCATTGACTCCAGTGACTTGTAAGCGCTTGAAATTTTCATCCCACAGGTTGTCAGTGCCGGAGCTGTTTGCGAAGTGGGAGGCTGCCATGAAGGACTTCCGTTCTGTGGGGATTGGCCAAGACATAATGGGAACCATTTTTGTTTGGGGGGAGGGTGGTTTCACCAACACGGATGATGATCAATCCAACCAAAAAAAATGGGATCAAGCGGGATGATAACCAGCTACATTGGGACTACAAGGCCCAACATATCGGGATGTTGAAGTCGGAAGATGGTCAAACTCTGGTTTGAAGGCGTGAATTTGGATCCATGCCTAAAGTTCAATCCAAGAAGAATTCCGCGGGATCCAAACGGGTGTAAAGGTTGTAGCCGGAAAATCTGGAAAATCTTGATGCAGAGGGGCAAGGGCCCGAGAGTTTGACTGTAGACAGGTATTGTTGAGATACGTGGTACCTTTCACCAAGGAATGGACACAGACGTTGTTTATTCATGTTTATTCCGCTACTTTGCAGAGTCGATGTCACATTCCAATCTTACATTTTGACCTATGTTTTTTTAATATTGAATTACAATGAATTACATTTCACATCATGTCACTATAGATTGGATCACAAAAAAAATCACAGAGCGTTGTCACATCATTTGCCTTAACACATGATGGACTCAGTCTAAATTTGGCTGAAAATCCCTCAACACTGAGAGGTGCAGATGTTCTGCGCAGGAGAACCCGCCGCCCGAAACAGAGACAGGAGGAGGTTCACGGAGCGAAACCAGCTCGGGTGGGCATTGTTGGACACGAATTTCTTGTAAGAACTGCTTGAATAATATGAACTGAGTAATATTTTGCAATATCTACTAAACTTACATATTATATACTTGATCTTACATCACATATTATATCAAATGCGAAATAAGCAGATGTGGGAACAGATAGTGTGATTCACAGCGGCAGTGCGGTATCATTGTGGATTTGTTCCAGTTGCACACTTCGATATTAAGGCCATTTGGCACACGCTGTGAATGGCAGGAAATTCAATATCAAACAACAATGATAATCATAAACATCCAAACATGATGCTAATATCAGTACCAACAACAATGATGTTTTAATATGATAATCATAGTCATATTATTATAGTATAATTATGATTAATAATATTAATACTATATAATTACAATTGTAGTGATGATAATAAGACATCTGTCAATTGCTGGACAGAACAATGGAATGTTTCCAAAGTTCACCAAGCCGGGTACCTCCCTTCGGTATCTCAGGTACCTTCGATGTGTGGCATCTCAGATGGCTTTCGCATAGAAATTCATGAGAACTGGGCCGCAGGTTGATACTCTCCTTTCCATCGATTTGGACGTGCATTGCCAAAAAAAGTTGCACCAACTTGGACATGCATGTAGAAAATCATCCAAGTGTTTTGAGATTGTGTTCCCCCCTTTTTTGACATCGGAAACGATGTGTTCTTTTTGCAATCGCTCTAACCCAGCGAAAAAAGGCGGTCTCAGCGGTCCCCGATGCGCCCAGGATGGGTTTATTCGTGATGCCACTCCCCCGGGCTTGGAGGATTTTGAGGCCCAAGTCCTGTGGTGTAGTCAGAAACCAGGACTTCCATGAATGTTCACCATTATGATCCATCGTCGCTTATAAATATATGTGTATTATATATATATATATATTAATATTAATATTATTATTATTATCATTATTATTATTATCATTATTACTATTTTATATATATATATGAGGCACGGTCAAAATGGTTGAAGACCACTTTAGTATTGCCGGAGTTTTTTGTGAGAGATATGCACGAAACACTGTAAAGCGATAGGGGCCCCCAAAAGCGATAACCCGGGACCATACACGACAGTCCATTAAACTTGGCGTAACCCAAGCAAATACTGTTGCGCCCATTCACAGAATTGACAAAACCGATGAGGGAAATTCAACCTGTGGTGCCCTGTTTCCTGCAGTTACCATATCATTTGGCATCCAACTCGCTCTCTCTCTCTCTCTCTCACTCTTTCGTTTTTGTGGCAGATTTCCTTCGAACAATGTCATATGTTGGAGGGGTTATTTAGCGATAAACTTGGCGATAACTTAGCGATAACCATTTGTTGCACTCGGTCCCCTGGCCAAGCCATAGAGCCATTTCCATAACTTTAGAAAGGAAATCAAAGGACATTGATGCAAAATGAAAGGAACATGCATGTAAATGAAAAGATGAAAGGACATGAATGCACATTGGAATGAAAATGAAAGGAATATGAAAGGACAAGGAAGGGACATGAATGAATACAAATGAAAGGAGAATGAAAGGAAAATGAAAGGAAATGAATGCAAAATGAAAGGAAGATGCACATGAAAACCAAAATGAAGGAAGATGCATGCAAATTAATGCAACATTAAAGGAACATGAAGTGTTGCCGAAGCACCTGAAACCAACAAAACAACTCCTCGATCTATTTCCGAGCCTGTTTATGAATGGATTTTGGCTTCATGTTGGATCTCGAATATGCTGATTTCCACAAAACCCTGGAAAGCGATAGGGCCCCCCAAAAGCGATAACCATACCAATAGCAACTACTCAGATGTTTAGTGGATTTTGACGGGAGCTCCTTTAATTATATATATAATGTATGTGTGCATGCATGTATTTATATATATATATACTGTATATATAGAGATACACTGATACCAATCATGATCAGTGCCATTGCCATCACTGCTTTTCTCGTTTGAAGGCGGAGGCGGCGAGTTCGCCAAAGGATGACCTGTGATGGATGGATCAGCCATGACTGGAAATGGTAATCATACCACCTATAAACATGGTGATGATAATTGGGGATTGTTTATGATTGCTTTATGTCACAAAAAAGTGAATCCTTTAGATTGTCAGGGCTTAAACCATGCTGAGTTCCATCCTGATCTGTTCATGTGGCGAATGCGTGCTACCAAGTGTGTTCGTGTGCAACTTACATGAAATCCTGTTGCAGCTCTGTTTTGGGGTGGTGGCAGCACACGACACTTCAACTTGGTTTCAAGCTTTTGCCTTGGTAGTCGGAACACGTTGAAGAATTTTTGTTAGAAGGCCTTAGCCGTTGCAGCACCGCTGCGTTTCAAGCACCCTCTCAGCGGTGTCTTTGGAGACTCAACTGGTGTGCTTTGTTGCCCAGAAGATTTGAAAGACATGGCGGAGCCAGGAGATTCTTGGGTATGCAAGTGGGACAATACCAAAAAGCAACAAGTTTGACTTCTTTGCCCAACATTAATTGCGGCCATTCTTCAGCTTTGTCAAAGATGTTGGGATTGACTGGCTGAAACACTCATGTCTCATTCTTGGTTTTATTGTGCCTTTACTGACAGTTCTGGATTCTGGCATGGGTGACTCAAACACAAACCACTTCTAAGCCTCGGACTGATTGTCCCTGCACCGCACTGATTCGTGAGCGACGGCAACCGCTGTGTTTTGATCAAGCAGGAAGGAAACCTGGAGACATGACGGAACCCTTTTTTTACCATGGTGAATGGTGGGCCAACTTTTGCTGATGCTATAAGTATCTTCAAATAGGTCATATATGATCATATATGTAGTTGATGATGAGAATGATACACGGCTTAAAGCCAACTTTTTGAAGGGCATTTAAGGTCAGCAATGAGATATGTCAATGGTTTCACCCAACTTACAGTTTCCCAAAGACTTCGGAGACTGTGTTGATCGCTCTGCAGTTTAGCATGTCTGTTTATGTTTTCAATATTTTTTCATAGAATCGGTTTCGGAAACTTTTGGAGCCCTCAAACAAAAAAAACACCTCCAAACACAGCTGGGTGCTTCCCAAAATTTCCAGTCACAAATGCCGCAGCTTCGACTGGTGGTCACGGGTGACACCAACAGTGCTTCAGATGGAGATCCCTGGGGTGTGAACATACGAAAGATGTGGAAAAACCATGGGAAACCCTAGGGAAACCCTAGGGGTTACATGATCCGAAAATGCTTGGTTTTCCAGACCGAACTGTTAGTCTACAGGAGGTACGTGTTGGCTTTTTCATGTTTTCTGAATGTACCGTCCAACCATACAATGATGAGTCTATATTCTATATATGTGTGTTTTTTGTTGAACAATTCTAAATCAAGCGGAATTGTAAGATATTTCTTTGACGATGATGGGTTTTTTTTATGTAGTTGGGATATTTGGGGATTATGTTTTTTTCTGGACAAAGCGTGTGTCTGAAAATGGTGGAGTTCCCTCTGGTTTGATCAGGATTCACCAGTGGATGAGGAGTGGACAAAGCTGGAGCCATCCGAATATTATCTGCTTGGTGGTTTGGAACATGGCTTTTATATTTTCCATATATTGGGAATAGTAATCCCAGCTGACTCATATGTTTCATAGGGGCTGAAACCACCAACCAGTTATGATGTTTGAGACATTTTGAGACTATTGGGACCGGCCTATTGGGGATGAGTGGGGCTACTCCCCAGTAGACTCCACAAGCCTTATTTCAGGTGAATTAGTGAGACTGGCCAGTATGATTGGATTGGTTTAAGGGAAAATTTACAGGAAACCACAGACGATTTTCCCATTAAATATGGGGCTTTCCTGTAGATTTTCCCTTAAACCAATCCATTGACAGTAGCTTCAATGAGGCCATTGTTGCTCTTTCTGGGAGAAGAGTTGTTTCTTTTCCCGGAGTTTGACAAGATTTCTTAACCCAGTGGAGACCGAATATGACAATACCAAGAATATACGATAATTCAAGCATAGTAATTATAATTATTATTATACGTATATATATATTATATTTAAATATATTATATTATATTATATTATATTATATTTTATTTTATTATACTATATTATATATATATATATTATATACACACAATTTAAGCCTGTGTGTCAAGATGTGGGATACTACGAAGCTCTTTGTGTTTCGTTGCTCCCTCCCTGGTGTTTCCCATGGACAACGGTGATGCCATGGCCGTGATGCCCTCAGGTGGTAAGTCCACCTTGACCAACGCGGTCATCGGCCGGGCTCTCGGGGCAACATAGATATTTCATCGCTGCGCTGAAATTGGCATCTATTACAATGTGGGGCCCCCCAGTGATGTTTGTTGGTTTATAAACCCCATTAACTATAGTTATTTGCGTACCATAAACCATAGTGAAATTGGAGTTATAAACCAACTTAGCTATCTTGAGGGCCCCACATTGTAGCAATGATCCCTATATATAATATATGTAAGATATATATATAATGATATATATATTTAAAATTTAACATATACAAGTGTGTGTATGTGCATATATATATATAATTATATATGTAATATGTAATATTAATATGTAATATGCTTGAGAGGGTTTGACCCATCCCCAATTCAATCATGTGAATTGTTTAAGCTTAATATTTTGCAGATTCCTTTTGTTTGGTGAATGAACCTGGCAATGAACAGCTGGTTTTCAGGATGATGTTTTTAGATGTGCAAAAGGGTTTACCTGAACGCACTGAAACTACTTGGGATCAGCTTTGTCCAAGAAGATTATATCTGAACTATCACCAGAGTCCACAACTTTGATGAGGATCTTCCATGTTCAGTTAGTCGTTCAATGTCTTTTTGGTTTACCCTCTGGTGAACTAACATAGCAATGGAGAATCACCATTTTTAATGGGAAAATCCACTATAAATGGCCATTTTCAATTGCTATGTTAGTTCACCAGAGGGTAGTGGATCCAAAAATTGATTTAAGCAAATAAAGATTGTTTGTTAGTTACATTTGCTTTCGAGGACCTGCAGTCTTCCAAACCAGTGTGTAATTTTGCATGGTAAATGCTTCACTTGATCAGCCTCACATTTTTCAATGGAAGGCTCAAATCCCAGATCCTCATCTGTTCTATGATAAGCAAGCATCCCACATATTTATCTTATAACCCATAGGATCCATGGTGCTGGTATATATGCTAACATGACTGGGGTATATTGATGGGATCCATGTTACCATATATATATATAGCATACATGGATCCGTCATGGGTAATATCCAACAGCCGTAACAGCCATAACAGCCATAACAGCCATAACAGATATCCGGTGCTTACCCCGAGGGCGAGAGTTGCTGCCCACATCTTCCCAGAGTGAGACGCGCGGCCAATATGTTGGTCGTGGTTATTTTGGGCCTTGCCCTTTGGTAAACCACAAAAAAGCCTTGGAAAATCCAACTTACCTATGGAAAATCACCATTTTAATAGGCAAATATATAGGTGAGTAATCTATAAATGGGCAATTTTCTATACTATGTTAGATTACTAGAGGGTACATGTTTGGAATCTGCTTGATCACGCGATGAAGATGTAAGAAGGGCTTTCAGTCAGCACTGAGTTCACAATAAGACAATATCTGTTGTTCTAAAAAAAACTGGAGGTAAGAACCATCGCAGACCCAATCCATCTGTGCTGACATAGATGTCCAGGGTCATGGCAATTACTGTCAGGACTTGCATTGAAAGTCAGTACTTACATATGTCCTGAATTTTACTGCTTATGTTGTATCACTGCAAAAAAACAAACTGAAATCACTGGTTGGGTTTTTGGGGTACGTTTCTTTGAAGAAACGCCATGAAACAACTATCCGTTGGTTAGAAGGGAGCGATTCGGAGCCATGGCTATCCATATTCCTTATGGAGAGCCAGTTGGAGCTACAATGTGGGGCCCCCCAGTTATAAGTTGGTTTATAAACCCCATTAACTATAGTTATAAGTACCATAAACCATAGTTATTGGAGTTATAAACCAACTTAGCTATCTTGGGGGCCCCACATT
>Ga0126342_10018878_pt1 | contig 11779 bp, 8 predicted proteins | sample Cyp1metagenome_FD_92528 | JGI IMG/M metagenome (GOLD analysis project Ga0126342, IMG submission 92528) | Coral microbial communities from Lord Howe Island, Old Settlement Bay, Australia - Cyphastrea 1 metagenome | ecosystem: Host-associated > Invertebrates > Cnidaria > Coral ... | reverse complement strand
CTCCCTTGCTTCCTTGCTTCCTTGCTTCCTTGCTTCCTTGCTTCCTTGCTTCCTTGCTTCCTTGCTTCCTTGCTTCCTTCCTTCCTTCCTTCCTTCGTTCCTTCCTTCCTTCGTTCCTTCCTTCCTTCCTTCCTTCCTTCCTTCCTTCCTTCCAACCAACACATCTCCGTCGACCACTCAGTCTCGCTCCCCCGCGGCGAGTGCAACTAAACGAGAACCCAAGCATCGGAGATGCTTTTGGGAAAAACACTATGGTATAGATGGCCCATTTAGTTCAATGGTTGACCTGGTGATTGGCATAGGAACCTGTGAAATTATCGGAGGGTAACAAATGTATACAAATGTTACCCTCTGGTAAACAAACATAGCTATTGAAAATGGCCATTTATAGTTGATTTACCCATTAAAAATTGTGATTTTCCATAGATTTTGGTATGTTTACCAGAGGGTACCCCTCTCCCAGCTGTGAAACAAGACCCTTGAACGGCAACAAATCGGGCACCTGCGCATTGAGCATTTCGAGGCGTTTCACGCGTTCCTCCTTCTCGTTGTAAAGCCGATCCGTTTCCTTCTCCAACGTTTCCGCCTTTAACGGCCGGGTGCACGTTTGGTTGGAATTGGTGAGAATCCCCGTGTTTGGTTGAGACAGTCGTCGCTCATCTAGTGATGAATCCCCGGGGGAAACACGGGATTTTTTCTGAGTTTCTTGCACACAATTAGCGCACAAAGGCCTCCACTTACCAACATCCACCACTTAGCAAGTTAATGCTTTGAGGTAGCTCAAAGAAGAGCCGACCCAAAAGGCTCATTCGCTCGGTCAGTCAATCCTCCAGTTTTCAAAGCCCGCAGTGCCATATGGTCATCCGAGGGCCAATTTTTATTACTAAGGCCGCCTGTTTGATGGGGTCGCCATCCATCAATTCCTTTGGGGCATCTCTTGGGTTTGTATGGCTTTGTCTGAAAACCGTTTACCCCCCACATTTGATGCTTTATAATCACCTTCCCCATTAAAAAAAAAAACTCCATTTAAGGAATTTACCGTAAGGAAATGAAAGCCCATGCTCAGACAAACCATATCATGTTGTTGTCAGACAAACCATATCATGTTGTTGATTATATACACCGTAAAATACCACATGTTATGGTGGCTTCAAGTACCCCATGTTTGTTGAGTCGTCCCCACTATATATAGCCCAAATGACTTGCTGTTCACAAGCCACAAGAATTACTGGTTCTTTTTTCCCATAGAAAAACCAGGGGTTTTTCCCAAGAAATAGAGGTGGTTTTCACCCATGGTTTCCCTGGAAAAATGATCTACAAATGCTGGTTTAAAAACGCATCGATTACTCGGTAAAAAAGGAGAGCAACTGGATTATAATATGCTTGCAGTATTACCCTCTGGTAATTTGTTACATAGCTATTGAAAATGGCCATTTATAGTGGATTTACCTATTGAAACTGGTGATTTTCCATAGCTATGTTAGTTTACCAGAGGGTACCTACTTCGAAACTGGGTCATCATGGTTAAAGCCTCCATTCCTATTGGTTCAATCCTCCGTTCAACCGCATGTTCGAAGGGTGGATACCGTCCATGTCCATTTTTTGAACAGCATTCCTATGTCAATGTCGAAAAGTTGGATCCCTGGAAAATCTGGAGGAAAGCATCATCATCATCTTCTTCTGGTTGGTGGTTTTAACCATCTTGAAAAATATGAAAGTCAATGGGAAGGATGACATCCCATATATGAAATGGAAAATAAAAAATGTTTGAAACCACCAACCAGTCTTCTTCTTTCTGGTGCTTGATACGAAATGGGGGAATGATCCAAAGGATCCAATCCATATCCATAATAACTATGAACAATCATCCCATTTCCCAATGCCCTGCGAAGTACCAGAAAGTCATCACAATCATTCACAATTACTACTCATCACTAATCATTACTAATCATCACGAATGATTACCATCAGTTTCCCACATATTCTTGTAATAATTATTATTTTTTCTTACTAATCAGTAATTTGGATTTGATGATTAGGAAGTTCCACTAATCACTAATAATTACCCTCTGGTAAACTAACATAACTATAGAAAATCACATTTTTATAATTCAGTAAATCAACTACAAACAGCAATTTTCAATAGCTATGTAACAAATTACCAGAGGGTCTATCCCAGTTATGTGTGGGATAAGTAGGCTTAATCCACTTATAGCTGGGATATAATCCACTTATTACAACCACTTATTAACTAATCATCAACCACTAATGATGTCCACTAATTTTCCACTACCATATCATAGTACCAGTCATTAAGGGTATGTCCACTTATTATAATCCACGTATTAAGTGGTACCACTACCATCATTTTCCACATCTTTTTCGAGGGCCCCCAGCTGGCGCTGATGCTAACGCCAGCGCCTCCAGCTTCCGGAGTTCAATCCTCGCAATTTCAGGTGCGAAACTTTATTGGAACAGTATATCTATACACATATACATCTATATATATAGTGTATATATATAGTGCATATATATATAACATATAGTTATATATATATATTATAGTGTGTATATATATATATCATATAGTTATATATACATATATATCATATAAAGATATGATTGGATCCGTCCGGAGTAAGCTGAGTTCATTCAGCCCATACACAGCTGGGCATATGTCGTTTTTTCACTGACCTGGAAGCCTGGAATAAGCCATACTTCCAATGAGGTCGCAGTGATGTCTATATAATTTGCCCAGATATATATATATATATATATATATTTGTTTTTCATGTATTTATATTTGTATGTGTATATCTATATGTATGTATATATATATGATTATATGCATGTATATATATATATATGATTATATGTATGTATATGTATATGTATATATATAGGTATGTATGTATGCATATATATATATGTATATATATATAGCGAGAGAGAGAAAGAGATCACCATTAAATATCCAATATAGACTGAATATAGATATAACTGTGTAAATCTTACCATATTTCACAAATCTGAAATGTTCGGCTATGTTGGGATAGTAGCCATCATTCCAGTGAGGTCGCAGTGAGGTCGTTATACCTTATCCAGATGGAACTAGAAATATTTACAAAGAGAAAATATACACATATCATCACATATCTGTGTATGCATGTACACCTGCATATCTGTTACACCAAAAGTATCGGTTTTAGGGAACATCACATGGAAAAAAAACAGGGATTTGGAACGTGAAAACTGTGGAAACTGTGAAAACACATGCGGTTTCCTGGACACTGCGTGTTTCCTTTAATCCGACTTCAATGTTGTTTTTGGATTGGCTTTTCGGTCTCCTCCCAACCCTATTGGTACAGTTCCAACCTGGCTTTATAGCAAAATCGGCGATGGTTTATTCTTCGCCCCATTTGATGATTTTGATGGTCAGATCCTATCAATTCCTATTATATCCATTTTGGTTGGTGATTTTAACAATCTGGAAAAATATTAGTCAATGGGAAGGATTATCCCATATATTATGAAAAATAAAAAATGTCTGAAACCACCAACCAGCATTTAAATCTCCAATACCCTCCAGTAATCAAACACGGCAATTGAACATCTACCACTACGAACTATAGATGAATTTCCCAGCTATATATAGAAACCTCTTGTAAGGGAGTTTCCAGCAAGCCATGTTTGAAAACACCAGCCTTCCAACATCTCTTAAATACCTCCCACCAATCAGATATAAATTTTCAATAATGTCCTTGTGGTAAAAATAGAGGGGCCGGTTTGGTATACCATCTATCATCATTTACCTGTTAAAGGGGTTTCTTCAAACCCCTCAATTTGAAAATCAACCAACCAATGGGAGGCCCATTGGCTCACCCAAAAAGCTCATCCTCATCCGAGACGAGCATTGTTTGGGCATGGCATCCCCAAACAGCTGCGGCCGGTGAGGCCCCCGGTTTCGATAACTAAGTTGTGGCGAAAAAAACTTGGTGAACTCCTGGGTTGATTGGGGAAATATAATTAACCATAGCTCATGGCTTTCAAAACCAAGAAACATCTGCCGTTTGGGCGGCTCACCCGTCTGTGGGACATCCACAGCATAAAAAAGTCGTGGTGAACATGTCTGAACGATCAAAAACCCAGTGCGATTTCCATATCCCAAACGTCATTCCATGCCCTGCGCGAGCAAGTTTTTTCTGAAGCGTGGATGATGTTTCGCTACAGAAAAACAGAGGCTATCCCAACCAAAATGGCTTTCTTTGGTTGTAGCCATAGAAAAAGAAACTCCAACCTATACTTGGTGGCTCATCCCACTTAGTAAGTGGGTTATAACCCTAGTTGTAAATGGGATAAGTAGGGTTAATCCACTTATAACTGGGGTTACAACCCACTTGCTAAGTGGGATGAGCCACCAAGCACCCATGTTCAATTTCAAACCTAGGATTTGTTTTCCATACTTTCGATTCATATGAGGCCACCTTGCACACCGTGAGACACGTTGTTGGCCCTGAAAACACCACAGAGGCCAACTGCTAAGCCTGACTCAAACTTTAACCCATTCCCCCATTAAACACCCCAGAAACCATAGTTTAGTACGGGATTTATATACACATTTATTTGGGAACCTGGAATGGAGGTGTTTAATTAATATACATATATATATATTAGTAATATAGCTATTATATTATTATATATATATATATATTATTTAGGGGGATGGGACTATACCCAAATTCCAACCATTTTTGGATCAATTCCCCACCAAGCGTTGCACCAAGCAGCTCGTTGGCGGTCACCACACAGTTGCTCTGCAGCTCCTGCAGTTCCGCTTCCATCTGCAGCACTTCATCCTGGAGGTGATTGGGCACTTGGGGGTGACATTGGAATGGAGGAAAATGGTGGTTAATAATGGTTAATAATTGGTTAATAGGATGAACATGGATGGTTTCATACTATGATTAATAAGAGTTCATAATTGTTATGAATCGTTGATGTGAGTAATGAATAGGATAACTATGGGATTTTGACCTCCATAAGTTGGGATGTTCATTTGATATATACATGGGACATGATCATGGAATGATTCTTCAATTACCATTGGGTATAGTCATAACATTGTTCTGGGTTTTCAATTGGTAAGTTTATGTGCTATTTCATGGTGTTCATAGTAATTTCGATATAGTTGATGGGATATAGCTAGCCAAGAATATTCTCTGTTAATCATCTGAAAATAAGGATTTGCCTAAATAAAATGTGGCAAACCTCAATAAAATGGTTGAATTTGGTGGCATCCTTTTTTCACACACACACATTATAGTTGACATTGCAATTGATGAAAATGGGGACCCATTTTCAAGTATGGCCAGCGGTCAAGGGGTGGGAGAGAAAATGTTTTTTTTAGGGCCAAAAGCGGGAGGGTGGTATATCATTTATCATCATTTACCTAGAAAGAGCATTCAAACATATTCAAAATAGAGGCGAATATGTTGTGCCAACCTATTTTGAAAAAAATACCAACCTACTTGGTATGGTATACCATTTATCATCATTCACCATTTATTCACCAACTAGCAGGAAACTCAAGCATCTATGGCCCATATAAATCCCAACTTTGGGGGAAAGGAGAGGCCAGTTTGTCACTGGCCATTTCAGGAACCTAAATTGGAGGTACCTACTGTACCATATATAAGGCCTATTTTTCAGGCCTAAATTTCAGGGGATATACCCCAAAATATTTCCTTATATGGTACTAACGTACCTCCATTTTAGGATCCTGAAATTACCATTGAGTTTGGGTGCTTAATCCGCAGTGATGTTCCCACACGCGTTGGATTGGCGTACGCGTTGGATAGTATGGCTGAAATCCTGGCTTTTTTCCCAACCGTTTTTCGGACTTAGATACAAAGTTATATATTCATATTAATATATATATATATATATATGTATAAGATTATGTATACATGTCATACAATATGTATATATTTATATATATATATATGTATATATATATGTATCATAATGGGAATATAGTTGATAACATGTGTTTTTTCTGTAGAAGTGTTCTTCCGTCACTTTTCGGCTCCGAGTTCTGAAGTTCTTCGGTCAGTTTTCGGTCCTCCAAATCCGGCAGCCTTGCGAGTTGTGCTCGCAACTCGGCAATCTCTGCAAGCTGGGCCTCCATGGAAACCATGGAGCTGCTGGGATACCCCAGTTATATAATAGAAAATAATGTATTATTGTATCATTGTTATTATTGTATGAAACCATGGAAAATAATGATGCTTGTATTATTGTATGAAATTGTATGAAATTGTATGAAATTGTATGAAATTGTATGAAATGATGATTGTATCATTGTATAATTGATTGTGATATTGTGACTTTTAGCTATTATTAGTGGACATTATTGGTGGTATGACTGGTATTGATGATTCGTGATATTTAATGACTGGTATTATGATATGGTAGTGGAAAATTAGTGGACATCATTAGTGGTTGATGGTTAGTTAATAAGTGAATTAGATCCCAGTGATAAGTGGATAAACCCTACTTATCCCACTTATAAGCGGGATATACCCTCTGGTAATTTGTTACATTGCTATTGAACATGGCTGTTTAGTTCGTTGATTTACCCATTGATAGCATGGTGATGTTCCATAGTTTTTTGTATGTTTACCAGGCACTAATCTTTTTGTGGGTAAAACAATGCCATAAAATGCCATAAACCACCCATGACGCATGGTTTTTTTCGCATCTATGGTGATGACTGGGATGGTTTTTCCATGGCATTTACGGGATTTTTTTCGGGGGACAGGAAGAATGATTTGACAGACCAATGTTCACCAATTTTGGTAGAAGCTTTGCAAGTAAACCTGGTTGGTGGTATACCTACCCCTCTGAAAAATGATGGAGTGAAAGTCGGGTTATTGTTCCCAATATATGGAAAAATAAATATGTTCCAAACCACCAAGCAGAAACTTTGTCCATGTTCAAATGACCCCATGTTGCTGGTCAAACGATGCTCAACCCCTGGTCAAGCTCCCATTCTTGTTGATTGAAACCTATTCTTGTTGACTAAATAGCCAATAAATTTGTTGACATGGTGAATCTTAGATACCTGGCAAAAAAAAAAAGAAAAACTGTTTTTAGCTGATTAGTTCATTTTACCATTGATAGCAAAAGATGAAAGTACTAGTTCGTATCTAACCAAGGTTGACCCAGTAATGGTTGAAGTTTAATGGTGGACTCATTTATTAAGTTTACTGTTTGAATGGTTTGGTAAAACACTAATTATAAATGATGTTTTTAACCAACAATAACGGGTGAATATCATGGGAAATACCTGTAAAATGGACCATGATATTTACATGGGAATATCTTGATAAAATAAACCAATTTACCATGTAACGTGGGAATATCGTGGGAATCTCTTGTTGAATAAAAACCCCGTTTTTTTCGTTGGTCAAACAGTCGCGGCCTCGCCCTCTCGCCGCAGCTGCCGCAGCAGCGAGCGTGGCACCTCGCAGAAGCCGCCCGCGTCGCGAGCGTTGAGGATGTCCTGCCACGGATCCTCCTCGGGGTCCAAGGTCCGGCAGTTTTGCCCCAAGGAAAATGGGGAGTTCAGCCAAGAAAATCCTGGAAAATGGTGGAGTTCACCAAGAAAAATGATGATTTCGGAAAAATTCATCAAGGAACATGGAAGATTTAAAAAAACGATTTAAGAAAGATAAAAGATGATGGAATAGTGATTTCACCAACCAAAATAGTGGTTTGGATAACATTTGGTTTTTATGGACAGCGGAAATGACATTTCCAAGATTTTCAAAGTACCTGGTAGTTCAAAGTGACTATTTTATAATGGTTATATAAGTCAATGAAGTCAACTAGGCCCTACAGTTATAGCCCTCAACAGTCCTAAATGTCTATATGTTTTTTTCTAACCTTCCATTCATAACTGTTAAGGGCCATCACTCTGGGCCTAATAACAACCAGGGTATAGCCCATCCGGCCAGGCCCTCCATTTCTGCCACGTCACTCTGCCCCCCAAATAGCTCGACCCATGCGCCACCGACGTCGCAGCGACGCCCACGCTGGGCGCTGGGCGACGCGCGGGCGAAGCTGTCGCTGCCGCGGCACCGCCTGACAGGAGCGGGTGAACACCGGAGCCCTGGAAAAGTGGGGAAATCACGACCGCCAAAAAGGATCATGGTTCATATTAGTGGTTCATATTAATGGTTCATATTAATGGGATAATGATGGGATAATGATGCGATAATGATAATGACATATCCTTATCACAATAGTCAGATGCATCATTTGGCGCTCAGCTACCCGTGGGTGATGGGCGAGAAGGAAGCAGTAAAAAAAAAACAAAAGTTCATAATTACGGGATGAAATATGATAAGATCCTGGAAGAATGAAATCCCTAAGCATTCTTAAGCTTCCACCAGGGTAGAATTTCACCTTCAAAACTTCGAAATGTTCGGCCGATGGCTTGGCAGAGCCCCGTGATGTTGCTTCTGGGTGACAGTAACCCATGGGTTGCTGGTAGAAATTCATGAAAGTTGCTGGCAAATCCGGCAAATCTGGCAAATCTGGCAAATCCTGATCTTTTTGTTGAGGTTTCTCTGAACATTTAGGGGGAAAGTCAACAAAAAATCCCATGGTGTTTCTCATCATTGTCCCCATCAAAATAGCTGCCATAACTGCGGGTATACCGTATACACCCCATCTAAGTTATTCACCACTTACCCAAGGTGGTGGCCCCCCTACTTGGCTAAGCTACATCAACTCGAAAGTCCATGACTGGGTAAAAGCGACCGGTTTTTTTTGACATAACTATGTCAAATCACCATCTTTCACAAGCAAATCATCGAACTGAATGGGCTATATGAATAACTACTGGAGGGTATCCAACTAAACATCCTTTTTTGCATCATGTGTTCTTAAATCATTGTTAAATCCTCCATGTTCCTCGATTAAATCACCAGAAATCACGAGTTTTCTTGGTGAAATCACCCGAAATCAGATTTTTTTCTTGGTGAAATCCATCTTCTGAGTGAAATCCCCCTGTTCGTTGGCCGATGTCCTCGCTTTTTGCTTTTTCCCCGCGGCCTGTGGGGGCCCAGTCGCCATGGGCCCAGTCCAAGAGCCGCTGCGCTTCCGCCTCCAGGTCCGCTGGCACCTCCCAGGGTTGGATGAGTTTCCACTGAATGATCCATAAGAAGTTCCATCTGAAAAGGGAAAAAATAATAAGTAATATAATTAATTACTATAATAATATATAAACTATAACACTGAATAATAAACTGAGAACCAAAGTAATTATCTATAGTTCAAAGGAAATTATGATAATGAACTGAGAACATCCATCTGAAGTGATGGATCATGTTTATAGATCATTCACTAACTTCAGTTACCTATGGATCAATACTATGGCATTCCATCTGAATCATTCCAGAAGGTTACTTGCCATAGAAGACCTGTGACCCTCTGGTAAAACACTTCGAGCCTGAAAAAATGAAATTCTTACTGGAAACTGATCTTAATCTTAATAGTTAATGGTGTGTTGGTTGTTAATATGGATGTCATACTATGGATGACTATTCACCATGGAGTTTTCTGTGACAAGTTGGATCAATAGTAACTATTATATAACAACTATTTATGATGATCCATAGTAACTACTAATTAGTTCAATGGTTGTTAATAGTTACTATGGATCATTCTCCCATTCCATCCCATTCCGTACCAGAGTTTGTTCTTTTAAATGGAACCAGGGAGTCGGGGACTTGCCAGAGTTGAATGGTTGAATGGTTTCTTAAAACCCCAACTCTCTAATGTTTTTAAGCTACAATAATGGGAATATCATGGGATATAATGGGAAATACATGGAAATACTAGTAAACGGGTCAAAAACCAACAGTTAGATTCATGGAGTATCCAAAGATTCATGGCTGAGATGAATGGGTTATAAACCACTTACGATTCGTGGGGCCCGCACGTCATTACTTTTATATAGATACAAAACACTAGAAGTATTAGAATGACTATACACTATCATCATTATTAGTGATATATATATATATATATTTAAATAGATATATATATATATATTCTCACCAGTCTCTGATAGTATATGGGCATAGGTCGAGTCATTGGGTACCCCAACAATTAGATGGTTAGTACTAACGGTGTAAATAGTGATTATTCTATAGTTTATACTAATATAGTATATTTAGTGATTGCTTGTATATAGAAAATAATTGTGCAAAAATTGTATAAGATCACTAATTAGTGACTAACTTTATATACCATAACTATTGGCCATTGGATCTATTGCAAAAATAATAACAATATGATGATAATAAATAATGTAATGGTAATACTGAATATAATAGCAGTATAATAATAGTAACAATCATCATCATCATCATCACCATCATCATCATCATAGAATGATAATAACAGTTTAAATCACTGGCCATTCCTGGCGTTTTAGCGCGCCTGTCTCGGGGGCCAGCGCCGATCCAAGGCAGCCGCATCCTCCATGGCACTGGACACATGGCTTTCCGCGACCGATGGCGGCCGTTTGTTCTGCGCCGGGCGATGAATGTGTCCTTTTTCAGGAAGAATAGAGGGGCCGGGGTGATCAATGATTCTTATTGTTATTGTATGATCAGTATTATGACTATCGTTACCATGTTTAATATTACCAGTAGTACCGCACAAGGCGGTGGCGGAAGTTTCAAGGATAGGACACTATAGGAGAGGTGAGCTGTTGTGATGCATGGATGGCAGAGCGAACCCACTGATGGACCGAAAGGTGGTTGGAGTTGCAGTGGTTGCAGCCACAACTGCTGGATGTAGCGTGGCGTACTGCAGCTGTAGTTGTAGTTGTAGTTGTAGTGTAGTGGGGTTGTAGTTGTGTGTAGTGCAATCAGTGTAGTGAAGTTCCAGTTGTAGTTGTGGTGTGGTGTAATGAGTGTAGCGTAATGTGATGTAGCGTAGTGTGCTGTAGTGTTGTGGGCTGTAGCGTAGTCTAGTGTAGTGTGCTGTAGTGTTGTGTGCTGTAGTGTAGTCTAGTAAGTGTAGCCTGGTGTAGTGTAGTGTAAAGTAGTGTAGTTGCAGTTGTAGCTGTAGTTGTAGTTAGTGTAGTGTAATTAGTGTAGCGTAGCGTAGTGTAGTCTAATGTAGTGTAGTTGTCGTTGTAGTTGCAGCTGTAGTTGTAGTTGTAATGTAGTGTGGTGTAATTAGTGTAGCGTAGCGTTGCGTAATGTAGTGCAGTGTAGTTGTAGCTGTAGCTGTACTTGTAGTCTAGTGTAGCGTAGTGTAATGTAATTAGTGTAGTGTAATGTAGTGTAGCTGTAGTTGTCGAAGGAAGTTTAGAAGTCAAACTTCCGACAATATGGACAGATGAAAAGCAGAGATGGGAAGCGTCAGAGAAGAGAAGAGAAGAGAAGAGAAGAGGAAAGAAGATCAAAGAAGAGAAATTCAGAAGAAAGAAGATCCAGGCGCGCGATAAGGTAGGAAAGTCGCGATTCACTACGTTTTTCCAATGATTTGTGGCTCGGGAGGGTCGAAAAGTAGGCTCGCTAAAGCGGCAGGTGCGGAGCCATCTGGCCAGATGAGATGAAAAGTTGCAAGTGTAATGTAGTGTAGTGTAGCGTAATGTAGTGCAGCTGTGGTTGTAGTTGTAGTTGTAGTTGTAGTTGTAGTTGTAGCAGTGGGGGTGGTGGTGGTGGTGGTGGTGGTGGTGGGGGTGGTGGTGGGG
>Ga0126342_10018877_pt1 | contig 11779 bp, 12 predicted proteins | sample Cyp1metagenome_FD_92528 | JGI IMG/M metagenome (GOLD analysis project Ga0126342, IMG submission 92528) | Coral microbial communities from Lord Howe Island, Old Settlement Bay, Australia - Cyphastrea 1 metagenome | ecosystem: Host-associated > Invertebrates > Cnidaria > Coral ... | reverse complement strand
CTATCTGGCCGTTGAGGTCCAGCGGTGCACACTGAGCTGGGAAGTTGGCAAAGAGCTTGGCGCAGAGAGTCGGCGAAGAGAGTTGGCAAAGAGCTGGGCGAAGAGTTGGCAAGGCGGAAGTGCAGGTGGGAGTTGATGCAGACATGGTCGAGGAGAAACTGGAGGAGGAGGCGAGGAGGAGGACGAGGAGGAAGAGGACAGCTAGTCGAGGAGGAGGAGGAGGATGACAAGGAGGAGGACGAGGACGCGGAGGAAGAGCGCTCTGATAAAATCTAACAACCCTCACCTGGCAGGTGGGGAAAAAACAAACAAAAATATATATTATTATATTATATAATGATTATGTCTTTGTTGGGTTTATAGCTTTTTTTCGTGCGTGTCATATTCCCCACACCCAAGCAGCTGCAACGTTTGACATGGTTTTACGCGCGAGCCTTGAAAAAAGTCCTGCAATGGCCAGCTACGAGCTGGGCTCAGAGTAATGAGCAAGTGTTTGTGGCTGCTCAAGTGTTGGACATGCGTGCTAGGCTTGCTTTTGACAGTCTGCTGTATGCACAAAGAGTCTTTGCGGTTGGCATCGGTTGGCCCATTTTTCTTACAGAATGCCATTCACCTGGAAGAGGATGCGGTCAAAGACTCATGGTTTGCCGGTTTGAGAGCTGACTTGCACTGGATGCATGAGATTGGCTCCACTGCCTTGCCAGCCAATTGGAATGAAGGAAGATACAACGCCCCTCATTGATGCATGGCAAACTCAAGGTTTCCCTTGGAAGGCCAAAGTGAAAGCAACTGCTAGGAAACATCAGCTGCAAGAAAAAACAATTGCTCAGATTGCCACATTGCACAAGGACCTATTCGATGTCCTTCAGCAGGCACTGGCCACTTTCCAACCTGATCCCTGTCAGGACAGGCCTGAGGTTTGTGATTATTCTTGCTTTTGCGGTATTAGCTTTGCCACACGACGCGGCCTGCTAGCTCACCAACGAAGAAAACACCAGATATTTTCTGTTGAACGGCAGTTTCTGCAAGGAGCGGTTTGTTTGCATTGTGGTCGGTTTTGCTGGACTACCCAACGCTTGCAGCAGCATTTCACATATCTTCACGCGGAAAAAATGCCGAAGAATGTTGTTGGCCTTGCCAGACGGGAATTCTTGCAGACCTATGGACCACAGGGTGAGCAAACCACGGCCTTGCATATGCAGAGACAGAATTGACAGCATGAGCTTGACGACTGTTACCAACAGCTTGAAATCACTGCTCAGTCTGAGCATGTAATGGAAAGGGGGGCCCAGATTGGTGATGCACTCACTAATGCCACTCAAGCATGGTTTCAAGCTCATTTTCCCTTGGGGCCTTCAGACAGTGAGAAGCAACAGCTTATTGATGATTGGGTACATATCCTTTCATCGAATTTGGTGACAACAACCCCCTTTGGGACAACTGGCTCGCGTTTGTTTTCCTGGCATGGGGGGCCGGGGGATCATTGGTTGCCAGACATTATTGCTACTTTCTTGGATGGAGAGGCCGAGCAGGTCGTTGACGAACTGTATGCGGATTTCGCTACTGGGTTACCGAGATATCAAGTTCTGGCCCGTATCTCCTTCCTCGAAGCTAGCCTGCGACACTGTGTTGAGGCCGCGCCTGAGCCGCACCGGCCTGTACCACAGGTGAGACCTGGATTGCACCACCCTAAGGTCAATTCACGGGTCTCTCAACCAGTTTGCCGATCTTTTGGTTCTCGTGATCGTGGTTGCAGCATGTACGTAAGTGCGCATTTGTTGACTTGCCAGCGGTTTTGCAGCTGGATAAATATAAAAACTGTCTCGGACTTGCCGGTCGCAAACGTACAGGTGATTTCCATCATGCATGCATTGCATCAGCTCACGGCGGAAAGTAGCTGGCAGGTGATTGTGTTGTCATTAGATACAGCAGTATCACAGGCACCGTGTCTTGGGATACCTGAACCTCAGTATATCTGTCTGGGCGAGTTGCTGCTACCCTCTGTGGACCACCCTACGAAACGTTTAGCGAGAGCGAGGCGCAGTAACCAGTGGACGCAGCCAGGCCTAGCATCTGGACAAGTCCCATCATCCAACTATATACTACTTCGTTTGCCTGATCTGCAGCTCCACCATGTTGCACAGTATCGTTGGGGGCTGAAGCCGTGAAGCCCACTGGTCTGTTGACTTATGTTGACTTGGGCCCTTCCGTTTTTCGCGTGACCTATACAAGAAGGCTTCTGGCGACGCGATGCGACGCGGTCAAGCCCAAAGGAACTGCTATTGGGAAAGATGCCAACGGCGAATTCAAAACGTCCCCGCATGAAGAGTATCCCGGGCAGTTTTGTTTGGCTCTGGCTTTTGGGCTGCGCCGGCGCCCGTGCAAGATCTGGATGATGGGATTGTATGTGCTGCTAAGTCCAGTGCAACTATCCGTGCCAGCGCACAGTGGCCACCAGACTTTCAGAATCTTTAATTCATTTTGCAAGCCGCTGCAGCAAGGGTTTGACCCTTTGACGCATGAAATGAAAAAATGATGCGTGTCATATTTCAAAAAACGGGGAAGCCAACAATCAATGAATCTATCTATCCATCCATCCATCCATCCATCCATCCATCCCTCTATTTATCTTTTGATCTATGTCTCTATCTCTCTATCTCTCCATTTATCTATCTGTTTTTCTTTCCATCCATCCATCCATCCATCCAATCCAATCCAATCCAATCCATTCCAATCCAATCCAATCCAATCCATCCATCCATCTATCCATCTCTCTCCATCCATCTATCTATCTATCTATCTTTCTGTCTATCTATCTATCCATCTATCTATCTATCTATCCATCCATCTATCTATCTATCTATCTAATCAAACTTAATTTAATCTAATCTAATATAATCTAATCGATCTATGTATTTACTCAATATCTATCTATCTGTCTGTCTATCTATCTAATCTAATCAAACCTGATTTAATCTAATCCAATCTAATCGATCTATCTATGCATTTACTCGAGCAAGAGTATGTATGTCCAAAGGGAGAGACATGCATACATACGTCACACACACAGATATGTCTATATAAGGTCCATCACAATGCCTTTCAAAGCCTACGCATCTGACTCCCCGACTAGAACTTGAGGATTTATAGACTTGTTTGAACATGGTAGATGTTGATGCATGTTGATGGTTCTCATCATGTTCAGTGGCCAAAGTTGCCACCTTCAAAACGCAAATATGGTTTTCCACCCCTGCCCTGCCTTGAAAGCATAGCCATTCCACTGCCGAAGTTCCTGTGCGGGATCATGTCCTAGAAGATTGGCTAATTTGAAAGAAATCCCAAACTGATCATGTTAAAAAATGGTAAGAATCTGGGATTCAACATGTTCCCAGAATCATTTTCCACTCCTATATCGCATATAAAGAATTATACATATATATTATATATTATATATATATACACCTATAACATCCTTTAACCTATATATATATACATTTATATAAAGAAGCCCCATTCGAAGTCATATACCAATTCATGTGGTAAACCCAATAACTAACCAACTCCAAAAACATCCTACATCATGTGTGGTCTTTTACCCATCCCCAAATGGTAAGTATATATAAGATTATGGCATTGGGTCTCCCACATGATATACCTTCTGGTAAACTAACATAGCTATGGAACATGACCATTTATAGCTGATTTACCTATAAACAAAAGTTGATTTTCCATAGGAAACTCTTGGCAAACCAAAGGGTAGTTACAATGCTAATGTCTCCGTTACAATATCAGTGTATATCGTATTTTCCATTGAATTATATCCTATGATATGCCCATGATGTTCCCATTGTTGTTAGTACATTTTTGTTACCATTGATGGCAACAGATTAAAGTACATGTTTGTATCATAAAGTAATATAAAGCATCTAACCAAGGTTGGTCCATTAATATGTTCATATATGTTATCACATGTTATCACTATACCCATCATGTCCGTTCCTCCGTTCCCACATGGCATCCCACGGCCTCGACCAATTCCCGTTCACGCGGCGAACCCTCCCGGCGCAGTGGGACAAACAGATCCTCCCGTCGCAACGTGCAAAACCACGACGGGGAAATCAGGAAAACCTTGAAGATTGGGATAGACTGGGTGTGGATTGCGGCAATAAGACATTAATGTAAGCCAGTGGATTACCCCTTAATGATGATTAGTAAGTGGGTAAATGATGTTAAATGTGGTTAGCACGTAACCCAGAAACATGGAAGAACTCCGACTTTATTCTTGGAGATGGCGCGCAAAGGTTCCCAAGTTAGCCACTTGATAAATGTGTGTTTACTCATTGGGCAATAATTCCATCCCTGTATTTTCAAAACTACTCCAGGTGTTTATCATTAATGGGGGATGTTAGTATTGATTAGGGATTATTAGATACAATTGTCTCTAAAATTAGACTTTAAATGCATTTGAGCTTCCCCTAAACATCCATTGCACACGATACACGTGTGACTTGGTGCGTGCAAAGGTCGCATCTTTTTCCACGACATGAGCCTTCAACACCCCACCCAGGATGCCACGGCGGGGAAATCAGCAGGTCTTTTGGTAGAAACTCATCTCTATGACTCTAGAAGTCGATATCAATGGGGATTTTCCCCTGCTCAGGTTTTGAGTAGTCATACAACATTCAAACAATGAGAAACTAGATGCCATTAGCAGCTCCAACGGTTAAAAATCGGCAATTCCATTGTTACACTATCATTTGGCTGGGAAACTCAAGTCGTAGCTCCAACTGGTTTCCCATTTCATGTGGTAAAACCAATCATCAACCATCTCCCAAAATCACCATAAATGTGTAGTATATTACCATCCCCAATGGTTGGTTTAATGGTTTATGGCATTGGGTTTCCCACATCCAGGATGTCCCCCCAGCTATAGTTTATATTGGTTCATAACCTCCACTAGGTATAGATATTAATGTATCATAAAGCCTAGTTATTGGAGTATCCCCAATGTCTACCAATCATAGGGAATATGGATACCCTAAGCGCTCCGAAGCGCTCCCTCCGTTCACCACCACTGGATCGGCTCCTTCTCAGCCAGGCAAAGCTGCCAGAGCAGCCTTGGTGCGTTCAGAATCGACCCAGCCACCATCACGAGATGAATGGTAATTAAAAATGGAACTGCTGAAAATGGATGAAAATGGCAAGTAGATGACAACTAATTTCCAAAGTCATTGGCTAGTTGGTTTACCTATGTTTACCTCAAATTGCTGGTTTACCTATGTTGCCAGTTTTCCAAAGTAAAAAAACAGGCATGTCTAGGCACATCAGCATCCAACCCCCGGAACTCAGGGCCGATTTAAAACATTCGCCGTGGTTCCACCATGGGCACCGCATCAGCGTTGCGACACCGTGGGCCAACAGATTTCTCCATGGCGACGGATCTGAATGGAGTGCAACTTACTGTAAGGGGAACATATCCGAAGGAATGGAAAGTCAATGATATATGTTCCAAATTGATGGGAAATTAATGGTATATCTAATTATATCTACTTAATGAATGATGGAATGGAAATATGGAACAAAAATGGAATTTCTATATGAGAATTTAATGATTTGTGGAAGTGCAATGGGAAATTGCTATATATATATAGTTATATAGTATATATATATAGTATATATAATGAGAATCCAACGATATTGACAATGGATCGTCCTATGAACTTCGTCGGGCTTGGGACATTTGCTGGCGCTTTTACAAAGCCAAACATGGTTTTTAGAAGGTGTCATGAAGCATTGCATAAATGGCATGGCATAATTAATAGTGGTATTGGATAAATTGGAAAAATGGTACAGAATATAGAACATGTGGGGAATTGTATGATTAAAATTTTAACATTCTGATTGAACCATGTTGATTCAACAAGACAAGTAATCTATAATACGTATTTTGGAATATAGCCAGCCAAGAGAGGATTTGACACCCGTCATTCATGTGCACCTTAGAATGGACGAGAGTTGCACCATGTTGCACCGCAAGCTAACCAAATTAGGTGGTACATTGGTAGTACATGCAAGTTTCCTGAAATGGGGGTACCCCTAAATCATCCATTAAAAAATAGGATTGTCATAGATTTTCCACTATAAACCAACCATTTTGGGGATCCTCCATTTTAAGAAGCCCCCACATGGTGTTACTTGATTTGCTGTTGACTTGCTGCGATGTGAACCTCTCTATCTCTTTCATAGCTGGAAAGGGTTGCCAAATTCATCCAAAGTGAACGTGATACGAAAGGTTACACAAATACACAACCTGGGGCCCTGGGCATGTCGAATCATGTCAATGGTTTTCAGATGTTTTCAGTCACACATTTCTTCAACACAAAATGAAAATCTGCAGCACCAAATCCTCCAACAGCGGATCTTGCACCCAGAAATGTGGGGAACCTTGCTGTGGATTCAGGCGCCTATAGGAAGGATCCAGAAAAATCAAGCCAGTGAGCTGGCAAAATTCCGGCCCTGCTCAGTGACTTATGGTTGTAACAGGTATTTTATGACTCACTTTTTTGTCATCTAACCAATTTCCAAAAGCGGGGATTGTTATCTCATCTCCATAATTTTGAACAATCATCTCCAATAATTCAATAAGGCAAAATGAATATATCTGTCTTTTAAGGGGAACTATTTGATTCATTCAATTTGAAAGAACGCACTCTTCTTAATCAATTGGTTCCATCGTTTTGCAGAGGGTACTTCCCAAAATAATGCCTTGTACCCCGAGGGAAATCCACATTATTTCAGAAAGAGTGCCGCATCTCCCTCAAGGAGGTGATATGTGTTGACTTTCCACACATACTTCAAGGAATACCATACTTTTTTGATTCAAGGACCAATATACATAAAAGAACTCCATCTTCGAATTTCGAATGAGGTTTTAATGTCTGAGGGAATCTTGCACCCTTTTCAAGGAGATAATGCACTTTCTTGAAAAAAATATTCCAGATAGTTATGAGCATTCACTTCAAAGAATGTCATGGTCACTAAAAAAGCCCTCGTATATATAAATGGATCTGAATTTGAAATGGTGTTGGAATCTGTTAGCAGAAGGCTCCATACTTTTATCGAATTGCATATTTACCTGAGTATTGAAGGTCTTTTAAACCTATTACTGCACTCTTTTCACACAGTTATTGCAACCTTTCGGGAATGCACGAAGTCAGGCCGCACTTTCTATCGCGTTCTCTGAAAAATACGGCTTGGGATCACAGATATTGGAGGATTGTATGTGAAAAAAATGCAGAACGAACTGCACTTTGTCTACTTTATTTTGTTTTGTTTTTTTCGGCATTTGTTTTGAAAAGTGCCAAATTCTTCAGGAAAATAGATTAAAATATATAGATGAAATACAAAACTGCCCTCAACCCATGCCCACTTCTCTGGGCATCTGATTTTTCCCAATTTGGGGACAAAAAAAAACGGAACTAGCCGGCGTCATGATGACCGGGACGTTATGAACTGGATCAATCAGGATTAATCCAGATTATATAATTAGGTTCAGACCAATACATCGGTATGAGGAAAAAAATGGCAACTTGTCCAAAGGTCAGAGTAGTTGTGAAAGCAGTTTTTTGTTGTTGTCTTTTGGATTTTTTGGTTATCAGGATTTCTTGGTGGAAGTGAGACAGACCAGAGCGTGCCAGACACATGCTTTTGTGAAGAGACGTCTATAAGATAGCCTACATCTAGAACGAACTGTTGTGAGCGTGGATAGCCTACATTCAGAACGAATTGTTGTGAGTGTGAGTTTCTTCATTGAATGTCTACCCCAAAAGATTGAAATTCACCGCTCACAACAGGCCTTTCCGAAAATTAGATTATTAGCTGACCGGTAGATATTACTATGAATAGCATGTTACAGCAAAATATTGAAGGATTCAGCTAATCCAAGGTTAACCTAGTGATAAAGTATTAACATGTCAATGTGTAATATACATGTAATAAGATGTAATAAGCCCAACAGGATTAGTATGGTATTAGTCCTGCCCGTCATCTCCAACTTTTCGGCTTTTCCGCGAGGCCACTGCTAGAGACCGCCTTTGAGGCTGCTTGGCAATCCAGGCATCCCAAAAAAACTATGGATATTCTGAGGAATAAGGAAGGCCAAACTCAAAATGAGAGAATTTGGTACGTAACAGTTTCCTCAATTTGTGGCAAGTTTCATGATGTTGGCAGGTTTCAAGAGTTTTGGCACTCCATGAAACCCAGGATATGGTGAAACCACCAAAAATTCGCGAAATCCTTGGCTCTTTCACCGTGGATGACTCGTCATTAGCAGGCCCGGGTCCCGGGTGGCTGTTTCTGAGCTAAAGGGAGCTCTTCTCCGATCTGCCAACCAGCGAAGTAATCCCACGAGATCCCAAATGGTGGATGAACCAATGGGCAACAAATGATGGATAAACAATAGTGGATAAATGGTGGATAAAAAATGGTGGATAAAAAATGGTGGATAAACAATAAAAATCTTTCAGCAAATCCAAGTGATGTGTAGGTGTACAGTATCCGAATGATTTCTTGAGGCTCCAGGACTCTGAGCCAATCGTCTTTTTTAGTACTTTTAGGGGTACCTGGACAGGCACCAAACAAGATCAGCGCGGGATTGCCCAAGGAATCCACATCAATCTTACCCTAGTTGAGGCAATACTCAATCTCACGGAAATGTCTGGTGGGATCAGGTCAGGTATGGAACAATGCAATTGAAAATCACTATGATCAAGAGCTGGTTCATCTAGAAAAGGTTGATTTTCTAGAAAACCCTGTTGAATTTTGAGAGTTTTACTACCTCTCAATCACAAGATCCGCGTCTGAAGACTTCAAGGCTAACCTTTTGTCAGGAATCCTCCATGAAAATCGCCCCTTGGAATAAGGCCGGTCTTTTTTTACGGTGCTGGTTGGCGCCCAAGAGCACTAGTGCGATGGCGCTAGCGTGAGATGGACGTGCCCAAATTGGCGAAGTTGGTGTCCAACACCCAACCTGAGCCAAGAAGAAGGTGAATCTCACCAGGTTTATGAATCCGGAAATGACATTGGCCGTGTTCAATGGGAAAATTACCCCTGCAAAAGCCCATTTCTTTTTCACAACTCTTTTCAGGAATAATACCAGCGAGCCTGGACCCCATGTTCAAATTCCTATTGGTCTATATTTACATTATTTACCCTAGGGTATTCCGGTATTCCCTAATGATGTTTGTTTGTTTATAATGTTTTATCCATGCATTGCGACCATGACCGTGCTTCATTTCCTCGGAGATGACAAAACACGCCGACAATCATCCCAAGGATGGGATGGCTCCGTGGATCAAACACGTGTTCCATTTGAACATGTGCTATTTGTCATGCATCAGCATATTACATTACATATATATATATAACATAATATATATATATATTGTATATATATACCAGGGATTACCAGAGCGTTAGTTGTCCGTGCCCAAATTATTGTCATGATGCTGGCCGCCACTGACGTTGTAAATGTTCTTTGCAATGCTTGTCTGCTTCGCATCTTCAACCCATTCCAGGAATATATACGTCCCGAATCATCCCAACCAAGACCGACAATCATGCACAAGAAAAATGCTTAAGATGTCATATGCGAGCCGTCTTAATCAAATTAACTTGTTTGAATGCTCTTCTAACGTCAGTGGAAATCCCATTGCGAAGGACACCCTACGTCATCCTCACAAAGGCTCCCAACTAAGGCTCAGGAGTTCCCCACGACATCAATGGGATTGTTCAAAGTTGGTTCTTCATCCCTGATATTGATGCCTCATTCATTAGGACCAGTAGGAGTCACCGGGGTCATGACTTTAGTCAAGGAAATCACCCAAGATCCCGCTGAAAACTCCCATATCCTCAGGACCAGCGAACGCATCAACTTCAAGAAGTTTTCGAAGGAAAGTCGGCCTGGCAATATGCTACAGAAAATCGCTGCCTCCAATTCTACTCAAGTTGTCTCAGGTTTAGGTTCGGAAATGGTTTGACTTCATCATTTACGCAGACCAGTGCAAGCTGAGTTTGCCTTCCCTGAAAGTGTAAGCCTTGAAGGTCAGTGGTAGTGACCAAAGGCTTTGAGAGAGGCCGGGACCATGATAACACCTAGCTACGTGGGAAATACATCACTGGCCTCCTGATTGTAGAGGTTCCAATCCCACTTGCAACTCCCGGATGCGTCCTCCCTCTCCCACCTAAGTTGCAGACCCCCAGCGGCGACTTCCGGTCTTCATTTAGAACTGAACCAATTTCAACTGTATGCAGGGTGGTGGGATAAAAGTTGGAAAAGAACCGTCATGCGAATGCGAACGACTGTTTTCCGCCTCTTGGGTCTGAAATATGATCAGAAAACAATGACTCTTGCATGAATGGATTCAATCCTCCAAAATGGATTCCATCATCCTAAATCAGGGTGGAAATGATCAGGGTGGAAAGTAAAAACCATCCAGAAGATCCATTGTAGCTAACGTGGCAAACCCAAGTTTTAAAGAACAACACTTCTTGATGGTCACTATCACTTGTAGTAGAATTGGGGGTTGTTTATGTGCATTGGGTTTAGCTCATTGAATGGCATCTGGAAGAATCATCCAATTTTCTTGGCCAGCCACCAACGAAACCCCCGCGGAGCGAAAGATGCGGTGCAACTGCTCCTCTGAGAGAGCTTCCACGTCTGTGTCGATCCTTGGCACTAAACACCCTGATTTTGAGCCCCAAAACAATCCAAGAAGCAGTGCAAGGATGTGTCAAAGTACAGTCTTGAGTCTGGACAAACAAGGTGTACAACACAAAGTTGTACGGGTATGATTAGGCAGAAAAAAGGGAGCAGCAACTATTTTGAAACGAATGGGCGCATACCCAAACATTCCAAGGGTCAATTTTTGGGATATTTTATACATGCCCCCACAAACAGCAGCTAGGGAAGACTGATAGGAAACTGGAAAACTCGTGACGGTGCCAAATTTCGGGTCACTGTTGGTGGTCGCTGGCGGACTGTCCAAAACATAAACATAATCCTCCTATACATTAATTTCAGTATATTATTTATATCAATATTCGCTCTGGGGGCTGATGTTCTATAGATTTTCTTTTGGATCCAACTAGTATCAACCACCTTAGGTGCCACCAGCCTACAAGGGTTTTGACTCATACCCATATGGGTCATTTGGGTCATTTGGGTCATTTGGGCTTATCTCTGTGGTCATTCGGCTTTGTGAAAAAAAGTGGTTGCCCCAAATTAGAAGGTTTATCATGATTTCCCTATCAACATAGCTATTGAGGAGGACATACAGTATATAAGTACATATTCATCTCTCTCTCCATCGCATCTCGGGAGATCAGCAGTCAAGCTGAAGGCGAGCTAAAAAGATGACTTGGCAGGTTCATAATTATATATATGAAGGTTTTCTAAAATGGTGGTACCCCCAAGTCATCCATTTTATTGAAATAAACCATCCAGCTATTGGGGATCCACCATTTATGGGGGGACGATCTAGTACAGTGATGCTGGCTGGATCATTTACAGGATGAGGTACTGAACTCCCCGGTGACACCTGCGTCCAGGTTGACATGCACAGTACAGGTCGAGCGGGCTGTGCATGCAGTACCTTCGTTTTGATTCCTTGTAGGACATCTTTGCGTAATTGCTGCCTGGTACGGCATCTTGCTGGATATACCCTTAGTATTTATTGGTTCGGTATGCGGTACCGTACCGAGCCGCTGCGGCATGGCATTG
>Ga0126342_10018876_pt1 | contig 11780 bp, 9 predicted proteins | sample Cyp1metagenome_FD_92528 | JGI IMG/M metagenome (GOLD analysis project Ga0126342, IMG submission 92528) | Coral microbial communities from Lord Howe Island, Old Settlement Bay, Australia - Cyphastrea 1 metagenome | ecosystem: Host-associated > Invertebrates > Cnidaria > Coral ... | reverse complement strand
AGTTAGTTAGTTAGTTAGTTAGTTAGTTAGTTAGTTAGTTAGTTAGTTAGTTGGATAGATAGATAGATAGATAGATAGTGAATTGATAGTGATTTATAGTGATTTATAGTGATTTGAGAGTGATGTATACATATTATTACATATATACATTAAGTATAGCATAGGACGCAGCAGCCGCATATGGAACATGCCATCACCACCCTTCCCCGATAGCTTGACAGGTTTTGGGACTTGGATCAGAGCTTGGACGATGCAGCGGCTGCCCGTAAGCAGGGCAGCTGTGAACGTTCGACGATACTTTCTATATTTTCCTAGATCATATATGGGTCCTTCTATGTCCTTCTCCTTTTAGATTTTTTGGAGAGTATCTCCTACCATATCTTTTCAGACTTCAGTGCCAATCTTGGATGGAGTTCGCCTCCTTTGCAAGATCTTTAACAGAGTCAAGATCTTTGCCGTAGCACTAACAATCTTCGGCAATTTGTTTGGGGGGCGTGGGGGTGCAAGGTGCACCAATGTGAGGTAACACTACGATAAACATCTTTTGACCATCCTTGGCACTGTATTTCAGCCGAAGCCTCATCACCAGGGCCATCTTTCAGCATTGGGTTGGATTAGAAGTGGTAGGATTTCTGCTCTCGGCAGTATTTTTGAAGAGATCTATGGCCAATTGCATTTTTCTTTTTAGCGCTCCCAGCTGGACAACTTTTGCTGTGTATTTTGGTGTTGGGTTTCAACATGTTTCAACTGGATTTCGCCCGCGAGTGGCTGAGGCTCGCGATTTGCGCCGTTTGCGGGGAAAGGTGGGGGTGTCCGCACCCACGGTGGAGGAGGAGTTGGAAGATAACCGAAGTAACCGAAGCAGATGATGTGAGTCTGCTAGTGCCAGTAGGGGAGATCAAACGCGCGCTTTTTCAATTTTTCGACACACACAGATATATATATATATTTACATACACATAGATAGATATTGAGTTGGAAAGCGCTATATAATGTTATATATAAATATACTTGTAAATTATACCGTTTTAAGATTGCTTGTGGCAGGGCCAGCACAGTGATACATCATGAAACCAAGGCACCGCCGCCCATCAATTCATCCACCGGGCCCCACGGCCGGGCAGGAGGCATGTCGCGCCAGAACGGTGCAATTCTTGCGCAAGACCTACGCCAAGTTGTGTCAAAAGCATCAGTTGCATCCTGGCAAGTCTGCAGGATGTTAAGCGCTGAATCGCTTCAGAGATCCGAAGAGTTTTTTTTTCCGTTGATCGTGGGCAGTCAAAAAATGGGTCCTGCTAGGTGAAACAGTTTTTTTCAGACCTTTTCCTTTTCAGTACTTTTTTCTTGGATCGGGTTGTTCATCGGGTTTTCCTTGTGACTTTAATTTCCTATCTTGATACCCTAGGTTGACCCTCACCATAGGGTGGCCATGGTGGAAAGATATGGGACACATGGAAGCTTTCCCGTCTTCGGAAATCCAGGGTTGACAATTGTTTGGTGAGACTTTAGCGCACCCCTAAAGAAGCAATCCAATATCAACGTGCCTCAGCATTCCTCCAGCAACCTCTGATTTGTCTTTGCATGTGTTTGCAATCCCTGTGGCAAGTATATACTAATTGAAATGGACTGTCCACAACTTGTTGTTGGTTTGCCTGCTCTACCCTGAAAAAAATAAGGCTCCCACTTCTGTACTAGTCAACAAATGTATTTTTTCCTATTTAACAGCCTAATGATAGTAGTCAAGATTAGTCAAGTCATCACAACACTATTAACTATGAATTTGAATCTTGATAGCTGTTGTCACATCCACAACAGTTACATCCCTACCAAGTCGGCTAGTCCATTGCGGGACCTGGTCTCTCCAAGGAAAGCCGCCTCACCGGTGTTCTTCGACAAGTGGTATCCTGGTGTAGATAGCCCCAGGTTGAACGCATCCGGACCTTGGTTGCTTGCTTATAATATATATTAATATTATATATATATATATATTCATTTGCATATGTATATACATGTATATACATGATATTTATACACACTATTTTTTTTATATGTTCATATGCAATTACATTTATATATAGATGCGCGGTAGTAATTTTTGAGCACATCGACAGGCATTGCGCCTGGCTTTGCCATGCGGAGCTCAGCTTGGGCCCTGGTAACCGCGATCCCTTGCTACCGGTGATTGAGGCACACGGGGTCACTGGGGTTGGAATGGAATTGGATGTGTTTGGATATACCCTCTGGTAAACGTTTACATAACTATGGAAAGATCCACCATTTTTAATGGGTAAATCCACTATTTCTATGGCCATTTTCAATAGTTTTTTGTATGTTTACCAGAGGGTAGTGTGGGTAAAACAATAATTCATAAACCACCCCCCAAAGCACCATAAATATGTGGTATAACCATTCCCAAATGGGTGGTTTATCAATGTTTTACCCACATTAATATGAAATGTATTGTTGAACACATTAGAGAAAAAACTTTATCACAGTTGATATGTACGGTAAAAGTCAAGAAGACAAAACTGATGACAGGAAAGTATGGCATGATGTTAAAGCAAAAAAAACAACAAAACCAAACAAAACTACACCTATGGCTTTCCAGAATTGGAAATAACATTTAGAGGAAGGCCCCACTGATTCAGTTTGATAATTAGTTAGATTTTGAGCCATAAATGAAGCAGCATCATGTCCAGCTCAGGAGAAATCTTTGGTACGGGTACTGTACCTAAGACCGAAGATTGGCCATGATGGGGTCACCACTGGGAGCTGAGCGTAGTATTTGAAACGTCTCTTGAACATTGACACCAGAGCGTTGGTTTTACACATCGTCTTGTGATGGCTTGAATTGGCAATGTTTTCCAAATGAGAAAACAGCCAGCATCACGCCCAACGGTTGCAACAGAATACGTGCCCCTCGCCCTGGCCAAACCGGTCTCAAGGATTTTGCTGTCCTGGATGCGGCAATGGTGAAGGTGCAGCAACGGATCTCCCGTTCGTATCCACCGGGCTGGGGCCTATTTTTTGGAAAAGATGGAAATGGGCAGTCCTAATGTGTCCTATTGAAATCTGGGTGTATTGGGAAAAGTAACCCCAACTGACTTTCATGTTTTTCAGAGGGGAAGGTCAACCACCAACCAGAAATAGTGGTCAGTGACTTTTCTATTTTTCTTCAGGGTTGCTATGCATCGAGCGAATAACAGACGTTCTTCTGATCCTACATTTCGTTGGACCGTCCCTGTAGTTGATGGGTTTTTCTCGATCACCATTTTAACCGCTTTTTGGTCGGTAGGTACGAATTTTAGTTTTGATGACTAGACTAAACCCATCATTTTTGATGGTTAAACCCATCAATTTTTGATGGCACAATCCATTTTCAAATCATAATCATAACAATTTTTTTCCATAAATCACGCTAGTTGAGTTGGTATTTGTACTCAAGCATTTTTCAACCAGACTCTTCTCCACCGGCAGGCCTTGGCCTTCCTTCCAAAGGAGAAGGTCGCGCCCATGGCTCGGGACCTGCATCGAGTGGCTGAGAGGATGAAGTCCAGTCCATGGGCGGGAAATCCCCGAAATGAAATCGAGGCTTTTAATGGAAACATATTGGTAATGGGAACATATTGGAAAACAATAGACCGTCAGGTTTCAAGCAAAAGGTCTCGCATGTTGTTCACGATATTTTCCTTGTCCGTTTGGGTATGAACGAACATATCAGAACTTGACATCTGCAAATTGGTGTTTGGTTTGGTGATAAAGCACCCGGTATAATCTTTGCAGTATACCAAAGTTTGAGTAAGTTTGACCAATATACATCCATTTGCAGGTTTGTCTGAAAATAGGTCCCGCGACACCTGATGGTTTTCCATATGGTTCACGATCATGTTCCCATTACAACTGGTTCCTTTTTAGGGGTACATCGCCGTTTCAGGCCAACCCAGACCCTAGATCTGCCATCCCGCAACCTTCAGCTGATCCGAAGGAAAGCCAAAGCGCTCCCGGAGAAACTCTTGCAGCTCCCCACCGGTGGCCATGCCACCGTGGTGCAGCAGGGGAAGGAGGCGGCCATACTGGGCCGAAAGTTTGACGGCCGTGGCCATGACACATGGGTTTGTCCGACAGAGTACCTCTAAACCCACTCGTTAAATCATCGTTTCTCCATGGTTTTCCCATGAGCATAACTATAATTTGGGGGATATGCCGCGGTTTTTAGGCACATCCACATGGACTTAGAAGTGTGCATTTTAAACATCACAGTTGACACATGCTCATGACAAGAACCAGTTTGAAAGTGGGATAAAAGTGGGTTGTCCACTTAATTGTATAATTGTATAGACCTGACTGTTGATACCAAAGGATGGTTTATAATTTCTCGCTGTCTGCTACTAAGGCTACTATTTGACAACGTTTTTTTACCTCCCACCTGATTACACCTGATTACTTGAGGAAAATCATGGGTCAAAAGCCTTTCCGCCATGGGAACCCTCGAGTTTTGAGCCGAACTTGCTCAGGTGACGCTGAGCTTTCAAGGTTGGACCCAACAGACCGGGCTGGGTCAAGGCCCATTAGTACTGGCTTAAAAAGAAGGATGGAACAGGGAAAAGGTTGCTGGAAACTGTGTTAAAATTGTTTGAAACGATACTAGAGTTACTAGATGTTACTACAAATCGTGACACTTGATCCGGCTAGAATGGCAAGATGGCAAGATGACCAAACATATGGATACACTTTTGCCATGGATACACTTTTGGATGGCCGCCGGACAAGGTCAGGAGGTCCAGATCTCCTCGTGGCACCTGCGAAAGTTGTGGCGCCTCTTTCGAGGCCCAGAGGAAGCCTTCAGCGATGCAGCGTTCTGCTGTTTGCTGAGGCTGGGGGGAGGTCAGCGGTGTTATCCACCAGGCATGGGGGCTTTTTGATGTCAGTCTATGGAGGATTTGGAAGAAATCAAAAAGAAGTGCAGGTCAAGGGGATCCGAAAGGGGGTTTATTTCAACCATCCATAGTTTTTTCTCGCAATTGAGCCAGAAATGTATATACAGTAATTAATGTATATATACAGCCAGCAAATTGGCGAGACGGACTTAGAACTGATGTGGGCCTTGACTAATTTTGACCCATTCTCACAGCCCAGCAGAGCCCCGCTGACGGTTTGGAGGTACCAATCCGTGCTACAGAAACTTGGCTAAATCCAACTGGACTACATTTGACTACGGACACCAAGCATTGTTCGTGCAGGGTCAACCCCTGGAGCAGTGAGCGACGCCTGGGCAATCCATTGCTGTATTGCAAATGAGTTAGGCAATGTTGGCCTTAAATATTTCAAAATGGCTGTTTGTGTCATGTTGTTTCGTGCAATTTTCGTGCAAAACTTGGAAATCAAAGCCCAGTCTTCAACTACCTTATTAAATATGAAGGTTTCCTAAAATTGGGGTACCCGCAAATCATCCATTTATAGGATTTCATTGATTTTCCATTATAAATCATCCATTTTGGGGCACCCTCAGTATAGGAAACCTCCATATCAACAACCATGTCAGACCTGCAGGAAGGGCTTCCAGGGCGCTTGCACCTCTGAAGTCTTCGAAGCTTTGCGTGAAACCTTCGGTTGTCGCTTCGAATGCTTCGCATCGTGTCTCGTCAGAAGCGGAGCGCTGGAAGCGGATTTCCAAAACACCTGGAATATGCACAGAATTATTTGCAGATTTTGCAGCAGCTGCAGGTCTCTAGGGGGTTGCCTATTTTCTCTTTGCTTTCTTGGTTTCCAGATGTTTCTGGCTAGAACTACCAGCACACCCGAGAAGGTTTTGAATAAATCGAGGCCGCTGAATTGCCACTATCGCTGGTCACTTGCTTGCAATCTTCTTAGCTGCATTTTCTTGCAAGGTTTTGGCAAACCTTAGCCCTTTGGTTGGTTGGCAGTCATATATATATATACATATTATATACAGTACATAGTTATAATCATATACATCATATATATATATACACATAAAGTCATAAAGAATAGTTTTTCTGTTTTTCATTGCTGTCAAGTTATGCCAAGTTGGCTAGTTATGGCCAGTTGAAGCCTTCACCATGTCTTTGAAACCATGTTTATACCATGTTTTTTCCTGGAGATGCTGTTAATCATAAGCCTGGATTCATGCAGATGCAGGGCGGAAGCCCTACAGCTGGATCAGTCAAAACCGGATGTATCCGGATGGTACTGTACCCTAAGTTATAGCTGGTTCATGGATGGTTGTTCCTTAGTCATAATATATGATCATATGGTAAATTCATAGGTTTTGACCCATCCGCATTTGAGGACGTGCTCGGCGTTTCTGGATACTGACGTTCCTTGGCAAACTGCTGAAACATTGGGGCGATTCTGTAGGATTCTGCAGATATCTGGTTAGGCTGCCTTGGTTGGGCCATTTACTAAATGCCTTTATGCAAATGATTTTGTTTTTTTGCAGATAGATAAGGCACATTAGATAGATTGATAGATTGATGATCAGATAGGACATGAGATGATATGATATGCTACCAAAAGAACCCGAAACCTATAAAAACGTAGGACATCAACAAAAAGACGAGTTTTTTGGGAAAACCCGGGGTTTTGATTTTGGAGCATTTTGGTGATAGCAGGTGTGTATGTGTAACTGAAAATCATCCAACCAGCTTCCAAGATATCAGTAATGTTCCTAGATAATGTGCCTCAAAGACACAAAATCATACAAAATCAACATATCACACAAGAACTAGTGTATATCGGACACATATATTACACAAACCATACCACATCTTTAAAATAGGAACAAATGCATCATGTCATGGCATAAGTAGGAGCTTCTGACGTAACAGTAACACAGCTCATGGGAGGGATGTTTTTTTGAGCAAAGGCGTCCTATACCTCCTTAAGATGAATATACAAACAATATCATACAATGTTGTAAGATGCATCATGCACAAGAAAGACTTCAACAAACCCAGAAACCCAGCTTTTTCTTATGCCAATTGACATTGACCTACAACAAGCAAGCATCGACCAATTTTTTTCCCGTTGACAGCCATGATAATCTGGTTTCACGGCACCGTTACAAGAACTGAAGTGAAAAATGCACTGTTTGGCCCATTGGAGTTGTCTTCAAAAGCAAACCTAACAACCAATCTTTTTTCTCCGGGTTTTCTACGGGTTTCCTACGGTTAAAAAAAACGAGTTTTTTTTTGGCCCGGTGTTTTACGGATTAGGACGGGTTTTCTACGCACCATCAAAACACATAATTTCCCATCATCGAAAACAAATTTGGCATTGGGACCCCTAAATCCCGAAAACAATGTGGATTTCTTTTGTAAGTTTACGTTTAAAGTTAGTTGAAATGCATGGAAGGTGAATAATTTGGAATATGTCCCCCTTAGAGTTTTTGAAAGGATATTTTTCCACACAATCACCATTTCCTAATGGGCTGTGAGCCAGAAAAATTTGGAAGGCAAACAATGGAACTACAACAACCCACTTTAGAAAAAAGGGTCCTAGCAATTGAATTGCCATCCGGACTGCAGCCTTTCCCGAGGGCACTCAACAACCCACTCAATTGGTTTCCCACGCCTATTTTTATATTTGCATCGGAAAGTCGTGCCATTATTGACTATGATTCCTGAATTTCGTTGATAAACAATGCGCTGGGTCTCTCACAGCTTATGTATAGGATCCCCCCCGTCCATGCGACACATGTCCAAAGGCATCCAAAAGCTCTAAAAGCTGATGATTTCCTTTATCGATCATTCCACCCGATGAGGCATCCATAGTCTTGATCTTTTGAGCCCCCACTTGACGTTTTGCTGATTTGGGATGGCGCAATTCCAACTAAGAGGCTTTTCCGGCTCTTCTGGAAAGTGTTTCTTAAAAAAACCCGGGGTTTTGGGGGAAAACCCGAGGTTTTCATCAAGCAGGTGGGAAAAGCCGGAGTTTCAGTTCATGCCCTACAAATTCGTAGGATCAAGGTTCCCTAGGTATGTAGTATGATATGATGTTGCATTCTCTAATTTTACATGATACTCCGTCCTATTATATATACATATATAACTCACATATCCAACTATCTTATATATATATACATATCACAGTGTATTACGTTGTAGTTTGGTGTTTTTTATTGTATAACATATCATAGTATGTTTTGTTTCCAAACTTAGCCTCTTAAATTTGGATTCCTGTTGCTTTCATACGTATAGGGAAAGAACTTAGGAAAGAACAATGTAGCAACCAAGGGAAATAAGGGGTGTTTTTCATGGTTTCCTTGCAATCTTAATGGACTACAGGGTACTTACTCAAGATTCTTCAAAAGATAAATATGGCGGTGTCCCAAAATTAGAATGCTGTACTACCCAAAAGAGGTATGCTCAGAGGGGAAAGTGATAAGTAACAATCCTGTCCAGGGCTCCCTGGCGCCCAGGGCTTATCAGGGATTCTAATTTTGAGAAAACCCCGTCTGTATTCGAGGAGGGTTGAGCATGTGGCATGGGTGATGTTGCATACTGTAGGTTAGTTAAACAAAAACATGCGCGTTTTATATACTGTACATAAACATGTGTTCCATATATATATAATTGCAAAGTTATATTCATACACGTGTTTAATGTTATCTAGATACATATATATATACATTTGAATATATTTACATGATAGAAAATATATGGCTATTCCATGGCGCCCTTGCTACTTTAATCAAACATGGCTTGCCGGAAGAAACACAGACACTGTCTTATTTTGGTTCCATTTCCAAGTAGCCATGTTTAATGGCACCGGAGGGTATGCCATTGATATTTATGTTCCTATGAAAAAGCGCATTACATATATAATGTCCCTATGAAAAAGCATTAATTATCAATTTCCATATAATCTGGCTAAATGATAGTGACCTCACTGTGACCTCAATGGAATTATGGTAAGTAACGGAAATCATCACCATCACGTCAAAGGAACGGCAACGTTTCTAGCTTTTTGTTTGCGGAAGATTGACTGGCAGATCGACCAACAAGGTTGTATTGCGGTCCCCTGCCTTTCTCAAGTTTAATTTTTGGCAGAACAGTTTGCAAAGGCATGGCAAGAGCGACTGGTCATGATGCATTCGCAATGCACTGCTTGGCATACTGTAACATGTCTGACATTTGCCACAGAGAGACCACAAATGTTCTTGCCAAATTCAACCCGCAGCAGAGGACAGCGTTGTTGAAAGAAATTGGTGGTAGCTTCCAACTTGCAAATCAGAAAGCCAAATGGTTGCCCGAACAAGATGAATAAGATGACAAATGCGCCTACGGTGAAGCCATAGATTCAAGGGAACACCGCCTTCTGCACTGTTCGGTGGGGCAACATGTCAGGTGTCATTACGAACCGCTGGTTGGCAGTCTTGAATGTCATGGCTCTTTGATTGCGCAGTTTCCATTTGCCACAGTTCACCCTGAACTGGAAGCCTTGCAGTCAGTTTGCCTCAACGCTCCTGAACCGGTTTAATCTGTTTGGAGTCCTCAGATCATTGCACACGTGCATGACATGATAAGTAGGAATGTTGAAGTCCATTGGCTCACCGATGGGTCGCCACACTTGCTGCAAAGGTATTGGGCCATAGGCAATGCGATGGTCAACGATTTGGCAAAACACTCATGCAAACACTTGCGTGTCTCCTTGGTTGATAATATGGAACGGTGACATCATGATTTACTGCTTGTGAGAGGTCATTTGTATGATACTTTTTCGCTGCACTTGGAGCTTCAGAAGGTTGTGCGTTAGCAGATTGCGATAAGAAGGGAGAGTCCGCCAGGGTTCAACATTCTCAAACTGCGCTTCTTCAGGCCTTCTCTGACTGGAAAGTGGAACCATTCAGATGCATTTCGCATGAGCATGACACACAGCTTCTGATGCACTCTTCTTTTGGTTTACAACTTGTGTAACCGCCACACTTGATTGGATTCGAAGCTTGCACTGGCCGATGGGTGATGAACAAGCACCCAAAGGCCCCTTGGGCTTCAATAGAGGGATCAGTTGGATTGAGTTAGCCATGTCGTGGATGCTGTATCATAACCTGTACGTTCCAGTAGTTCGAGAAGATGAGCGGAAGGTTAAGCGTCTTCTTCAACCAGCGTCCTATTCAGATGCCAAGGGCAATGGGCTCACACTATCTGAATCTGGCACTATGATACGAAAGATTATTGACAATTTGGAAGCGCTGTTACAACAGAAGATGCTTTTTCCGTGTGTTACCACATCAGGGGTTTAAAAAGTGCATGTGCAAGGTCTTCGTATTCGTCCTCAACCTCCAAATCAAGCTCAGGTGGTGGTGGAACTGCAAAAGCTTAGTGAAAATTCTGACAATCCACTCCAGACAACTCCATTTGTGCAATCCAATTTGGATGGACGAATGCTCTTTCAGGGTACCTGGTTATATCGCCAAGACAGGGCGAAGCTTTTGATAAAGGCAGTGAGAAAGCTCAGAACGAATGTGGGGCCGGCATGTGTTTCACGTAAGCATCAACGACATTGCTGCGCGCGTCGGACAAGAGTCACCTCTTGGGCATTCGCCGGGGGCTGGCTCCCTTTCGAGAAGACTATCGGGCCTTATTTCAGGTTAGTGACATCATCTACCTCTATATATATGCACAATTATGCACATAAGTCCAGATAAATTTTCCTATGAACATTGATATGTGTTAAATATTCATATCCCTGTGCATAGCCCCATTGTACCACCATGTTTGTTCTTTAAATCCCTGTTGACTGGCATGCCTTGTTCCGTCCGAGGCCCCCTTCGGTTCCTTAGGTTCCTTCTTCCTTCAGTGCCTGGGCGCATTACGCGCAACATTTTTCGGACCCCTGGCAGGGGGTTTGCCCGGCATTTAACCATGGAAAACGGTGGATTGAACCATGAACCACAAGGCATTGGATTTATTCGCCCACACATTGTGATTTAATCTGACAAACGCACAAGAAATGGGATTTAACATCCCCCTTGCTTGATCCTCTACAAAATGCCACTCATTTGGTGTTACAAAATGCCTCCTCACATACTGTTCTCACAAATGCAACCTCCCGCAAAAAAAATGGGACAGTATAATAACCCGGGGCATTTCATTTTAGCTTGGCTTGCAACTTAACACTCCCAACGCATTGCCGGCCCAGAAAACGATAAGAGTAAAAAAAACGATCACGAGCTTATACATGCACATGTTCATGAAACCTGAAGATGGCAACCTGCGCGGGCCTCCAGACCGATAGCTAAACGATAACAAAAACGATAACGAAATATGAAAAAACATGAGCGTTTGGGCGGATACCCACCTGACCGGTTCAAGATGGTTTTAGCATATCAGTTTTCGAAGACCTGTATCTTTGATACACAGCGACGGAACATGAAAGGACATGAAAGCAAAATGAAAGGACATGAATGCAACATGAAAGGAAATGAATGCTAAATGAAAGGAACATGTGAGGAAATGAATGCGAAATGAAAAGCGATGAAAGGAAATGAAAACAACAGATGACATCCGTTGACTCTCGACCAAGGATGCTTTCACACCCACAGAAAGCTGGAAAATTATACCCTCAAGTTGGAGGGTTCTAGAATGCCCCCCCCCCCCCTGGGGATAAACACGGAGGGTTCTAGAATGAAAAAATTTCATTGTAGAACCTCCGGTCCCGTAAGCATTGTAGAACCTTGGAAGCTTCTATAATAGCATATGATGATATATGGTGCAGGTTTTGTGCAGGTATTTGTGATCCCTAGTGAGCCGGTGGTT
>Ga0126342_10018875_pt1 | contig 11780 bp, 8 predicted proteins | sample Cyp1metagenome_FD_92528 | JGI IMG/M metagenome (GOLD analysis project Ga0126342, IMG submission 92528) | Coral microbial communities from Lord Howe Island, Old Settlement Bay, Australia - Cyphastrea 1 metagenome | ecosystem: Host-associated > Invertebrates > Cnidaria > Coral ... | reverse complement strand
GACATAACCTTGAAAAGGGGTATCGCTAATTTGGGAAGGTCCCATCGCTTACCTCGTGTTTTTAACAATTTCCATCAATTCCATAAGCCAATGTCCGTCAAATACATATTTAGTATTGCCGGGGTTTTTACGGTTGCTCATGTGGTAGTCAGGGTCCCCCGTCTCCTTGAACCAGGCCCTCCACAGGTCCACGTTCAATGGGCTCTTGAACATCAACTTGTCCCTGAGGGTGAGGCCGTCTCTCGTGGACACACCCAAGACCGCTGACACCTTCAGCTGCCATTCCATAGCGATGGTCTCGTCGAACTGTGCCTCCTTCGACCCATAGCGCTCTCCCAGAACCAAGGCCCTCGGCCTCTCCTTCACGAAGTCCTCCCACGCGTACCTCAGCTTCTTGCCCATGTCCTTGACTTTCCACAGTCTCCTAACTGCACTCAGCGGGTTTCTCATGCCGCCGACGCAGAACTCGTTTTCAGCTTCCTTCTTCTGTTTCTTCGTGGCTCCTGTTGAAGAACTTGGACCGGACTCCTTCTCCGGGTTGACGCCCGCAATGGCTGTGTGCTCCTTGGCAATGGGGAACACCTCATCAACGTGACCCAACCTGCGAGTGCCCATGGTCTCCTGTTTCTCGGCTATTCTCTTTTCTTCATTTCTGAGCCACCCTGCCTTCAGCGTGGAAACCTCTTCGGCCTTCTGGGTCAGCTTCCATCTCCAAAACTCCAGCTCCAGCGTCCTCTTCCATGCGGCGATGTAGAGTTTTGCCACCTCCCTGCATAGGTTGTCGGGGTAGACCCCGGCCTTCACCGTGGTTTCTTTTCCCATGACAGGGATGTGCTTGACCCACGCTGGACACCTGCAGACCTTTGCCAGGTTCTCCAATCCCTCCAGTCTGCCGGCCCATCTGCCTGGTTTGAAGAACCTTTCCTTGCCCTCCATGTAGCAGCACGTGTTGAAGTCTGCCATGCCTGCCCCCGTGAGCTCGAGGACTTCCACGATCTCCTGCAACATCCATGCGCTGCCTGCTGGACCATCTTCATCACCCGGCGGGTTTTCAACAGTGGCTGACTGAGGCACCCTTCTGTTCCGCTGGGAGAGGGTCTGCTTCTGCATCAAGACGAGTGATCTCGTAGCCATCAAGGTTCCATGATCGGCTTCATCTTGTTGGGCCTGAGAGTTACCTGGCAGGCCATAGGGATGAGACCTGGACCTAACAGGTCCAGGCATCCCCGCATTTGCCAGCCACCGCACTCTGCTGAATGATCCACATGGGAATCCCGCATGATACCCATCATACTCACCCCCCGACACCTTTGTCTCGAACTTGTCCATGGCCTCGTTGCGCCGGAGGTCCATTGATGGGTCTGTCTTGATGTCGACGCTCTCCACCTCTACCGTCATGCCTACCTTCTGGCCCTCTTCCTTCAAGGCTTTGGCAAGCTTGTCATCCGGGCCGCTGAAGAGGTGCAAGAATCTAAACTTTCTCCTCTCCCTGAACTTGCCGAAGTCGCTTGCGTCGCCTCGTGCAACTTTAACTCGCTCAGGCCACATGACACTTCTGGCGCCCTCCAGCAACTGTTTCGCCGGTTCCAGCTCGACCTTCTGCCGGTCATCCTTCCCGCCAGACTCAACCTGCCCAGCCTTGTCGCTGGTCGAGTCCGATGGGCTATCCGAAGAGTCGGACAGCACCGACATCGATCCAAACACTATGGACATCGGTCGAGCTGGCATGAAGTTCAAATGAAATGCAACTCAAATCAAACATGCTATCAAACCTAACCTACCTTTCAAACACCATGCAAAAATTCCAAAACCCTCACAACAAGAAAACTGATCCCCGGACACTCGCAACTTCATGCCTGAGGTTTTCTCGCTGGCGCCTCACTTCGAGGTGCATTTCGCCTCTTGGTGACTCGGCGAAAGGCAGATCCTACATTTGTGGACCCGCTTCACCGTCCCCAGGCACTCTGCACCCGGGCTAAGATGTCCGCAGGTCCCATTGCCTGCGCTCCACGAAAAACAAAGCGGCTTGCCACTCTGGTCTTTGGACTTTCCCTTTGACTGGCCCTTTCCACCCTGGTGCACCTTGGTCTCATTGCCACCTCCGTTCGAGTGACTACCCCGCAAGCGTTTCAGCTCTTCCTTATCTTCAAACAGCCTACGTTTTCTCGCGGCTCTCTTGTCTCTATTGGCCTGCACACGCTTCTTGCCCTCGTCGCCCATCGTCTCGGTCACCAGATCCGTGCCCCCCAACATATGAGCGTGAAGAGCAACTTCAGAAGCTACTACTGGCCTTCCACGTCCTCCTGCCGCCAACCACGCTGCAGCTGGGTGATGGACGTTCTCCGCCCAGTACTCGGTGTCCTGGATTGCCAGGTCGAAAACTGCTGTCCATGGCCTGGCAGGGTCCCAGTTGATGGGAATTTGTCTTCCCAACGCTTCTGAGGTCAGAATCCTCCTTCTCAGTCTCTCCAAGCCCTCAGCCCGCATCTTGTCATCGGCCTGAGCTATTAGGCCCCAACACATCGGCCACTGCGTTGTCAACCTCTCCACAAAGCGCTCGTAGCTAGTCAGCGAGGCCAATGTGCATATGTTCAACATCAATGCAGCTGACTTGAACACTCGCCAGCACCCCAACCAGGCCTGAAAGGTACTCGGGCCCGGCAACTCCTTTGTCAGGTAGGACCCGTCACCCAGGGGAAACACGGTGCGATACTTCTGGTTCTTCATAGTCCTCCTTGCAAACGGTGTCCACACACTGAAGTCTGTGTAGGGCGCACAATCATGAACTACTGTGCGTTTTGCCAACGCTGCCAACTGCGCTGACGTGGGTTCCTCAGCAGGGTCAGGTAAGGAGCCCATGATGGTGACATAGGCCTGCGTCCATTGATTCACCTCCTCATTCGATGGGGGCAATAGTTCTGATTCATCTTGAGCATCTACTAACGTCGACATCTTCAGGATCCTCTCTTTCAGGCCAGACTGCTGTGAGCTCGACCCAACTGCACTACCATGCCCTGGTGGTCCAATACCTCCCGTAGCCGTTCCCGTGCTCGAAGCTGTGGGCTCATGCCAAGGGTCGATGTCAACGAACTGGTCTTCTCTTGTGCCAGCTCTTGCCGCTACCACCTTCCTGCAAAGGCGCCACACCAACCCCACTTGAGTAGCCTGGAGGGGCAACAACGGGCTGCCATCGGGAAAGGTGGCCTGATTGCAGGCACCCACAATGGCCACCCTCGGCAAGGCTGCAAACAGCCGTAAATCGTTGGCTGGATCGCCAACTTGGGTGGTGAATGCCACCCATACCTGTCTTCCCAGGCCCAAGAAATCCTTTACCTCCTCCAAGTCTCGAAACTGAGCTGCTTCAGCCCAAGACCCAAACAGGCTCATCGCGCCTCTGAACCCCCCCACAAATTAAGGAAGGGTGTCAGAGGCCACCCATGATTAAAACTTGCAGCCAAAATGGCAGCCGGTTCATATCAGGTCGCTTGCACTTATTGCTTGTCACTCTGTGGAGTTCTCAAGCAATTATCCGTAATTCACCTGAATCATGATAACTAAAGAAAATAAGCCATGACACCATGGGACGTGGGGCTTCAAAAATCTCAAAGCCAGATCGGCCATGGTCGCCAGGTGACGGATGCGGGCGTTGCAGCTGGAGTCTGTCATTCCACCTCACTGGACAGGTTACATCCGAACAGAGTCAAAGTCTAAATTCCGCAAGAGTTTATCAAGATCCAACCATATACATCCAACATCATGCAACTACATATCCAACTGCTGTGATTTCCAGTCATGAAGGGTCAGGTGCTCCTCCTGAAATGACGTGGGCTTTAAAATCGCTGAGACCTCTGCAAGTGAAGGATTTGTCAGGACCAGGAATGGTTGCTTCTGCCAGCAGCAGGTCTCGGTACTTCTCCTATAGAAAGAGCCAGGTTGTGCTTCTGCAAATTCTGTAAATTTTAAATGTTACATTTCTCAAAAAAAAAGTGCCGTAATTAAGTAGAAGCACATGCTGTACTCATGTACTCTGTTCCATGAAGAAATCACTTCTCATGGTCCGCGTCCCTCCTCCAGAAAGTCTTGGAATGTATCCAAGAAGTGGCAGCGCCTGCTGCGCGACTTACTGCAAGGACATCCAACGATAGGATATGATATCAATGAATTGGCAGGAAAATCTATAGGAACGCATGGTTTTGGGCATGGATTTTGCCATCACAAAAAAAGGGGGTTCCTGCAGCTTGTCCCATCATCCACTCCTGGGATGAAGATAAATTGTCAAAATCTGCCTGTCAGGATTTAAAGAGTTGGCTTGCTCGTAGACCTGCATCGGCCACAGAAAACACCAAAAAATAGATCAAAATAGCAATATCATGCAATATATACAAATCAGATCAAATCAAAATAGTATAATATCTACAAAAATGCGGCTGCCAATCATTGCATGATTTGCAGATGCTTCACCCCTTCCCATCAAGTTACGGTCGATTTTGCTCGCACGAGGATTCAAGACTCACATTTGTGGTCCATACGGGCATCCAGGAACGCCATCAAAAACGAGGGCTGCATGTGTCTTTGTGGCTTCTCCAGGATAATTCATCTGACTAGATCAGATTTCTCAGATACTTGTTAAATTTGTCTAAAATATTCTACGATCGGAATCATGACTATTCATGACAATCAAATAAGCATTGCATTTGACACATTCCTCCAGTTTCATCCGACACGAGAGCTCTTCTTCGCTCGCATCTTCGGCTGCAGCTGGAGTTCATTGCCATCCTTGTCCTCCAAGCCATTCTTCCGCTTGTTGCTGGGAATTTCGACCCAGTGGATTCCGCAAAGCACGGAGTCTTCAATATCGAAATGATGGATCTGGTGACCAGGACGACATTCAAAGAAATTCTGCTTGTATTGCTTTCCAGTCCCACACCAGCCCCCAGAGACGAGCTCACGCTTTGAAGTGGTAAACACAATCTCCCCAAGTGATTGCTTCTCTTTCTGCGTGATGCTCAGTATTGTCTCATCGCGACCTAGAAGGACCTCAGCATCTCGGTATCCTCCCTTCCCGTAGCGGTACACTTGACCATCTTTCATATACAAGATGATGCTGTCCACATAGCCACTTGTCCTGACATGGATTCTGTCTACTACACCAAGTCCCTGTAGACGTCCTCCTTCACCATACATGTCTTTCTCGGCCTTCACCTGAGTAGAAGCTTGACCCGTAGGACTCGCAGGACTGGTCGTAGATTCATCAGTCTCACTGAGAGGATCAGAGTCCTCAAAGACCCAGTCAGGGACGAAACCTTTTTCACCGAGATCGTCAACACAATAAAACCAGCCATTTGCCCTTCCATGGATCTCCATTCGGGCACCCACTCTGCAAGATAAGAAGTTGCAGTGCTTGTCTTCGCGAAACTTCTCATTTGGAACATAGGCATGCCGGACTGTGTCAACAAGCCAGTGCTCGTCAGGACTTCTGGATTGAAGTGGAACTGCCTCCAAATCACGTTCTTCCACTCTGAGAACATCCTTCAATTGATCCTCCATGTGAAGATATGCTCCAGACCCTTTCAGTCGGAGGTCTTTGAACGAACGACCTTCGGCCTCTGGGTGTGCCTCTACCTTTCGGAGGAGTTGCTGCACGGTGTGAGTGGAAGGCAATGCGATCCGCAACTTGCGAACCTCTTTGCCGCTGGGAGCTAGACAGGAAATATTCAAACGAAGCGTCGACTCCATGGCGAAAAATTGGTTGACCAGGGTCAGCTTCAGAAAGCGACGACTGAAAAGCCCGACTCGCTGCGATGTCACTGATGTCACCACAATTCACACAGCTTCAGAAGAATGGGATGGGAAGCACCATGAAGCAACACAAGACAATGCATTGCGCAGAAGTACCAACACTGGGCATGTCGGAGCATACCTCAACAAAAGCGTTCAGTCATGTACAGATTCAGGCAACGCATGAGATCTTTTTCTTCCGCTGTCAAGCTTGCGAATCTTCTTAGCAACGATTGACACAAAACTGCAAGAATAGACGTTGTCTATGAATGCATTTGTCTTGAGCAGCTTCATCAAACTTGCTCAATCTAAGAGCTTGCATGAACCAGTTCCACAGCAACAGATGTTCTAAACCGAAACTTCTTGCTTCGTTTGCAGAGTTCCAAGATGTTCCAAGTTCCAGGTGGAGCGGATCATGCATTTTTTCGCCCTTTCTCCAGAAAAAATTGTCTCAAGGTTGAGATTGGATGGATTGGTCTGTTCACCTTATTCAGGCTACAGAAAATGGACACCATGGACACCGCTCAGGCCACACAGCGTGAGGTATATCCATTATGTGCTGAGTCCTTGGTGAAGCAATTTTGGCCCGTCGGCAATGACTCCGGGGTACGGTACCTGATGACATATGGCAGGCATACTAAAACTACTCGTTTTTGGATGGTTCTGGGGGTTCCATACTTTGAGCAATCTTTGAGCCATTCTCATTTTCACCTGGTTTCGAAAACTCTGTCACTTTCAGAGTCAACTTGGTCGCACTGAAGAAGAATAAGTGCAGCCAGAAATGCCGTTCAAACATGGAACAGCTTGTCGTAGGCGCCCTTCTCGTTCACGGCAGCGGTCCTTGTTGGCTTCATGATAGCCATCCCGACATGTCACCACAAATCTGATGAATTCGACCACTATCTGCTTGCTTTGAAAGTGAACAGGATCGGAAAGTGGCGTTAGTTCAATGTCTTTTCTGCACCAGGTCATTTTTCTTCCTCATTTCAACTTCATAACTGCGAAGGAAAAATGTCAAAGGTCTGGCATTCGTAATTGCACCACCCTCAATCTGTTGCAAGAGACATCTTGGCCATGTCGAAGCCGTTCTCCTGCATCCATCCTGTGTAGCCGCTTCTTTGCATCAAGGGTCTGTGTTGCTGATTGCTGATTCAACTTGGAGCGGGCTGCGAAATTACATCTGTTCAAAGCCAAGCAGCCGTCATCCATGAACTTGCCTAAAGGCACCAAGGCATGGACGCAGGATGAGGTGCTCAGTCAGTTCAGATTTCAGACTGTCAACCCTACATGAACTGATCTTCTCGTATCAACTGCTTGCAGGCAAAGTTCTCATGTAATTTCTGGCGGAATCGGCCAACAGGACGGCACATCGCTTGCCCTGACAGCAAACAGAATGCTTTGAGCAGGTGGGCAAACAAACACCAGATTTGAATGGTTTGGTCTGGAAGCAGTAATAAATGCTGAAATACATCAAAAACATGACGAATATATTATCGATACAAAAAAAATGTATGTATATACGTATATATGTACATGTATCTGTATATGTATATATTCATATGCAAATATAAATATGTACATATGTATATATATATATATATTATAGTATACAAAACAGATTAAAGTTACAAACTGCATCAGCTGCGCCTTAGGAATTTTGTTCTCCTTGATGAATCGGTAAGCACCAGCCACTGTGGAGCCACAGCTGCCACCGATCAGCAAGCCCTCATGACCTGGGACCCCAATGGATGGCCATTTGAAGCCATTTACATGTGGAAAACGTGGAAAAATACAGGAAAATACCTGGGAAAATGATGAACATAGTGATTAAGCACATCAAAAAAACATTTTTTGGCGGCTGATGTTCAAATCGAAGATCAAGATTTCATGTACATGGTAGCCTACCGGTAGCCTGTTCTGCAACCAAATGAGTTGCGGTCAACTTTTCGTGTCCCCGCAAAAAAAGAATGGTTTAGAACCCCCTGAGTCTTACAAGAAAGATCCAAGGTTTACAACAGTTCTCGCCTTGACAAGCGACGAACCAAGGCTCGGCACATCGCAAATGCTTCATCATCATCGGTCTTCACCTGGGCAAGTCAAGCTGCATTGGAGCTGAGCTGTTGAGGGTCTGAGTCTGACATACAAAATGACACAAAATACATTTTTAGACTACAGGAATACTACAGGAATACTACAGGAATACTACAGGAATACTACAGGAATACTACAGGAATACTACAGGAATACTAGGATTAAGCTTACACCTGAGTCTTGATGAGCCATGATATGTCTTTGCAAACGACGTTGAATCAGATATACCATACCCATGGATTGATGCAGCCACTGGCACCCAGTAGTCGACGATCTCACGATCAAGCACGGTTGGGATGAAATCGTAACCTAAGTGTTCTGAATGTCACTGAACAAATTCTTCACCAAAGCCACCCATCCAGAGACTGAGAATCATCTGTGGCAAACTAAACTCTTGCCATGAAGCCAATGCCCTCCACCTGGTAGGCAGTCAGCCTGAGTCCAGAGCTGAACATGCTGAAGAAAATGCAGATCCATGTCCCAAATATCCCAAATGATCCCACACGTCATATATCCAATACATGCAAAAAAAGACAACAGAAACTACAAAGATCAAAGATCTGTCAAACGTGGTTCAGGGCCTACATTCAGAAAGAAACCAACCAACTGGGACCAACATGACCGCAACGCGGTTTTTGCTGCGAGGATCTTCTCCTGTCCAGTGCGGTTGGATTTCTCGTTCATCTGCTCAGGCTGCGCCTGAAAGCGAGACGAAAAGTCGGTCGGTCGAAATGGGGCTGTCGAAATTTCTCGGAAAATGATGATCAACCACCTGGCTTTGGGGCTGGAAATTTCAAGACAAAATCGTCGTCAAATTGATCTGAAGGTCTTGAAACTTGCATCCAAATCTTCTGCGAATGCCTCGAAACTAGAAACCATGTCTAGTGGCACTATGTGGCACTATCCTCCAAAAAAACGTCCCAGGTTTTAGGCTTCGACCAGAATGCTGCCATAGGGATCAACTCCCACGACTTTCACGCCAGGGATCAGTTCCTGTGACATGTGACAACTGCGGGCTGATTTTCTCACCCAGCAACCGCGGGCTCTCCTTGAGCTTCTTGGCAACTCCGGTCATAGTGCCACCTGTTCCGGTGGACCTGCTCTGCAAATGGTTGCTGAAAGCAAGCATCTCAAAAGATCTCAAAAGCAGGTCTCATCATTGCATCCAAGATGCATGATCATGTAGTCCAACTTGCCTCAGACCATGCGCCAAATCAGCAAACTCCCACAGGTAGATCGGGTTTGTCTCAAGACAGGGAACCCCATACAAAGAGTCCCAGCTGATGTTCATTTTCCCAGCTCTCCCCCATTCTCAAATTTCTAAGTAGCTTGGATAAAGTATGGTAAGTCCTCATCTTTTCTCGTTAAACTACCCAGGACTACCAATAAAACTAAACCAATGTTTGATGATTAAACTGATTAAACCATCTTCAATCACCAGTTCTGATAGTTCTGATTCTTAAAATTTCTTAAATCACTGAAATCCCCTTGAAATCCCCCAGTGTTTCCAAGGTCGGCTACAACGTGCCCCCATCACGCCGTCCGCCTTCGCATTGCTCGGCGATCTCCTCGGCAGTGCCATCGTAGTGAGCCAAGGGGTTGCCCGGGTTCTTGTACTGATCCAGGACGTGACCACCTCGGGGCCCCCAAAAAAGGATCCCTGGCCCAAAAAATCGTCGTGATGCAATGATCAAATTGAGGTGATCAATGGTGAAACTGCCAGGCAGTCTGAAATTGTTTTTTTTCGCTCAAATTGTAGAAATCTATACAAATCTCCCTTTTTTTTGGTGAGAATTCGAATTTTTACTGGGGTAAAAATGGCCCAAGTCTTGGTTCTTCGCACCATCCGCCTCTCTCTTGTGGGGTCCCGGCCGAGGTCTTTCGCCAGGCGGGCAGACAGGAAGATGTGGCTGTCTTCGGCGTCCCAGGCGGCCTACGGTGGCAGCCCTTTCTTGGTGATGGAGAGGTCCCAACAAACTGCTGTGAACAATGAGGGTGTGTCATCAAAATATATACATTGAATTAGATATACAGAAAGACATTGATAATTATACCCCATCATATATCCTCAAGTTTCATCATTTTCCCCAGCCATCATAAATGGCCATAGATTGGAACCGAAAAAAAAAACATGGCCCCATGGCCGCCTATGCAACCGGACCGGGGCCTCGGTGGGGGTTCGGAGGATCTCAGCACCAAGGCACTTCATGGTGTTCACCTTCTCACCGGACATCTTCCTCGACTGGATCATTGGGCTCCAAAAATGGGGGGATGTGATCCATTTGGGTATGGATCAATACCTATTAATAGCATTCTTAGTGGGATGAACATCCATAAATCCCAGCTATTTTGATGTGAACTACAGGGGTACCAGGGTTTTGACACACTGCCATTTCATCATTCAGAGGAGGATTTCACGTGATTTCATCCATTTTTCATCAAGTTCATGCTGATGTAACTTATACAACTTAGATAACTGTGTAACCGTGAAAAACGTGTCCCAACTCTTCCAACTCCGTTTCAAAATGTTCAAAGGACTTTCCGCCCAGGGTACTTTGGCAGGCAGATGATCTGCTTGTAGCCTGGAAACAGCATCACTTGGCGCTTTCAGAATAGGGAACCCCATGGGACGTACAAATCAAATGGTTTCTCATAGCTTGTGAAATGTTAAATGGATTATCATCTGGAGCATTTGAAATCCTAAGTGGGTTATCATCTGGTGCATTTATGAAATCTTAGATGGATTAAATATCATCTGGAGAATTTAAGTTATCAACATAAATCAACATCATATGTATAAAATTCACTGAAATTCCCAGGACAAAGCCATCTGGGCCACGCTGTCCAATGATCCCAGCTGCTACGATGCTACGACTGGCCTTTGATGGCAGAGACCATGCACAGGCCGACGCCAGTGTTGCCGCTGGTGGCCTCAATGAGGATGTCACCTGGTCGAGTGGGGCTGATCTATGCTGATCTTGGGATCATCACTAGCAGCAAAGTCAAAATAAAAACCACCAAGCAAACCACCAAGCAAACCACCAAGAAGACTGAGACCCGGACCAGGCTTAATTCGGCCACTCCTTAGATCACCAAATTCACGGCCAGTCTCCCACGGTCTGCCATGGTCTGTGGAAACTCTCCGGTGCAATTCTGTCGACCCATGGCGCTACCAAGTGTCTTCTCAGCCTCCTCAACCATTCTCTTGGCAATACGGTCCTGACAAAAGACGGCTTCACAGAGCCAGGAGCTTTTCTGGTGCGAGTTCGAGGGGACGATCATCTCAAGGAAGATGATACTTTCAAATACTTTACACATATGTACTGTAAAAGTAATATCAATATATATATAATATAAATATAATATATGAATATTTTTTTTAAATGTAATTGTATATATAATAGATATATATATATCATATACTCCGGGTTCAAAGTACATGGCTCAGACCTACTTTTTCAGAGGTGGTTGCGCCATCTATTTAACAGTGATTTTTTTTTAAAGATATGTACCCGAAACAGCAAAAGTGCCCAGAAGATGGCGCAACCCTACATGTGCAAAATGGGCCAAATTGCGCCATCTACCCCATTTTTAACTTAAATCCCTTCTTCCGGGACCGGACATTTCGGTCATCAAAGCGTTGAAAAAAGAACGGGGATGTGTGTTCAACAATAGTTTTTCTCGTTTTTTTTTTCTCACTACTAAATAGATGGCGCAACCCCCTGGGACAGTGCCATCCGCTTGTGTCATGGAGAGATGGCTCAACACACTGGCAAACCATCTTTGCAGAGAAAGGGGAAAGGGAAAGGACAAGGGAAAAGGAAAAAGGGACAGGGACATTGAAAGGAGGAGAGAAAGGAGAAAACGAAAGGGAGGCAACAGGATTTTTCTTTGGGAAACCATAAATAGCT
>Ga0126342_10018874_pt1 | contig 11780 bp, 11 predicted proteins | sample Cyp1metagenome_FD_92528 | JGI IMG/M metagenome (GOLD analysis project Ga0126342, IMG submission 92528) | Coral microbial communities from Lord Howe Island, Old Settlement Bay, Australia - Cyphastrea 1 metagenome | ecosystem: Host-associated > Invertebrates > Cnidaria > Coral ... | reverse complement strand
TTTTTCCTGCCATGGTACCGTTCGAGTGGAGTCAAAAGGAATGGTAATGTTCCTACATTCATTTGAAGGTGCCTGGCGGGAGCCACGGCCATGCTGTGTGCAACATCGTGCCAATCTCCGGCAGCATACGACCTGACGCTGTCAACATCGTTGCAAGCCTTGACATCCAATGCATCCGAGCCTCATACATTCGACATGAGTGACTTTGTTATGTATCTTCTTGTCCACTTAGGTCGAACTGCGGCGGCGCATACCAGGCACAGATATACCAAAGCCGCCAAGCGGCTACGGTATACGGGGGGTGTTTTTACATGATGCTAATAACTAGTACTCTATACCTCCCATGGAAAGTTGTGCCCTGTGGTATGTGTATAGTAACTGACGTCTTATGGCTCAAGCAAAACAGTGTGTGCGCTTACTGGCTGTTTGAGGTTGAGATACCTATAAATATATTTTGGAGGTCTAAGGTTAACTGTTTCCTTGTGTGTGGTATCAACCTTGGTGCCAGGAGGCGTATTGTAAGCCCCTCCTTCTTGAATGACTCAGAAGACTTAGTGTTTCCAATCAGCTTTTTCACATTGAGCCCTTAGGATTTATGCCATTTCACGTCCCTCCAACATACTGCTTTTCAGGGGTGTGCTACAAAATTCCTGCTTGACTTATATATCCAGGCAGTCCAATTCATTTTATTCTCTTGGGCAGGTGTTTTATGGCACAATGTGTGCAAACAGCTTAGGACATTGGCTGTTCCACAGTTTTGGTGGAAGGAGTCACTGTGACGGAGGTCGTGGAAGCCCTGCCTGGAGACTCAGCCTCGCGGGTTCAAAGGAACACGGCACAGCAGAGTCAGCAGACTTGAAGGATTCCATGGCATTCCTTGTCTAAGTTGTTTTCATGCATATTAACATGATGTGACAGCAATTGCATTCGCTGTGCTGAATATTTTTCACTGGCTTGCCCGACTGACCTTCCGCTTGCCTCTTTCACTGAATGCGTTCTTCTTCTTGATCTTCTTGTGGAGTTTAGGCACAATCCGGAAGAACGTCTCCGTTGGGATGGAGGGAATTTCAGGACCTTTGAGGTTGTCTCGGCGGTCAATGGACCGGTTCAGCAGGCCGGGCAGTGCTGCAGGTGCTTGATTATTTCAAAACACGGTGTGCAGCTGCTAGCTGCTTTGCGTTGCAACCAACAGATGCTTTGTATAATTGACAACTTGCACACTTAAGTCGTTGCAGTTTGCCAGGACATCGTCTACTGCGTGATGCCTGCACCTGGTATGTTGACAGATCGAGACGTTCTGCAGGATCGTTGGAAGGCCAGCGTCGGTTCTAGCAGCTGGAAGCACTCAATTTTTGCTGAAGGGCTTTGATTCTTGATTTGTTTAGTGTCCGACGTACCTTTTCAAATCTGCCCTGGGGTTTCTGTGCCCTCGGTCCTCTTGAGTCAACATGAGTCAACCAGGTCTCTCTGGATGACGGTGGGCTGGCCATACTTTTGCAGTCCAGGTTGGACAATAGCTTGTGACCTGGCATTCTTCCGGGCATTCCGCGCGAACCTCCGCTTTGTATCACTTTGTCACATTTGGTTTCATAGTATATAAATGTATATATATATATGCACAGGTTGCTGGGCACAGTGTCAGGGGCTTGTTTTGCATGCTGGTGTTGAATTTGGAACCATGTTACAATGTTATGTTCCAAGGCGACCTGAAACGTCTCAGCGCATTCGGGCTTTTACGCACGTCTCTGGCTATCTCATTTGCGTCACGTCAGACGGCAGCAACTTGACTGTATTTTCAGATCCCATCGGCAATTGCATCTGCCCACAGGGCGTTGCACATGAAGTAGACAAGAAGAAAGACAAACTTCTCAGAAGGGCCTTTGTTGCCAACACGTCGTCTAACTTCGTATATGCCGTAGCAGTTCCCAAGTAGTGTGTTTATCTGACGATGCAACGTCTGAAGTATCATTCTTGCAGAACTCATTTGCATGATTTTGCATGCATATTCTATATGAGATTTGTCTTTTTAAGTTATATGATTATATTATATACATGACACCTTTAAAAATTTGTGTTCAGTCACTTGAGCTGAGATCAGTTGCCGTGACACGAGCCGCGGTCCAGGTGTAGAAATCACTGCAGTGTCACAAACCAACCTGGGCGGCTCCATCCCTGCCTGGGTTCAGAGTCAGGGACGTCGATTGGCCAAAAGCAAGTTCCTTGGCAAGGGAACTTTGTTTCTGTTCAGAAGGCCCATCATTAATATTGCCTGCCTGGATGTTCGTACACGTTTTTGAATAGTACCAATATACATTTGCCCACGTAAATCAAGGTGGCCTTCTCTGCAGTCTCCAAATATTATCAGGGTTTCATTTCACGGCTCGTATCAGCTTGTCACAGCTTTTGCAGCTTCTCCTTTTCATCTATCCTCTCTTCCCACTATGTGAAGCTGCTCCCAGCCGTCCCATCATGCAGGGAATACGTCGGATATGCAACGGATAAGCAAAGGATATATATGTGATGTGCTTCTTTCCAACCTCCAACTCTCTGCCTAAAGTTTCGATAAGTTTCGCATGATTGCTAGTGAGGTTATTACCCTGGGCACGGTGCCTTGGCTGGGACCGAGTACCGAAGCGGTTGAGGCTGAAAGCAATGGAAAGCATCAGCAGACAAGTTGACGGAATTGAATTCAAATGACTGTAATCGACAGTAATAGACCCAAGAATTGACCACCTTGACCCAACCCATGTCATTTGGTGCTGATTTAGGCTTGTTGACCGTGCCACTTCGTTCTTGACATTGCAAGATGTGCACATTTCTATTTGAAGTGTGTAGTGCACCTAAAAGAAGGCGCAGGGGAGAGCTTGTCTTCTTGCGTTGTGAACTGTATCAAGTAACAGCCGTTTCCTGAACATCATGGATTTACCTCTCCATTCAAGGAAGTTGGAAAGCCATTGCCAAGCAGTGCGGCAACGCAAAGATTAGGCAGGTGGTGGTGGAAGATGCTATTTGCATCAATTTGCAAATCTTACATAGTCTTACCGAGTATTGCAAAGGGAACGCTAAAACAGCAAGAAAGGTAGGAAACACCATTGCACTGTCCAACAGATCGGCGTAATCTCAATTCTTCCGGAGATGTGTTCTGCCCCACGACACGGGTTTCCTCTTTTCACTGTGTTTGAACCTGCCCTGATCCCACCAACAAGTAAAGCTGGTAGAGAAGTCAAGCTGGTTGGGTTGTCAAAGCAGAAGAATGCCAAAATGTTCCCGCCAATGTAACATGCAGAGGTGCCCATAATCAGACTAAATTAGGCTCGCTCGTGGCTCATGCTGTGCAGACCCTGCTGTTGTGATGCAGGTATGAGTGAGGCGTGGCCCTTTCTCCAGAGGTGACGGGGTGCGCATTCCACTGTAAGCGCTATTTTCGATGGCGCAGTTTTGCAAGTTTTTGCGAAGGATGGCCAGGAAGATTCAACAAGTTTGAAACCATGACATGCTCCCAAACACTCCCGCATTGCTTTCACTGGCCTAGCTCGAGCCACTCTCAATTCCCATGTCAAGTTGTATGCGCATTACATCATATCAATGTGCTTGCAAATGCATGTGAATCATTGCTGCGTTGTCTGTCATCCTTCAGTGTTTCGAGCATGCCCTGGCGGCCAGCATCAATGACGCATGGCGCTTCATGACCTGGGACTTTTAGTAGGCAGTTTTGGCCGGCTAGTGTGCAGCACAATGATCGAGCACAATCATCACAACCAAAATCTGATGATCAACCGCCACGACACTATGCATCAGTTGTAAACTACCCTGCCCGACTAGCATTAAGGCATGTTTCCAGAAGGCGTGGATGTTGTTGAGCACTAGCAGTAATTTCGCGGGCTTGGTTGCCTGAGCTTGGCAGAAAAAGAGCCGCTCAGTTCTGGGGCAGTTGGAACCTGCATTGGCGACGTAGCCTGAAATAATGGCAAAGTTTCTAGAGTCACAGAGAATCACGAAGAGCCATGGAATTCTTGAAAACATTATCAAGACTTCCAACTGCCTTTTTTCCCACCAGCCTGCGCGGCCAGTCAATCATCACCTGTATTTACCGGAAGTCGAGGGCGAACATTGAGACACATTTCTGGAGCAAATGGACCAGCCAAATCAGCGGTATACAATCCTGCTGTACTTGTTGCATATCATCGCGCATTATGTTTACATCATTTACATCATACATACATCATACAAGCCAGTTTCCTCAAATCATTCAACATCATTCGGCAATGTTTCGCCGGGACGCCGGGCTTGGAACCGGAACTTTGGCTGCTCTCTACTCATGTGAGACAGCTGCTGGAGAGCAGCATTTGCAGCCCATTCTTGTGGACAGTATGGGTGCAGTGGGCAGTTTAGAGTATCCAAATGCTGTATACGGATCATGATTTCATAAGAACTCCATGAACATGAGCAAAGAGTCCCAACAATATGCTCTCGGTCACGGCTGCGGCAAGGTGCAAAGCACGTCGTGTTCCTCACTGAAGTGAACAGACACACACACACACTTACACACTTTCAAACACACACACACACGCACACACACGCTCACACTTCATACATAGACAGTTCAAGTGGCATGTCTCCGTGTCCATTGACAATGCGTGTTTTGTATTGTTTTGTGTCTTTGTATGCAATGCAATGTAGGCAAACTTTGTTATCTTGGTTTGTCAGTGTGAAATAACGTTATTCAGGTGTATCAGTGATCAAACAAGCATGCGCAGGAGTGATGCGATAAATGTGAGGGATGCATACCACCCGACAGCAAGAGGAAGAAGTTGTACTTTTGTGAGTGTGTACTGTATGTAGTTTGATTGCGTACATGTGTGTCTTGGGATACATCATTGGCAAAAAATGGAACATGGCAGCGAAGTCTAGTGTTGTTTGATTTCGAATCATATCCTATCGCGGGGTGGTATTGGATTTTGTTGTCTGGATTGCATGTCCTGCCCTTCACTACACATTGAGTGATATGGTATGCTGCATGCAGAGGGATGCAACGTCGTATTGAGTGAACCTATTTGCATACAGGCATTTAAATCAAGGTGTTTGTGTGCATGTATATAAACATTCGTGCGGGCTGGTGTTATGGCAAGTCAAGTTCTTATTATAAATCTAGAACAAGGGTGACAAGAATGCAAAGGGAGATGCACACCGCCGGGACACGACTGCTTTGTCCATTGTTTACTCATTGCAATTGACTGAGCTACATTTGCCAACCGGAGCTATCGCAAATGTGCTCACTGGGCCGCGCGAGTACTCCTCCGTGGCTTGGCGCGCCGTGAAAAGACTAAAGCGACGATGTTTTGCCCTTTGGAATCCTTTGGAATTGTCGAATTGTGATCGTCTTGTTACACTTGGTCAGCACCGTCCCGAGTGAAATTTCTGCAACCGCGCCTTTCGATTGTTGCAGGGGTTGGATCGCTTTGCTGACTTCTTTCGCGCACCACTCTTCCAAAAGGACTGGGATTGGGTTCGTAGCAGCAGATAGAATTTCTGGCAGCAACGTGCTGGATCTTTTACAGACAGACTCTCCGCCTGTTGTTCTCCCATAGCTATTCTGCAAACATTGACATCGCAGAGCCGCTGAAGAGTCTTTTGATTCTTTTGTTTGCTGCAATGGAATCATTTTGCATATATCCCAATCTCTGTCTCTCTGTTAAGACTTGCCGCTCCATTCTGGTTCAATGCTCTTAGCGTGAAAGGGCAGGTGAGAAGCATGCAGAACAATTTGGTCACACCAAAGGTCTCGATCGGGGAGCCTGTTTTTGTAAGACATGGCGAAGATCAAAAGCAGCCCCACTGCTTCAATTTCTTGCAAGAAATCGAATGTGGCGGAGGAACCAAAGCTCAAAACACAAGCGGTAACGGCATACCCGGCATATTCATTTGATATTGCCTTGCAGTGTAGTATAGCGTAGTTCTCAGAGAGAGGATGAGAGAGGGAGAGGTTTGAGCGAAACTCATCGGAGTATCAATCAATTACTATCAATCTATCAGCATCCTTCTGCTAACCAAGAGATACCAAGAGTTGCAAGGGCAAGGCGCCATGGCAGACCAGAGAGCCGCTGTATCTCGCTGCATCTCTGACATTGAAGTGGCAGCTGCTCAGCCTTGAGGTAGCGTTATGTGACAATTTATATGGCTGTAGGTGGAAAGTATATGAAAGTATATATAAGATATTATATATAAGATGGCAATTGATTGGAACTTCACTTGCATCGCACCATGGTGGTGGAAGCATAGGAAGGAATTGCAGAGCTCCGTAATGTCTACGAGAGTCATTCGGCTGCCTCCTTGGGTCAGGCGCAATGCTACAACAAATATATAAACGTTCTTGATTGAGCATCCCAATCCTTCAATTGCTTTCAACAAAAGAAGGGTTCTGGAGAGAAGAAAGCAGCAAAAGTTGTGCTTGATTCACATACGCTGACAACAAAGCTACTAGCAACAAGTACTCGTGAATATGCCGAGTTATGACTTGACTTATCCTACACCAGTGCGACACTAGGGACCACTTGAGAGTTGGATTCCCAGCTCAGTTCTTGCCTGCCTCGAACTTGCAATGCAAGGACTTAGTAGCCTTGGATTTGGAGTTCTCCGGACTGTTCTTGGATACTAAACTTCAGCGTTCGGCCTTGACTTTCGAGGACTACTTTGCAAAGTGTGCAGAGAGCAGCTCAGCCAGGATTATTATTTATATATATATATAGATTTTGGAGAAACCTCAAAGTGGTGGAGCGGAGGCGGAGCAGGCTTTTCAACTTCTCCATGTTGACTTGTTTTCAGTGCTTTTCTGCTGCAGGCGTGCCAAAGTTTCTAGCCCTTCAGCTTGGGCTCTGCTGTGTGCAGTTTCGGCGTGACACCGCTACGTGGGAGCTACGTCGCTCGGCACTTTGACAATGGCCAGGGATGAGAAAACGAAAACAACGAACATAATCCGTGGCCAGGGTGACACTTTTGGATAATCCGTGGCGACTTTGTCCGCTCCCTCCAAGTTTGGAAGCAAAAAACGTACTATACTGTAAAGATGAGCCACGATTTCCTCATCAATTTCCCTCTCAACTTTTTTGAAGCGATAGCACGGAGTCAATCGAACATGAGATGTAGACTGCGGCAAGTCACCGATTCCCTACAGTCTGTAAAGTCTCTTGAGATGTTTGCATAGTCAGGGACGCATCAGTTCGACCTCTGGCCACAAGAGCAGCGTATTTTCACAGTGGATTTACAATCCTTGCGCTTTCTACGTGCCCATGGCTTCGATTCTTGGCTGCTACATGTATGGACTGTATAGAAAGGATTAGAAAGGTCCAAACAAGAGCAAAGTCATGGATGGATCTTCACCTTTTCCCACGTCAAAGTGTCCATGCCTGCAAATCTTGTCCTTTTTTGGAGGAAGTTTTCAGATAGTTTACTGCGCTCCCGACTCAGGATTTCAACGTTTTTCTGGAAAAGGCATGTCCGTACAAGAGGTGACAGGGCTTTGAATATGTGTGGTTTGCACAGTAAATTCAGCGAATTTGCAGCGTTTGAAAAGCAGGCCAGACGGTCAGATATGCAGAAAGAACACATGTCGGACAGCCGATGACAGCCCTGAGGATGAAGTTGGATGCCAAGAGCTCAACTGGTTCGCCAACCGCAACGCACATCTTGGCAGCACTGCGCAAGGCACAAGTGCCCTTGGTTGTCCACAATGGCCTGTCACTTGGTTTCCATTTCCAGCTGTGACGGAGTTCCGGACCTCCATAGCTTATCGGCTTATCATACCATGCTTTCCCTGCTTACCTATATCTACCCATACTGACCGATACTAACCTATACTTAGTGACTTGAGGCATTTTTGAATCACGTTGACCTTGCCCTTGCCATCATGTGGCTTGCGTTGCTTGTGTTTGACAGACTTTGTCTAAGTTGCAGACCATTGCCAAGGAGTTGATTGAGTTCGCTGAGGTTTGATTTGCTTCACTTGTATGACAAGTTCATTGCTGACGTACCACAGGACATCCAGGACTTTGGGAAGGCGATTCCGAGTAACTGTTGCTGTGCATGTCTGTGGAAATTAGTGCCGATGTATGTTCTCTCGCACACACAAACATGGATACCTACTATATTTATATAACACACAGAGGCAGAGATAGATAGACCACACCAGACCAGACGGGAGGGGAGGAGAATAGACTATACCAGTAGTACCGCACAAGGCGGTGGCGGAAGTTTCAAAAATAGGAAACTATGGGAGAGGTTGGTTGTTGTGAATCACGGATGGCAGAGCGAATCCACTGATGGACTGAAAGGTGGTTGGGGTTGTGTTTTTTGGAGTGGTTACAATGGTTGCAGTGGTCACCTGGTCGGTCGCCTCACCCACAACTGCTGGATGTAGTGTGGTGTAGTGCAGCTGTAGTTGTAGTTGTAGTGTAATGGAGTTGTAGTTGTGGTGTAGTGTAATTTTTGAGTGCAGTTGCAGTTGCATTTGTGGTGGTGCAATGAGTAATGAGTGTAGTGTAATGTAATGTAGGGTAGTGTAGGGTAGTCTAGTGTAGTGGAAAGTAACGTAGTTGTAGTTGTAGTTGTGGCTGTAGCTGTACATAGTTGTAGCTATTGTAATGTAGTGTAGCCTAATCTAGTCTAGTGTAGTGTGGTGTAAAGTAGCGTAGTTGTAGTTGTAGCTGTAGTTGTAGTGAGTGTAGTGTGGTGTGGTGTGGTGTGTGGTGTAGTGTAGTGTAATCAGTGTAGTGTAGTGTAATGTTATGTATTTTTGTTGTAGTTGTAGTGTAGTGTGTGGGGTAGTGTAGTGTAGTGCAATCGAGTGTAGTGTAGTGGATGGAGTGGAGTGTAATGTAGTTTAGTGTAGTGTAGTGTAATGCAATGTAATTAGAGTAGTCCAATGTATGTATATTAGTGTAGTCTAATGTAGGGTAGTGTAGTGTAAAGTAGTGTAGTTGTAGTCGTAGCTGTAGTTGTAGTTAGCCGAGTGTAGCGTAGTGTAATGTAATGTAAATAGCGTAGTCTAATGTAATTAGTGTCGTGTAGCGTAATGTAGTTGTAGTTGTAGTTGTAGTTGTAGTGGTAGTGGTAGTGTCGTGGGGTGTAGCGTAGCGTAGTGCAGTGTAGTGTAGTGGCGGTTGTAGTTGAAATTGCTACAAGACCTTCACGATTTGTTCACTTTTGACAACATGCAGAATCCCCTGCGCCCTGCGCCTGCCACGCAAAACGACATCTGAACGTCCAAAAGTGGTCCGAGCATGTGGCGTTTTTACATGTTTTTTCCATGGTGTGTTTTGTACATTTTGACTTGGAAATGTGCTTCGCGCCGCAACGGTGTGCACTTTTTCGCAACTTCCAAAAGGGGTCCGAACATGGTGTGCTTTGTACATTTTGACTTCGAAACGTGCTTCGCGCCACAACGGCGTGCACTTTTTCGACATCTCAATTCAAAAAGTGGTCTGAAGCTGGTGCGTTTTGTGCATTTTGACTTCGAAATGTGCTTCGCGCCACATCGGCGTGCAATTTTTCATCTCTCATCTGGCCAGATGGCTCCGCACCTGCCGCTTTAGCGAGCCTACTTTTCGACCCTCCGGAGCCACCAATCATTGGAACAAGATGCAGCCCACGAACCCGAATGCTCACACGTATGTTAATGGTACAGATGTCAAGACATATGGATATATAGTTTATTTGAACAGTCTTGTACATATTTCCCCTGTTACCAGTCTGCAGTGTGGAGTGGAAAGTGTAGAGTGTGGAGTGTGGCGTGTAAAGTACGGAGTGTGGAGTGTCAAGTGTGGAGTGTAAAGTGTGGAGTGTAAAGTGTGGAGTGGGGAGTGTAGAGTGTGTAAAGTGTAGGATGCGGAGTGTAAAGTGTAGAGTGTGGAGTGTGGAGTGTAAAGTGTGGAGTGTAGCGTGTGGAGTGTAAAGTGTAGAGTGTGGAGTGTGGAGTGAGGAGTGTAAAGTGCAAAGTGCGGAGTGTGGAGTGTGGAGTGTAGAGTGACGAGTGTGGAGTGTGGAGTGAGGAGTGTGGAGTGAGGAGCGTGGAGTTTGTAAATTGTAGGGTGCAAAGTGTAGAGTGTAAAGTGTAGAGTGTGGAGTGTGGAGTGTAAAGTGTAGAGTGTCGAGTGTGGAGTGAGGAGTGTAAAGTGTAAAGTGTGAAGTGTAAAGTTTAAAGTGTAGAGTGTGGAGTGTGGTGTGTGGAGTGGAAAGTGTAGAGTGTGGAGTGTAGAGTTTGGAGTGTAAAATGTAAAGTGTGGAGTGTAGAGTGTAGAGTGTAGAGTGTAAAGTGTAGAGTGTGGAGTGGAGTGTAGAGTGTATATTGTAGAGTGTGGAATGTAGAGTGTAAAGTGTAGAGTGTAAAGTGTAGAGTGTGGAGTGTGGGGTGTAAAGTGTAGAGTGTGGAGTGTGGAGTGTAAAGTGTAGAGTGAGGAGTGTGGAGTGTAGAGTGTAGAGTGTAAAGTGTAGAGTGTGGAGTGTGGAGTCTAGAGTGTAAATTGTAGAGTGTGGAGTGTAGAGTGTAAAGTGTAGAGTGTAAAGTGTAGAGTGTGGAGTGTAGAGTGTAAAGTGTAGAGTGTAAAGTGTAGAGTGTGGAGTGTGGAGTGGAACGTGGAGAGTGTGGAGTGTGGAGTGTAAAGTGTAAAGTGAGGAGTGTGGAGTGTAAAGTGTGGAGTGTGGAGTGGGGAGTGTAAAGTATAAAGTGTGGAGTGTGGAGTGTAAAGTATGGAGTGTGGAGTGTGGAGTGAGGAGTGTAAAGTGTAAAGTGTGGAGTGTGGAGTGTAAAGTGTAGAGTGTGGAGTGTGGAGTGTGGAGTGGAAAGTGGAAAGTGTAGAGTGTAGAGTGTGGAGTGAAAAATGTAAAGTGTGGAGTGTAGAGTGTAGAGTGGAAAGTGTAGAGTGTTGAGTGTGGAGTGTAGAGTGTAAAGTGTAGAGTGTAAAGTGTGGAGTGTGGAGTGTAGAGTGTAGAGTGTGGAGTGAGGAGTGTAAAGTGTGGAGTGTAAAGTGTGGAGTGTGGAGTGTGGAGTGGAAAGTGTAGAGTGTGGAGTGTGGAGTGTGGAGTGTGGAGTGCAGTGTGGAGTGTGGAGTGTAAAGTGAGGAGTGTGGAGTGTAAAGTGTGGAGTCAGGAGTGTAAAGTGTAAAGTGTGGAGTGTAAAGTGTAAAGTGTGGAGTGTGGAGTGTGGAGTGTGGAGTGTGGAGTGTAAAGCGTTTAGTGTGAAGTGTAGAGTGTGGAGTGTGGAGTGTAAAGTGTAGAGTGTCGAGTGTGGAGTGAGGAGTGTAAAGTGTAAAGTGTGGAGTGTAAAGTGTAAAGTGTAGAGTGTGGAGTGTGGAGCGTGGAGTGGAAAGTGTAGAGTGTGGAGTGTAGAGTTTGGAGTGTAAAATGTAAAGTGTGGAGTGTAGAGTGTAAAGTGTAAAGTGTAGAGTGTGGAGTGTGAAGTGTAGAGTGTAAATTGTAGAGTGCGCAGTGTAGAGTGTAAAGTGTAGAGTGTAAAGTGTAGAGTGTGGAGTGTGGAGTGTAAAGTGTAGAGTGTGGAGTGTGGAGTGTAAAGTGTAGAGTGGGGAGTGTGGAGTGTAAAGTGTGGAGTGTAAAGTCTCAAGTGAGGAGTGAGGAGTGTAAAGTGCAAAGTGTAAAGTGCGGAGTGCAAAGTGTAGAGTGTGGAGTCTAAAGTGTAAATTGTGGAGTGTGGAGTGTAAAGTGTAGAGTGTGGAGTGCGGAGCTTCCCCCATAGACACGGCGACGCCACAGGAAAACCAGAGACTCGAGAC
>Ga0126342_10018873_pt1 | contig 11780 bp, 12 predicted proteins | sample Cyp1metagenome_FD_92528 | JGI IMG/M metagenome (GOLD analysis project Ga0126342, IMG submission 92528) | Coral microbial communities from Lord Howe Island, Old Settlement Bay, Australia - Cyphastrea 1 metagenome | ecosystem: Host-associated > Invertebrates > Cnidaria > Coral ... | reverse complement strand
TGATGATTGATGATGATTGATGATGATTGATGATGATTGATGATGATTGATGATGATTGATGATTGATTGATGATGATTGATGATGATTGATGATGATTGATGATGATTGATGATGATTGATGGTTTCCAGATTTAGAAATTAACTAAGCATCAACCATGAAACTAAGCATCAAAATTTGGTCGCCAAGATACGACTCATTCGACCCATCCAATTCCATCTGAACCCCCCACAGTTGGTTTAAGGTAATTTCTTCACAGGGAAGACTCCCCGTTTTTGGACGGGAAAACCATCAGGAAAACCACGATTTCCTGTAGATGTTCACTAAAAAATCATCCCAATCAACTGCCCTGCTCAACTGGACATTCCTTGGCTTTCTGCGAGGCGAAACGCATCATGTCATCTGAACAGTCCGCCAGTTTCGCCTAGCGATGTAGAGATGGCTGAAGGTCATAGCCATTTCGTTAGGGTCAACTCACCGGAAGATTGGGTAATGGTGATCACTTTAGTCACCGGAGAATACACTGAATATATCTGAATATGAACTAACCTTGGTTGATATATGTTGATATTGTTGTCATTTCGCGGGTATTATATGTTTCAACGATGTTCAACATTACTTACATCATCCCTGTGATGGAACGCTCCTCTCCTTGACGGGACTCGTCGAAGAGATCAGATAGTCACAGACACAAAAATTGGCAAGTCACAGCTCCACTATCGCAACTATGTCAGTAACTATGTTGTTCCTTTTCATGTTTCTTGTTTGTTGATTTGTACAATGTGTTTCTTTTGTAGATAGGCATCGGATGTAAAACAAATTGAGACGAACACTTTGACGACATTGCGCTAGGGAATGAGACATGGCTGTTTGGCCTTTTGGTTTTACCAAAAGTGAAGTCGCAAGACAACCAATGACAACCAGCCACCTTGGCCCTTGCAAGATTTGTCTTGAATATTGGCGCCGCAATTATGTCCGAAGAACGCAACGTAAGAGACACAAGCTTCTTGGGTCGTAAAACTTGAAACGGAGTTTGTTCTGCCGCGTGTTCTTTGGAACGCCTGGTCCACCCCATAACAAAAAGAACTTTGTAAATCTAAACCAACACCCAAACAAAAAAAACTCATTTTCTCCGATTGAATCTTTTAATAACCCGTGTATCTACAGTCCCAGAATAAGTTGGGCCATCAGTTCAGGGATCGAAATGAATCTATATAGAATCAAGATGAAATCACCAACGAGTGCTGTTCACAATGGATCCACCAAAAGTCCCAAATCCAACCCCTGCGTTTCTGCATCTGACCCCATTCTCCGCAGTTCTCCAATCGGCCTCTTTGACCAAGGCATTCACGTTGCCTTCCTTTCCCAGCTTTGTAATGCGCTTCCTGAGGCTCAAGGTCAGCTACCCTTCAACCAGAAGCAAGGGGATATCCTCTGTAATTCTGATCCAACCAACATAGATTTTCTTCGTACCCTGAAGTGCTCTTACAGCTTGGATGTGAATTTCACCGGGCCAGGAATTGATGTCTTTGAAGACATCCAACAGAATGCGGGGTTTCACCACGTTTCGCCTGTTTTCCTCATGGGCCACCCATCCTTTTGAAGACCCAGGTCGCTGAGTCTTCACTGTACCCTCCGAGACCTCCAAGACCCTGACATCTTGTCATCCAGCGATTCCTTGTCCTGAAAACACCAACGGAGGCGAGGGTTTCCAGTGACTTTCCTGTACTACCATCCAATGGATGTTGACTGACTAACCCTGTCCAAAAGCATGAAAGAAATGGAGAGTTGAAGGATTTCATGGTCATTTTCATCGCAAATTTCATCCGCAGAACTGTGGATACTGTGGATACTGTGGCTGTATCCTCCTCCTCCTCTTCGCTCTCAGAAGCACTGGAGACATCCTTCGCCATGGTCAATGTCCTGAGGCAGCTCCCAATTCCTGCGCACCACCACTTGATATTGGTACATCCACTTTGAACCACCGATTTCTAGGGCTAAAAAATGACATCGAAAGGCAAAAAGGCACATAGCAGATTGTATCAGATTGTAGTGTTTATTATGTTTAGTGGTGGGTGTTTAACACATCGTCTATCATTCATTGGCTATCATTGCGCTGCGCCCCTTATCCTTGTGGTGAGGCACTCGTCCGACTGGTCAGGGACCTACTGACGAGGTCAGTTGTTTCTGCTGTGGCTGTGAGATCTTGTGAGCACTTGCATCGCTGGGTCGGCTGGAATCTGATATATTTGGGCTATGGGAAACCCATGGAAACCCAAACAAGACCTGACTTCAATGTAGCAACCTCCGAGGCGCAAACAAATATATATATCTGGACATGAGCGAACGACTGTTGATCAAATATATCATATGATATTATATGATCAGGTCAGGTTTGCTTTGCGCAGCTGCGCTTCTCAAAATTGTTTTCTGAGCCGACACATCGGATGCAACGCAAGAAGCACAGTACTCCTGAGCCAAACCTTGAGTTTACCTTCCAAATGTGGGACCTTTGGGACTGAAAGTTGACTCAAGCTGCCACCAAACGAGTCACATCAAACTTGAAGAGACCCCCCGAAATGAAGTACCAACATTCAACCATCAACCAGTAAACAATTGTCCGGACCTTCCATTTTTCCGCGCAGGGCGCGGTCTGTCTAGATCTCACCTACTCAGCCAACAAACTTCGAGAGGAAACCGGCATATGCTTGGCCTCACACCATCGGATCATGCTTCTGCTGACCCAGTTGACGACAAACCCAAAAAAAACAGAAGGCAAAGGGGACCGCTCTTTGTAGATTCCCAAGAATAAGGATTTACATGGATTTACCATCTATGAAATATGGGTATTTATGGTGATATAACCGATTTTTCATGGTTCCCAGTGTATCAATGTGTATCATCTCACCCCGTCTGGCCTTTGGTACCATTCACCTGGCACTGGACTGTCAACGTGGAAGTTGGGGTACACATGGGTGCACTATATTATCCAGAATGTTGCGATAATATATATGATAATATGCTATATAATACACAATATGATTGTATCATCGGTTGTCTTTGGCACCAGTTTTCGGATCTTAGGTGTATTAATAACGGACGAGATCCTAGATCCTACAATAAGTATCGATTTTGGGGTGAGATATTCTAGAGTCTAACACCTCCTTTTCAGAGGATCTATCATCGATGGCTTTTCCATCATAAGCTGTACATAGCAATGCGCCGGCTGTACATCGCTGTACATCCAGGCACCAAGAGCAGTTCTTTGCCGCTTATGACGCCCATCGAATGTGCGCCGAAAAACACTAAGGTCATTGCTTCTTGTCGTCAAATAACTTTGAACTATGAAAAAATCGAAAAAAAAAACATAGTGACGTCAAATTCAACACCTCGAAGATGCCCATGTTTTGTCCATGATCTTTTTGAGATGTCAGTTTTATACGTTTGGGTCAGAATCGGGGGGAGAATGACTGACGCCAGGCTGCGCTTCTTGCGCTGGGTCAGGCGCATAGCCAGCTGAGCGAGGTCCCTTAGGGCCCCAGAAGGCATAGGCCTCGGAAAGTGTGGGAGAATCAACCCTTTCCTAGGGATAAAAGGAGAGAAAAGCATACCAAACTCTACCAAAAATGAAGATAACATAAGATAACATCGTCTTTTGATTTGAACTTGACTGTAGTACATCAGCAACTGGTTGGTGGTTTCAACCCCTCTGAAAAACATTAGTCAATAGGAAGGATTATCCCGTGCATTATGGAAAATAAAAAATGTTTGAAACCACCAACCAGGCAAAAATGAGAGTTGTCTTTCTGATAACGACCGCAATCTGGAGTTCCGAAGATCCCAACTTCCAACCGCCCTGAAGGATCCATCCCAAGCCACTTCCAACTTGCCCACCATGTCCCACATGCCAAAAAAGAGAAGCATTTCGAAGTTAAGGTTGTAACTTATAAGATCTTATAACCAATATCGTAACCAACAACGGAAGTCATCAACTGATCCATGTTCCAACCATGCCAGAATTGGTTGATGAAAAAACCAGGCAGGAACCGGTCTCATCTCTTGTTGATCAAAAAAAAACCGAGGAAGGCGCTCGCCAGGTTGTCACCTTCACACGCACTTTGGCGTTGCAAGTGGGACACCAAGCGCCACCTGACTGTGGGATGGAGAGTTCACCATCTAAAACAGCGAGGTTTCAGGAGTATGGATGGTAAAATGAATCGTTTGTTGACGTGTGTAATATCTTGTAATATTTTGCAATATCGTGGTAAAGCAGATTCTTTAAGTTATATTTTTTCTTACTCACAGGACTTGTGCATGCCCCGCCATAGCGGCTTTTGGGGGCGTGTTTGCATGCTGGCGTCGAGAGACTCTGTCTGAGTGGAATAAAAATATATTTCTTACTGTATAAATATCCAAATATTAAATATCATGCCATAAATCATCCCCAAATGCTGGCTAATTCTTGAGAATGGGTTTACCAAATGAATCTGGATATCATGAGGATATCGAATTAGCTATAATTATTGATGTATTACTAAGAATCAACTATGAACTATCAATACCTAAACTGAGTTGAAGTTATATAGTCGATATTATCTTCTAACTTAACATAACTTAACCATGAACTATCAACTTTCACCAGACTTAGATTCAGATGGCGATATCATCCGGATGAAAAGGTCCAAATGTCACAAATGTCTGTGCAAAGATTGACAGGGTGGCAGCCTCGTCTCGTTCTGCTGCTGTTTCGTATGAACTCTGCGATGCAGGTCATGTGAAAGCCTCGTTTCGAACGCCAAGGTAGCAATATGATGTCCCCATCCCTGGACTGTGGAGCTACAAATACCCAAAGGATAGGAGTCACAGCTGTCCCGAAAATCAATTGAAAACCCAGGAACGATGAGAGCAATTTGCCAGCTTCACCCAGTAGCCATTCAAGTGCTCAGCCGAAAGTGGTTGATCCACCTGCAGCGAAGAGGACCGGAACATGGGTGAAGTGACTGGAACTCAACTGATCAGTTTTATATCTCTCAGAATGTGTTAAAAGGCAAAATCTACAAGAAATATATAACCGTACTTGATTTTAACAACATGTGCAGTTCCTATTACATGTGTTCCTTCCAACTCTTCCTTCTAATCAGTTCACCATATCGCTTTCCCGCAGCTCAAACGAGCCCTGCCGCCCTGCTGCCTGAAACTGGGAGCCATCCATCTGGCAGCCACACAGGCTGCACTCCTCTGGCTCGATGTTTTCAGGCTCCTGCCAAGATGGGGCCCACCATCTCTGGTGGTTGGTGGTTGAGCCAACCCCCAGGGTTAGATTATGCAACTGTCAGTTGAAATCATCGTCTCAAATGGCTTTGAAAAGAACACTTTGAAACCACCAACTAGATCTGATTCAGCTCTTGCAACCTCGAGTTTCCCAGTTTTTTTTACAGAGACTGTTACTTGTTGGAATTTGGAAGCAAGTGGGGATTGTTCTATTGCAAAAATTGGGTTCTTAGTTTAATTGTTGACAAGTTCTTTGGCCATAAACATGTTCCCAGCTCTCTCCCTAGGATCACTAGTGAATCTTGCCTCTTTGCTGTTAAACCTCATTGTCCTGGGTTCTTTGCAGCATTGTTCAAGTGAAGTGGCTTTCCACCAGCTGCCAGGAAAATCAGCTGATATCCATTGATTGGCCACAAGTATCCCCCAAAAAAAAAGTCCCAGAACCAAAAGTCCTGAGCTACTTCAACTCGCCCCAGTCTTGCAGCTTCCATGCTCAACTGGAATTTCTTTCGCCTGACATCACCAGGCTGTTTCGGATGAAGTGTTTGGCACATCAAAAATATCAGCTATAGGCGATCTTTAGGAGCATTGAGCTTTGAACCAACATGAACCAAGTGTGTTGTGTTTTACCTTTGTGTTGTTTGTTCCAGATCTCATATTTTTTTGGGGGCCTCAAGATTTGGGCGATCCCAAACAATTTCTCAACACCGGACATTTTTGCCATGATCCAACTTCCAGTTTTCGTATTTCACATTGGATCAACTGAGCGTTCAGACATCATTTCGAAGTGATGCCCGAAAACGGCTTCGACAACATCCCAGTCGCCTCGATTCAGAATGCTTCGCAATGTCACAGAATCCACAGAAAATACGTTGGAAACAACGATCTTCCATCCAAACAATAGTCGTCAACAAATTTCGCAGAGGCTTGAAACATATCTAAGAAAACATAATCCACTAACAGTCACTAACAAATCACTCCTCCGATTATGATGATTCTATTGGATATGATCCAACTTGTGCTGCCAAGAGACCCGCTTGGATCTGCAAAAGCTCCCAGATCTGCTTGGCGCAATCGAAGATGCCATTGGCTGCTGCCAGGTCGATGATACGTCCCTTCTCCGCCAGTTGACATCCGAAGTCCAAAAGACGAAAGGACTCAGAAATCAATGGTTCGACTGGAAGATGATGGATGTGCAGTAAAAATGTTTATCAGCAATCAAGGGGTGTGGGGACCTAAAGATACGTCTTTCCTGGATAAGTTTTCATTTCGACCAATCTATTGAGGAACAGTTTCAGCAGAGAAAGTAGATCTATATATATATATTATATTATATATATATTATATATATATCAATCTAGCAACGAATCCAGTGTGAGTACAGTTACTATGGCCAACCATCTGATCGATGTACATTTTTGAAATATTCAAAACAACCAAGTGTGAATTGAGCGTGTCGCTAATTGTGGCCCCCGGCAAAGTAGGTGTTCTTGCAAGCCTTGTAGAGAACCTGCGAGCGTGGTACCCCATGTCATCAGGATTTTCTCCATTACATTTGGTGAAATTTCCTGAAACGTGCTTTTTTGTTCGTTCCCCAACAAAGTGCTCAATCTTTAGCTGGGGAAATGGATGATTTATGGATGGATTTTGATGATTTTGATGTGATTTTATGGGATCAACATCAGAAACTGACGAGTTCAACCCCAAAACCGACCTTGGTCCGGTCAAGCAATCGATGACACTTGAGCCACGTGTAGTCTGCATACGAAGCCGTTTGCTCCTGCGAGGTCCCCCACACGATACATATGGAGATATTTGAGATGTTGGGTCTCATCCCCCAAATTCTCCATCTTTGGCTGAAATCAGTATGTTTATTATATATGATCATATTATATTTTGTTGCAAATGATTGAGATCTTTCACTCTTGTTCAATGATTCACAGATGTTCCGCCGGTCACTGCTTGGAATGGAACCAAATTTCGAATTCGAACCTGAAAGGTCACCGTCCTCCAAGACGTCCAGCTTCAGCTGAAAGTTTCGCACGCGATCATCCTCCAGTCCTTTGATGATGAATCGCGCGGGCGTGGAGAGGCACGTCCTCGGCTCCAGTTGTTGGGTCATCGGGAGCCCAGCTATGACAGCCATGGCAGCTCCCCGTGCCGAGGCTCAACATCGTCATGTCCATGACCTCCAGTCGGTCCAGAAAGAACTCACCTGGGTGCAGACTGGTAGACTGGTAGACCTCCCAAAAAAGACACTGGAAAAACGGTGTTGGGCTGTGGTCTTCTTCGACATTGAAATCTACTGTCCAAGAAAATAAATGCTAATGTTGAAGGTATGGTGTAGAGTCTGCACTTGGACATCATACTGGGAAGAACATGGGCAGAAACTGTCCATCATGACTATAGGTCAAAACCCTATACCATGATGGTGAACATCCAAATAGATCCAAATAGCTGTTTCTAATTGTCTCATGGATGTTCATCCACCCAAAAAAAGATGTATGTCATAGGTTTTAACCAGCAGCGAGTCCCAAGCACCAGCCAAACGCCCCGGGTCTGCTCGAGTGACGTGTATAGACCGAGACTTCGCAGCGTCCCAGAATGAACTGAGACTCCTCATGGGACAGGCTAAGCAGCTGCCTTTTACAATGGAAAATGATGCCAAGTAGACCTAAACCCTCGGTTGACCAATGAAGATCTGTCCGAAAATGCATCCCATCGCTATCACATCTGAATTTTGCTGAAGCAAACTTTCTGCTGAACTGGTCTGTCGCCAAAGTGAACAACCTCGACTGAAAACAGTGTTGCTTCCCTAGTGACTCTGCCAGTTACACCTTTTTTGAAATTCTTGATGTTTGATGAATCTCAACCGTGAAGATTCCTGGTGTTTTAACACGATGAAACGGGGTATGACTTGATGCTCCCCCAGTAATAGTTTCTCATGTTTAGGCCTTGGTTATCTTGGTTGGCCACCATCCGAACCGCGCCCTGGCCACCGAACCGCTCCTTGGTGCTGTTATCAATGGGCCTTCTGGCTTCATCCATGATGGCAATCATATCCTGAGCCACCAGGGTGGAGTGTGAAAATGCCAAGCTTCCATGCCGACATGCCACCAAATCTTGACGATTCTTCAACGGAAAGGACCACGAATCACATAGGGATATAGAAGTATATATATACTTACATAACCGTTAACCCGTACAGTTTTGATATCGGATTTCTACGTTTCTATCATTTTCCATATGGCCGTGTGAAATTGAAGTATGCCCTCCATTCCGGGTCCATTTCATGGTGATTTCATGGTGATTTCAACCACTGGATTTGGATTTCGCAGGTCCATTGGAGGCAAGGAGCCAAGTCATTAGGCTGGTGGTTTAAGAAGATGGTGGAGCCGTGCATGTACAGTCCCACCTCGCTCCATAGAGGCTCAGCGCTGACGTCTCAAAAACTCCATGGGACTGTGGGGAAAACCATGGAAAAACCCATCATCACATGGGTTTGGATCCAGAGTTTTCCTGGCTTTAGCAAAAAGTTGGCCCAAAATCAGGGAAACACCAAGTTCGAGTGGAAAACGATGTGGTCAGCATGGGACTTTGGGGGGGTTGAAAAGGTGTGTATCCTGTCAGAGAAAACCCATCTTGGGATGGTATACCTACCACTGATCATCTCCTTGAGGAAGCCATCATGGTTTTGCTAACCCAACGACCATCATCTAATTGGTTGGTGGTTGAGCCCTACCCCTCTGAAAAATGATGGACTTCGTCAATGGGAAGGATTATATATCCCATATATGAAATGGAAAAGAAAGGTCATGTTTGAAACCACCAACCAGTTGACCAACCAGTTGACATTTCTGTGACATGTCTGTGATCACATTGATCCTATGACCAACATGAAGTCCAAGAAATCTGGATCCATAGGGAGACGTACACACCATTAAAAAGCGCTCAGACCCCAGGGCCCCAACACAGTGGCCCCACTGCTCGAGCTCGTCAAAGATACCTTTGAGCTCTTCATCACTGATGAGCACCTGACCAAAGCCAAAGCTTGCCCACTTAAATTTGCCATGTAAACATATGTCAACCATGGGAATTTAAGGATCAACCATGGAATTTAGGGGGTACCCTATTCTCAGCACAGAAGAACAACTTGGTGGGTTTCGCTACCCAGGAATTTTCCGAAATTCACACTCCCAGCACTCAGATTGTCGAAGGGAGATTCGCCTCACGATAAACAGGTGCAATGGGGCAAGCAATTTTGAGACGTGGCCCCACATGCTCCATGATGCTGCTACAGAGATCCGCATGATCCACATTGGCATTTCGGAAATGGATGAATACAGTGGCAGCATCTGCAGCACCATGGCTGAAGAGAGATTTTTCATCATGAAAATCGGATTCAGTTCCTCCATGTTCCACCATGTTCCACCATGTTCAATAACATGAACCATCGCTGAACCATCAATGGAGAAGGGCCCATGCGGCGGAGAGGATTCATCGATAATATTGGGTAACCCTCCCTAGGATTCCACCCTCCAAGTTGTCCCCGTTGTCCTTCCAGGGGTTCAAGGACATCTAAAGCCTAACCCCAAAGAACTGTTGTTATCCACGATTTCTTAATTTCTTCCAACATTTTTTTGGCGCCGGGAATTCCTGCAACTCCAAAAAGGATATTCAGCATGCGCCACCTTAAACTCTTCGCTGCTGCCGTCCATTGAAAGGTAAAGCGATGACAAAACGACTTGCTGCGGACATGACCTCATTGCATCGCTGGTTGATCTACAACTAGGATCAACTAGGGATGTTCAACGCGTTCAAATTACAAGCACAAAAAAAAGTTCGACATCAGTTAGATAGTGCTCCGGCTGGATTCCTCTTGACAGCGCCAAGTTTGAACCAGAAATGGTTGCTGCAACGATAGACGCAAGAAATGGATAGAAATGGTGGAAACAAGCGAGCCAGGAAGCGCCATCATGGAGGCATTCACTCCGCCTCAGCGGGTTCCGGTGGGTTTTTGTCCGATGCCCAGCCATGTCCAGCCCTGTCCAGCCACAAGTCAGAACCATCCCAGGGTAGGGAAACAAGTCTCTCCACCTGATGGAGAAGGATGATGCCTCCAAGTGGATGATAACCCCGGGTGGTGTGAGGCCTCTTTTGAATATCACACATCAATAGGAGTTTTCTCGTCTTCAATCGACTTTTGAAGGCTTCAACATCGAAAGAAGTCACATGTGGATATGATTGGATATGGGTCATTCAACTGTGCTGGTGAACCTGGTTGAAGCAAAAATAGCTGGTTGTCACTGGTAGTTATGGCTCATCACCCAATGGCTCATTCCCAAGCTGAGTTCCTGGGCTGCGGATGGAGGACGCATTCACCACCAAGGCATTCGGCACTCGACTCTGGTTGTTCTCAACCACCTGCAATTGGGCTGGATGGTCGCAATGCCTTGAGGGTATGGTCGGTATGGTCGTTATTCCAAGGTGGATTTAAACCAGACAAATGGTCTGTGGAAGACGTGCAAAGTTCCCTTCAAACGTCTAGGCCTCTCAAAATCCCTGGAACCACTTTGCAAAGAGGTAGAAATATGTAGATTTCTACACCCGAGGCCGAAATGTAGAAAAAATAATGAACAGATCAAGAAGTTGATTCCCAATTTGGATGACATTTGCTGGTGAGCCACTTTTCCATCGTTTTTGGGATTACCTCGTTTTCACCGGCTGACATCAGTGCCTTTGCTATGGCCACGACTGGCTGGGCAGTCACCACAGGCACCGCTGCAGGCACAATTCCTGGCTTGAATTCTGAGAAAGTTTGGATAAGTTGGGATTGGATACTATATGTTACTATATGTTATGGTAACTGTAGCTCAGTTTCTTGGTTAAGTCATGGATTAGTATCAAGTCACTCAAGGCCAGCCTGATTTCTCAAGCTCCTGTTGACCTCTGTCGACCCCCGCCGAGGAACCTCCAATCTTGGCTAATGGAGCTGCCTTTGGCCAAGAAATCAGGCGGGAAAACATAGAAAACATATACCCGGTCCTCATGTTTGGTGATTGGGTTCCTAGCGATATTGTCTTTTCTATCGCTCGACCACAACAAGATCATGATTTTACAAGAATGCCAATGTTCTGCTTTCATTCGTGCGTGTTGAGACATGCGAGTACTGGCCCATAATGTAGCTTTGTCTGAATTTGTCAGGTTGACAATCCTAAACATCCCTATTTGGTTGATTGTGTCTGCACAAATGTATATTATATATATATACACAGATCATAAAGGATCACATAAGATCACCATATATCCTTATGAAACTGCGTGTAAATCCCGTACTTCGGACAAAGCCATGGCAAGATTAGTATCAGATTGGGGTTCCATTTCACTATGTGAAGCTGTGCAGGAGTTTTAGAGCGGTCTAACTTTTGTGCATAGGGCCTCAGGCTTTAAAATGCACAAAAACAATGAAAACTGGTTCTGCAATAAAATGCCTTGCCAGCAAATTCATG
>Ga0126342_10018872_pt1 | contig 11781 bp, 7 predicted proteins | sample Cyp1metagenome_FD_92528 | JGI IMG/M metagenome (GOLD analysis project Ga0126342, IMG submission 92528) | Coral microbial communities from Lord Howe Island, Old Settlement Bay, Australia - Cyphastrea 1 metagenome | ecosystem: Host-associated > Invertebrates > Cnidaria > Coral ... | reverse complement strand
TGCACGCCGTTGTGGCGCGAAGCACATTTTGAAGTCAAAATGTACAAAACACACCATTGTCGGACCACTTTTGGAAGTTGAGATGTCGAAAAAGTGCACGCCGTTGTGGCGCGAAGCACATTTTGAAGTCAAAATGTACGAAAACACAACATTGTCGGACCACTTTTGGAAGTTCAGATGTCGAAAAAGTGCACGCCGTTGTGGCGCGGAGCACATTTCGAAGTCAAAATGCTCAAAACACTAGGGGTTCGGACTCGGACCACTTTTGGAGGTTCAGATGTCGCTTCGCTTCACTACACTACACTACATTACACGACACTACACTCCACTACACTACAGGACATTACACTACACTACACTCCAGTACACTCCACTACACTAAATTACACTACACCGCGCTACATTACACTACGCTACGCTCCACTACACTACACTACACTACATCACATTACACTACACTACACTACACTCCACTACACTACATTACACTATACTACACTATCTTCCACTACACTTCACTCACTACCTTACACTACACTACACTCCATTACACTACAACTACAACTACAACTACACAACTACACTCCACTACACTCCGCTACACTCCACTACACTCCACTACACTAAATTACACTACACTACACTGCATTACACTACATTCCGCCACACTCCACTACACCACACTACATTACACTACACTACATTACACTGAATGACACTGCACCACAGATAGACAGGTAGACAGATAGATAGACAGACAGATAGATAGATAGATAGAGGTAGACAGGTAGATCAGTAGGTAGGTCGGTAGATAGTCAGAGAAAGATAGAGAAACAGAGAGAAAAAGAGAGAAAGAGAGAGAAAGAGTGAAAGAGATCAATCACCTTTCAGTCCATCAGTGGCTTCGCTCTGCCATCATTGATTCACAACAACCAACCTCTCCTATAGGTTTCCTATGTTTGAAACTTCCGCCACCGCCTTGTGCGGTACTACTGGTGCCAATACTACTACTGATAATACTATAATAATGATACACATATTAATATATATATGTATTATTATATATCAAAAATAATACTGAAACTAAGAATAATGTGCAGTATGTCTTAGGATCATCAACTTCTGACTTCTCTTCGGTATGGACCATCCCGAGGACTGTGTATTTCCTTGCCTACTGACTGACCATGTCACGCCCAGCTGGTGTGGCTCCATTGGAAGCCTTAGCCTTTTAGACCCAAAAAACATGGGTGTATGAATTTGTCTGAATAGAGAATATGGCCAACAAAAACAAAGCCATTTCGTCTATCCGAATGTTCCCTATGAAAATGGCCATACCTGGAGGCAAGCCCATCAGACATGTCAAATGTTGGTAAAGCAATGTCATAAACCACCCATATGAATTGATGGTTTATAGCACCCATAAAAATGGTAAATTTGGGGATGGTGGATCCTATTGCTTTACCAACATTACATGACTTTCCCGCCAGCCATTTGCGCCAAGTCACCACCCGCCGGGTCCAAGTCAGCGTTGTGCATCCAATTCCAGAGCTCTATCCTCCATCGATCCCCGGAGTAAGGATATAATGGGCCTATATGTTGGATACCCTCTGGTAAACGTTAAAAGAAAACTATGGAAAGATCCACCATTGTTAATAGGTAAATCAACTATTTCTATGGGCCATTTCAATAGTTATGTACACGTTTACCAGAGGGTTTTTACCATGTTTGATGACCATGTTGGATATATGGGATTTAAAATAATAATAGTGGTCTAAATAGTGGATATCTAAATTATTTCATATATTGTATACAAAGGATATAATGTGGTATATATGTATATATTATCATCTACCTAGAATGGTTATGAAGGATAACTCCTATTCATCAACAAGTGGGAAAAGACTTCTGTGGATTCACAATAGTACCCTCTGGCAAACTAACATAACTATGGAAAATCACCATTTTTGATGGGTAAATCCATTATAAATTGCCATTTTCAATAGCTATGTTAGTTTACCAGAGGATATCAAAAAGTAGTCGCCGTTCTAATAGTAGTGGTCGATTCTCGTGCAGGATCCTTTTATGGCGCTGCCTATCCCATGCAGGACGCGTTCTGCTTGCTAATCCTTCAGCTTGGCAATCCATCCATTCGTTTGGAACGGCATGGCATGTCAAGGCCATAAAAAAAGAGACCTTTTTTCAGTACCAGAGATTGAATCACAGATTGGAATGTCTCACAAAAATTGGTACCATGATAGATCATGTGATATCATGTGTTCTTTTATACTTGCTATCACTAATTAAATAGACATTAGTGACATTCCCCCTGACCAAAAAAAATCGCGCCCAGGGCCTTGAAGAGCGCCAGAAAGGCCTCGGGTTCCTCTTCAGCCTCGACCTGTAAAATTGGAGGGCTAAACGATATGTAAAATGAAGGGTTTTGATGGGCACATATGGGAAGATCATATAAAAATATTTAAACATCTGTATAAATGGATCTCTTAAATAAGGAATATCCATCTATAAATCCCATATATATATATGGGGGCTTCCATAAATGAGGATACCTCAAGCTTGCACCCCCATTGTAAAGAAACCCCCTATATTTAAATGTATGTCTTAAATCCTCTGGTTATTTGTTACATTTTGTGACATAGCTAAGCCGCTTAGCCCATGAAACGTTCGATGATGAAAACGATGGTTTTTTCTATTCTCAATCTAGATGTTCCAGCGCGCTGCCTCAAATTACCAGAGTTGAAGATTCGAAAAAAATAACTGGTTGGTGGTTTCAACCCCTCTGAAAAATATGAAAGTCAGTTGGGATGACTATTCCCAATATATGGAAAATCAAAAAATGTTCCGAACCACCAACCACATAAATAAAAGTGAAAAAACATAGTCATGGTCCATGATGATTCATCGAAACTTTGAATGATCCCATACCCTCGAAGCCCGAGCAATACTCCGAGCAAATAACACCGGAGCAATTCATCCAAAATAACTAGATTCACCGATATGATAGGGGTCCTTTTTCATGGGTGGGTCCCAATTTCAACAAAGGCGTTCCATACTCAATTCATCTAATTTTGGATGATGTCAGGGTAAAATTGTATAGTGTCTTTGGAGCACTAAATATACTAACCGTATTGAAGATACCCTAAGCTATCTAACAGTACCATGACTTTGCTTGATTTCTCAATGATACCATAACTTCAGAGTCTCCCAACAGGAGCGGTGGAAATGTGGGCGTCGCCAGAAAACCACCCCCTGGCCCAACCAGCAACTGGGCCTGAAAAATATCCAATTCTTCTAGCCTTGGTTTTGCGATTCAGAATTGAACCTTGCCTGCATTTTTGGGTATGTTAAAAAGGGAGTTCCCTTTTTGTAGATTTACCCAAGCACCCATACATTTGGTGTATCATTGTTGATCCACCAGTTGATCAATATCAGTTGGAAAACTGACCGATGGAAACACAAAACGACCCACAGGAATATAAAATCCATCATCTTCTGAGCAAATCCAATGTCGGACTCACCATAAATCATGGTTGACAGGGGACACATCCCAAAAATGACTTATTTCCAGTTTGGGAACTATTGAAAATAGGAAATCAAGTCCAGTTTTTGACATTTATCCATGAATTTTCAATAGAACAGGATAGATAACCTCCAGTACACTAACATAGATTTGGAAGGTCCACCCTTTGTAGATCATGCCCAAAGGAAACCAATTGATGTCCCTAGTTTTGTGTATGTTTACTGACTTTACTGGAGGGTAAAAAACAGCATGATGATAGGGATCATTCCCCAGGGGTGTCGAATGCAGCTACTGCTCTAAATTTAACAAATAGACAGCGAATCCATCTTCTGAGCAAATCCAATATCCAATATCCAACAATATCCAAAATATGTGCTAGTCAAAACATGGTATCTGATGTATATATAGTCATCCCACAAATTTGATTTTCTTTCACATCTAACCTATATTCTATGGATTCAAGTCCACCTTTTTAAATCCAAGGATACAAAAAAAAACAACCTTCTGACCTTCCCTTCCAAATGATTCGGCTGACTCCAAGCAGCCACTTGAGATGATCCTGTCGATTGGGCGCCACTGGAGCTTCGAGAGCTTCAAGAGCTTCGAGCTCGAGATTCTCGGATTCACCTGAGATGTGTCTGATGGGGATACCTAAAAAAAAACGTTTGAATGGGGAAAATGGTTGTTCTAAACATGGCAACAAAACCATCGAATAAAATCGGAGGGACCCCAAATTTGAACAAACAAAACCATAAAATTTGAGGAGAGGTGCTACGCAGGAAAAAATATGGAAAAAAACAAATGCACAACAGGATCAACTCCTTAGAGGGTCCCCATTGGTTGAGCCACTCAACTGAGACCATGGCAGCAATGGTAACCTACCGTCCCACTTAATGGTGAGCTATAGGATCTCGGCCGTGGCCGGCCAAATCGTTGGATATATGTGGCCCATCTGATCATTGAAAGCATGTGCCATCCCTGAAAAATGGTGTCATCTCACTATAATCAGGGGATCGAAGAATCCCAATAATCTCAAGATCAGTTTTTCAATGTCGTGTCACATAATCTCATACAATCCTTTTTGTGTCAACATCCTCCGTCCTAGCATTACCCTGAAACTGAAGAGGGGCCAGCCCTCTTCAGGTGTGCTTCCACCAAGCTATGACCAAGGTATCCAAGTTGCAGTCACTGTCACTGAGACTGTCCCAGGATGAGTAGGACTGAAGATTCATCTGATCCTGGAAGGTCCATGACTAGCTGCGATGTGAAGACTAGGGGCATCCAAAGAAACGATGGTATGGCTGGATCCAACTATGGTTACTAATGGTTAATATATGGTTAATATATGGTTAATATATGGTTAATATATGGTTAATATATGGTTAATATATGGTTAATATATGGTTAATAATAATCTGGTTGGTGGTGCAATGACCATCTTGAAAAATGATGGAGTTCGTCAATGGGAAGGATGACATCCCTTCTATGGAAAACTAAAATTCATGTTCCGAACCACCAACCAGATAACAAACATAGAAACACGTTAGCCGAGAACGATTTCTACACAATCCTAGACAAAAGGGTGGCATTACGTGGCCTTAGAAACATGTTAGCCGAGTATATGGCTCTGAAAATGGAGAAAAAAAACGTTTTTTTCGCCAAAAATTGTCATTTCGACCAGCGGATTTGGAGGTTCTCCTCAACTTGGGAGACAGTTCTCTCGACCAGAATCACCTGGCAGCGACAGCCAGCCGGTGGTTTTTTTCGGGAAAAGCCATGGATTTGGGATCATGTTAACCGGGTGTGCCTTTGTTTCTCACACCGGTCTGCTAAAATATTCCATATGGCTCCAGGTATGCTTGTCCTGGACCCACGAACCAATTTCGGGAGAAAGTCGCAATTTTCGGTGGATTCCGCCTAGTTTTGACCTATACCGTAGCTGCTAAGAAAAATGTTCCCCGGACATAGCCCGCGGGTTGGTTCTATATCAATAATATCCAATAATCCTCTGTCATTTGGTTTGAAACGAAAATTTCTGACAGCTACTCTACAACGAGGGACCCCCCTTGACAAGCAATTTGGTTGATAATCTAATTGGGACTGAAGGCATACTTTTAGCAGATTCTCTAAGAAATAACAGAAAGCTTTTTCATAAGTGTCATCTGGGATTTGTGGTCGAGATATATCATAAGGTCACATCTCCGGCCTTTCAGAAGCCAACCAGGTTTTTTTACATGACTAATTACTTCACTAGTACGTTTAAGTTACTCTAAGGTTGGATAGTAAAATATATATATGTAGTACCCTCTGGTAAACTAACATAGCTATGGAAAATCACAATTTTCAATCGGTAAATATTTCTATGCCATGTTCAATAGCTATGTTGGTTTACCAGGGGGTACATTTCAAGCAAATCTTGTTGAGTAATAAATGGTGCAACTTGGCAGACTTAGCAGATTGCGTGCGTGGCAAGTTGCTTGTGCCAATCTTACAAGTGGTAGATAACCCTAGTGATTGGGTTCATTACAACCAACCCCAATTTTGCTGGTAGTTCAAATTCCTCATGAAAACTTGCTATGTTGAGGAACCACTGGTTCATCATCAAGTTCATCCAATTACGAAAACTCATCACAAAAACAGTGTTTTTAACACCCAGTTTCAGACACCCAAATCACCCTGGTACCCTCCAGTTCATCTAGTTCAATAGCTGGCTGTTTTAATATGTTTTAATTCATGGCCCAATTCTAAGCTTCGTCCACATCGGTCAAGGGGTTCTCGCACGAAACCCCCAGTGCCTGAGGTTTTTCCCGAAGGCTCTTCATCTCTTTCTCTGCGATGCCGGCGATGCCAGTCGTTGAGGCCCCAGCTCCCATGGCTTGCTCAGCGAAGCGCTGAAGGCGATGCGGAGCGGAGCGGGGATGTGTTGAGCCTTTCAGTAAACGTGGAAAACTCCCTCATGGCCGAAAACAATGCAGGTTTACCCTCTGGTAAATGTTTACATTAACTATGGAAAATCCACCCATGTTTAATGGAAAAATCCACTATAAATGACCAGTTTCAATAGCTATGTTAAATTACCAGAGGGTAATATCTGGGAAACTCATCGAAGTATTGTTGGTGGATTTTCCAGCCGCAATAAACCGATTTCCAGAGGTCGAAGTACTAACCACGTGACCCTCTTTTAGTTGCTAGAAACCCGAAGGAACTCTGGAGAACGTGACAAGAAAATGTCATAATTGTCATTGGATATTCATGCCAAATATGTTTCAAACTTGCCATCATACATTCATACATCTTGTTCATGGTCTGTGCAGAATATGTCTTGGTTGTACCAATGCAAACAAGCATACAGGGCTTGAAAAAGCCATGTGTAGCATACGCCATATCTCTGGCTGCATCATTGGCGCTGAACCTTTGGCCAATGATGCCTTTACAAATCTACTGCCAAATATCATGAAATTAGTCATGATACCCTCTGGTAAACTAACATAGCTATGGAAAATTGTCATTTATAGTGGATTTACCCATTAAAAATTGTGGAATTTCCATAGTTTTTTGTTAACGTGTGCCAGAGGGTAGTCTAATAAACCCAATGATCGACCGCCGTTCTGGAGACTCAATAGCATGGTCGTATTGGGGTCTGAGAACATATGGTGGAACGCCCAACGAAAATTAGAATGGCCGTAGGTCGGGGGTATGCCCCATGGACACCCAACTATTGTATTAAGTTGTAGATTAGTTATAACCCATCTTCTATCCCCATAAAATATCCCATATGTGGTAAATGGACTTGTTCAATAGGGTTTGGTTCCATGAGTTCAATCGCACCCCTTTCAGCACCAAAAAACACACCAACAAAAAAAAACGGGCACCGCACAGGGAAGGTGCAGAGCATTTCGATCCATTCAGCCTGCTGTTGGGAATCAATAGCCGAGGCTGGCAAACTCCCCGAACTGATCTAAGTGGAGGAGAATGGAGGTTTCCCATGGAGGTTTCCCATAGCTCCCAAAGCGATTTGGATTTCATATGTTACCCCTCCAACCTCGTCCAACCTAAACATAGATGTGGAAAATCCACCATGGATGATCCAATCATTTTCCGAGGAAACCATGGCTTTTCCACATCTGCCTGTTGACCCCAGGGCACTTCCTATGCATCCTTGGCAAGTGCAGGATAGTTAGATTGATCCACTGAAGAATATGTTTATTTATCTAGGTGATATCTGATGGATCGAATTATCACCAGAAATGCGACAAGATCAGGATTCAAGCAACCAAACATGTCTTTTCAGCTGCCAAAACGGTGAACTAACCATCAAAACTTCATGGATTGTACCTACCAACCAACCTGAACTCGAAGGGTGAGCCTATGGTGAATTCCAGGAAATGGTGAGCATTTGCCAAAAACTTCGCCACCCACAACCATGACAAGGGCGAATCACAACCATGGAAAAATAAAACACTTACCCTCTCGTAAATTCACATTTTGCCTCTAATTTAGGCCCTATTCCAAGGGAACATCTGGCATTCCAAATCTGGTATCCCACCTGTGCGGGTTTCTTCAGCCTGACGTGTCGACGTCTGAGAGGGATGACCAACGTTTTCTGCAACGAGTTCCATTGGGAAAACGGTGATAAAAATGGTGATTTTTTAAAGTAAAAATGGTAAAAATATAGTGATAGAATGGTTCATTTAAGTTGATCTGGACTTATTTGGAGTGCCATAGAATTTTGGTGAAAAATCCATTGGGGAACATCATCCCACAATGCCGAAATCAGCGTCTCAAAACTAAGGATTTCTGTGTTTATTCAAAACTAAGTCCCTGGATGCCAATGCCAAAACAATATGTGTTGACATTCAGCAAAATCTATCTTTGGGGGATCACAGAATCACTCCTCTCCCATCTTTAGCCCCCCACTCAACTCGCCATCGGTATGCATCCTGTCGGTTTCAAAGCCACCAGCAGGCGTACACCAAAAGTTGGGAATGTTCACCAGCAAAAAATGTGGTCCCAACAAGAGAATGGGGAATACTTATAGAGAGACTAAGCTGATGCAAGTGGATTCCCACTAATCATTTGCGCGAAACACCCATTAGCATTCATTTAACAACTTACTCACTGGGACGCACTTCCAAGTTTCGTGCTGGAAAATCCCTGGTCCCAGCCGACCGGAATGTCTTTGGGGCTGGTCGAGCCACCAAAAGGCCCTGGTTGCGATATCCCAGGCATTGCTATGATGATATATGATACATTGGTATATGATGTTCGGAAAAAGGAGGTATGATGATATTTTTTTTACTACCACTGCGCTCGTGTCTTGCGACGCCTGTCTGTTGCACCCAGAAAAGCTGCTGTGGCACTGGATGACTTGGAATTATATAATTTCCCCACTGTTCACTTCAAGCTTTTTAGCCTGGCACACTAAGCGGGGCCAGTATGATGATAATATAGTAATATGTAGTATGTAGTATATAGCATACAGTATATACAGTATATAGTATATAGTGTATAGTATATAGTATATAGTATACAGATATTATATATACATCACTTCACTTTACTTGGCGCTAAAGGACGTCCTTCCTTGCTGCCGCTTGCAGTAGGTTCCGAATTAGGGAAAAGCAGCGCATCACCCCTGGAAAACAGGAAGCCACATGGCTTCGGCTCTGATGCTAGCACATTCAGTAGCCACATCATCGAGCCACTGTGCGTGGGATGGCGCAGGGCTGCTGGTACTTGTGACCGTCTTTGCCCGCAGGTTCCTTTAAAAAAATGGCTGGCAATCGCACATGCCAATCCAGCGGAGAGTCTAGCTGGATATTCTTTACACGGCAGTGCGGAAGTTGCCAGAGCTGTCTACACCAATGGGACAGGACTGATGTATATTTACCTACATGTGTCTGGCTAATTTGAATGGGGTAGATGAAGATGATGGTACACCATACATGGAATATTGTCAATCCGTAGTCCCGCAGGATCATCGCAGTGCCCACGCTCACAGCGGCTCAAGCCTGGAAAGAACTACTGAGGATGGAACATCTGGCAACTGAGCACACGGAAAGGGTGACACAGGTGTGAAACTTGATCATTTGACAGCGTGTCTGTGCTCTTCCATGAAATCAAAGAAATCTGCCACGTCATGCTCTGCAAACGGGTAGCCGCTCTTTTCCAGGTAGGCCACCTCTGCAGTTTGGGACCCCCCGAGCCCGGTGTTTTGGCGAACCTGTTTCACCAGAGCTTTGTTCGCCAGATCTGCCCAGGCCATCTTGCCTTGTCCAACTTTGCCTTGGAAGTAGAACACATGCAGAGTTTGGCCCAGGCGGTGAGCTTCTTTTACCTGGTGGTTTTAACCATCTTGAAAAATATTAGTCAGTTGGGGTGATTATTCCCAATATATGGAAAAATAAAAAATGTTCCAAACCACCAACCAGTTACTCTGTTCTTCCAGAGGTGGAACCATTCACAACCCCAAGGCGCCAAGCCTTGCTTCTGCTCGCATTTCTCTTCTGCTTCCTTCTCCGCAGCCTCCTTCCGGACTTGCCAATCTGCATCTGATTCACCATCTTGCTTCACCAAGAAAACTTGTCCCATGGCAGCCGCATCGATCTTTTTGAAGTCAAGCTCTTCCTGCTTCAACTTGCTTGGCTCTTCCACTATGCTAAGGTACGCTTCCTTGGTCAGGTGCCCGTACAGGGCACGGCACCAGCAGCATCCCGGTTGATCAGGGTTCGAAGCATGTCGGCCTAAGCCGGACGCTGGGTCTGTCAAGAAGACGCACGCTAAGCTGACTGCACCGGACCGCAATTGCACTTTGCGCACCGCAGCGTCCCATTCCTTAGATGGTTTGGCAAGTGGCATGGTTGAACCGACAAGGTCGCAGAAACCCACATTCAATGCAGCGATTGCCCTTTCCACCTAAAGTTGGGCATGCTGTCAATATCTGTGCACTGTTGTTCCCGTCTGGTACCTGAATGTTGGCTCTAAATCTATCTATATGTTATTCTATTTAAATTTCGGGTATCTAAAGCCTAAAGCACTACGATGCTACCGTTCTAAAACTGATAGCCCACTAAAAAATCCAGATACAGCATCTACAGTAGGAATAACAGTGGGCATCCTGCGCCGATCAATCGGTGACACGTTGAGTCCATGGAACTCACGGAACTTTTCAGGAGTGAGCAACTCTGCCGTGAATGTGTTTGGGTTGGAAAAATGAGGGCTACTCAAACATATGAGAAGCTGATCTGATAAGGAAGAGCTGCTAGAACTTATTCATCCTTGAAGGTTCGCCTTTTGCCAACGTTTGGGATCCTTCAAAATATGTCGAAAGGATCGTTGATTAATGAGCGGATCGGATGGGCCTGTGTTTTCCGAAAGAACTGTACCCCGTTGCATCCCCTTATGTTGTTTCCAGCATTGTGAACACCTTTCCCGGCTGGATGAGAAATGTGCAACCTTTCAAGGGGCGTAAAGAAAACGGATGTGAAGCGTATTTCAATTAAAGACTCAGAACCCATCCCCAGGTATATGGCTATGGGTCAAAACCCTGCACCCCTGATGATCATCCGTAAAATGAACAGAATAAGGGTATTGGGATGTCCAATTACCCAAGTTTGGTGATAATTTCTATTGTCCCATGGCCACGTTAACCCAAAATATCAACCAAAGTTTGGTACATATAGCATACATTGATGGTACGGTTCATTTTTGCAACCCCACAAAAAATAGGGAGCGGAGCTGAGGGGAGGTGGAAAGCCCCTACACTAACGCCCAACATTACCATGAAACTGGTGAGCCAAAACATTCCAACTTAACTGAATCGGATGGCTGGCTTTGCTGGGCTGTCCACATGTTCTCTTTTGTACTCCGGATGTTTTTTTTTTCTGAATGTCATTTTAATACGACCTTGGGTTAAACAAACCAATTGGAACCAAAACATGCCTGATGGTTGGGTTCGGTTGGGTTGTGCCAGTCTAACTCATTAGTTTATAAATCGATATAGTATAAACATATATAAACTTGAATAAACTAGGAGAGGAGGTCCGCACTACAAGTTAAAACTCGCAAAACTGTACAATCTGAACCTGTCTCAAGTACATGTCCGCACAAACAAAATGCATTATATAACTTGAGGCCGGGGGTGGATGACGAAAGCTAGCGGGGTAGGAGAAAGAAGGAAGGGAAGAGGTGAGTTGCGGAGGGACTGTCATCATCGTGTCGCGGCATTGTTCGTCCCAACGAGG
>Ga0126342_10018871_pt1:0-10000 | contig 11781 bp, 8 predicted proteins | sample Cyp1metagenome_FD_92528 | JGI IMG/M metagenome (GOLD analysis project Ga0126342, IMG submission 92528) | Coral microbial communities from Lord Howe Island, Old Settlement Bay, Australia - Cyphastrea 1 metagenome | ecosystem: Host-associated > Invertebrates > Cnidaria > Coral ... | reverse complement strand
GACTTGAAGGAAAAACCTGTAAAAAATCCTCTGGTGGATCATCCCACGAATCGTGGTGAAATTCGTAAGTTTCCAATTTTTTGGGTTTATTTCATGGCTGAGCTATGGCTGAACTATGGCTGAACTATGGAAAGCTATAAGTGACGGGCCGCCGGGGTACAGCCCGTACCGTAGTTTTTTCGATGATCCCCCAAGTGGTTGAAACCACTTGGCCAGAGCATTCGGATGTCACCCTTGATGGCTGCTCCATGGCCTATGCTGCATTTTTTTTTCGGACTTGAAAGCAGCAGTTTTGTTCGGGTCAACCGACTGGATGGATAGTTTACTCACCAGCTTCAGACAAGTGGTGGGTATCTGGGGTTACACACAGACCCCGTGGTCTGCCAACGGAACAGCGTAAGTAAAAACCCATGAATTTCTAACGACCTCACAGAAAACAGATGAAATTGTGTTGACGAAGTGAGCATTGCATTGCGGCGTTTTTTTAAGAGAAGCGTACCGCAATCAGGGTGTCTTTGAGGGTTTACATAAGATAGAAAAATATCCCGCCCCCCATTGAACAATTAACCACAGAGCAATTAGAGGGTCTTTTTGGGTTTACATTACATACGACATAAAATATCCCACCCCAATGGAACAAGTAACCTTGCCATCGTCATCACCATCATCACCATCATCACCATCATCACCATCATCAACATCTTCACCATCTTCACCATCATCACCATCATCACCATCACAACCATCAGAACCATCATAACCATCATCAACATCATCACCATCATCACCATCATAACCATCATGACCATCATGACCATCATAGCCATCATAACCATCATAACCATCATAACCATAATAACCATCATAACCATGATAACCACCATCATCATCATCATCATCATCATCATGATGATCATGATCATGATCATGGTTTGCCGGAACGCTCATTCCATAGAGTCTTGCCGTAAGGCTAGTCGTAAGTTTGGCTTATAAACCAAAGTAAGTATAGATATATCTACCATAAACCAGAGTTATTGAAGTTACAAACCAACTTAGCTAAGTGTGGGGTACCACCTTGTAAGTTTTGCTCCCTGTCAGGTGTGTGGTCCCACGTTCTCAGCGCCGCTTGCGGCTCGCAGCGCGCAGCGAGTGCCCTTGTCGTCGGGCTTTGGTCCAGGGCCCGGAGCAGAGTGGACGAGCAGGTTGCCTCTACAAGGTGGTGCCCCATAGTTAGCTAAGTTGGTTTATACCTCCCATAACTATGGTTTATGGCAGATATAACTATAGTTAATGGGGTTTATAAACCAACTTATAACTGGGGGGCACCATCCTGTAGGGTCCAACAAGGCCATTTCCAGAACGCTGGGCCATTTCCAGTCAGATACGCTCTGGTAATTTGTTACATAGCTATTGAAACATAAATCAGTTATAGTTGATGTACCCATTGAAAATCGTGATTTTCCATAGTGATGATAGTTTACCAAAGGGTAAGCGGGTTTTGTGATACGGTATAGTTGGGTTTGACTAAAAATGGTCGATTCAAATGGCAAAATTGGTGATTCAACCAACCAGAAATAGGGACGAAGCATAATGGCGACTTGTCGGGAATTTACCCAGAAACGATGGGAATTGCACCAACAAAAATCAGGATAAAAACCCCGTGGTTTGTTTCTTCAGAAATTTGCCAATGGGATTCTTCATAGCTATTTTGAACATGGATAAGCAACAAAAAATGAGGATTAAAATGATTAAACCATGATGACGTGCCCAGAATAGGTTGAAGGGACAATGCTCGGTTGAAACCTTCATGGTTTTGGCACCGTACGGAGGTGCCCCCGTTTCTTCGAAATCGCTTAGTTGGTGCCAATAACTCCAATAACTATGTTTTATGGTATACATACATACATACATACATACATACATACATACATACATATATATATATATATATATGTATATCTATCTATATCTATAGATAGATAGTAGGATTTATTCACCAACCTATATCCGGGAGGGCACCACCTTGATGATTTTTTCCTGAAAATCGCCAGGATTGTTTTGCAGAGCATCGCCACTTGCGGGTCACTGTGGTTGTCCCCGATTTTTTGGGACAAATCCCACATATTTCTAGGTGGGTTTGTCCAAAAACAAGGGATTTAACACCCAATGACTGGGGTGTACTGAAACTTTTTTTTTTCCCGAGTAAGGAGATGTATGCAATGGATTTCGCCAGGGTCCGTTCGACCGGCCTCCATGTACAATGGCAGTGTTTTGGCAATGGCATACCCTCTGGTAATCCAACACGGCTTGCTGAAAAAAACCATAAAATACACCTCATTGAGTTCGATGATTTCTCAAACTAAAGCTCCATGGCTAGTTCGATGGTTTTCCCAGTTATAAAGCTCCATGGCTAGACGGGATTTCCCAATATTTTCCCATCCATGGGGCTGACTTTCCACCGAAGGTGCCACGGTGTTCCATTGTGTTGCCATAGTTGCCATAGTTCCGTTGTTAGCCTCCAGTAATTTTCAGATAGCGAAAATGGATAAACATGGTCCATTTATAAATGATTTAGCTAGTAAGAATGAGGATTTTTAATGGCAAACCCTGAAATTACCCTATGGTATGTGCATTCTTACTATAGTTCTTACCCAGTAATAAGCCCCCAAGTGATTTGTTGGGATCCAGCTGTTTCGGCAGCACATTTTTCTGGGAGATGATTCTCAAGAGATATGGGAGACTCATGGATTTTGGAGGATGTTTTCTCGACCCTCTGGTAAACTAACATAGCTATTGAAAATGGACCATTTATAGATCATTTACCTACTAAAATGGTGATTTTCCACAGTTAGTTATGCTAGTTTACCAGAGGGTATCTTTTTTTTTCCACGCAGAAAGTTTAAGATGACTCAAGATGTGGGATTTGGCGGTGTCATCAAACACACATGATCCTCATGGTTTTCAATGGATTGTTTTGGGGGAATTCCCGCATTTTAGACACATGTTCACATGTTCACAGGAAGATGTTTCAGTGTTTCACTTCCCTCTCTCCTTAGGTCCTTGCCCCCTTTATCACGGTGTCTGTTGGTTTTTTTTGACTCGCTGAAAATGGGGCTTTATCACGGAGATATCTCCAGTTGGATGGGGGCCCCTTCCTGGGTTCAGCGAAAATTCCGTGATTTGGCTCGCTGGCACGAGGTATGCTTCAAGAGGAAGCCATTTTTAGTTTAGTGATGTTTAGTGGTTGGTGATTTCAGCCTGGATTTGAGAGGCTTGTGATGTTTCAATCGTTTGTGAAATTTGAACTGAGAATTCTTGGTGTCAAGCCGCACACTTGGGTTGAAGGTCTTCAAGATGGAGCTTCCTCTTCCAACTGCACCCCCCGGATGTCTGAGATGGGGTAATAGCATGTAAAATCACGATGGTATCCCATAACATCATTACTCTATGTTTTGTTATTCTTGATGCTTCAGTCCCATAAAATCCACCTATTTTTCTTGGTTCACGCACGTCATAGCTGCCATAGCTACATAGAAAACCTGGAATTGCAGGGTGATGCCATGGATCTCCCCACAGTGCCGCTTGTGACAGAGGGAGCGGAGGCAGAGGTGTTGCTCAGTGGTTGGCTCGAGAAGCTCGTTCCATGTGTGGGACATGGCGGGAAAGTCCCAGCCCAAATCAGGGGGAAATCCATGGAAAATTGCTGATATCATGGGGATATGGCGGGAGAATCAAAGAAGATTTTTTCGGGACCATGACACACAGAAAGGGATTTGACCAATGGCTGGAAATTTGCTGGAAATCTTCATGTATATGGATATCATGGGGGTATTTGGTGGGAATTGAATGGGGTCTACAAATACTTGACATTATATTTGGGTGTTTCTGAGAATGGCTAAATGTAGAGCATCAGACGACTTTTGTCGTCGTTGGAGTATCAAGATGTACAAAAACCGTACCATCCGATTCTTATCCCAGGTGATGTCTCTATTCCCAAACATGAAAATAAGTCACACACACACACACTATACCCCATAGGATCATATAGGATCCATGGTGCTGGTATATATGCTAACATGACTGGGGTATATTGATGGTAAATGTTATCATATATAGCATACATGGATCCTATGGGTACTAACACCTCATTATAGAAGGCCCAGTATGGGAAGTCATCACCAATTTTCCGAAGTCGGTCCCATTCTCCGAATGATTTCCAAAGTTGACTTTCGCGGAGACCTCCAGAACGAAGAGATCCTGCAATACTAAACAAGGCCGTATTTTTTTGGGTTACTTTATATATCAGGGGTTATCCGATAGTTATGGCTAACAAGCAGAAAGTGATGAGTTGATACCTATTTGATGTTTGTTTTGCTACATTCATAGGGACTTGAACCAATAAGTCATGAATAAGATAGGATAGTTTCTCATGTTGTATCATTGTTTCCCCATTACAACGGCCATAGCTTGGGAATACCTACTTGGTGGCTCACCCCAGCTAGTAAGTGGGTAATAGTCACAACATGTTATAACTACTTCTGAATCGCCACAGTTGATTCAGTAGGCTTAGTACCGTAGGGTAAAGCCACAAATCCAGTTGGCTTTTCACTGGGGTTACAAGCCACTTACTAACTGGACTGGACTACCAAAGGGTAAACCATGATCCCATCGTAGAATGGAGAGGCCGAAAAGCCAAAAAAAAACGGCTATCCTCATGTTTCAGGAAGGTTACAATGGGGAATATCTATGGTTATTGTCCCCATAGTCACTATCTAGCATCTTATTCTTCCCATAATTTATATGGTTATTATTCCCATAGCAATCTTAAATTGTCTCATGTATTGCACGGGATTTCCTTGTTAGTAATGGATATTCTCTCCATGTTCTGCTTGGTCATGGAGAAGACCGGTTCACACGATCGCCACGGAAGACGATCGCCCGCTTAGTAACTGACTGAAATCACTGGCTAATGAGTGGATTATCACCCAGTTACTAAGTGCAAATAAGCCAGTTATTAATTCAATTATTTAGCTAGTAGTATATCTGGTTGGTGGTTTCAAACATTTTTTATTTTCCATAATATAATATGGGATAATCCTTCCCATTGACTAATATTTTTCAGAGGGGTTGAAACCACCAACCAGATATAATCAGTTACTAACTATACTCTATGGATCCATGGCCACTCTCTGAGAAGGTACGGCTAACCCCAGTCACACTTCCTTTCAGAAGGTACTAGTCTGGATCCATAGGGAATATCATATTAATATAACCATATATAACCCATATATATATATATGTAGAATATTCATATCATACATCCCATATATCATTGTATCTTATTATATTATATAATTTCCCTGGGGATGTTAATCACCAAAAGAACTAATCCCATGGCCCGCCGAGGAAACGCCTGCCGGTCTTGCGCGACACCTGGGAACCGCACTGGCGCGTCTTAACTCCCAAGAGCCTCGCGTGCCCTGGCCGCGGAGCCTCGAAATGTCTAAATGTCTTGGTTATTTCATCGATAGTTCACCGTGAAATATACGGCTTTTAAATGGTTTTGACATGTGAAAAAAACATGTTTGAACTATGAAACATGTGGGGTTTTAAGCTTTAACCATCAAAAATGTAGGGATATAATTGAACAATGATGGCTAAATGGATTTTGACACCACGGGAATGAATGCGTTGGACGGTCATTTTGAGACACTTCAAGCGACGGCTTGAAAGGTGGGACTCGTAGAAATGGTCCATGTATAGTTCGTTGATAAAAACCTACATGGTGATTTAGCATAGCTACTGTTATGGTAGTTTAGCAGAGGGTACTACAAAACACGCATTGATTTTGACTTTTTGGTGTTGATAATTTTGAGCTATGCCGCCTTGATTTATCAAGGTGCCCGTATGCGTGGAGGGGCAGATGTACACATTGGACATGCATGTTGCATATCATTCCAAAATGAAGGTTTCCTAACATATGGGTGTACCCCCAAAACATCTAAGATCAGACCACTTTAGGATTGAAAGCCATGGGGGGATTCCCTATTTTAAGAAACACCCAAATTATCATGAAAGACAACTCCTCGCAAGCCTTGTGCCACGCTTAAGATGTTGCCAGACGCTAAGTTCTTTAGTAAAGGAGTTGTACCTCGTCAAACAACTGGGATGTTTTCCGATAAGATTTTCAGTGATCGGATCTCTATAAATGGTTTTCATTAGTCACATTCCGCCACGAATTGCTCCCGATCTTCCCCCAAAGAATTTGAAAATTCAGAATCCACAGGTGATCATCTTCCCCATCTTCCCCATCCATCCAAACTGTGGATGCTTCCGATTTTCAACGGAGGTGCTATGCGGACGACTCCTCGCCGCACGCGAAGACCACCTTGGAGTTGAGACAGATGCGCTGTGCGTCCGCCTTCAGGACCAAGCGCTGGCCATATAGCTGGAGCTCAAAAGTCGTTGAGAAGCAATATCTCACTGGGGTTTATGGTAGATATATCATACATCATGATATATCATGATACAGCAACACCATCCACAGCCACCTGGAGGCAACATCAGATACTGTACCCAATTATCCCTGCCTCGGGGAGGGTTCAGACCTGTTGGTCTGTTGGGTTTTACCGGAAAAACCCATGGTGATTTCGGATCATGGGATTCAACCAAAATGGCATATGTTCCGTTGTCAGGTGACATGTTGATAAAGGGTAAGGCGGTAAACCGTTTTGGGAAGTTCAGTTTTGCTAGTTGAGTTGGTTCAGCTTGGTAGTTTAGTTATTTTACTTGGTAAGTTTGGAGTCGTTTCGGGTAACCAGGTAACAAGGTGGTGCCCCATAACTAGCTAAGTTGGTTTTACATGTGGGGGTTTCAAAATGTTTGTGCTAGATTATATCGCGTTACTTAATGTGGTTTATAAACCAAGTGGGATACATCCCACTACATCTCAGTTGTTTTTGAGGGATAAATTCTGAACCAGAAACTAACCACGAATTGCAAATTCTGGCACCATCTAGGTGGTTCTATCCCCAGATAACTCAACTTATTCTCTGCTTAACTTCCATTTTTCTTGCTCAACCTCCATTTTTGCTGGTTCAATCCGTCATGTCTGACAATTCAATCAGCATTTTTTCCGGTTAAACCCACCATTTTTGATGGTTAAACCACCAATTTTTGATGGTTAAAGCACCAATTTTTGATGGTTTTGAATTGTCAAAACCACCATAACAATTCCTCAACATCCATCCAGGGAAGAAGAGACCGGGGATTCAGAGCTCCACAAAGCCACGCGACCTTGCGGCTTCGTGCTGCTGAGCTGAAATGCGGAAACTGGGGATTTTTTGGATCATGGATCATGTGGATTTCGTGGATTTGATGGGGATTTTTCATGATTTCATGGTGATTTTTTTGTTGAGGGAATTTTAGAGTGATTTTTTGGTGATACAACTAGACATCATGGAGATCGGGGATTTGACAGGGATCTGGTTTTAAAAACACAAGTGGGAAAAATGATGAGAAATGGGCAAGTCATGGACGCACATGCTACTTGGGGATCTAAGCATTATTTAATGTGGGAACATGGTGATACAATGGAGATTTCAGTAAGAAAATCATGGGATATCATTTAGAAGTGATGGGTAAAAGCAACAATCAACTGCAGGTAATGAGAAAAGTGTGGGAACATGGTGATATAATTTGAATATGTCATAGGTTTCATAGGGCATGTAATCGGGATACACTGGCATATATCACCAGCAAAAACCGGCAAATACGGCCGACTGTATGGTTTTCTATGGGGTTCACGGTTGGCAATCTGAGCTTCGTCCTGTTGCAGGGCAACAACCATTCTTGTCGGCTATTTACCTATAGTGACACACTCATTTTTTAAAGGGAATGGAAGTGATTTGACATGATTTCAACGACCCACTCAAATCAATCTCAGACATCCGCTGATCATCATCTTTGGTGATTGACTGCCTTATTTCGAGCGTTAAAATTCCCTATTTCGGCGTTTACATCCCCATTTTTGATGTCAGTTTCATGAATATATTTTCCGTAATTTCCCCATCAATGCCCCATATGTTTCCAATGTTTGATCGTAAGATCTACATGTTGTTGGTTAGAAACCATGGCTTTCCATCAACATTGCTGGGAAATCCACATTTTTCATGGCAGAGCATTGTTAAATGAATATTCCATAATTTCTCCATAGTTTTACTTTATTTTTTTCATTTTTTTCATGGGTTAAATCGTCATTTTTCGCAACAAACTCGCTGCAGGCTAGATTTGGGCTTGGAAGTACCCCATCCACACCAGCGCTTTGCACCTTGGTCTTATTGGGGCCCGGGGTCCGAAGCAGCCACAATAACACGGATGTCTGGAGTCAGAAACCGGGAGAGCAAGGGATTTCACGGGATTTTTCAGGGAGTTTCATGGAGGTTTTGTTAAGACGTCTTATGAACCATGCAGTTTCATGTTTTCAAAAATGGGATTCAAGACTGGGTTCAGACTGGGTTCAGACTGGGTAAACCTACTGTGCAGCTAATAAGTGGTTCGCGGAGGGACATGCTTGGACCATGTCGGACCTATTTCTATCACCAGTTGTATCACAAGTTGCATATATATATATATATATTATATATATATATATATTATATATAATATGTATAATATATATATATATATATGTGATCGAAATCGCAAGCTCTTGTAGCATATGGCGAGAGTCGGGTTACTGTCGCCCAGTTCTCAGTGGGATATGTATAATGAGAACCCACCAACGGTGAATTTCTGAGATCCTTACCACCATGTCACAGTCATAGTTACACCATGTTATAACCTGTACCAAATGGTTGGTCCTAGATGGGTTCTGCACAACCAACTATTTTAGTATTGTACGAGTTATAGAATATTTGGCTATTTTGTTTGATAACTAACATGAACATCACAACTAAAAGTTTAGCCATAGTCATAAGTAAATTATATCATGGGTGCTCGAACCTCCCTGAGGTTGAACCACCCCGCAGTCTAGGTCTTTGAGGTGGTTTTAAGTGTTGGTCTTATTAGCTGCTATTAGCTGTTAAAAAGCATGCCCCTCACTATATTTAAATAAAAGAAGTTAATAGCTCGAAATAGGTTGACTTTTGAAGAGGCAGTATTTTTTTTAAAGGTGATCTTCAAATCATAAAAATAAGCGCATCTGCCCTTTTCAACTAATAAAAGATATATCTTCAAATAGAGCAATGTTTGCTTTTCAAACAAGGCAATATTTGCTTTTCAAGCAAGCCAATATTTTGTGTTTTTGGAGAACTACACAAACTCAGTTCACTAAAAGAATTGAGTGGCTTCAGCCAAATTCAAAAAACATGAAACACGAAGCTAGCGGGACTTTGTGTCCGAAAAAACTGTTTTTGATGTTCAGGATTCCACAAGAATAGTTTATGCTTTGTTTAGCAATTGATGATTTCAAGTTTTTGTCTTTCTATGTGACTTGCTCCATTCAAAAATTCCACTCTTCATATCTCTTCATACTTCTCAAAAACGATGTTAGGTCTTCTTGCTTTGTTCTTTCCCTAGGACCCAAAAAACACATCACCTCCGCCCTCCCTTTTCCTTCTACCCCGTTTGTGCCTTAACCCGTGCCTAGGCGAATCCATGATGGGCCCATTTTAACATATTTAGCACTGGGGGAAGGAATTATCACCATCTCGTTTTGATGTGGTTCTTGATATTCAAATCTACATTGTAGATGGTTGATTCTGACAAAATAGTATCCCGCTAATTATATCTTATTCTATTTCATGATATCCCAACGTATCCCCACAAAATGGTTGGTTTTAACATACCGGTTTGCATTATTTTTGAACAAGAAGTGCACATGGGCTACCACTAAAAAGGTCTATGCAAGGGATATGTATTGGAATGGAATATAGCTCAAAACCTGCAAAAACGAAGGTGACCCTTTAAAACGAAGGCAAACCTTACAACTAATGTTTGT
>Ga0126342_10018870_pt1 | contig 11781 bp, 9 predicted proteins | sample Cyp1metagenome_FD_92528 | JGI IMG/M metagenome (GOLD analysis project Ga0126342, IMG submission 92528) | Coral microbial communities from Lord Howe Island, Old Settlement Bay, Australia - Cyphastrea 1 metagenome | ecosystem: Host-associated > Invertebrates > Cnidaria > Coral ... | reverse complement strand
TGCAGACGCCAAAGACTTGCATGAATATGTTCATGAGAATGTTACTTGAGATCATGTGAATATGTTCATTATGTGTAGATGTCAAGATAAGAAGATGTGAAGATGTCAGGGTTTTAGTTGCAAGAGACAGACAAGGTATGCTGTATAGAACGTTGTTGAAGATGTGAAAAATACAAACATACAGATATGCTGATAGGCTCTCAAACACAGACACACGCAGAGAAACAAGTTTACACATATACACACACACGCAGACACACACACACAAACCCACACACACACACAGCAGCTTTTACACAGGAGCTTTTACACACAGCAGCCTGTACACACAAAAACATTTGCACACAGAATCCTTTACACACAAACACTTTTACACACAAAAGCTTTTACACACAGAAGCTTTTACACGCATACACTTTTACACACAGACGCTTTTACACACAAAACAGTCAGACACTTTTACACACAGACGCTTTTACACAGACGCTTTTACACACAGAAATTTGACACACAGCACGCTTTTACACACAGAGGCTTTACACACAGATGCTCTTACACAGACGCTTTGACACACAGACGCTTTTGCACGCAGAAGCTTTTTACCCACAGAAGATTCTACACACAGAAGCTTTTTAAGCACAGATGCTTTTACACACAGACACTTTTTACACACAGACGCTTTTACACACAGAAGCTTTACACACAGAAGCTTTTACACACAGAAGCTTTTTACACACAGACACTTTTACACACAGACACTTGTACACACACACAAGTTATTACACAGATGCTTTTACACGTACAAGTTATGACACACAGACACTTTTACACACAGAAGCTTTTACACACAGACACTTTTACACACAGACGCTTTTACACACAGACGCTTTTACACACAGACACTTTTACACACAGAAACTTTTACACACAGAAGCTTTTACACACAGACGCTTTTGCACAAAGATGCTTTTTACACACAGAAGCTTTTACACACAGAAGCTTTTACACACAGAGGCCTAGCTTTTACACACAGAAGCTTTTACACACAGAAGCTATGACACACAGAAGCTTTTACCCCCCCACAGAAGCTTTTACACACAGAAGCTTTTACAGACAGACGCTTTTACACACAGAAGCTTTTACGCACAGACACTTTTACACACAGACACTTTTACACACAGACACTTTTACACACAGACCCTTTTACACACAGAAGCTTTTACACACTGACACTTTTACACACAAGTTATTACACTCAGATGCGTTTACACGCACACGTTATGACACACACAGACACTTTTACACACAGACGCATTTTCACAGAGACGCTTTTACACACAGACGCTTTTGCACACAGAAGCTTTTACACACAGGAGCTTTTACACACAGAAACTTTTACACACAGAGGCTTTTACACACAGACGCTGTTACACACAGAGGCCTTACACACAGAAGCTTTTACACACACACAGGCTTTTACACACAGAAACTTTTATATACACACAGGCACTTTTACACACAGACACTTTTACCTACAGAAGATTCTACACACAGAAGCTTTTACACACAGAAGCTTTTACACACAGAAGCTTTTACACACAGAAGCTTTTACACACAGAAGCTTTTACACGCAGAACCTTTTACACACAGAAGCTTTTACACACAGGAGCTTTTACACAAAGAAGCTTTTACACACAGAAACTTTTACACACAGGAGCTTTTACAGACAGACGCTTGTACACACAGACGCTTTTACATATAGACGCTTTTACACACAGACACTTTTTACACACAGAAGTACCGTTTTACCTCAGTTTTCGACGATCGAACCTCATTTCGTGCGAAAGGGTTGCACCGGACTCGCGAAAATCGCAATTTTACCGCAGTTTTTGGCGATCGAACTTCATTTCGTGCGAAAGGGTTGCGCCGGACCCGTGAAAATTTCAATTTTACATCAGTTTTTGGCCAGCGAACCGAATTTCGTGCGAAAGGGTTGCACCGGCCCCGTGAAAACCGCAACTTTACATCAGTTTTTGGCGATCGAGCCTCATTTCGTGCGAAAGGGTTGCGCCGGATCCGTGAAAATCGCAATTTTACCGCAGTTTTTGGCGATCGAACTTCATTTCCTTCGAAAGGGATGCGCCGGACCCGCGAAAATTGCAAATTTACTTCAGTTTTTGGCGATCGAACCGAATTGCGTACTAAAGGGTTGCGCCGGCCCTGTGAAAATCGCAATTTTACATCAGTTTTTGGGGATCGAACCTCGTTTCGTGCGAAAAGGTTGCGTTTCGTGCGGTCTCGTTGGCACTGCCTCGCGCCTTAAGAGAGAAATAGAAAAGAAGGAGAGAGCAAGAGGGCAAGAGAGCAAGAGGGCAAGAGGGCAAGAGGGCAAGAGAGCAAGAGGGCAAGAGAGAATCTAAAGATGTGAAGATGTGAGGATGTGAAGATGTGAGGATGTGAAGATGTGAAGATGAGAAGATGTGAAGATGAGAAGATGTGAAGATGTGATGTGAAGATGAGAAGATGTGAAGATGGGAAGATGTGAAGATGTGAGGATGTGAAGATGTGAGGATGTGAGGATGTGAAGATGCGAAGATGAGAAGATGTGAAGATGAGAAAATGTGCAGATGAGAAGATGTGAAGATGAGAAGATGTGAAGATGAGAGGACGTGAAGATGAGAAAACGTGAAGATGAGAAGATGTGAAGATGAGCAGATGTGAAGATGAGAAGATGTGAAGTGAAGACGTGAAGATGTGAAAATGTTTGACAGACCCCGACTATTAGAAGAACCCTTCGCTCAGACGCTCTCGGGAAAAACCATCATGCAGAAAGTACTGCTGAGTTTCTTACCAATGATACCATGGAGGGCTGCAACATGCTGCCATGGTACATTTGTTGAACGATAAAGACCTGAGTTACCTGAGTTCCAAGGTGCCTCCTTTCCTACGGTTTTGTCTCAAATGTGAATGCGTTGATGCTTCTCCTTCTGGCCACCTATCGATCAATCCTTGCAACGGGGCAAAGTCCTTTGACCAGCAAGGCCCAGCTGTGAGCGACATGCGACACTTGCGCTTGCGACATCTTCTGCTTTCTGCTGTGCTGTAATTATGGGTTTAGTTTACGAATCCTGATGCGGCTGTCAATTGATGCCTTTCACTTCGGCCTCATCCTGGGCCGGCTGAATCCCAACTTTCTTTTGCATCATTGAAGCATCTGTCAAGTTGTGGTGGGCAAAGACGGAGGGCCACAGGTATTTAGTTTTATGAACTCGGTGTTTGAACCACACCCAACAATGTTGGCAATGTTGCTGGCAACGTTTCAGCTTTTTCTTTCACACTTGAGGCGGCACTGAAGCAATTTGGTATCACTTGGGCAGGGCTTTATGTGACTTGACTCTGAGTTCAATCCTATTGTTTTTTGTTTTCATGGTCGTCCCTTTCACAAGAGATGCTTTTTCTTTTTGCGGCTTTTGTTGCTTGACTCATGACCGTGTCCGCTTTTGCGTCCATCTATACACAGCAGCCTGGTCATGCACTGGATGTTGTTCTCATCCCGCGGGCGTGGAACATGACGCGATTTGGCTCGTCATTTTGAGGTCATCAGCAACATTGTTAGACCTGTGCGAAGCAGCTTGGATCAAAAGTCAGACCACCTAGTTTCTTCGAAATGTGCTCAGTATATTTTAACATAGGGGCCTAAAATTCTTGAAATGCAAGCAAATGTAACGAGTGATCGATCTTGAAGGCCCGCTTTGCCGCATTTCCTTTCGGATCTTTCAGAGGGTTTTGTGCGTTCAACTCAGTCAGCATAGCTCTGGCGATTTCCAAGCCCATCGACAGCCTGGTGAAGTGGTTCGAGGACTAAGTTGAGATGCAGAAGGTTTCCAGAGTGCAAGCAGGGAGCCAATTTTGCGAAGGAGAAACTGAAGTGCAAGCGATGGATGGCAATCGGTACTGTGATGCTCTTTTTAAATGTGGCTTGACCTGGCCAGACAGTCTGTTGTGACGAAGTTGTGACGTTGTGTCAGCTGCAATTGCTGTACTTGCGGAGCTTCTGCCCCGCAAGACCGAACCAATGGTCTAATCTTCCGTGAGTCAAGACTGTCTATATCTGAATTCAAGATGCTCGTGCTCCTGAGATTTGACTCTGAGGTTTTCTTGACCATCGGGATGCTTTGGGGTAACTCAGCTTTATCCTGTACTTTTCCTGTATTAATGCAAACCGGTGTTTTGTCTTGGGTGCATTCCAATTCTCTTGCCAAAGGGGATGTGCACATGCTGCAGCCGTGACAGCCGTGATGCTTGTTTTGAAACAAGGTGGAATGATGCTGGTATCTACTCTGCAGCTTGTGCTTGGTATGGTGACCTCCAGAAAGCCAAGATTACTTAAACAGGGTATGAGCAATACGAAGCTTTTGCAACTGCAATGGCTTGGAAGGGAAACGTTGCTACTGATGTGCTCTTGTGTCTCAGATGATGTTCTCTTGTGTCTTAGGTCTTGAAACTGAACAGTTGAAATGTTTATCTGTTTGTTCCACCGTCGCATCCCTGTCCTGTTGGTGTGATACTTCAGCTTTGCTTCTACCCTCTCATGCTGTCAACCTTTCAGGGCATGGCAAGCGGTCTAGGATAGGCATCAGAGATAGAGACTCTCTGTGTGAATGCGCAAATGCTACGAGCCTTTCAATCATTTTGGCCGCGTGGCAAAGATTGTCAAAGCATGGCCAAAAAAAATAATATATATATACATACATGGTGATCGATCTAAAAGTTCCTTGTAAAGAGTTTTAATTGCGAAGACCGTTCACGTTATACTGGGAACCCTCGCGATAGTTTTTTGTGAGTTCGCGAAATATTTTTTATTCGCGAAAGTTTCGCGAAAGTTGGATAGTATGAATCATTATCATTGCATACATTACAACTTGTTAAGGGCTACCACCTCCTGCCGCCAGGGGGTCCGGCAGGAGAATGGCACCGCACAGCTACCTTTCCCCTCATAGGTAGCAGCCAAGCTTCCGACGGTGAGGCTTCGCCATGGCCAAATAGCATGGTCTTGAAGCACATCCTTGCACCTGCCGCTGGTACTGCCTAACATTGCTTTCTGAAGTCTCAAGATGCAAGCCCCAAATGCAGCAGCCAAGCTTCCAAAAGTGAGGCTCTGCGAGAGCCAAACACCAAGGCCCCGAGGGTTTGCTTTTCCTCTGATGCACTCCCTGCTGATGGCTGGGGTCTGCGGATAAGGGTATTTTTGCGAAAGTTCCGCGAAAGTTCTGCGAAGGAGTGGGCGAAAGTCAAAGTGCATTTTGAAGGGAGTGGCCCATCAAGCCGTGCAAAAATTGCCTAATCAGCAACAACCTGTCCTGAGAAGGGGATTCCGTGATGCTAGCTGCATGTTTACAAGGCTATGAAGAAGTTATCCGTGATAATTTGGTGTGATTTGGCAGGTAATGAGTGAATCTTCATAAGAGGAGTTGTTGCTTAACATGGGGCCCGTGAAAGATAAACATGGAGTTCGCGAAAGATTCGCGAAATATTTTTTTTCGAAGAATGGCCGTTTGCAGATAAAGGCATTTAGATCAACCGCCATATATTACATAGATGAAATGCACACTCACTGGATTCCAGCCACCTTTCATAATGTAGCATACTGTATATATATATATATGTTGTTTTACTACCAATACACAGTATATACTCCTATCAACTTCATCTATCCACCTTACTTTGGTGCACTTGATAAGCTCTCTGAGGACAGGCGTGCAAGTGAGCGCTTCTCAGTTTGGCGTCCTGCTAAAAGCGGGCAAAGCTGCCGAGGCGCACAGCTGACACGTCTTATGACAGCTCCAATCTGCAGCGGATGCAGCAGATGAATTGTTCATATTGTTCCGTTTCAAAATTGATTTCCCTGCGGTGATAGCGTTGGAACGGCCGGCTGGGCGCGAAAAGAGCGAATTCGCAGAGAACAGGAGTGTGTACATGGTGTAGGGATCCATTTGACGAGCTCTTTGATTTATTAAACAGGCCCTCTTTTTTCACATAATTAGCCGCTAGACAAACTTTCGACACTCTGAAGGTAGCAGGGTGTTTCCAGGAATTCAAACGAAGTTTAATAAAATGCAAACAATGCAACGAACTTCTTTTTGCGTGGTCAAGTTCTGGGTTCCAGAATCAAACAAAATTTTGAAGCGAAGAAATGTTACAAGAGGGCGTGTGGCAGTTGTATGATCTGTAGGTGATGCTTTGATGGGCTGAGGCGAGATTGGTATTTGCTGGTTGGTACACGCCAGGGCACTTTGCAGGCTGAGCGGGGTTTGGATTTGAGTTTCAATCATCTGAGTCCTTTAAGATCCTTTAAGTGCCAAACTTTGACTTGAAGGATGGATAGCTGGGAGCATTATTTCACAGTATTTACTACTGCTAGATGAGCAGTATTTGGGAACTGGTTCAACGTGCTTCAACCTGCTTGGACACTTCTCATGACTTCCAGGCTTTCAGCATTGCTGAGCTGTTGTCAGACTTGCCGGTGTGGTCTAGGACCTGCACATGCATTGGGCGCGGGCAGAAAAAAATGGCTGAAATGCCTTTGAACAGTTTTTCTGTCCATTTTCTGTCCATTTTGACATTCTTGGCTCCCAAATAGCAAGTCCTTTTGTCACCATCTGAAAAGCCAAGCATTAATCAAAGGCGCTTCCGTTTCAAAGGAAAGGTACAACACTCCGTGCCTTGAAAATCTTTGTAAGCAGGTTGCAGATGTTCCTGGACCGTGTCTTCTCCCTCGCTCTCTGTACTCTCTAATGCAGCACTCATGTTCCTGATGTGTTCCTGGGACGTTCCTGGTACTCCTGAGGTATTTCTGTTGGTGTCTTGCAAACGGTGCATCTCGTAATTCTCGTGTGCCGCAGGATTTGTGGGCATCTTCCTAAGGAAGCAACAGCAGTGTTTTCACGCCGCACACTCAAAGTCTCAAGATGTCTTAAGACGTCTTAAGATAGAATGCTAACGGCAGGCGCTGTTTTGGATGCTGTCTTGAGGGCGGCCGCGTCGAACTCGCACCACGGGTAAGCTCAAGGCTGAATTTGCTAATCTACTGAATATGCCCAGCTGTATGAGAAAGGTCTTCGGCTTTATCGTTTTGCTGCAAGAACGCAGAGAGATGGAAGAAAGAGGCTAAAAGTACTGTCTGACAGGTGCCAGAAGAAAACGATGCACGTCTGGCTGAGATAGAGCAGGACGGCTCATTGAAGCTGAAGAATGTTGGCTGAAATAATAGTAACTGTTGAGTAACACTGAGAGCCTCAAGAGATCTCGAGCATCTCTTGAGCTTCAACAGCAGAGCCCCAGTTGTCAGGAGCACATTGAAGCTATGGAACTCTCGCGAGCCAAGAACTGAAAATTGAACTGGCGAACCTACTGAGTCTATCGTAACTGACGTAGTTTTCTTTTCCAACAAGATGCTCCACAACTGAGCACCGAACGCTTTCATTCTCATCGATTCAACCGATTCTCCTGATGTGATACTTCAATTGTTTCATATTGTTTCAATTGGCGGTGAGGCGGCTGGACAGAGGCCCTTCCCCAAGCAGAGTCAGATCCCTCTCTTCAGCCGTTGGAGGCGGAAGATTGGTAGCTGGATGTAGCTGGACAAGCCACGAAAGCGGATCATACAAAGATGTGGGTTCTTGGTATTTTTGTTTTTTTTGGGATATCTTTGCATCTTTACATGGATACTTTAGTTGTATCTGCAGTTAGCATGTGCTTACCCACAGTCATATCAGATATGGGAACGTGAGAAGATCTTGCATGCCATTGCCTGACAGGGCATTGCGTGAGATGTTCTGATTTGAGATGGCATGATCTGATCTTTCAAGGATGTACGAACTAGTTTGAGTTGGTTGAGAGTCGAGAGCTGTTGAAATTCAGCATGGAGTCTTTGGTGATAGGATTGCAGTCTTATCGTTCTTCTTGTATTCATCTCTTACAGCTGCAGGCGCCACGACTATGCCATTGAAGCGGTCAAGTCTGTGGCAGATCGCATTTTGACCATTGACACCAAGCGCAACTTGAAGGTCTGTCGTGTGAGGAGCTCAAGTCGATGCTCGATTCGATCAAGTTGCACTTTAAGTTGAGGTGGGCATGCGAAAGAGTAAAGGTTAATCTATGTTAATCTGTCAGTGTCATCAACATTCATCAACCTCATAATCTCTGGACCAGTCAACAGGCTTTGCATGTGAATCGACACTCAAAAGTACAAGGATACGCGCAATCCAATAGCAAGACCGCTTGCAAGGCTGAAGACAGCCGCTGCCTATTCAGTTTTCGTACTGTCCCTAGTCACTGGTTGGACTCATAAAGCTACTCTATTACAATTGTAAGGGCATAAACAACCTGTGCCCTGCGCGCCTACCCAAGATCTAAGGATTTCTGGCCATTGTTGAAGAACCAGTTTCAAAATGCTGCCTAGCCCTGTAGAAATTCTCTTCTGTTTTGTCGTGACATATTGGCTGTCTCAAGAGTTGGCTGTCTTTGTTGTTTCGCATTGCCAGCACTGAGAACTCCCGGACTTCTCCTGCTTGACACCGTACCTTTCCTGTTCACAGGCACCGAAAATTCATGGGTTCACGGGGTCACACCGCCAGAAAAAAACATATATAATTTATATAATCATAATCTCTCTCTCTCTCTATCTATATATATATATACATGCACACACATATAGTTTGGGCCAGAGTGCGTCTCCTGCACTCAAGAGCATGGAGCGTCAACTTGTACAGGTGAATGGGCAAACTGGACGTGAAGAGGCATCCATGAAACTGGCTTTGCCATTTCTATCGACTGGCCTGTGCTTGCTGGCGTTATTTCACATTCTATACCTTGGTTCCCCCTCTGAAACGCATGGGGGAACTATAGCGTAAGTAGGCACCATTGCAAGTTGCATAGCAAACTACGCAGCAAGAACTGCAAACTTCGACTTGTTTGAAATCATATGGAAATGTTTAGACTTTGACAGGACTTTTCGTTGCTCGGCGTGACTTTGGGAAACAGTCGCGGTGCTCTCGAGCTGGTGCAAAGCTCAAAATAGAAAGAACAAGTGCTCAGCGAGAGACAGAGGGGTTTTGACTGTAGTGAAAAACATGTAGGTAGGGTCATTTGAATTTCTCCATCGATCAGCGATCCTTCAGCTTCGCAAAATTTTATGACTATGGATGTGCAGGGCGGTTTGCTCAGGCCAATTTTTGCTACTGGCTTTTGATATTCGGGTCCCGTGCTTTTAGCGGAGATTCTATGACTTGATTTCTTGGTGTAGCAGGACTTTTTCTGTTTGTCTGTTTGTTGCCTTTTGTCGCCTATGACTTGCAGATAATTAGGAAATGGGTCAGTCATGGTCAGTCCAACGAGTTGGTGTCGTTCGTAGTTACAGAGTTTCTTTTCCTTCTTATTTTTTGGCTCCCGTTTCCGAGGCTGTCATGGTCTTCCCGTGCGTTTATTCTTTGCATTTTGGTATTTTTTGAATATATATCTATAATATATATATATATCTATAATATATATATAGATTCATATATATAATATATATAATATATATATAATATATAATATATATATAAGATAATATATATATAATATAATATATATAATTTCTAATATATAATATATATATATATATATATATATATCACATATCTATCTATCTATCTATCTATCTATCTATATATATATACACGTACATAAAACGATTTTTGCGGACAACATTTGTCTTGCTATGCTTCTGCTTCATTCCCCCATGTTCCACCCTGCCGCACGGCCATAGCTTGTTGGGTCAACCGATGAATGCCCTTTATCATGTTGTCAGAATGTGGTAGAGTTTTTGTCATGGCACCGCATCTCAACCGTGGCTGTTCCAAGTCACTTCCCAGTTGACATGTGCAAATGTTTGGTCCCTAGGAAGCAGAGTTTTGATAGTTTCAATTAGGAGGGTTGTTGACAACCCAGAGTTTGATGGGTTTGCAATTCCCCTTCCTTGAAGGGCCAGTCCATCACGACAAAAGGTTTACAAGCAGATGGTTTGAGCGGAGGGATGCAGCATGTCATGACCCAAAGAAGCCATCCAAGAAACATCAAGAGCATGAAAGCGTAATGTAAATATGGCATAATATGGCCATCAACATACAACTGGGGCCAAATCCACCGTTGGTATTTGCTGCTTGCACTTGCACAGAATTCATTCTCAGGTGGAGCTGCCGTTGGACAGCGAGGAACCGGAGGTGGGGCGCAGCCCGTTCTATCTTCATCACCATTAATACCTTTTTTGGAATGAGCTGCTCTGTGCTTTAGCCATTGAGAGAGATGAATGATGATGAATGCACACTTAAACTGTCAGGTACTGTCGTCCCATGCATCACACGGCGGTGCTGTGCTGCAGGCATGAACGGAACGTTGGTGAACGTTAGTGACTGAATATATCATTGATTGTAGTATTTGCTGCCAGTTGCCATCACTTTTGGCTCATTTGGAGATGCTTTATGTTTCAGGTGGATTTCCTTCTTCCTGCAGAGATTTTTGTGTCAGTGGGTCTGGGGCCTCAGTCAGATTCAGTGCTGCAGCAACAGACCTCATCCTGCTTCACCATGCCACAGTGACAATGATGATAGCAATGACTCAATGACGATGACGGCAGTGGTGTCGTGTGTGATGATTTTCAGGAGAAGATGACACTCTTCGATTTTGGTCCTCCAGTTTGTACTTGCTACGAGAGGCAGGATAGCGGATAGTGCGGAATAGTGTGGAATGCATTGTGGCATGGCTTACAAAGACAGATGATCGTGATGACACGTGTCATCGTGTGCTTTTGGCTACTTTTGAGCGATGACCTGTGTCAAGACCAACCAGAGGTTTATTTCCCTCAAGCCTGCACATCCGTTGCCTTCTTGCAGTTGCCAGTGCCTCGAATTCCGAGTTAAGGGTGCTTTCATGATTTTGATGATGAGAAGGCTCATATTGTATGATGTGCCGATTTCAAAGGCCAGATATGGACACATCTCATGGTCATGGAGATGTGCTTGTGGGCTTTGCAGCACATGTCGAGCAGGTGGGGCTCTGAGCTCTCTTGGCCATTCCTTGGCTTTCAAGCACCGCAAAATCAATCCATGCTCCCACATCTCCTGCTTTGTTTTCTGGCGTCGCGGCGCGGCCGTAGCCATATCATTCCGTGTCATGCTGTTTCGGACAAAACTGGCCACTCCAGATACCTTTGGATGTGTGGGCGCGTGGCGTCAAACACCAGGGCCTTGGAGGCAATGCACATTGACTTGGTTTGTCAAAATGACAATGGTGTCAACTGCTGATACTCAGATATCTCAGAACTCATGATGCTGCCAATCCTGTGAAGAGGTGATCATTGTTAGACTATATCAGACTATTAGGATCTGTTCGGTGCCACGGCAAAATCGGATGCCAGGCACCCTCTTGGACAGCACACTGCGAAGTTCCCAAGGCCATGCGATCCACTCGTTGTGGGGATTTTGCGCAGCTTGTGTGGCGAAGGTACCTCGAAAGGCACCTCAAAGGGGACGCAATTCTCGAAACATGCCCAGGTGCGGGAGGGGCCGTTTTGCAACGGGAAAAACACCCAAAAAAAACAATTGATAGAACAATATCAATATAATCGAAGGAAGTTTAGAAGTCAAACTTCCGACAATATGGACAGATGAAAAGCAGAGCAGGGCAGAGGCAGAGAGAAGGGAAAAGATTAGAAGAGAGAAGAGTAGAAGAGAAAGAGTCAGA
>Ga0126342_10018869_pt1 | contig 11782 bp, 9 predicted proteins | sample Cyp1metagenome_FD_92528 | JGI IMG/M metagenome (GOLD analysis project Ga0126342, IMG submission 92528) | Coral microbial communities from Lord Howe Island, Old Settlement Bay, Australia - Cyphastrea 1 metagenome | ecosystem: Host-associated > Invertebrates > Cnidaria > Coral ... | reverse complement strand
GTTTCAACCTACCCCTCTGAAAAATGATGGAGTGAGTAACAGTTGGGATGATGACATTCCCAATATGATGGGAAAGTCATAATCCATTCATGTTCCAGTCACCACCAATCAGCAATTCTGTGGCATTAACTGCATCGCACTCGCTCAATCCAACATCAACGTCAAACGTTCAATTCGCGGTTTCAACCGGGTGCATCACGGTGCATCCAATGAATTTTCCGATGGCCAAGGTGCAAGGGTGTACCGATGGTGGTCTGAGCTCCCAGTGTCGTACTTTCCAACACCTGGCCGATCATCGCTTGCAATTCTTCTGTGAGATTCATGTGTTACGTAGATGTTAGTCACAATTAGTCATGATGGATTCAGAGTAGAATGATATGATCATTTACATCTGTATTCAAATGCATATTTGATGATTTGTTTGTATCTACTGGGTACATCCGTATTTATACTTATCCTGGAAAGGTTCAAACAAACATAACATAAAAATGAACACACATATATATATATATATAACATGATTTCCCAAACACATGCGATATATATATATATATATACACAGTATATATATATGCATACAATCAGCAGCTAAAGCTCAGATTCTTCCCAAACTGAAAGAATGTGTTGTTCCCAAAAGCTACAACATCCTGCACTGTTCTTTTGTCAGACATCTCAACTCAATGTGCATCAGCCACTTCATGCAACAAACAAAACCTAGGGCCTAGAATCCTAGAAAAAGCTGGACGCTTGAAAATTACAATGCATTGGACGGTCCAACTTGTTGGGTAATTTACGGCCTTCCCCTTCAATTCTCCCATCCTCGTAACTTCGCGACATCCATTGAGTTCCATTGATTGTAGGCCCTGTAGGCACCTTGGAGATTCCAAAATCGCCCAATTTCACGATCCATTGCCGCGTGAGGAAAATGTTCAGCGGCTTCCTGAAAAACGGCGCCCGAGTTGTGATGATCCCATGATCCCCGCTGACAACACCAGTGATTTTTCTGCCAGTTTTAGGGATAGAAACTGCAGAAACCATGGCAAACAAACAACGAAACATCCGAAGCAAAACAAAAATCACTTGTGAACTCTGCTGCGCCGGCACACGATTGTTTTTTTTCCCAAGCGTCAAGTCCCTGTGCAGGATTTTCACTTTGTGGATATGCGACAGCGCCAGAACCAGTTGCAGATGGATGTGCATTATCTCGCTCTCTGCGAAGCATCCTCTGAGCATACCCGAGCCATAGATTCAAACAATTCCAAACATCTACTTCATGGACAAAAAAATCAGCTACCCCCCAACAGATTCAATAGATTTCAATAGATGTTTACTTATGGATCTTATGGAACTAGACTCTTCAATTACCATGTTGACCAAGGCGCAAGTGATCTACCAAAGATTTCTCCAAACCCTGTGCAGTCCTCCAGTCTCGCGCCGCAACTTGATCTGTGTTGCCAAATCGCCATTGTCCGCGTATTCCATGATGATGTACAACAGTCTCGAATCCAGGAAGGAGTCGACGTATCCTGCGTCTCAAATTTTGGGGTGAACACCCAATTCCATCCGCGGGTTAATCATCATGTTCCCTACTGATGGCAGTAAATTGGGGCTATCTCCCATTTTCGTCTGCAGGATTTTGTTCAACGAATTTAAGATATCTTTTTGGTCTCACTGCTGGAAGTCATCATGAGTCAATAGGGTACTCGAAGATTGGATGGCCAACTACCACAAAATCCCAAAAACATGAGTGGTGTAGGTCTCAACTTTCAATCCATATCTTTCCATGCCAGGGGATGCTGGCTAAGGTTCCCATTCTGCTTGATCCAAAAATCCAATTGGCGGTGTCAATGCATTTTTTAAAGGGTGCCATTACCCACTCATAAATAACCATATTCAGGAATAGTTCACTATAGTTCACTATAATCCACTGTAATAGGTGGGGAAATGATCACTAAATGATTGTAGTACTATATGTACTATTACAGTGGATTCTAGTAATCTTATGAATAGTTCACTATAGTTCACTATAATCCACTGTAATAGTACTGTAGTAAATGGTAGCATGTATAGTAATCCTATGATTCCCTCTGCAGAAACACATATAGCCTTCTATGTGTGTACATATAGCATCATAGAGTGGAATCATTTTCGCTATGTGATTCCACCCTTTCCGATCATCAACTTATCCGAGCTGCGGACGATGTTGGCATGAGACAAGCGCCGCAAGACGTCGGCTTCTGCCAAGGCCAGCCCCCTCTCCTGGTCAGGACGTGGTGCGACTGTACCACGAAATCACTTGATTCCTGGATATGGCTGTGCATGAAGGTGAGGTTCCTGGCAAATTGTCATTTTAATGGGTAAAATGAAAACAAACCATTGGAATTGGGGGGCGGTATTATATATATATATATATATATTTTTTGGGGATTGGTTCATCTCTTCCATCTGCAAAGCAACAGTTGGGTTTCGCTGGAGCACTTCCCCCGCTCCAGCAGCTTCTCAAAACGAAAACGACTCAGTCGAAATGGTAAAATGACTGGATATGACTTGTGATAACATGATATACCCTCGGCCCTCTGGTAAACGTTTACATAACTATGGATGGAAAATCACCATGTTTAATGGATAAATCAATTATTTCTATGGCCATTTTCAATAGCTATGTTTGTTTACCAGAGGCCTTTTTGGAATTTGGCAGAAAACAAATTTCGCACCTTCTCTCCAAGGTGACTGATGCGAATCTCTTTGGCAACATACCTGGGAGATTTTGGAGGACCCAGGGCGTCAACAAGTTCCTGGGGATGAGAAAAATAAAGTCATCACTTATATGTATATATCATTATATATATATATATATTCATTTATCTATTGATTAATTTTTATTTAACTATCTCTCTATCTCGAATCTCTCTGTCTCTCTATCTACCTATCTGTCGGTCTGTCTTTCTGTCTATCTACCTACCTACCCATGCAGCCCTGCGATTCCCCAGGCGCAACTGTCAACACGCGGTACCAAGTGTTAGATGATGTTTGGATCCTTCGAACATTTCCGCATGGAGAAACTTGGTTGGACGATGTTGGACGCGTGTAATCTATGATGATTGTATCCTCCCGGTGAGATCAGTGGGAAGTGTACAACACTTTTTATATCTTTTTATGACAATTAACATCAATTAACCATAATTAACCCCCCTCAAAATCAAGAATCAGAACCATTTTCTCAAAATGTCTCTCTTCCGTTAGACTTCAGCCACCTGGATGCGGCCTGTCACTGCTGGATGTTGGGATGTGAACCAACTACTTCCATCCATCTTTTTTGCTGCAGAAGAGCTTCAACGCTTTAATGAAATTGGGAGGCGATTAAGTGTATCATAGATTATCATAGTCTATTACCACCATGAATTTCATCCCCCATCCCCACCTCCATCCCCGCCCCTTCCATCAAATCCTAGCAGCTTGGTAGAGCCTCCTCTCTCTCGCACCAGCAGTGCAGTACCATAGGACCCTTCACCCAAAATCTGGAGCCGCTCATATCCTCGGGTCTTGAAGAGCTGGGACCATCAAGTGGATGTGTCCAGAAGATGTGGATATTGTGGATGAAGTACCCCCAACCGCCAACCGTTGGAAATGATCAGCCTTTCCAGCCACTTAAATCGACCTTGGAAGCCGACCAGCTGTGAAGCTCCAGCTTTTTGAGAGTAACTATTCACAGATGCAAAGTGTTATGCATGTGACAAGGTTCGACTTGTATAGCCTGGGCATTGATTACTGGTGAAAGAAGCCGATGAATTACTGATGGTGGAATTCAGATGAATTTCAGTACTCTGTACCCCAGCTCTCGAAGTAACGGGAGCCCCGAGATGACACTTTACCAGTACATAGACCTGTCTTCCTTCATTTCAATTCAGTTCTAGTCACCTTTGATCCATGTCCCTCTGTCCACTGCTTCCGCCTTGTTAGATTTGTCTTGCCTGTCACAAGTGGCCAATACTTTCCTTTCATCTGCGTTCCATTTCTACCAGTACAATATCCATACAACCTGTGGAGGCCAACTAATGAAGCAGAGCATGGTTCAGGTCATGAGATTTCAGGCCCATGCAGTGCACTTGTGCCCCAAAACCGCATCTTTCACTGAAAATTGCAGCCTCAAAATCATGGACCCCACAAAAAACTGAAGTTAAACAAGATTTGGAAGATGCATCTTGCCTACATGTATCATTTCTGTATCATTTCTGTATCATTTCTGTATCATTTCTGTATCTCTTTCTCATCTTGCTCCTCCTTTCTCCTTGCTGAGGGTCTCTCTTCCAACATCGGCCATGTGGGGCATCCGCAGAGAACCCACGACGGGCCAAGATCTGATTTTTTTTGGGGCTCAGTAGCTGGGCTTATTGGAAACTGCTGGGAGTGTCTACCCAAAGTTGGGAGTGGTGAGTTACTGAGTTGGAAGTTGCTGTCGGGTGGAAAATCACCATTTTTAATGGGAAAATCAAATATTTCTATGGGCATTTCAATTATGCTGTCAGATATACAGTAGCTTCGACTTGATGTGTGAAGTGAAGTGGATAAGTCGCTCGACCATCAGGCAGCCGGTTGATGGCAACTTCCCGACAGTGCTATTGCCGCGACTTGATAGGCTGCGCCATGCGCCAAGACACAGTAACCAAAAACTCACGGACACATTCACCAAATAGTAGTGATTTGTCATCAATGTCCAATTGAAACTGGATGTGCAACAAAAATGAACTTGTACCTTGGAATATCGTGGATCTTTGGTATCTTTGGTTGTGTCTACTGGGCCGCTTTTGGATCCTCCGGTGGCACATGCCCAACCTGCACAGTGTTGGAGAAATGATCCAAGGAGATCCTTCCAACGTCTGGAACCTGCGCACCAAGTCAACCAGCCGCAGGTCTTTTGGGAATCATCTCATCTCTTTTTGGGCAATGTGTTTGTAGAACAATGGTAACAATGGCCTATAATTTTACCCAAATGTTAAAACCATCTCATCTTTCTGCGGGTAATCATAATTTGACTCATGCATACCTTGTGAAGCACTTTTTTAACCTGCAGATCTGCCAGAGTCGTATTTTGTTTACAGCTTCTGACCCTCGCCCTTCCGGAACACCTTATTAACGGGAAGGGATTTCAGCAAAAATGTGATATAACCCATCAAACAATGCAACATATGTGGATATAGATATGTAGTACTCATGCACATATTATAAATACATAGTATTTTGATACTCCATATGTGATAATATATACGATTTATCACATGTGTACTTTAATACTCATCATGTATAGTATATCATATGGAGGATCCCCAAGTAGGGGGTTTACTATAAGTAATATCTGAGATAACTATATTATGTATAATTTATCACATGTGTACTTTAACACTCACTACCCTCTGGTAATTTAACATAGCTATTGAGCATGGCCCATGTATAGTTGATTTTTCCATGACACATGGTGATTTCCATAGCTATGTGTTAGTTTACCAGAGGGATCCAGAGGGTATGTATAGTAGGTGGTTTCCTAAAATAGGGGTACCCCCAGTCATCATCCATTCTAGTAGGATTTTCCATTTTAAACCATCCAGCTATTGGGGTACCATTTTGTTATTTAACATAGCCATGGAAAGATCCACCATGCTATTAAGAACGGTAAACCATCTATTTCGATTAGGGCCATGGCTTAACCATGGCTATGTTAGTCATAACCAGAGGGTAATATATATATATATACACCATGGCCCATATATCTCATTCATATACCATCTATGTTAGTCATAACCAGAGGGTGACAAATTCTAGCACCTCATTAATATCCCATCAAATCAGATAGATAGATTCTAGCAGAATTTTCCTTGATAAACCATCCAGCTATTGGGGTAATATCATACATCTAAGGGGCTTTCCTATGGATCCCCCAAGATTCCCCACGTCACCAAGGGGCCTCCCAAACATCTCTCGCTGCGTTCATCAGCACAAAGCTGCGCAGCTGAGAAGCCACCACCTGGCCACGTAAACTCGGGATCAACGGCTTGACCAACAAAAAGCCTGGAGAAATGGTGATTTACCATGATTTACCAATAAAAATTGGTAGGACATTGGGATTTTACCATGAAAAATTGGTGGAACATTGGGATTGAACCGTTTGTTAACTTGGAATACCCTCTGATAATCTGAGAGTTTGTGAGAAGCCATGGCCCATTTCGATGATGTAATGTTCAAAAATGGCTACTTTCCATAGCAAATTGTTACTGAAAACTCTGGGAAATATGGCTAAACCCAATGGTCAAAGGGTAGTTTGTATACGTATTTTTATTTCGGCCCTGTTGATGAGGGTATAAAATTAACATGGATGTGGCAAACCCACGATTTTCAGCTCATTCCAAATCAGAACCACTAATTCGGGATGATTCCATCCTCGAAACATTTTTGGGATCATTTTGCCATTAATTAACCATTAATTAATCCATTTATATTCGTTGATCGATTTTTAAAGGATCATCTGGACATAAACCTTGGATTCTGGGGATCAATGGTAGATCCTCCACATACAAATTCATTTTTACGGCCAGATACGGCCAGATCGGCCAGCTTGAGCAACCAATCCTTGGACATCAACCAGGTCTGGGCAGCTTGGAATCATGGCTGATCGGCCAAGCTATCTCTCTAATCTAATCTAATTCTATCAGTCTAATCCAATCTAATCAAATCCAATCTAATCTATCTATCCCTCTCTCTCTCTCTATGTAAATATATATATATATATATAATATATCACATATCATATATCATCATATCCTAACATTCCTCCAAACAAATGCAAAAAGTTGCTTTGCTGGATAGTAGAGAAAACGCTGTACACACTCCCCATTTTCGGGAAAAATACATTAAACTGCCAGAGGTTTACTCAGGCAGCGGGCAAAGACCTAAAAACACTTCTGTATCACTGGGTATCAATGGAAATGTGATGGATCGCTTTAATAAATTCACATCCCTTAAAATATATGGCAGTGTGTCAAAACCTTGTACCCCTGGTGAACATCAAAATAGCTGGTAAATGGATGTTCATCCCACTAAAAATGGTATTAATAGGTATTGATCCATACCCATATATCTATATGGATCAATGGGATTGAATGGGTATCTTGCTTACTTCATTCTGGCATGTTCATTATCATTCATTATCCACATATCACCATTGCTGGGATTGGTCGCAAGTTGTGTCCGGGTTGCCTCCAAACTGGTCGATACCACAACCTGAAATATCTGATTGGAACCTATACACAGTCTGTTGGAAGTTTCTCTTCAAAACAAGGGTTTTCACATAGTCGATGTTTGAAGCCACAAAGTAGCGATGGATTTTCGAAGCACAATGGGACGTTAAGGTGATGACTTACCCGCAGTCTCTCATGGCCATGGTTTTCTTATCTGGTCGAAAGCATGGGACCGCTGGGACCCTGCGAAACCAATCGAGGGCTCCAGCCACCCTAAATGTTTCAACTTTTTCAACACCAATCGTTACTCAGCAACCCACATTTTCGGATCTTTTCCGCCAACCATCACCCAACTAAAAACAAGACCAACCATCACCCGGTCCCTTTGAGCGGCAACTTGACACCGAATTTTCCAAGTTTCAAACCAACCCTCACCCAACCTTTTATTTGTTTCAAAGCAACTCACCACTCAGCTTTTCACCCCTTACTTTGTTTTTGCCGTTATTGCCGTTTAGCTGGGTCAGGTTATGTTCGGTTACTGTGTCCCCATGGAAAAAAGTACTATAATCCCATCCCCCAATATCAAAAAAAAAACTAAATAGCCTCAAATATGTATGAAATCCATTCAAATCCCTATTACACCATGGCTTAGTCATGGCTTCTTTAGATTTCTTTGGGGTTACCCTCTGGTAAACTAACATAGCTATTGAAAATGGCCATTTATAGTGGATTTTCCCATTAAAAATGGTGATTTTCCATAGCTATGTTAAATTACCAGAGGGTATTTCATATGTGGATGGGATTAGATACAGCACTGGATCCAGCACTGGACGCCACCTCCTCCGCCTGAAAAAAACGATCCACGGCCTCCTGGCTGCTGGAAAATCCATAGGAAATCCATAGGAAAAAGCACAGAAAAACATAGGAAAAAAACGCAGAAAACTTCTTTCTACCATCAAATATATGGAAAAACGATTCTAAACCAAGTCTGGGAGGGATCCAATATAGTTTCCATCTACCATATGACATGGTGATGAGCTTGTAATACTGGGCCTGCGGAAAACTTGAGCTCCCAGTGGCTGGGAGATGTTTTCAACTGGACATGCAAATTAAATTGAATGATGCAGTATTCTGCGATCCATACGATGTGTGGGTTGTCGTATATATATACACCTTATTTATAATGTACTAATGTACTGTAGTGTCATAACATGTCTAATTGATGATACTGTGTGGTGTAGTTACATTATAAACTTATCTCATCTTACATCGTTATCCAAATATTCTTGGTAAAACAATGCCATTTTTCCATCCCCCAGTCACCTGCGCCACATCCTTGGGCAACAAGGCCACCAAATCATCTCTCCGCTCCTGGCAGTGGCACGAAATTTCCCGTTCAATGATATAATAACTATATAATAAGTATTAAATCGAACTAATAGTAATAAGTAATAATCATTTCAATATCTATATCTATATAATTCTGGATATCTATATTCTATATAATTCTCTCTCTCTCTCTCTGTATGTATATATATATAATATTATATAATCATATAATTTCTATACATGAAACGGATGACTTGGCGGAAAGGGCAAATAAACCATGATGCAACTTGCTGAAGGGGACTGCTACGACCACTGCTTGAATTTCGCAAAACATCGCAGGGATTCGCAGGGCTACACTCCACAAATCCTGGTTTGTGTTGGATTTGCTCAGTTTAAGTCCCATTTCCTGGGGATTTATATGCATTTATCATGATTGGCGGATGTTCTGACATGTCTTCTATGACACAGCTGTGTACTGCTGCTTCAAATGCTGATTACCCAGCTCGTTCACCGCACCATTTTGCTGTCGCGCTCTTCACGACCGGAAAACGAGAGCATCACCAGCGGAAAACGAGAAGACGCCCATCATCCATCAAGGGTGGCGTCCTCCAAAACAAGTTTTTTTTTTGAGATTTCCAAGACTTCACTCACTCTTTTTGAGCGCTTGCCAGCAAGCAGCAAACATTTCTGGTGGTTTCAACGTGTTCCAACCCATCCCAAGACATAGTCAATCGGGACCGGACCATCCTAAAAATAGGATTGAATAATATATAATATTATAATTCTATATAATATGAACAACATATGAAACCACCCAGCAGTTCTTTCTGGAGTCACCCACTTTGCGAATGTCCACCACTTCACGTAGTTCACGCGCCTGGCACAAGGATTTCTTTTGGACGCCAGGACTCAGAACATTTTGTATCGGTAAGCCCATTTTTTCGTAATTTTTCCAGCTTGTTTTTCTATATTGAACTCCCAATGTTTCCACTCTCTTTACACTATATAAATATTGTTGTCAAAACATAACCCTCCAGTAAATTAACATAGACCCTGGCAGTCATCGGGGTTGGAAGATTGGTTTCCTCTAAAAATGGGTGATTTTCAGGGTCCAACTGTTAATTTACCAGAGGGTAATTTTCCCTAGCTTTTCTGCTTAATTAATCGCTCCCGTAAAAATGATAAATTTCACCCAGATTTGGATCCAGAGAAAAATCCGGCCTCATGGCCCTGCATCCACTGGGTTCAACAGCCGCCCAGCGAACTGCACTTCCACCTCAACCTTGAAGTCAGCTGGATTCTTTTGGGGCTTTTAAATGCTTTTAACAAGACATTCCTTCAAGTTCAACGTGAGATTTAACTATATAAGAAGACTGAGAATTTCAGTGATTTAAGGTAATTTGACTCACAAAACGGGGCTTGATGGAATTCAAGGTGCTGATATGAGCCCCCACAAACTGATTTGATGGGACTTTGTTCTGGAAATCGGATGAAAGTGGGAATTTTATCCATCAGGTTTAAGGGCCATTAAATGACAGGATGGATAATCCACGAAGCTAGCGATGTGCCTGATTCTTCAGTTGTTTGGCTGTCACAGCAACATCATAACCAGGGTGGAACCCTGGCCTTGGCACACAACAAACTCTTCACATGTCAACTTGATGGCAACGATAACAACACAGCACTTGAGGGCCCCCCAGGTCCAGAAGGTTCCGACCTTGTCTCCGGGATGCAAATACACTGGCGGATCACGCACATATCCAACTCCTGTCTCAGCTGGCACTTGGTCATCCAGAAATGATACTGGTATGTCTGGAAATAAACTACCCTATTTTCAGACCCATGTCTTTGGATTTGTCCGGTTTATATCGGTTTATCACTGCAGTCACAATCGCAGATGTTTGATGACGTATAAGTCAGAAATCTTTCATGATTTCATATGAGCAGCGTTCAAAACCCCAGTTGGTTGATGATGAGTTGGGGGATGAGTTCATAACCAATACATGGGGGGAATATCACACACCATGAACGGAGAACCCCAATCAATTACAGTGTTGATAATTGGTCATAATAATGTTCCCAACTATTATACAATTATCTAGTATCCTTGGGTTATAATCCCAATTAAATATACCAATTATATTAGATAAGAGTGATTGTTATCTGGAAACTATTGAACTATTAAACTATTCATCCATTGGATTGATTATTCAGAGTTGCAATTACATAGTATTAATATTAACATGGAACTATTATGGCAAACTATCCATTGACTATTAAGTATTAACCAGATCATATATAACAAAAAGATTATCATATTAATATTAGCATATATTAACTATGAAAATTAACACACATTAACTATTCATCTATTAACTGTTATATAACTATATAACAATCCATTGGTTTTATATCCAATTCTGAATAGTATCCCAATCAACCGGGGCCTGGCGGAGTTCCGGTGAGAATCACTGTGCCGGGAAGCAGCGTGGTGCCTTGCGACAAGTAACCTGAGGTTTTCTGCGCGCGTTGCGCATCGTAGAGTTGAGATATGTTGAGATCCTCGAAAAAATCTGCGGTTTACCTGCCAAGAATAGTAGTTTACCTAGCGAAGATGGGGGTTACCTAGCAAAAATAGTGGTTCTATCACAAAAAAGGGTGATTTAAGCATCCAAACTACGGGTTTCTAAACAGCTGAAATTGAATCAACAAGCGTTGGGTTTTGCGGGATATTTCCGGTTTCTCAAATTGATTAGAGGATACCCGGCAAACAAAACAAAGGGACGTGAATTGAAGGGAATTCAACCTCATGTTGAAAGCGGAAGACAATCTTAAACATGTACCTGCAGAAAGTTGACGTTAGTTGACAGTGATATGGAAAACATGAAAACCCATGGTTTCGCAAGACAATGACCTGTATCTCTCTCTATATATACACATAATTATATACAAAATTATATACATATATATATATATATACATATATATATATACATATATATATATACATATATATATACATAATTATGTATATATATATATATAAAGATGTGCAGCAAGTCGTTTTGCTCAACTTCGCAGCGATTTTGTCAAAATCAATGAAATAAATATCTGAAAATCACAATTACAGGGATTGACCACCGGCAATTCCCCGCTGCAAACCCCCTCTCTCCACCTGGCCACACCCAAAGTGGGAGAGATCCAAGGTTCAATTCTGAGACAAC
>Ga0126342_10018868_pt1 | contig 11782 bp, 9 predicted proteins | sample Cyp1metagenome_FD_92528 | JGI IMG/M metagenome (GOLD analysis project Ga0126342, IMG submission 92528) | Coral microbial communities from Lord Howe Island, Old Settlement Bay, Australia - Cyphastrea 1 metagenome | ecosystem: Host-associated > Invertebrates > Cnidaria > Coral ... | reverse complement strand
TATATGTCTTTTGTATCAGTGCCCATGAGCGACACAATGTCTCATAGCACATCTCGGCTTATGAGTGGCCCGTTTTGGTCAGCTACCTTGGAGCTTGTAAGAGAAGCTCGCTGGTGGTGGTGGGCCCCTAGCTCTAGCTCTGGCTGCCCTTGGGCCACTTTGATCCTTGCAGCCATAGTCCTTGCGTGTTGCTGCTTTGGCTCTGGCTTCCTCTTTGCAGTGGTAGTGCTTTCAGGCAGGTGTCGCCAGTGGTTGTGGCAGTGCATCCTCAGTGCATTCCATCATTGGGCTGATCTGGGAGCAGGTGAGCAAACCACTGCTCTGCGGCGACGGTTTAGGGAGTACCGTGCATGAGTGATTGGATTGATTGGATACTTTCGTGGTCTCCTTTTCCTTCTACCACTCATCTAGCGCCCAGTTTTGAGGAGACTTCGGACACTGCATCCTTTGCTGCACTTGCTGGCCGCGAGGCCCCTGCATCTGAAGCGGATTCGGTTGAATTTGCTGCGGTAGACAGGACTGATCCGGAGCCGGAAGCTTTTCTTTCAGAGCCCCCAAGTTCTAGGCTTGTGAGACCTGCTAGACCTTTGGAGTTTCCTCGTAGCAGTTCTTTTCAGTTTTCTATTGTGGAGTTTTCTAGGGATTTTGAGGTGCGAATTTTGTCTAGCCGGGAACCTGACCAGCTGGCTTACTTAGTGCCTAGTTTCCTGGACTTTTATCTACAAGATCCTGCCATTCAATCTCTCGATCCTGACTGGTGTCCTGCCGCGCGTGTGGGCAGAGCACTTCGTGCTGGCATTTCTGCGCGCCGGGTCTTAACTGGTCAATTCCATCGCCAAGCTCAAGCTCCTACCCTGCCAGGCGTTGACAACCAGGTGTACGTTTGCTTGCGGTGCATTCGGAGTGAGACTGGGTGGTGGACCACCTCCTACGATTTGTATTGGGGTTTCATCGCTGATCCTGAGACTGACGAAGAGCGGTTTCAGGCTGGCAGTGTCTCTCATTCATTTCCCACCCACCTTGAAGCTGAAGTTTTCTTGAGAGGGGCTTGCCGGCAATGGCCGAGGGAGCTCCAATCACGCACAGACCTTTGAGCTTCGACGAGGTCCAGCGGCTGGGTGCGAGTTCTACACATTCCAAAGTGTTGCCAACTCTGTGCCTAGTTTCACACGCTGGTGACCCTCCGGAGGAGGTGAGGATTCTTGGTTATTTGGTGCGATGCAGAACAAATGGATTCATGGTCATCCTTCCTGGTCTGACTACGGTGCAATCTGTGCTGGACGCCTTGGTTGGCGAATTAGGGTCAGAACAGCTGGTGTACAAGCTGGAAGAGGCGAACCTCGAAGACTCTCGGGGTCGCAGGTTTGGAAAAGCCTCAGTATATCTGGTAGATTTTTCTGCAGAATGTGCTTTGTTTTTCAGCCGAGCTCCAGCTCTCAGAGGCGCGGCTGCCGTGAGCATTCACCGTTTGAAAGTAGGAGAATCGGTTGCTCGTCCTGCTGCAAAGGCGGCTTGGCAGATGTCAGAGGCATGGATAGCCGAGTTGGGTGGCGAGGACGAAGCGATCCAAGAGTACTTTACTGCAGATTCAGATCTTCCTGGAGCCGCGTCCGAGGAACACAGTCCTTCTCATACTTACGGACCTGGAACCCCGGACGAGGCCGTCGGGCGGCTGGAGGCTCAAGTTCGAGATCTTCAAGATCAGTTGGCCCGCTCTATGCAGAGCCAGCAACCTGTGCCTCCAAGAGCCAAAGCCGAGCCGCACCGTGGAGTGGCGCCTCCTGCAACCCTTTTCGATGTGCCGAAGTCCAGCCTGGACGCCAGCACTTTGCTTCATCTCAAGCAGCTAGCAGGGCCAGCACCTGGCAAACTGACTCGGCTGGAGGAGGAGCACAAGCAGGTTCCCGAAGATGCTCGAGCTACAGAAGCTCAAGACCAGTTTGCAGAGCTGCAGGCCGGCGTCCTCGAGGACGACGAGTTGGCTGCAGTGATTGCCCAGAGCCGGGATCCGCTCCATCAGATCTTGGCCTTGCAATTGAAGCAGACAGCAGCCTTGACCCAAAGATTGTCGTCTCAGGTACCTCGAGACCAAATCACTGCCGCCTTGGGCAACGAGCCCGGAAGCTCCAGCAGCAACGGCGTCAGAGGTTGCGTAGCCAGAGACGCATACCTGCGAACCATGGAGGACATTGTGACGACGGGCAAAGCTATTGCCAACAATGCTGCTGCGGACATGGGCCTGAGCTCCAATCAGGTGGGATCGGGCCTATTGAGGCAATACATGGAACGCAGAATAGCTTTGGGAGACCAGAGGATGCTGTCCTACATAGGGCAGTTCATGGCATGCTCTTGGCAAGTGGGCTTCGAGCAGGGCAACGACCTCGCAATGGGCCTGGCCGCCCGGGGCATGATGATGGTAGAGCAGATGAGCCTGGACTCGGGGCGTTGCCAATTTGCATGGCTTCTCAGTGCATTCCCGGAGCCCGACCTCCAGCAGATCAGTCAGAACAAGAAAAGGTTGTCCATCAAGCCCTACGCCAGACTGGCGTCTGCGCCGTGGATTGCGGGCAATCTGGCCTTCTTGAAAGACTTGGATTACCTGGAGAGCCGTCTTCGGGGAAACAAGGGCAACGACAAGGCCGACGACAGAGAGTCCAAAGACGATGCAAGCACCAAAAAGCCGGGAGGCAAAGGCAAGAAGAAGGGCAAGGAGAAGAAGGAAGGCGACAGCGAGGCAGCGAGCTGAGAGCCTCGAGGTGTCATGGCACTGCTCCAACAGTGATGCAGTCTTTTTCAAATTCTTCAGCTGAGGGTTCGAGCTTAGGGGTGTCAGGGTTGATTGATGACAGCTTTCAGTCTTTTGAACATCTCACTGCCAACTCTTTTTGCAATGAAGTTCCTTTGAACAGACTTCGTCCTGACCCTGCCGTGGAATCCCCGGATTTTGACTTAGGGAAGTTTGGAGCGGAGCCAATCAGTTTTTTAGATATCATGCAAGTTGTTTGTAATTCACAGCAAGCTGCACACCTTGGTTTGAGTAGCTTCCTCCGATCATCGTTGCAGCTCGATTCCCGTGATGTGCACAGAGCTGACACTAGCTCTGATCCGTGGCCCTGTCCCCCGCCCCGCTGGAGTTGGACGGGCCCACTCCGTTTGTCGCCTCGACGTAGGCGCCGCCGTAGATTCTTGCAGATTCGAGCCCAGCTGCTACAGCAGGTGGTAGGTGTGCTTAATTGGGAAACCTTAGGTCACCCCGTAAAGCCCCCTCAGACAGCCTGTTCAGGTCAGCCATACACGGACGTGCAGTGGGACATGCTGTGCAGGCTGGAGCGTCTGATCACTCACTTTCTGCAAGCCGGCGATGTGTCCGCCGCTACACTGGGCCGCAGCGGAGAAAAATTCAGCACCCTCATGCGTGCTGCTAAGGAACTGCCTGACTGCCAGGATGTGGACCTAATAGAATTAGTAGGTTGCATTGCAAATGACTTGGATGCTTATTCTAGGCCTAAAGCCCCTAATAGTCCGGATAATAGTAGTCCAAGTTTTGATAGCTCGGGACCCCCACCAGTTACTACTAAAACGGTTGCCATGCCTTCATCAGTAGCAAAGCCTGTGGTTGCGTCCAGGGTTAAATGGGAACATTCCCCTAGCTTCGACCCAATTCCTTTTCTCACTGACCCCTTGGTCAAAGATGCATTTGTAGATCCCGCCAATGTCCGTTTGCCCGCCAGCAAGTGGGTTGACAAACCTAAGGGTCGGGTGCATTGCTCGAGAACTGAACTTTTGAAGTTAGCTGAGAAGTGGGATACCAAAGGAGCTTGCAAAATTTTTCGTGTCGATGAAGTCCAAGAGGACGAAGCAGTAGGGATCTTCACTGTCCCTAAGGACGAACATTTTGATCGTTTGATTTTGAACCCTCAACGGGTGAACGCCAGATTGCAGTCATACTCGCATTTCACTAAGAGTCTTGCACCAGGATCTTTGTTTTCTTTGATTCGGCTCGAACAGGACCAGGTCCTGCGGCTGAGTGCGGATGATTTAGCGGAAATGTATTATACCGTCAAGATCCCAGAAGCACGTGCAAAGCGCAATTGCATAGGCATAAAGTTTAAAGCACATGAACTTTCCCATTTGTCTTGTTTCAACCCAGATCGGCATTTCGGTTTTTGCTTTGTAGCTCTCAATGCGCTCGCCATGGGCGACTCTTGGGCAGTTGAGTTCGCTCAGCAGGCTCACCATAACGTCCTGCGTTTTGTGGCTGGATGCATGCTCGACCACGAGCGAGTGGCCTATCGAAAGTCCTTTCCCAGATCCTCGTTCATGGAGTGGTTGTCGATTGACGACCACATAGGGGCCCAAGTTTTGTCCCGTAGCGAGTATCAGAGCAATGTCAGGCTCAGAGATACCGAAGTGTTTGACAGGGCTGGAGAGGCCTACACTGAAGTAGGTTTGGTACAACACCCGAAAAAGAAACGTAGGGGGGTTCTTCAGGGCATTTTTCTTGGCGCTGAGATTGATGGTGATAAGGGTCTTGTTTCCGCACCTCGGGATAGGATTGCTTCTCTCATGCTCTGCACCATGATTGTGGCCCGTAAAGGTTTTTGCTCCCCAAAACTTCTTTCCAGCTTGCTTGGTTGTTGGGTTCATGTGTTATTGTTCAGACGTCCCCTCTTAGCTGTTTTATCCCATGCGTTTAGTGAGGGTTCCAATCGCCCCCAAAATCAAGTTTTTCAGCTATCTAGAGAGACAAGAAATGAACTTTGTGCTCTGGCTCTCCTGGGGCCAGTGTGCTGCAGTGACTTGAGGGTTGATGTAGCTCCGGTTGTGTTTTGCACCGATGCTAGTCCCGCCGGCGGCGGCATCTGTTTAGCCGAGGAGTCCAAGACAGTAGTGGCTGAACTCTGGCGACACAGTGAGCAGCGCGGCTATTACACGCAACTGCTCAATCCTTCGGCTGCCATTCTTGCTGAGCTAGGCCTGGAGCATCTCGATGATGATCTTCCAGACACATCCGATTCGGTCCGTGATAGCAGCATCCGGGTGCCCGCGCCAGTTCATGAGGGCATCTTGTACGATTGCCTGGAGTTGTTTCGTGGCGAGGGGAATTGGTCCCGAGCTCATGCCGCTGAGGGATTTCGAGTGCATGAAGGCGTCGATGTGAAGGGTTCTTCCCTTGCTTTCAGTGACATGTTAGATGACCATGTGTTTCATCAACTTGTCTCTTTGGCCGCTCGTGGGGTGGTCAGGGATTGGCATGCGGGCCCCCCATGTTACACATATGGTACATTACGGCGCCCACGCATCAGATCTCGGTTCCACCCTGCAGGTTTCAATATCAATGATCCGTTGACTCGTGAGCAGACGAGGTTGGCTCTGCGGACGGCATTCCTGATGTTTCTAGTGGTGCAGACTGGTCTGTTTTTCAGTGTTGAGCAGCCAGGTTCCTCAGTGATGTTTCGTTTGCAGATTTTCAAGCGATTAATTTTTGCTGGTTGCATCATAACTCGTATGTGCTTCTGCGCATTTGGATCTCCCTTTAAAAAGCCCTCCCAGTGGCTCCATAACAAACCATGGTTGCTTGAGTTTGAGATGCCCTGCCGTTGCAGTGCGGGCCAAGGTCACTTTGTAATTGAGGGATCCTTCACTCGTGATACCATCCGGCAATTTGATCGCCTGTGTTCGCCTTCAGCCGAGAAGCTGTACGGCCGTCAACCCATCCCAGGCGAATCTGTTTCATCCTTCTCTGCATCCTATCCTAGGACTTTGTGCAGACGCATGGCAGTCAGTGCTAAGCAAGCCTTGAATGACTCCATTGGGATCATCCCTTTTTCAGAGGTAGTTCGCAGCTGCAAGCGCGTAGATGAACCTTTGCTCATTCCCAGCTCCGTGCTTTCCGAGAGCGGGTCGGCCCCACGACCTTTCCATGAGGACCCGGAATGGGTTGAAGAACTGGCTGACAGTTTGCATTTCCGAGAGCTGCTTAGGTATAAGTTTTCTAAGCCCGGCCATATTAATGTCCTTGAAAGCCGCGTGCATAAAACCTGGTTAAAGTATTGCGCAAAACACCATGCAAACTCCCGAGTTTTGGCACTTTTAGATTCCAGAGTCACCCTGGGTGCCACGGCCAAAGGCCGTTCCAGCAGCAAGGCTATTTGCCGTGTTTTGCAAGGGTCGCTAGGGTACATCATAGGTGGGGGCCTTTACCCCGGGGGTTTGCACATCGGGTCAAGGTTTAATAGGAGCGATGGCCCTTCCAGAAACAGACCTGTCCCTGAGCCCAGCAAGGACGAGCCTGCCTGGCTTCCCGCCTTGCGGCAAGGCAATTATGACCAGTTTGATTTGCACCTCATGGCCAGCCAATTCCCGCGCTGTGCGGGTCGGTGGTTGCGGCTGCTGCTGCTTTTGTGCGGCGACATCGAACGAAATCCAGGTCCATGGCAACAGGCCTCCAAAGTCAAGGCTCCCCGAGGAGCTCTCGACATGTCTGTCGGGTTTGCACCAGCGACCTCTAAGCGGATGAGCTCTTGTCTTGCCTTTTTTGAGACCTGGTTGCGATCCACGTTGCATGTCAGCTTGGAGCAGATAGGTTGGGACACTCTGGCAGCGCCCTTGGCTGCTCGTGCATATGGCATGCATCTTTATAGCCAAGGCGAACCTCGATACCTCTATGTCTATACGTTGACTGGGCTGCAGGATGTGTTTCCGCATCTGAGAGCTTTTATGGCGCCTGCATGGATCATCGACAGGAAATGGCAGATTGCGGAGCCCGGCGAATGCCGGCCGGTGATCTCGGCCCCAGTGATGCGAGCCGTGACGAGCCTGTGTTTGTTGTGGCAGTGGTTTCGTTTCCTAGGAGTAACTCTGATTGGGTTTTTGGGAATGTTGCACCCAAGTGAGTTTCTGGGACTGAAAAGACGGGATCTTGTTTTACCCCAAGATTCATTGCACCATGAGCCAGTTTTCTACGTCCACATCTCAAATCCGAAGACCAGCCGTTTTGCTCGTCGTCAGCACTGCAAGATCGATGACCCCTTGGTGCTTCAGTATGTCACCAAGGTCTTTGGCCACCTGCATCAGTTTGAAGCTTTGTTTGCAGGTGGAGCTTCTGCCTATCGTCGAAGGTGGGATGCGGTCTTTAGCCACTTGGGTGTTCCCAGCAGCCAGCGGACTCGAGGCGCTACACCCGCCACCTTGCGGGGCAGTGGAGCTACCCATATGTATCTTTCTTGTGAAGATCTCCCTCGTGTCCAATGGAGGGGGAGGTGGAGCCAGTTGAAGACAGTCGAGCACTACGTGCAGGAGGTGGCCGCGCAGACATTAGTTGCGCGCCTGAATCCTATCGCCAAGCGCACGATCCAGATTTTCGATGCCACCTCAACTGCACTTTTGGCAATGTTTTTGGATGATGATGGTTGGCTTCGCCAAAGGGATGTATGAGTGGAAGATGTTTCAGCTGAGCGTTTGCATCATCGTTTGCATCACAGATGCATCCTCAGTCGATTTTCAAATCTTCTTGTTTTGCAGCTTCAGCGGCACTTCAGCTGTTGGTCAGCATCTTTTCCAATTGCTGCCACAGCCAGGGAAACTTTGTGAGAGCGGGAAAACAGGGAAGTGATATATATATATATATATATATATCTAATTATATATATATATGTAATATAGACACATCCATCCATCCATCCGTCCATCCATCTTATGCATGCAAACATATTTGTCATATTCATTTGAAGGTTTCCTCTCGGGAGACCTGAGGTTTGCCTGGGCCCTGTCCAATGGCCAAGCTGGGCCAGAAAAGCAAGGCCCATGCCGGGGGAGGTTTAAAAACAAGGGAAAGCGATGGTTGAAATGGGGGAAATGAGGAAAATGATGATGAACATGATATGAACATGATGTTTTTTTTTTTGTCGGATATCAGGATTGCTCCAATCCAGTGTAAATTACAGCTAGAAAGGGGTGGGAAACTGGTCATTTTGCCTCTATAAGTATCCATTTTACGCCCTTTGTAACTAGGGTGGTTTGGCAACCCTGATGATCTCATGATATGAGGGGTAGTATGGGATGACCAACAAGTCTATGACCAACAGAGCTTTAGGAAGAAAACATCAGGATCCATTTTTCCCTGTAAAACATGTTTTTTTTTTTTTTAAATGTACCATTTAACAAATCAAATGAATGGACCCCAAAATGGAATTGAGTTGAATTAAGGACGATGAGGATGAGTGACCTTTTTCCAACCAATCCTGATTGTCTTTGAGAACATACATGTTTTCTTGTTAAAAATGTATGCTTCTATCATACATTTTAAATCATACCGTATCAAAGCCAGGATTTTGAAGTTTGGATCATGGATTCTTCACGGGATCACCGGGTAAGTGGACCGACCGGCCGAGGGATGTCTGGAGACTCAGCCGGGCGGAAAATGTCCTGGCGAAATGGAGCCCAACGGTCAAGGCTGTAGCGGGGGAATGGGGCTGTTTTTTTTGACGAAAAAGGGCTAGATTCAATAGGGGCTACTCAGATTTTGACAAAAAGTGGGGTAGAAAATATCAAGAAGAGGGTATAAAACCAAAAATCCATATCTTAAATAGCGCCCATGGCAGCTCCCCATTCAACAGGTCCGATAGTAAACCAATCTGGAGCTGCTGCAATTCTTCGGCTGTTTGGTGAAGCAGCACCGTAACTGGTAGGTGATTGCACCTACAACACGCAGTATGCGGGGGAGATCAAGATTGACAAGTTGGTTGGCATCAGAAACTCAGCAGCATTTGGACTTTTTTACCAAAAGCAGTGTGGTGGTTGTAAGGGTTTAACCAACCGCGTTTTTTTTTTTTAAATTCAGATGTCATGTTTTTATTAGATGTATGTGATGAACTAATCAGGAACTTGAAGACTTCCTGGATTTTGGGCATGTTGTGAGCCGTGCACCTCCACCACTTTCTACCCAAGAATTGGCAGTTTTCCAGGGGGTTCATGTTGAATGTCAGGGCTCCGTGGCAACTGTGGCCACGGCATGGGGATTTATGTTCAATTTCAGGGCTTTCTCCAAATTTTTGTGGCTGGCTTTATCCAAAGAAATAGCTCGTAGGCCTTCCAGCGAGGTGACTATCAGAACTTTGTGGCCTCTGGTGGTAGAGACGCTTGGTGGCCACCCTGGATCCTGGATTTCAATGCTGGATAGAAGCCATTTTGTGGCTGCCATACCATGAAACTCACCCAAGCTTTGATGCAGATCTTGAAACAAATCAGTTTTTTGTCAAAGTGTGACCATGGGTTGGAGCTAGCACCAACATATATTATATATGTATTATATATGTATGTATATATATATATATACATACCTAAGATAGTACATACACAAATATTCAGGCAGTATATACAATTTTGGTAGGTATATATTATAGAATACATATATAGGTGTATAGATATACATAGAATCATATATTGGCATGTGCCTATATGTATCTACATCTATATCCATACACTACAGCCTGCAAGGAATATGATCCTCTGACGGATCAGGGAGTTCACCTGAACTTCTGGGATGGCAGGTGTGAAGCGATGGGATTTATGGTGATTTAATGGGAATCAATGGGATTTTATGGGGATTTCCATGGGATTTCATGGTGATTTAATGGGAATCAATGGGATTTTATGGGGATTTCATGGGATTGGTATTTGACCAACTTCCAAAATGGGGATTCAATCACCAAATATGATGCAAAAAAATGTATTGGTAGATACCCGAAAGCCATGTTTTCCCCCAACAGCGTTAGCTTCGGGGTCTCAGCCCAGATAAGGTTCGGTGCTGGTTCCGGAAGGTTCCGGTCCGGGGTTGTTCCGGGAAGTTCCGTGTGGGTTTCGGGCTGGTTCCTGTTGTGGGTTCCGGGCTGATTGCGGGAGGTTCGGGGCGGGTTCCACGCTGGTTCCAGGAGCTTCGGGGAGGTTCCGGAAAGTTGCGGTGCGGGTTCCGGGCTGGTTCTGGGAGCCAGTGCGGGGTTCCGTGCTGTTCCGGGAGGTTCTGCAAATGGTTGACTTTGTTTTAGTGCAACTCCAACTGTGCATTTGAGGTGTCCTTCTCTATCTTCTTCGCGCGACACGCACACATACACACATTGCATTGGTTCAAAATCAAGTCGCGCCCCTTGCCAGGGTTCCAGATGTTTCCACATTTTCCAACCAACTTTGCTGTTGGGGCCTGGGATCATCCAATTCTACTACCGTAGCCAGTGTGGGATGTTCTTATCCTAGATCATGGATGATATTGTTTGATTATAGTTGCCTACAACATCTTAAAACCAAGCGAATCTTCCATGTGTGGTATGGCTTTGGATTTTCCATGATCTTTCCACCTGCATGGTCCTGCCGCCGAGCCGGCATTGCGGGCAGGTTCGACAGCGTGTTGAATGAATGGCGCACGCGGAAGCTGATGCAGTTGCAACTTGGCTGATCCAAGTGGTCTATGGGTTTTGCTATTGAAAATGATCAGTTTATAGTTGATTTTCCCTATTAAAAAATAGTGATTTTCCATGTCTATGTAAGTTTGCCAGAGGGTAGCCTCTGGCAAACTTACATGGACATGGAAATCCATGGCTTTCCCTTTTTCGGAAAATGATCCTAAATGCTGGGGAACCCCATATCTACGACAATTTACTAGAGGGTACACGTCACTTTACCGGAGGGCGGTGGCCGTTTGGTGGCCGATTTGTTCGGCACGGGTCATACTTGGATCACCCTTGAAGACAAAAATAGTTGGCAACTCAATGTTCAGCTTCCCAAAACATGGTATTTCATATGTTTTGATCCATTAACCTATAGATTTTGTTGAACATCTTCCTGTATTTGGTATTGAATGATGGCTAAACATGTTCAAATCATGGATATCAAGGCCTGACCTCAAAAGTACTTGGTCCTGCCCCAGAGACATTTAGCATTTCAACCAGAGATAAGCCCAGGGTTTATGCGGGACATAAGTATAGTTATTGGGGTTATAAACCAACGTATAACTGGAGTTATAAACTAACTTATAACTTGGGGGGCCTCACCTTGTATGTCTGTTTTGTTGTTGGATGTTTTTGGCGGTTCGTAGCGAAAGTTGTTCGCTTCTTTCTTTTGTTTCCGTTGCCCTGCCCCAACCAATGGTGCTTTTACTTCCCCATCTTGATGATCTGAATGGACTAAACCTGTCAGAAACGACAGTGTTTCTGTTGAGACATTTGCCTTTCCTGGTTGTTCATATACGTTCATCAAGCTTTTCGCAGGTGAAATGTTCACCATGAATCATTGAATCTCGATAACGAAGCCAACATTCAGTCCCCAATGATCTATTCATAGTCATTCAAACGTCCACCATTAGCAGAAATACCTCCACCAGTGATTCTCCACATATCCCATTAATAATCCCATAAAGTGAATTCTCCATTTTTCCATGGTAGTGTGACATATATTATCCATTATTATCCCATATCATCACTGGGAATCACTATTATCCATGGTATCACTGTATATTCTTTTGCCCCATGTTATAAATGGATATAGATGGCTTATAATCCCATTAACTATAGATATATCCCATTAATAATCCCATTAACTATATATATATATCCCATTAATAATCCCATTAACTATATATATATCCCATTAATAATCCCATTAACTATATATATATCCCATTAATAATCCCATTAACTATAGATATATCCCATTAATAATCCCATTAACTATAGATATATCCCATTAATAATCCCATTAACTATATATATAGATATCCCATTAATAATCC
>Ga0126342_10018867_pt1 | contig 11782 bp, 16 predicted proteins | sample Cyp1metagenome_FD_92528 | JGI IMG/M metagenome (GOLD analysis project Ga0126342, IMG submission 92528) | Coral microbial communities from Lord Howe Island, Old Settlement Bay, Australia - Cyphastrea 1 metagenome | ecosystem: Host-associated > Invertebrates > Cnidaria > Coral ... | reverse complement strand
GTGCAAGTGTGCGGGTGCAAGTGTGCGGGTGCAAGTGTGCGGGTGCAAGTGTGCGGGTGCAAGTGGGCAAATGTGCGGGGGCAAGGGTGCAAGTGTGCAAGTGTGCGGGTGCAAGTGCGCGTGTGGGCGTGTGCAAGTGCGCGTGTGGGCGTGTGCAAGTGCGCATGTAGGTGTGTGCGCGTACGTGTGGGCGTGTGCGCGTGTGCGCGTGCGGGCGCTGTTTGCGTGGCAGGCGTGGCACTTGGCGACATCGACCTTCACTTTGCGTGGCAGGCGTGGCACTTGGCGACATGGATCGTCACTTGCGCGGCAAGTGTGGCACTTGGCGACCTCGACCATCACTTTGCGCGGCAGGCGTGGCACTTGGCGACATGGATCGTCACTTTGCGTGGCAGGCGTGGCACTTGGCGACGTGCATCGTCACTTTGCCTGGCAGGTGTGGCACTTGGCAACATCGACCGTCACTTTCTGGCAGGCGTGGCACTTGGCGACATGGATCGTCACCTTGACAACAAGTCAATGTCACGTCAGCATTCTGAGCCGGCTGCTTCTTCGATGCAGATACGGACATGTTTACTTCTCTGACACTAGCTGCGAACATGATCAGAGTGATGACTGGGTTGTCGCTTTGCTTTGTATAGTTGCCCTGGTGTTGGAGTGCGAGATGCGCTACTTATGGCTGGCAGGCACGTCGGACGATGTTTCCTAGCTGCGTTCTTCGATGCAGGCACGGACATGTTTACTTCTTTGACACTAGCTGCGAACATGATCAGGTTGCTTTGTGTAGTTATATTTGCCCTGGCGGTTGGACTGCGAGGTGCGCCACGTATGGCTGGCAGGCACATCGGACGATGTTTCCTAGCTGCGTTCTTCGATGCAGGCACGGACACGTTTACTTCTCTGACAGTCGCTGTAAACGTGATCAGACGGATGGCTGGGTTGTCGCTTTGCTGAACTTTGTGTCGTCGCTTTTGCGTTTGCAGTGCGAGATGCGCTGCGTACCTTTCAGTGTCTTTTGGGCTCTAAGTTCGCTGTGGGACAGAAGTGCCACATGTCACGAAGTCAGACAACAATGACAGCAGAGCCACCAAACATCACATCACAAGAAGGTCCACATGTCACGAAGTCACTTTGACAGTAATTTCACCTTCACTTGCACATGTCAGGAAGTTAGACAACATCAGAATTCTGAGCCGGCTGCTTCTTCGCTGCAGGCACGGACATGTTTACTTCTCTGACACTAGCTGCGAACATGATCAGATGGATGGCTGGGTTGTTGCTTTGCGTTGTGTAGTTAGTTGCGAACATGATCAGATGGGTGGCTGGGTTGTTGAAGAATTTAGCTACTTAATGGAAGAATTTGGCTACTGAGGTGGCCGGCTGCCGCTGCTTGCATGTTTGCATTTGTCGTGCTACTGCTTGATTCTTTTCTGCTTCGGCAGTTCATACACATACACACGCACACATACACATGCACACAGAGCACATGCATTTAGGTCGCCACACAACGCACACATACACACATGCATACACATCACGCGCACTTTCACGCACGATTCTATCACACACATACAACCCACTTTTACGCACTATTGCATACGCTCCTTTCACGCACCTCCCTTCGACATACACCATCTCTTTTCTCTTTCCTGCATCTCCCATCCTATCTTTACCTTTCTTTTGCTGCTTATTGGAAGAAGTTGACATGTGGGGTTATCCGGTCCTTTAATTTCTGTCTCTCTCTCTCTCTCTATCTCTCTCTGTCTCTCACTCTTACTCTCTCTCTCTCCCTCTCTCTCTCTCTCTCTTTCTCTCTCTCTCTCTTTCTCTTTCTCTTTCTCTTTCTCTGTCTCTTTCTCTTTCTCTTTCTCTTTCTCTATCTCCATCCATTCATCTGTCTATCTATGAATCTGAAAGGAAGCAATCATGCGAGACTTCCCTCAACAATGGAAGTGGACAGCTCCAAAACGAGGCAGTTCGGAGACATCCTCAAAAAATGGATGGTCACAGCTCCAAAACGAAGAAAATCTGCAAGACGTCCTCAAAAATTGGAAGTTGACAACATCAAAAACGAAGCATGTCTGCAGGACTCCCTTCAAAAATGAAAAGTTCAGTGCACAGCTGACGACGGCTTCGTACCAATGAGTGTTGCGATCTTTCCATCCCGTCTCTTTATAAAGTACTGCGCCAGGCATGAACAAGTGAAGCCAGGCATGAAGTGCTGCACCCGTCACGCAAAATCATATTAGCAAACTTGCACATCTCACGCTCCAAAATGCAGCACCTCACAGGAAATTAGCACCCTGAGCTTGCTAACATGTCTGATGGAAATGTCTCTTGCACTGTGTCTGCCACGCGAAATGCATCTTCGCAGATCCTCTTCAAATGTCCCACGCCCGCCATCGTTTTCGAAACTGCTGCAAAGCCCACACGTTTACTCACTTCTTTCCAGGTGCAGAATCCATTGCACCTGCCACGCAAAACCGCATCCAAACTTCAAAGAAAATGGTCCGAGACCGTCAGGCACTTTTGACTTCGAAACGCGCTTCGCACCACAACCGCAGTCACTTTGCCCTCAATGCCTGGCGTTTTTACCATTCTGACTTCGAAATCTGCTTCGCGCCACAACTGCGTGGCAGAAGTGCTCGGAACCCCCAGTGCTTTCAGCATTTTGACTTCCAAGCGTGCTTCGCGCCACTTTTTCATCAGCGCAACGTCCAAAAGTGATCCGCTGCTGTGGTGCATTTAACATTCTGACTCGAAAATGTGCTTGGCGCCACAACGGCATTCACTTTTTTGAAGCTCAACTCCCAAAAGTGCTCCGGCCATGAAGTCTTTTACCATTTTGACTTCGAGACGTGCTTCGCGCCACAGGCGCATGCAATTTTTGATCTCTCATCCAACCAGCTTTAGCGAGCCTACTTTTCGACCCTCCGAAGCCGCAAAACATTGGCAAACAACAGAGTTTCACTTTGATCTTCGTTACTGGCTCTTTCTTCTTTGACTCCTCACAACTGCAGCTGTCCATAGGTCGGAAGTTTGACTTCTAAACTTCCTTCGGTTATACAAGTACAAAAGTGTTACATGCAACAATAAAAAATTACTTCGCTTCGTGGCATCCCCGCCGTGGCATATATCCTGACATAGTCTAATATTCCCTATCCGACATTCTATTTAACATTTTATCTGGCATTCTATCTGACACAAATTCTGACATCTTCTCTGACACTTTATCTGACTTTTTACCTAACATCATACCTGGCATTCTATCTGAAGTGTATTCTGACTGGATTCTATCTGGCATTCCTATCTGACATATACTCTGGCATTCTATCTGACATTATCTGACATCTATTCTGACATTCTATAACTGACCTTTTTAACTCACATTGTATCCGACATTCTGCTGACATAAATTCTGGCAGCCTACCTGACGTATATATCTGGCAGTCTATCTGACATATACTCTGGCATTCTGGCACTCTATCTGACATATATTCTGGCATTGTATCTGACATTCGATCTGGCATGTGTTCAAGTCTGTTTGTGTGGCCAGACTGACCTAGAGCTTCCCTTGGAGTTCGGGTCCGTGCACGTGGAGCTCGCTATAGGCTTCGGGTCCGTGCGTTAGGTCTTGAAGTCTTGCGTCTGCCTGCGGTGAAACTCGCTTGCTGGTTCACTTGAGCTGGAGATCCAGGTCTGTTGGTGCCCCGCAGCGGCGGCGACGAGCGAGGAAGAGAAAGAAAGGAGAAAGGAAAGGAGAAGAGACCTTTGTTCAAATCTAGAGACCCTCACCTGCCAGGCTGGTAGAATAACATCTTTGGATATTGGTTTAGGCGAACAGAATCGGACCTGGGCTGATCAAATCAACCAAGTTGTTCATACAAAAGTTATCAAGAGTCGTCTTGGAACAGGACCAGGGCGCTTTCGCGTTGAAGACCAGAATCAATGTCCACATGCAAGAATTGGGAGACATGGTGCCGTCGGTGAATTTTCAACTGAAGCTTTCACTTCTTCCAACAACCCCGGAAGTCCTTCTTACCGCCCATAGCACTCCGGTAGAAGAGCGCGCTGGCGGTCATAAGGGCCATGATGCCAATCGCAACACCGATGCCACTCAGCATAGCAGTCGACACGCCCGTCGCAAAGGCATACATCGTGCTGTCCTGAGCCGACCCCCAAGGCCCGTGTGTTGAGAGGCCAGTGGGACAAGTGGTCAAACGGCTGCACCCCACACTAATAATACTTGCCTGTTGACCACTACCCCGCACCCACAGCTAGCCGTAGCGAAATGCCCCTGGTGTATGTCCGCAGGACTTGCCTGATGTCATGGCATGGAAACCAAAGGTCATTCGATGCATTTAATTTTCGCAGATCTTAAGGGTTTCTCATCTTCAAGAATGTCACTTCATCAAAAACCCTTGTATGTCTCTGTTCGCGTGTGTGTTGTTTGCGCCTCTTGCCCGACACCGTCGGATGCCCTGCTGTGCTACTAACAATATGATTGCGCATACCGAAGATATTTTAGACAGTGTAGATTTGGGATTTTGCCATACATATTATATTTGCTCGATTATTTGTGTATATAGATAGATAGATAGATAGACAGACAGACAGATAGATAGATAGATAGATAGGTAGATAGGTAGATAGATAGATAGATAGATAGACAGATAGAAAGATAGATAGATAGACAGATAGATAGATAGGTAGATAGATAGATAGATAGACAGACAGATAGATAGATAGATAGAGAGATATAGATATAGATTGAGTTGCCAGTATTTGGCTTAAGACTGGTGTCGGTAAGGTGCCAAATTTTCGTTTTTTTTGGAAACAGGTGCTCAAATTTTGGAACGCAGTCGAGATCCAATCGGGATCCAGTCGGGATTCAGTTGGGATGCAGTTGGCACGGGTCGGGATCCAATCAATCGGGATCCAGTCAGGATCCAGTCGGGCACCAATTTTGCAGTGGCACCACTTTTGCACCCGTCGGGAAGCAGCTAAAATCACCCAAAAACACGCCAAAACCTTGCAAAAATGCTGCGTTAAAAAAAAAGGCTGCCCCCCAACAAGTGCCGAAAAAAAAATGCAAAATTGGCGCTGATTGGATCGCACCACCTTCGCCCCTTTTTTCCCCTGCCCAGACCTACCTTTGCCCCTAAGTATCGCACCAGCCGTGCACCAATAACTCCCCTTCCTGCACCGAAACGGCAAAGGGGTTCTACATCTACAAGATATATATAGATGTGTGAAATTTAAAAAAAATATATATATATATTATATATATATGTGATTCCCTGTTCACTGCAATCCTCAGCTGCGCTCCTTTTTTGCTTTGCAAAAGGGGCTTCTCTAGGGGTATGTGTGCTCGACAGCTGTCGAGCCTGAAGTTGCCACAATCCAGCTCTGAATGGTTCAGTCAATCACTTGCAAGGCATTGGAAATTTATATCAAGCACAATCGATCGAATGCAAGCATATGGGCACTGAAAATGGATAATTACCACGCAGGCAAGGTGTGACAACATAAAGTCCAACGCCACACATTGGTGGTCGGAGGGGTGGAGGAGGATATGGCAGGAAGGCCACATCCCAAAGGCGATGTTCCTAAGGCGATGTTACTGTTGAACTTGTGCCCTGTGGAGTTGCACAAGTAAGGTGAGCATCGCTCCCACACCCCCTGAAGCGAGATGTGAAAACCAAGAAAATGATGCCCTGACAGCTTCTGGGAAGCTAGCACCACTCGGCAAAGCATCCCGCAACATATATTCTAGATTAATCAATTCATCCAGTAAGCCTTTCTAAAATAGACATGCAAAAGGACATCAATCGCCGAATGCTCACGCGCAAAGATGTGACTACCAGCTTTGAAATCACACGTGAAAAGGCTGGTCTCAAAAGCAAAGCCAGCAAAAGTAGGCATAGAATCCATTTGCAATACTTGGAAAGCCAAAGATGACGATAAATCAAAAACAGAATTCTCTCGCGCCAGCTCTTCTTGGAAAGCGCTTGCTCTTCCACACTAGGCCGTGCACTACAAGGGACGAGGGGCATGCAAGGCTCTGGCTCCTCTCCTTCCTGCAACTCACTGAGCAAGTTGTATGCTCGAGCAAACCTTTGGAAGTCAGAATCGCCCGCGTACCTCTTTGCCACCTTTTGCAATCTTTCCTTTGGAACCGCTTCATAGCTCGTGCCACTCAGAAGCCCCGCTTTCACTTGGTGCTTGTCATATTTAGCAAGCAAGCTCTGCATAGCTGGTACGCCAGGCAATAACCCATCCTTCCTCTTTATTTTGGGCAAAACGGCAAGGAGAGACATGCAATTACTGTGAAGGACCAAACTCAAACACTGCGCACCCAACCTTTACAACCTGCTGATGGTTTCGCTGCTGAGTTTGTTTAATATCTGCGTGGCCATTGCCTGCTGTATGTAGTGCTCTAAACTCTTCCCTGCTGTCCACCTTCCAGCAAAACGCAGCTGTGATATGCTTAAGCCCCTACCATACAGCATTGTGGCTCCGCCGGGGCGGAGGCTTCCAGGAGTGAATTGACAATCTTGAATGCCTAACTCAATGGTCAGTTGCTTGAAGAGCTTTGCAAACTGAGGCGTGCCAGCTGTCCAAATGGGGTCCGGTGAGTCTACCAGTTGTAAGGACTGAATCCACGCAATTGTGTTAGGATGTTGCAAAGAAACAAACTGTTCTTCCCCAAACTGTCGCCGATTCTTCGGCGACACTATCCTGACTGCTGCATGGTTTTGACTCAAAGAAAAACCCCTGGCAGTGCAAAATCGGTGCCCCTCAATCTGAACAATTCACCCGGCCTAAGTAAACAGAATTGACCCAGCTCCAACAAAAGTCCCACGAGGTTCTACTCTCGCTGCGCCACTTTATTCGCTGCTGTGCGACCGTGTGCACGTGCCAGACCTGTCATGAACAGCCAAAGAGGTAGCGACCAGGGAGGCCGCAATTTCGATCTACGCTTCTCCTCCCATACTTGCAATTTTTCCCAGGCTGTCTTTAGGTGCCCCTTAATATTAGGTGACAGGTGCTGGCAACCAAGGAGATCATGCTTGACCGTGGACAAGGTACTGCCACGATTATCCAAGTGTCTGTTTACCACATATTTCGCAAGCACTCTGTCAGCCAGGTGAGGATGCTTCAAGAGCCTTCGCAGGGACAAGCCACCTACTTCATGCACACAAAAAAGTTGCACGTCACGGATGCCTCGGAGCAGTCGAGTCTGCTACTAGATGGCCAATGATACAAGCTCCCCATACTTATGACAAAGGCGCATGGGATACTGACCTGCCATTTCAGATCTTCTTTTCCAACCCTGTTTGGTCTTAATCCCTCCTACTGCATGTACATGGTTGGTCCGACAACTGCACAATCGCGACATTTGATCCAAATGCGGGCGGTTGCCCAGGAAGCGTGTCTGCTTTTTACAACGTCCATATTTACCATCATCATCTTTTAACATCAAACCGTAGGAACATGGGTGCAAAACTGCTTCATAGGCGCAGTGCTGCTTTACCCATGCTTGAAGGCTTGGCATTTGCCAGACATAAGAGGAATGGCGGTTTTCCAGCGGCCAGCAATTCCCTGCTTTTGTGAGGGCAGCAATTAATAGGAGGATACGATGCAAAAGCTCATTACCTAATAATTCTTTGGTAAGGGTGTGCCAAGCCCCTGAGGCCTACTTTCCCTTCGAGTAACGCCAAAATGGAAAATGAACCGGAAGGGAGCCCAAAATGCCAAAGTTGGCCTGGTTTTTGCGCGTCTTCCAGGATCTGTTGAAAAAACCCTGGGTCAAGGATGCTTTGAAGCCATCTGGCAACACTATGAATCTCAACGGGGGCTAACACTTCCACAAACGCGACCTTTTCCATGGCCTGAGACAGTCCTGCCTTGCCAGCGCAAAATTCACGAAAGCGAAGCTTCACTGAGCCACCTGCCTTCGAAGGTTTTGAATGGGCGTCCTCTTCAAGACTGACCGGTGTGTCTGTCCTATTTTCAAGGATTGGCTCAGTTTCATATTGCTGTGCTTCCTGTTCCAAAACCTCTGCTCACCCATAGTCCTGATAACTTGGGGCTAGAAACTCTGTACTTAACAAAGGGGCAGGCAAGCTTATTGGTTCGGGTTCTGGGATTGCATTCCCCCTTGATGGGTGACCAGCTGGATTATGACGAGTGTCGACCCAAAGGTTGGTAAGGGACATGTCACCTACTAAGCTCCAAGCCGTGCATGATCTGAGACGCGCATTCATCTGCTTTGAACTGCTACGTCCCTTAGCATATGCTCCTACAACAACTCTGGAATCACAAAGGTTGACGACGCGACAATGACCCCGACCTGAGTTCACTCTGTCCTTTAGCTCCTGCTTAACCATCTCCAACTCAAGCAAGTTTATATGCTCACGCTTTTTGAAGGGCAGTGACTGCGAGGACACCCATCGGTGTTTCATAAGGGGTTCAACCAAAGCAGGAGGCGCGGATTGCATGGTCGAAGGGGGCGGTATGCCATGACTCTCCCAATCTAATCTGGTGTACTCCCCACGCTTTTCACCAAATCTATAAAGGGATTTTGCAAACGCACGTGAAGTGATGCATGAAGCCCTCTCCCTCCACGCCCCGAGCTCGCGTCGGTTGCTGCAATCTGGGCCGAGACTGGCAACCTAATGTTGCCACAGGACAAGGGCAGCAACAACGTAGCGGTGGCAAGTTCATCACGCACATGGTGTGGCAACTTGACAATTCGGTCTACAGGCATCCGATCAACAAACTGGTATGCGCGGTGAAAATTTGACATGCACTCACGTCGGTGCATAAATGGATGCACATACAAACCCATTAATTTTTGCATTGCTTTTTTGGAAGCCACACCATAAGTCACCACCGCCAAAGTTAGGAATTCGATTTGCCTGAGCTTTTCAACTGGGGCCGAGACTTGGCCTGTCTGTGAGTCGACCCAAGCACCCCAAGCTTTGAAAGCGTATTCCTTATCAAAAGCTTTCTTTTCTGAACGAGGAAGGCCCATCCCCCATGAGGTTCACGGTCCCGAGTAGGCTTAGCATCAATTACTTGAAAAGCAAGATGATCATCAATGTACAATCCCTCCAAGGTGTTTGAACAGGGGAATACTTTGCCATAAGTAAGGGTTTGGTTCTCTTTTAAACACCCCGCTTCTTTTAGAATGGCTTCATGACTGGATTGAATTCGAGCTATTAATTCACTATATAAGCTTGGCAGGGCCTCTATCCATGGTCCCCCTCGGATGGGCACAATACCTAAGCACTTTTGCATACATTGTCCTTGCATACCCCTCATGTTGGGCAGTCCACTCCCCACTAAACGCACGACCTACGGAGTCTTCAATGGCTAGAGTTGAACTAGGTGAACCCGCGTCAAGGAAATTGAGAAGGGCCCACAAGGTATGCATCCATTTGAAAGCCTCCATCCTAATATGCACTGGAAGGCCTCGTCTATGCCAGGATTTGCCCGGGGGTTTACTCCATGGGAGCCTAGACGGGAACAATGTTGGATTCCTGCCAGGATGGCCAGGTGACTTCACCCCTGCCTCAGTTTGAGACCTACTATTATTATGAATCCGCAGATAGCGTGCAAAGGATCCATGCTGCTGATGAATTACGTCAAAAAGATCACGTCCCTCGTACCATCTTGCCTGAAGGCGCGAACCAGCTACATGCACTTCGCCATCTAGCTCTCGGTCTTCTCCTCTGATTTGTCGCCCTTCTTTCCTGTCTGTTTTCCTCTCTTGCCTTTTCCTTTCGGCTGAGTGTCGTCTTCCTCGGCCGACCTCATGGGATTCGATCGGCCTTTCTTTTCTAAATCGTGCATTGCCCTCACATAAGCAGCAACTGTCTCTAACTCTTGTACTTCTCCTCCAAACCTGGGACGCTCAAAGGGGATCGGCCATGTCCAGAAGAAGCCAGGCAGTCCGCCATTCGCCGCCGCCCAGCGCAACCTGATGTGTCGCACTGAGCAGCTGAGTCACTTGGAGCGCCGCACGATCGGGGTTCCCTGTCAAGAGGGATTGAAGGACCTCTGACAATGCGTAGTGATACCTCATCAAGGTTTTGAATTTGCCCCACTGAAGCTAGCGGGTGTAGTCCACCAGCTTGTATGAGCTCTCGGAAGTCACTCCCAGCTGCTCCTCCACCTCCTTGATGTATCTTCTCACATGCTTCAAAGGGTTCTTTCGCATCTGTTTCTTTGATCGCCTGACTGAAAGCCCTCAGAGCTTTTCCCGCACCTTTCAACTTCACGCCTTCCTCCGAGCTCGTCTCCTCTTGGCTTGACACGCTGACATCGTCCACCTCGGACCCTTTTTCCCTTCTTGGCTGTGGCTTTCTGTTCGCGCCCTTCTGAAAGCAAACCCTTTCCTGGCTGTTTTCTGCGTGCACGACTCAGTAACTTGAAGATGCCTTCCTCGCTGTCTCCAGAACCCTCTGAACTGTCTGAAGCTGAGTCCTCTGGTATCACCATCTTCTTTGTTGCCCTGGCCTGGGCAGAAACCTCGGCCGGTAGATCTTCTGAAGCTGGGGCATATTGCACGGCATCTTCCTCCTGCTGCATCTGCAGAGCTTCGGTCACAATGATATTTGGGTCTAGTTCCAAAGAGCGATGAGGATGATTGCATGTTGGCCTGACACGCTTCAGTGGGTCAACGAATGTAGCCAGGAATCCCCTCTCTGGGAAAGACTGCTCCCAAGTGCGCCAGGTCTCGAACAGCTCCCCCATCCCCAGCTGCCCAGCATCACCGCAACCGTTGTACAGCCGTAGGCCACCAGAAGAAGGAGGCCCATCTTCTCCTGATGCTCATAGTAGTAGTTCCAAGCATGCCCAGGTGCACATCGGGCAGAATGATGACGCTGCGGCTGCTCCACAGCCCCAACCAGGGGAAGTTGAACCCTCCAAGGTGTGCTGCGCAACGCTGGCATTCGCTCTTGCAGCAAGGCATCTTGACCAAAGGAGGGAACAGTTCAGATTCACTGGTTGTAGGGATGACAAAGCGGGAGTGCCTAATCTCAACTGCGTGCATCCAACACGTGTATGCAGCCAAGTCGTGGCCCTCCCTTGCCAGCCTCACCACATGCTGCTTGAAATCCAGGAAAGCTGCTGCGTGGAGGATGCTGGCCTCAGTGGCAGCAGGGATGTCGATCCCAGGAAGCTTACGCAGCATACGAGGTCACCCCTCGCAGTACACCAGGTCACCCCTGGAATAATCTCGGTCAAGAAAGGTCACCCCTTCCTAGACCCAGAAAGAAAAGCAATAATTATGTGCTATTCTGGTTCAACTCCAACTTGAGCCAAAATGATAGCATCCATTGGCTCACTTGAAGCTGATACATGCACACCCAAAGCCTGCGAGGCTCAATGAATGAATATATATATATACTGACCTGTTTTTATGATAGTTGAAAAGGTGGTACTGAATGTATAGGCATCGTTGGACAGAATGGTCACCAACCAATATTCGCTACTGGTACGAATCGAGGCATTCTTGAAACGATCACTACAGGACTACAGGTGAATGGGGTACCCCTAGGACACTCTCTAGCATTCTGCAGGAAACTAGTTGAATAGCTGATACTGCTGGAGACGGGAGGTAAGCCCAACTAACACCCAATGGAAATAGCACAAGTTGAAGATTGTCAAAAAAGGAAGACAAACAAAGCCCCAGTAGCTGCAGACAAATTACACTACCTTTCGTTGCATGATAGTGGGACACTGCCCCAGATGAATGGAGCCCAAAGTT
>Ga0126342_10018866_pt1 | contig 11783 bp, 12 predicted proteins | sample Cyp1metagenome_FD_92528 | JGI IMG/M metagenome (GOLD analysis project Ga0126342, IMG submission 92528) | Coral microbial communities from Lord Howe Island, Old Settlement Bay, Australia - Cyphastrea 1 metagenome | ecosystem: Host-associated > Invertebrates > Cnidaria > Coral ... | reverse complement strand
AGAGCTTTAAAAAGATGTAACGTTCTATTTCAATAGATTTTGATGTTTCTGTTGAAATATATCCCTACTATTGAAATATGCGTTTTCTATTGAATCTTTGCAATAAGGCGCACTCCGGGGAGTTGGCATGTGTCAAACCAAGAGTTACAATCAACATGACTATGCAGTTCACAGTTTGAAAACATTGAAAAAAATCTAGAAATACTGTCGAAGCTAAAGCCCAGGGCACATGAAAAAAAATGATTGGCAGAGGTGGTGGCAAACCATACAAAATCAGATTGAATAAACAAGCAAACAATGACATCCTGTCCCATATGTATTCAGAAGATGGGGTTACAGACAGTTGGAACGAAAGCGGCTGAAGTACATCCATGTACATCCCAATAGTTTGACGTCGCAATATGGTTGACTGAGGAAAGAACTATGTTGATTATGTTGGCAAAATTTTGCGATGATAGGACCCCGACACAAGCTGCCACCATGTCGAGCGGACAAAGGATGAACACGTCGGCCGTTGCCTCGCGGATCTCCGTGGCCAACGTCGCCAGCGTGAATCTTTCTGATATCTCCAATCCCTGAGATCTCTCTTAGTGGTGGAAGGAGAATGTTTAAACTCTTTATCATGCGGTGGCCTTGATAGGCTTCCCGCCCCTTTTTGAGCAATATCGCCAAGCTGCCAAGTCAAGAATTGTGTCACCAAGAATTGCTAAGAATTACAGTAAGTATAGCCTTTGAATTTGAATGTTCAAAATCCCAGAGATGACATTGATAGTGTCCGGCAGCTAGGCTGGAAAGGCCAGACCATAGACAGGCCGGACAGGCCGAACAGGCCGGACAGGCCGAACAGGACAGACAAACAGGCCGAACAGACCGCCCATTCCTCGGGAGCACCTGATACCTCACCCAGTGTCTCCACAACTGTACAGCTGCGCAGCATTGATTGTCACATGCCGGACCCTTCTTTGAGATTATGTCTCTTTGAGATTATGTTTCTTTTGAATCCTTTTGACAAATATCACGCTACAAGGCTCTTAATTAGACGTGTCTTGGCAGATGCACACTGCGCAAAACTTGTTTCAGCCGAAAGCGTTCCGGAGGTAGAGGCTTTCGCCAAGAGGCTCTTCTATTTACGAGCCGCACACCCGCTAGTCCCCGTCCACACTCTTTTTGTTTGGTCAACGGCAGTACTTCCATCTTAATATATTGCAGCAGGTTTCCGGTTGAGAATCGACATTCTTGAAAGACTATAACAAGTACGCGTTTTGGTAGTTAATGTTGCGCTGGACCGAAGGGTGACTAGCAAAAAAAATAAGTCAAGTTGCCAATTAAGGTTTGCGCACAGATGCGTTGTCTCAATCGCCAAAGCTCTCATCAAGCCTTCATGCCTTGCAGGGAACAGACTGACATGAGAGGCAGACGTTGCAGACTAGTGACCTCTATTCACAGAAGAGTCAAAAGCGGGCAACAGCGAAGGCTCTCTGATGCTCTTGGGAATGTTCAAACCGGCAACCACTAGTGGTGAAGGTGACTCTCAAACATGTTGGGCTGATGGTGTTTTTGGCGAGAAGAGATTCCGCATGCGCTGTCTGATTTACAACTGCTTCACGGAAGAGTACGAGAAAAAGAAGTGTTGTCAATGTTGATAGCTGATAGCGTTTGCATTCTTTCCTGCCTGCTGCTGTCGTGAAGTTTGCACCGCATCGTCAAGTAACAAGCTATTACAAACTTGCGTACCATGGCGTGCCCAACCAGATTCCAAAGTAGATCAGTTCTCAAAAGTGGCCAACACTGTATTGCGCCGTATTGCGCCGAGGATCTCATGGTTTGGCTTGCCGTGTATCGAGTCAAAGTAAAGGGCACCTGTTATGATCATAGGAGGTGCAAAGACATAGGCACCCTTTCTCACAAGCAAAAGGGGCATGCTTTCATACAGTTATAGTAGCTGCATGTAGCTGCCACATTCTGCCACCAGTATTGGAACAAGTATGACGCAGAACATATACAAAAATGTGAGAGGATTGTTGTCTCATGCTGTCTGACAAACCACAAATGTTTCGCTGCCTATGGCTATTCGCTTGGGCCAGGCTTCATGGTGGGAAGAAGTTATAGATTCCAGAAGGCCTTCAGTGGGTTGCAAGGCCAATAATTTGGTGGGCACGGGGCTCATGAGGCTAAGAAATGGCTCCGTGATGCTATAATTCAATATGATTCATCATGATTAAACATTGGCTGGATTTGGGGTGATTTATGGGAAGTTGTAATTTGGTCGGGTCCTGGGTGCTTGTGTTGCAGTTGGCATCGGACTCTTGGTTTCTAGGGAAGCTTGCAAGAAGGTATGCAGTTTTCCACATGTTTTTGCAGGATTTTGCAGGTAGAGGGGACCTTGCATCAGAGATCTCATTTGTTGCAAGACCAACAACATCCAACAACCGAATAGATAGAGAGGAAATGAGCAGAAGCCGAGACGCAGCGATGAATCAAGTTCAGCTCAGGTTTTGCTCACTCAAGCGGGGTTGCCAAAATGAATTCGCCCCTGGGGTCTCTGGCACACATTAGTCACTTCCTTCAACAACCTGGTGACTTCGGCCACTTGGCAAACAAAATCCAGGCCCTCCAGGCGCGCACGCAATTTTCAACAGCCGTGGACTTTTCCTTTGAAGATATTTTGAAGATTTTTGAAGCCGGTTTTCAAATTGTTTTCAACATTCTGAGGCGAAGTATGCCGTGGCCCGTGAAATCGCTTGGTCAAAAGAATGCGATGTGCAAATCCCGCGCATGGTGCAGTTCAGCCCGCAGGGACCCATCCAGATCAATGTCTAAAGAGCTACGATGTGCAGAGGACATTCATTTGTTGACCAAATCTCAGTGGGTGATTCGATGTGATTCGGGTTTGCTTTGGGTAATGGGAAGAACATGAAACGCACATGCAAACACAAGCAAGGTGTTTGGCCATCACTTGCAGTAACTTCATGAATTTTGGCTGAAGATGACTGCAAGGTTTGGGCTGCTCTTCAGAGAACCAAATGAATGATGTCAATGCAAAACAGGAAGGTATACAAATGTCGGAAGCTTTCAAGGGTAAGATTTTCAAGCGAAATATGTAAGACAAGCGCGGACAAAGAGCGAGCGAGACAGAGAGACAGAACCCTGCAGACGGAACCTGGACTGATCAATAACGCAAAAGCAAACTGTAGACCAACAGATGGCAGCCAGCCACCCAGAGCAGCCACCCACAAGGGGGCACAATGAGAAGAGCATACAAGACAATCAAGACATTCGGATATCATCGGGTATCCACATATATATAATCATATATATGGCAATCGAGCAAGAAGGCAAGAGACCCATGTCGAGAGATCAATAGTGCATAATAGTGCAATAGGGCATCTATGCAGCAAAGGATGAAAAGTATGGAAATGTGTGGAAATATAAAGATGCATACTGTAATAGTGCATTAGGGCATCACCAATATCGCCAGAAAGCTATTCTTCAATTCTTCAACTGCAAAAATGCTAATGAGTCTCAAATTTCAAAGTGCTTGGCTATTCGGTAGAAATGTGCATGACTATTGGTGGCAAACATGCCGAAACAGCGCCGATAGTCTTGGTTTCTTGGTATTTCACTTTAGAGCTTTAGCATCTTTAGCCAGCTGGCACGGATCCCTAATTTTGGAAATATGTTCGAACTTTCAAGTTACACAATGATTGATTTTAAATTGCTGAGGCTATATTTACAGTAATTAACCGATAATCATTTCAAAGTATATATTCTGAATAAGAATTTCCACTCAAAAAGGGTGAACTTGTGCTTGGCTTAAAACGTTCTGACAGAGTGGTATTTAGTAGAGCAACGTTCTCGTGCTGGAATTTTGTTGGGGCACCCCAGGAAACAATTCTATGGACCCTGCGCTACCTATATGAGAGTTATGCTTTGCCTTTTGCGATGGGAGTTTCAATGGCAAAATCAGGTTGATGTTAAATTTCTCAAGACCATTGTATACCATTTTATACCGCTTGTTCTGTGCAGCGCGTTTTACAGCTGATTTTCAATACGAAAACGGTTGGTTTTGGGGTCCCCTCATTTTGAGGAACTCTCATTGGACACAAGGAACGCGAACCTGGTAGAAGTCGAATGAATTCGATACACGCAGCCATAAGTTTATTTTTCAGGAAAGACATGTGTCTTTCAGGCAAATGTATGCAAATGTATTTTTGGTGCATTTTCGGAAGCAAATATATCAAATATGTTGTTTGAGGTGTTTCACTGAATTTTGATGGGCATTGCTTTTTGAGTTCAAAATTACCTGAGTACAAGCGAGAAGGAACTTTAGGATTTCCACTAATTAACCTTTCAGGGCAGACAAGAGCGGCTCAGAGCTTTTGTTTACCACGATTGTCATTGCCATGCTTCAAGGGTTGTTCCAAGAATCACCCCTGCAATGCCAATCGCACATTGAATCTTTGCTTGAAAGGAACTCTGGGCATGGATTCTTGGAACCTAGGTGAAATTCAACTATTGGACTTTTGGACAAACCGAGCACGAACCTAGTAGAATTTGATGCATTTGGATTGTACTGTAATCACCAAAAAGGTCAGACAAAGCACGGCTCAGAGATTTAACCACCATTGTCGAAGCTATGGGCAACAAAAAGGATTTCACGCTTAAAATTCAAATTATTAATTTAGACACCAAATCTGTCCCACAGTTTCCTCTTTATTGTCGCTACATAAAAACCGCTGTTCAAACTTGTGTTTGCTCTTCTGGACGGTGGCCCAATAGGCTCTACAAAATGTTTGTGCATGTGTTTAATATAAAGCGCAATGCGCATGACAAAGGTTATACGGGAAACATCAACAGTAGGAGGTCTGCTCTAGAATGGTCAAAGCACACATTGAATCTCCGCTTTGTGGTTGAAAGGAACTCTGCGCATTTGCGCAGACAAGCTTTTTACACACAGACGCATTTTCACACAGAATCTTTTTCGCACGGAAGTTTTTGCGCACGCGCAGAATTCCACTGTGTACACAGCATCTCGAAAACGCTTGGAGCCTTTACGCATTCCACGAGTAAATGTGCACATCCACCACCCCGACCACCACCACCACCACCACCACCATCATCATCATCATCATCATCATTATCATCATCATCATCATCATCATCATCGCCATCGCCATCGCCATCATCATCATCATTATCATCATCATCATCATCCTCATCATCGGTTGGTATGACATGCCACCTAACTTCTTCACTTGGGCCCCCTACCTTTCGCAATCCCCTTTCTCAAGGTGGTGGTTGAAAAACATACGTTGTCCTCCCTGAATCGAGAATATTGGTGAAACCTTTAATGAAACCATTTTTTGCATGTTTTGTATCCTCACCTCTAAAGAAGTATAAGAATGTATATTGGGATGGTGTGTACACATCCTTAAAATATGCATGTCTCGGTCTTGGAAACGCATTCGCCAAGGAATTCATGCCATACAAAATGACTGTTTGGGTCAAGGAGAGGGGGTATAGCTTCATACTCTTCATAGCGCCCCCCATGGGACCTGCTACTCCCTGCGATGCTGCAATATGCTTATACATTTTCAATGGGGTCTTGTGGGCAGGCATTCCCTCACGGCGTGTTGGTGCATTGACCCCGCCGTCTTATACATTTATAGTTGTGAGAGTATCAGAACCAATACCCATTGCGAGCCTGTCAACTCCAAATCAAAAAAGACATGTTCAGACCGAATCGGTGAAAAACACGAGAGACCAGCGTGCATGCGAATCTTGGAATCAATATATTGTCCTTTTGACGTGGTCCCTCTATATTAATCATGCTTAATCTAATTTTTATATTTTGGCATTCACTTTAGCGACCTTGCCCCCCCTAAGTTGCAACCTTAGAAAAAATGTATGGAGACGGGCGGTGGGTATATAAAATAATTAGAAAAATAAGTATAATATATATATATTTAATACATATTTAATCACGAAAGGTAGCTCCAGTGCTGCTACCTTGCGTTTTGCTTTACGAAGTAAAGGGTAGGTTGGCCAGCCCAGTTACCTGATTATTCAATATTATTCATGATATTGCTGTTCATTTTAGATACCCTCCCCCCACCCTCCACCCCGTCACAAACCAATCAGACCCAAAACACTGCATAGGTTTTGTGATTTTCGCATGTAAAAATCACTTCTTGTAACATGCCGAAAACTGCGCAAATACCAGTGTTTTTTGCTCGGTGCTGTCCAAAAACACTGTAAATACCGTGGTTGTTGCTCAACCAGAAGCAAAACAACATCATAAATTCCGTGGCTTTGGGCTTCCGACGCGCAAAAAACATCGGCATTTACGGTGTTTTTTGCTCAGAAAGTCTCAACAAAACGCGAAAACACCACCTATTTGACGATTTTCGGCCACTACGAGACTGGGAAAAAATTGCAGGGGTAACAACAAAAGCAGCAACAACAACAACAACAATATCATCAACAACAACAACAACAGCAACAAAAACAGCAACAGCAACAGCAGCAACAACAACAACAACAACAACGTTTCGGACCGCTGTTCGCGCGCGAATTCAATTCGTGCGCGAATTTAATTCGATTTTCAGCAAAGATTTTGAAATCTCTGTATGTAACGACGTCAATATATCTATATGCATACATATCCATATCTATATATATATATATATACATTTACAGATACAAACATATATAAATATATGTATATATAAATGTTTTGTGTGTAGATTTGATTGTGGAATCCAAGCCTGCGTACACTGGTAAATATAACATAAAAACCGCCGTGCCCTGCAGTACTGCATCTCTTTCGGTGCGCGCGGATAAGGGTCCGGAAGGAACAATAACAACAACCACAACAACAACCACAATATATGTAAAACCTTTTAATTTTATAAAAAAATGTTTGTATAAAATAATTTTTACACAAAGAAATCTTTACATTGGAAAATTTAATTATTGCGCATAGAAATTTTACCTAGAATAATTTTTATATAGTTTTTTTTCCGTATAGAAATTATTATAATTTTTTACATATAGAAATTTTTATATATAACAATTTTTAAGCATATAGAAATTTTTACATCATTAATGAATATTAATGATTTATATATATATATTAAATTATTTTAATATGGAAAAAAAAATATATTTAATTATTTTTTTTAAAAATATTTGATTTTTTAATTATTGAAATTATATAATTTATATTAATTTAGTATTTTTTAATAGATTTATAAATTATTTAAAATATTTAAATAATTTAAAATTTTAAATATTATTATTTATTATTATATATTATTTATAAATTTGTTTTATGTAGAATATATGCATTATTTTTCGAATTTAATTGTTTTAGCATAATATTATAATTTTGGAATTATTTATAAATTTATAAATATAATATATAGGAATAGAAATTTTTTTTTGAAAAATTTTATTTAAAAATTTATTTTTTTTAATATTGATTTTGTTTGATTATTTTATTTTTTTTATTTATTTATTTATTTTTTTTTTATTTATTATTCGAAAAAAATAAATTATATTTTATATTTAAAAAATTGAATTTAATCTGTTAAAATTTTAATTTATTTAAAAATATTTTATTATTTTGATTTTTTTCCCGAACCTAAAAAAATATTATGATTTTGGAATTATTATCTTCTTTTTATTTTTATTTTCCGAATTTATTTTTTGCAAAAATTTGCCGGAATATTGGAATATTAATTGAATTTATGTGCATAATTTTGATTTATTAAAAAAATTGCCGCAATATTAGGGCCTTTACCCCGAATCTAATTTTCTCAAAAATTTGCCGTAATTTTTACATTTTTCACGAATGCAAACTTAATTTCAGCTTATATTTCCTGAACCCCTTGCCCGGAGGTCGAAAATGTAGTACTTTTTTTGGAATTTTCATTTTGTATTTCTGATATGTTTAATTTATTACATATATCCATTATTAATTTGAATGTATTTATCGTTATTTTTAATTTATTATAGGATTTGAAATAGTTTCCCGAACCCAATTTTGCTAGTTCGAGTTCAACCAATTTTCACCCAAAAAGACATCGTAATTGGGTAATTTTCACGAATACAAATTCAATTTGTATTTCCTGATCCCTCTGCCCGGAGGTCTCAAAATTATTTCTTTATTATTGTATTCGGTCACGCCATATGTTGTAGCTGTGCTGTCCCCTGCAACAGGTTTCACTCTCAGGAGAGCGGCCGATCGGTAGCTCTTGAAGTTAACGTAGAATTCATACGCGTGCTGTCATGGCGTTTGGCGCGCGGGCGCATGTTGCAGCTGCGTGCAATCTTCGGGCGGCAGCTGTTTCCAACTACGATAATTTGGGAATTGTTATTTTGTGTTCTGACTATTTTGAATTTACCGCGCGCGCTATTTTGAATTCATTGTAGGATTTGAAACGCGCATATTAGATTTTGACGATTGCAACACAACATTGCTTGGCGCAGAAAACATCAAAATCACCAAAATGTCATCCCCACGGATATTTCAAGCCTGCTGGTCGTGGGTATGATTGTCTTTTCGGTGTCGCTGACTTTGCATTGGATATAGGCTCGCCAAGCTAGCGGAACGAAGTTGCACAACCAAACCAGTCGCATATATTTTCATATGGCTACACTGCGGCAAGATATTTAGTCACATTAATCCTGTGGTGGTGCCCTTGGTATAGACCGCATCGCTGTTTACTGTTGCGCCCCAAGAAGCGCAGGCCGCGATGAGTAACGACATGTTTTCAATTTATGCATTACTACTAATATTACGATCTGGCTGTCCACAGAGCGCGCGTGCACGCAGTTTCCCGACCCCAAATTTCCGTAAAATTTACCACAAGCTTGAGATTTTCATGAAGATATCTTCAGTCTGTGCGAATATAAATTGGGCCTGTACTTCCTGAGTCCCCTGCTGCATTGCTTTGCGATTTCCAAAAAAGTGATGTTTTTTAGCAAAATATTTCTTCTTCCCAGTCAGTGTATTATTCGGCAATATGCAGCACGGTCGATCACGGACGGTCGGGGGTTCGATTCTCCCTAGGTCCGTCCCGACCCCCTGCGAGTTATTGCCCTTGCCTGCCTAACTTCTGCGCTATTGTTTCCGCTTGCTGCACCCGCCTTCTACCGCACACACTGCGCTTGCTTTCTTAGCCTACGCGTTTTTTTTGGAAATTTTGGGATGCAGCTTTCGGTAGCAACTTTTGGAGAACAATTTTGGGGACCAATTGTGGGGAGCAACTTACGAACAGTTGCTTTTAAGAACGACAGCTTTGGGGAGCAGCTTTGGAAAGCAACTTTGGGAAAATGCTTTCGGCAGCAGTTTTTGGGGGAAGCTTTAGCAGCTTTGGGGAGCAGCTATTCGGAGCTGCTCTCGGAAAAAAAATTGGGGAGCAGCTCTGGGGAATATCTTTGTTAAACAACTTTGGGGAGCAGCTTTGGGAAGCCGGAGTAGCTTGGAGGAGCAGTTTTGCGCGACAGCTGCAAACAAAAGTTTTGAAAACCGCAGCTTTGGGGACTAGCTTTAGAACGCAAGTTTGGGGGGCAGCTTTCACTAGCAACTTTGCGGAGCAGCTTTCGGGGGCCGCTTTGGAGAATGGCTTTGGGGAACCGCTTTGGGGAATAGCTTTGAAATATAGCCGCTTTGGGACAATTATTTCGCAGAGGTACTTTGGGGAATAGGTTTGGAAAGCAGCTTCAGGGAGGGGAGCAGCTTTGGGCGAAACGACATCTGAACTTGCAAAAGTGGTACGAAAATGCGGAGTTTTATACATTTTCATTTGGACATGTGTTTCGCGCCACAACGGCGTGCATTTTTTCCACATCGAAACTTCCAAAAGTGGCGCGAACATGGGGTAATTTGTACATTTTTACGTCGAAATATGCCTCGCGCCTCAACGGCGTGTACTTTTCCCACATCGGAACTTCTAAAAGTGGTCCGAATGTGGTGTGTATTGTACAGTTTTACTTCGAAATGTACTTCGCGACACAACGGCGTGTATTTTTTCGACATCTTAATTTCTATAAATTATCCGACCCTAGTATGTTTTCTACATGTTTATTTCGAAATCTGCTTCGCGCCACAACGGCGTGCACTTTTTCGACATCTTAACAGTGTGTTCCGACCCTAATATGTTTTGTACATCTTGACTTGGAAATGTGCTTCGCGCCACAACGACGTGCAATTTTTCATTTCTCATCTGGCCAGTTGGCTCTGCACCCGTCGCTATAGCGAGCCTACTTTTCGACCCTCCGGAGCCACAAATCATTGGAAAAACACAGGGTTTCGCGATTTTCCTACCTTTTCGCGCATCCGCATCTTCTTTCTTCTGACTCTTTCTCTTCTCTGATCTTCTCTCGTCTACTCTTCTCTTCTCTCTGATTCTTCCCATCTCTGCTTTTCATCTGTCCATATTGTCGGAAGTTTGACTTCTAAATTTCCTTCGAACATATATTAATTTTCCTGGGAAATAAATAAAAATATATATGTTTAAAAAAAATAGGCTTCGGCGGTACCCTCAACAATCGCAATGTTTTATTTTTACATGTTTTTCTCAACCTTCTCCGGACCCCGGTGAGCTTGACTTGATTTTGCAACATGGCTTCCTGGAACCTTCTCCGGAACTTTCTCCGGAACACTATTGAACCCGACCTGGCTCTGCACCAAACCCTCCCGGACCTTCTCCGGAACCTTCTCCGGAACCTTCTCCGGAACCTTCTCCGGAATCCCCGGAACCCTGTTAAACCTGACCTGGCTGGCACCAAACCCTGCCGGAACCTTCTCCGGAACCTTCTCCGGAACCTTCTCCGGAACCTTCTCCGGAACCTTCTCCGGAACCTTCTCCGGAACCCTTTGAATCTGACTTGACTTTGCACTAAAAACTCCCAAAACCTTCTCCGGAACCTTCTCCGGAATCCTGTTGAACCTGACCTGGCTCTGCAGCAAAGCCTCCCGGATTCTTCTCCAAAACCTTCTCCGAAACCCCGTTGAACCTGCCCTTGCTTTGCACCAAAGCCTTCCAGGCCTTCTCCGGAACCTTCTCCGGAACCCTATTGAACCTCACTTGGCTCAGCACCAAACGCTCCCATAACCTTCTCCGGAACCTTTTCTGGAACCCTGTTGAACCTGACTTGGCTTTGCACCAATGCTTCCTGAAACCTTCTCCGGAATTTTCTCCGGAACCTTCTCCGGAACCCTGTTGAACCTCACCTGGCTCCGCACCAAAACCTCCCGGATTCTTCTCCGGAACCTTTGCGGAACCCTATTCAACCTGATCCGGAATATTTTCGTTGAACCTGACCTGGCGCCCGCACCAGTGCACACCGGAGCTATTCTGGGCTAAAGACCCTATTAGCTTGCGCTGTTGTGGCAAAAATATAAGTTAATTATAATTAAAATATGGAATTTTGGAAAATTTGATGATATTTTCAATATCATATATTATTTAATTCTATATTTATATTTTTTAAAATTAAAATGTTATCTTAATGATATATTAAATATAAAATTTATTAATAAATCATATAATCTATCATATATATATATATATATTTATTTAAAATCAGCTAGCGAATATTTATATATATATATACATATAAATTCATCAAATAAAGGATAATATATATATAAGAAAAAAAAAATAGAAAAATCAATTAATAGAATTTTAAATAGAATATTGTTTTTATTTGTGGAATCTAATTTAATTAGAATATTTAAAAATATCGAAATAATATATATTAAATTTGGTTTT
>Ga0126342_10018865_pt1 | contig 11784 bp, 13 predicted proteins | sample Cyp1metagenome_FD_92528 | JGI IMG/M metagenome (GOLD analysis project Ga0126342, IMG submission 92528) | Coral microbial communities from Lord Howe Island, Old Settlement Bay, Australia - Cyphastrea 1 metagenome | ecosystem: Host-associated > Invertebrates > Cnidaria > Coral ... | reverse complement strand
TGTTGATGCCGGAGTTGTGCGCACTGTTGCCTTTTGCACTGTTGGGCAATGGCTCAAGGCCTGTAAGCCACATGTGAGACATGGTATGCATGTTGGGACCAATGTTACATTCTAACAATATATATATATATAGGATAACCCACGAATCGTGGACTTACTAAGTGCAAGCTGAGTTTCCTCCGGTATAAGTTGGTTTCTAAACACCATTCTAGAACTATACTTATATTCCCTATCAACATCTATGACCCATAGAATTCACCAAGTGAACTGTGCGTCAACTCTGCGTGTCAGGCCTGGGAAGGCACCGTGAGGTTCATTGGAATCACCGACTTCGCCACGGGCGAATGGTTGGGCGTCGAGTTGGACATCAAGGTTGGGGAGCCCTTGGGGAATGGCTCAGATGGACCAGTGATTTATCATGGTTCATCATCATGTCAATGCGATTTTGTTTTTCCACTTTTTGTTTTTTTTGGGGGGGAGGGGTTACCATAATAATGATAATAGAATTATCAGGATTTAATAGGATTTGAATTGGATTCGATGGTATTTACTGATATCTAATTGGATATAAGCAGCAACACTACATGTTGGTGTGTCCGGATTTTTTGGTATACCTGAGCAAATGAAATATTTTGATTGGACAAATGTTGATTAACCAACAGAATTAGGGCTACTGTACCCATTTGTACCCTATTTTAGACATATATACAATATAATATATAATATATAATATATAAAATATAATATATAATCATGATAGTGTTCTGATACACCCAGCGATACAAGTTTCTCTAACCCAATAGAAAAAGGTGGAATCTCCAATGGGCTGAAGAGCCACAAAAAAGGTGTGAGCGTTGAATTTTTACCTCGGATTCGATACCGGGATGATCCCAAATTCATGGGTAGTCAATATGGGTAACATTTAGGAATACATGAATTGAATCAGTCAGGTAAAGAAGTCTTATCCCAACATGGAACATTAATTGAATTATGTAAAGCATGGGTGTACAATATGGTTACAGGATCTGTAGCGTGAATGAGAAGATCCACACTGTTCATTTTCAGGATTAGCAAGAACGATCCAATTTTTGGACTACCCATGGTATCGTTCCATCCCATCCATCTGGTGTGCCTGGCTGCAAAACTGGCCAGGAGTCCACAATTTGTGAAACGTAGTTTTTTTTTGCTGTTCAACCATGTTGTGTCTTTCCATCCCAACAACAAGATGTTAGTAAAGCAACAATGAACTAGCCATATGGATTGATGGTTACCCATTGACGATCAAACTGAGGATGGTTTATTGCTTTGCTCACATCACCTCGAGGCAGGCAAGAACGATGGCAGCGTTCATGGCAAGCGCTACTTCCAATGTGAGGACAAGTGACCCCTGCAGCACTGCGGAGAACAGTACCGCAATGTTTCATCCCTATGAGATAGTATGAACAGAGAAGAAACAACAAATGATGCCCGAAAAAAAAATGAATGTGCATGCCAGTCAGGTGGTTTATAAGCCACCTCTAATCCAGTTTGTAATTGGGGCATCTCATATATTCCTGGGTCAATATTTAATATATATATACTCTATGGCCATTCATAATTGCGGAAGTGAAAAAACCGATACACCATATCAGTCAGTTCGGGGTGCCAATCTTCAGACATAGTTATATCATTGTGGCTCATTTTTTTTGGCCTAAACTTGCACATGGCCATTTGCGGGTAAATTTGGTAAAAATTGGTTCGCCAGTTTTGAGCGAATTGGTTCGCTGTGGGTCAATTTCTTTGACCCCAGATCTCACACTGTTGTTTTGTTTGATGATTTTGGTCTGACACTGAAATTGTTACATTCTTTGAAGGTATACTGTATCATACTGTATCGTTTGTATCTTTGACATAGTTTGATCTATATCGGTAAAATATACATAGATGATACATGGTATAGACATGCAAATCTATATATATATGGAATACATACAGTATATGTATATATAAGTACATACACATATTCTCCTACGTTTTGATTGGGCCCTTGGCTTCGGCTCCCATAATTTTGGGGAGATCACCTGTTTTTTTAATTCACGCATTAAAATGTTCATGTCTAGTATGTCTAGCCATTTTCATGCACACCCAACATGGATCAAATGTTGCCTCCAAATGCCTCCAAACTCTTGGCCAGCCAATGCCATACGCTTCCAATGGATTTCGAGCGGGGCACCGGGCCGTTCAGGTACGGCCTTTTCCTGCGTCCTAGCGCAGTGCAAAAGTTCAAGGCCAGCGCACACAATGACCTCACTGGAAATGGTTAGTACTTTGGCGTGCAGATGCGTGCAGTTAGTTAGAAGTATATATGTATAGTCTGTATAGTTATATATATATAGCCTTAGCATGCCTTAGCTATAGGGGTTATATCCCAACTTGTGGGGTTATTGCCATGTACAAATCAATACTTCCAACTGCACTCCCAAGTACTGGTAGGAAAAATCTACCATCTCTGGTTGCTGGTTTCACAAAAAAAATGAGATGATTTTCAGGGAGAATGGTCATATTTGATGGTTAAATCATGTTAAACCCACCATTTTTTATATTTTTTATTGGTTAAATCATCATGTTTCGAAGATTTTTGACGGTGGAATTATGATGATTTGCTCGGAAGGGTATTTGGGGAACGCTGGAAGCGGGTGCAATTTTCAAGGCCTTCAAGTGCTTCAAGCCACATGTTCTTTTTCAGGAATGTTCAGGAAACCACCCAAATGTCATCAAAATTCAACGTTTGGATCCCCTGCAGCGGTTCACGGGACGAATTCAAGCATGGGGAGGGGGTGACACTAGTATTGGCCGACGTGGAAGAAACCCAGAAATCCTGCAAGCAAACATTTCACTGAGGGGTGCCAGTTTTGTAGCTATATACTGTAATTGGGTTAAACATATTTGAAGTAACATATTGCTAATCAAATCACTATAGATAGATAGGTAATACATCAACGAAGTGATAGATATGATAGATATTAATGTTCGTATTGATAGTCCTAAGTGTATATCTTTTGGGACTCTGGTTATATCATCTACTAATCAATCTTAATAGATGGGTTACAGATGGGTTATAGTCACAGTAGGGGGGTGATCTATCGCGGACCGCATCGGCCAGGCTTCCAGCCCTCGAGACATTGCTTTGGAGAAGGCAATGGCTGCGGCCCGCAAGCAGCCTGAATTTCAGTAGATTATTTTAGCTTTGCTAGATGCCTTTATGATGCCTTTATGATGCCTTTATGATGCTATATTGTTTCAATTGTATGAATTAATCTATTGACATAATGAAGATAATGAAGTTCGGGTTTTATCTAATGATATCTAATGATATCTATAGTCATCCGCAGAAAGGTAGAAATTCCTAAATTCCCACTAGATGAACTCCTGGACCCGATGACACCCGCAGCCGCAGCTGGTGCTTTGGCTACTAGCCGCTAGTGAAGGGGCATCTAAAACTGTAGAGTTACATATGTGATTATATGTGTATATGCATGCCCATTTGTGTACCTATGTAAAATGTGTAATTATATATATAGTATGTTTAACATAATATATATATATCATGATATCATATATAATATACAACATATGAATAATATGTTCTAACTATTCCTCCTCTTGGTCGCCAAACAGATCGAATACATTGATATAAGATGGCAGGGAAATCCTCCAAGCGTTTTATCGTTCTTGTCTCAGTAAGTATATCCACAATTCCATACTTGATTTAGAATTTAGAGCTTGATTGGACAGGACATGTGCCAGAAGCCCGCAATAAACATCCCATTCGGATTGCAAGCCACAGGTTGTCTGAAAACAAGCGTTGGGATTTTGAAAATTTAAGCCAGCAACCCAAGGGGGGTTCAGGTTGTTGACATTGGAAATCCGTTGGCCAAGTCTTTGCTTGTACAACAGCTGCACCTGGCTAAAGTTCAACGGAGACAACACACCAGGCTAAAGTGCAGGAGGCTCTCGCGCTGGCCATGGAGGCTGGAGTTTTTTCTGGAGTTGAATTAGGTTTGTCTGACCATGTTTTTAAGAAACTCCTCCGAATTTGAGGGCTGATCATCATGTTCCCTCTTCAGTTGGCAATTTGGGGAGTGTAGCAATATGTGGACTCAAGCAACAAAAATGAAGTATAGCCGCTATAGCCTTCTTGTCTTTATCAACCAACTAATAATTCTGATCACAAGTCAGTTCTTGATCGAAATAGTGAGGGATCACTGGTCTACTTAACTACGGATCCAATTGAAAATGTATTTTTCTCTGAAAAGTGAGTGCCTATTAAGATTTGATGGTGAATCATCATGTTCCCTATTAAACAAACTGGCTATAAATTGAGGCATCCCCCCTTTTCAAAGCAGACGGCAGACCCATGTGTTTAACAGTGACCTGGGACATTCGATGTGGAACCTGGATATAGTTCGATTTGCTTCGGGGAGTAGTGTGATAGCAAAATTCATAGGAGCGGACTGAAATGAACTTTTCTGATGCCAGGGACAGCAACTCTTCAAAACGATCTTTCAACGCAAACAAAATACGAAACAGCTTGAATTCTGCGACTCCGGGATTCACAACAATGAAAGATATGAAAGCTTCCTATGATGTTCATGATTTTCCCGTCAATTCCAATGAATTCCATTCTGAATTCGGGACGGCTTGGCGGCTTAGCCATGCTTAGCCACTTTGGATCGGGCCAGGACCATGATATCGAAACCATTCGGCGAGTTGGGAAGCCCAGTTTTGAGGCAATGGTTAGAGGGAAAATAAGCAGTGAAAAGGCAATGCTAGGAGGAAACGTGATGATAAACTATGGATGGAATATTGGAATGGGGTAGCCTATGATGAGTATATTTTGAAACAACGCCTTAGGTTGTGAATAATTTAACTGTTTTTGTTTTCCTCAAGATACCCCATTTGTCGTTGGCCTATTTTTGCCCCACCGGTCGCAAAATCATTTTACAAAGCTTCACAGTGGTATTTTTTAGACTGGGACACCTACGAAATCCAACGTGCACAACTCATTTTTTAATGACATATATACAGATAGTTTTGTCATCCAATCTTTGGAGTGTCCCCATCTCTATGCCCAATTCTTGGTGGGATGATTTCCCATCTTCGGGAGTAAGAACGATGGTTTCCGCTTGGGATTGTTCCATAGTTATCAACCATTATCCCATTATTGAATCAATCTATTGAATCAATCTATTGGATCAACTATTATCTACAAATGGCTATGGGTCAATCCACGCGCTGCTACCCTCTTGCAAAATCGCTGAGATTCATGGATATTAATCGAATCAAACTATGGTAAAACGTAGGCTGACTCATCCCGAAACCTCCCGCTGCAAGACCTCAGGTCTTACCTGCAGCGGAAAGCTTGGGTATCGATCCAAAGGTGGAATATTTTCTTCACTGGATCTGAGTTGGACCTGATATATGGGTCTAGTATGGTAGGTCATGCTGGAGTAGATAAAACATGGATTTTTCAAACAATCTTCACTAAAATGGGCATTTGAAAAATACATGTTCTGTCTACTTCAGGATGAATACTGTATGAATTGATGGTATTTAATGTCTTCCCTCAAAGTGGATGGCTTGATACTCGACATGCCCCATTTTGTGGTCCCGTGCCATAGCCCTAGCCTGATATTTACTACACATGCACAGATGGTATAGGTTTGTGGCATGAAAGTAGAACCTGGTTAATTGTAGATCTATCTTTGCAGTCTCTGGAACACCCAGCAAATTGCCAAACGTGGGATGAGCATTATCCAATTAAGGAGTTGACATTTGCTCGCTTCTGGGTTTCCTTTATCCCTGATAGTTTTGTACCAAAAGATGATTAGATTGGATGTGGTGAATTGGTTGGACTTTTCGCAATTTCAGTTTGGGGGCCTTTTGCTTGTACAACATAGCCAATATGATCCTAATGTCCAGCAAAGCAAAAGTATCTTCATGGATCATCAAAACTATATCTCTGGGAAAATCATCGGCAGATCAGAGATTCCACAGCGGTGTCGTGTCACGGGTTGTCCCATTATGTCCCATTGTCACTATACTTTGCCACACATGCATTGAGTTCCAGAATTAATTTCAGGATATTTACAGGAAAAAAACGATTTTCAGAAAAATACATGGTTTTCTGTAAGGAGTCTCTCAAAGTTTACCAACCCCAGCTTTTGGCCGTAGGAGATCCACTTTGCGCGTCAGATAGTAGACTCTGTGGTGCCTTGCCACGATGAATTACCGTGAATTCTCTGGAGGTGAACGGGCGACCCCTTGGAATTGTATGCAACAAATATAGGAACAAACTTTGATGATCTTTGATGTTTTTTTACAAGCACAAATTTGAGAATCTTGAGTATACGACTAAACCACCCCGAAGAAGGGACCAGCACAAGGGTATTGTTTTTTCAAATCTTCATGGCTGGAAGTAGATATTTGAACGACATCCCGACATGTGCGAAGCTGCAGGAATCATGATGGCATCATCGCCAGGAACAACACACCCAAATGCTTTGAATATGTTGAACTGTTGGACCTGTGACTTTGTGGCCCCAAACATATTTCCACATCAAATCAGCTGGGTGCTTCACCCTGCTTGGACGCTACTTGGATATGCATCCCAGTTCAGATGTGCTTTTGTAAAAGTCGTAGCGGGTAACCCCACTTCCTACGATGGGATAAACGCGGTACTAATGTGCAATTATACGATATTATGCGTATACATGCTTTATCAACCGCTTTCCAACTGGGATGCACATCCATCCAAGTAAGTAGGTCGGATAGATCGGATAGACCACTCTATCTTTGAGGCTTTCCCCACACCTCATTCCATGCTTGGACTGGGTTTCCCAGAACAGCCCCTACCATTTGACTGGCTGTGACCGACCGACTGGAAGCGAAATCCAACACGACCATTGGGCTCTCTCTCATTGATCCCAACAGCACCGGCGGTCATCGAGGCTTCATACGATCTGCAAGGAGAGGTGAAGGGCCTTTGTCCCAAGCTGAGAGATGGGTCGATTCTGGAAGTTGAGTGGCAACTCTTCCAAGTGAAGCAGAGCACAAACCGACATACTGTAACGCTCTATAATGCTCTATACTTTTGATATTTATGGATATGTATGGAACCCGAACTCTCATCATCGCTGGGAGGATGCACTGGGAGCAAATATATGGAGTATGAGTATGTAATATATATATATATACATATGTATATTATATATATATACATACATACACGTAAATATGTGTATATATATATATATTTATTTATATATTTACATATGGATACTCCAGTTGGCAATCATGTCTTTACCGTCGAGCGGGTATGTGTCTAAATATGTTATGTTTCTTGATACAGAACAGATGGGATGGAGCCAGAAACACTGACACTAAGTCAAAACAGGCAATCCACGGCTCCTGGCCCAACAAGTTTAGCTTTCACCGATTGTCATCTATTTGCCATTCAGACGATTCACCATTCTCTATTCTTGGTGAGCTATCCCCCAGTTTTTCTGACGGCCAACGGAGGATGAACTGACTTTGAAGACCCGACAACATGGAAACACCAACTGCTGCGATGTTTCCTGGGCGGAGGTTCCAGCCTTTTGAAGTTGCGAAGAACCCTCGAAAACATCGAGGTGCGAGCCCGGTTGAGCCCCATTTTGTGGCCTTGATCTCTTTTGGAAGCTGAAAATAATGTGAACCCTGGATTTGAAATTAAACCATCGTTGGTTACTAGGGGGATACCAGAAGTCATTGGTCCCCGGTTGACACCAATGTTGGTTGGTAACTTACTTACCATCGAAGTCGAGATCTGATCTATGCCATCTATGCCGAAAAGTCGGACACCTGGAAATCACTGGGAAAGACATCATCAAAACATTATCCTGGAAACACGTGTCCATCTTTTTAAACACATAGTTGGTTAGTTATCAGATAGTATATCCCATTAAAATATATATTAAAATTCCATGGTAACCCTCATGAAATTCTGAAATCCCAATGAAACCCCATGAAATCTCATTCAATGCTAAACTATAAATCAAAGATGATCAAAGCTATACTTCGCATGGAGGGTCCCGCCAAGGCCAGGTCATTTGAGCTAAGAAATGTTGCACCAAGTCACATCATGGCTTTACAGACATGATGCATGGATTTGTTAAATGTATATGTTGCTATGTCACTTTTTTTTTTTGCAAAAATAACAAAAACCGAAAATAATCTCAACTCAGTGACTGTAATTATGTCCCAGACATCATTTGGAATGTTTTATTTGTTAATGTTCCCAATAGGAAATCGACTACTTGGAAAATCATGTTGTGAATACTTTGGGTGGGAGTCCTTGGCAAATCCCAGGATATCTTTGTTTGATGAGTTTGCTTCATTTTCATAGGCATCATCGAGCGGCAGACCAGGGGCGACACAGGTGGGAACGCAGGGGCCACGCATGGGACGAAAGCAGTGTCTGCTACCCCTGTTGGTTGATGATTTTGGGGCTTCATGGTGATTTAGCTAAATTATTTCTATGGGGTTTAAGATATTTTAAGATGTTGTATCAGTTGTATCTATCAAAAATATGGGAATGTGATTGATAATATTGTTGGTCGATGATTGACGAATTGCTCTTGATGAGTTGCCCGCGTCACCACGGCAGGGGACGTCTTACCAAGAGCTGGAAAGGCGTTTGTTGTCGTTACCTTGGTCGGGATTTTTTTCTGATTCATGGAAAGTCACCATTTTTTATAGGCAAATCATCATGAATCATCCATAAATGGGCCATTGTCCATGGCTATGTTAGTCATAACCAGAGGGTAAATGTTAAAGATAGGTAAACATCGGAATATACCTGTTAAACATTGGCAAAACTTGGATTTTAACAATCATTCACATGGAGAAATATGAGAACTTAACCAGCAACCCTTGGGAACCCGGGGATCTTACCATCATAGGGAAGAAATTGGAACAGAGCACGATCAGAGATTGGGATGCCGACAGCTGAAGCGGAAATTATCCATTGTTGACCCAACATCATTGAAGATCGGCATGAAAATAGTCGAAAAAAAGGTCTCGCAACAGCCATGATAACTAGCAGCAATAAGGCAAGCATGTCCATTGGCTACGGTATCACTGGCAGTGATTCACATGGGATGCTTAGAAATGAGTGTTTTGCGACTGTTTTGTGTCTCAGCATTTATCTGACATCCGTACAAAGAGACTGGACAACATTTGACATCATTTGACATTTGACATATTTGGAGAACATACACAATTATAAACATCCGTGTTTAACCATGTTTAACATCCATGTTTAACATCCATATTTCCATGGTAAATCCTAGGCTATGCGGCTATCCACCAGGGTCCCAGGGATCACGAACGCTTCGAACGGTCTAAGGTCCGAGAGTCTTCCCAAGGTCCTGGAGCATTTCATGCAAGGTGCTGGTGCAACACCAAGTGGGAAAATGGCGCTGGGAAAATGGTGCTGGGAAACTTGCAGACAATTGAAACATTCCTTGAAATGATGGAAAATAATGGACAATATATGAAAATATGCAAGTTAATGATGGAAAATTCTGGGAAAATCATGGAAAGAATTGCAAACAAATGCATATTTCGGAGGGGTCCGGCTGCCGCAATTTCCATGCAGCACAGTGGGTGATGCTGGATTCGCGGACTACAGGGGATGAGAAGTGTTCAGCATCGTTTTGGATCATTTCTGGTCGGAGGTGCCCAGAGTCCTTGCAAAGCCGGCAAAGCTGGCGTCGGGGAACACGATGAGAACATGGGTTCCGAACCTGGGAAGTGGCGCAGACGGGAATTCATTGGAAAAATATGGAAAAGCTGGAGTTTTAAAGGGATTGTTCGTTGATTTTTAAGGTGTTTTCATTGTTATTTTTTTTATGTGGTTTAGGTTTTTCTTGGATTTTTTGGGTGAAGTAGTAAGATTGATACCAGCTGATCATCAATAAATTGGGATTTACCGTAAACACTCAAGATTTCAGCAAGAATTACTGGGTAAGGCCTCGTGAATTGAGAGGGTGGTTTGGCTATTGGCTGAGGGTCTCCATGGTGCTGGTTATCCAAGGTTAGAAATGGAATCTATTACTTCCCCAAATCAAAAAAAATGTTTGTAATAGACATGGAATGGCCGTTTTCTTCCTGTTTGAGGACCTTCATGGAGTGGAGGTGGAATGCGACAGGTATGTCCTTGGCTATTCTTGAACATACATCAGGTGTCTTCTTCTCAATGGATGTTCCACATTTTGGTCGCTCAAATCCCCTTTATTTCCTGGGTTGAATCTTCACTTATTGGGTCAATCTACCCTCCAGTAGACTAACATAGATATGGAACATCCACCATTTGTAGATTTTTGTAGATCATTTTCCTACAAGGTGAGACCCCCCAGTTATATAAGTGGCTTTATAAATAAACCCCATTAAGTATAGTCAGTTCTATTCCCCAGAAAGCCTCGAAATCAACAATTTATGCGCGCAAACTTAGCAATCGTAAAGGGGGGCATCACCGAATTTAGGGAATCCCATGGATTTCAACGGGGTCCCCTTCGTGGCGAAGAGCGCCATAGGCAGCTGGTTCCCAGACAGATGTTCCCCAGGTTCCGCAAGGGATATTGTCAGAGTGACGTGGTGGGTGACCTGGTGGTATCACCAAATTGCGACCAGCGATGTTGGGGTTCAACTTGTTCAACGAACAAACATGGGGATTTCAGATGATTTGGCCAACAACAGATCGTAGTCTCAGCATGTTTCAGCAACAAACATAGGGATTACATAAACCAACAAGAATAGGGATTTAACCAGCAAGAATTGGATATAGACTTCCTGCCTAATTCACAAAAAACGTGAATTGTATGGAAACACCCACGGTTGGGCGTCAAGCCTGGCGACCCCGAAAAAGGACGATGTTTTTTGAGTCACTTTCTTCGGTCGAAAGGCAGCTGTCCCATATTTTTGTGAAATGAATGACTGTTCCCAGTGAACCATAGATTTTTATACATATTCACATATGATTTTGGGTACTCAATTGACTCAATGACTTCACCATGACCTAACCCATTTATTTCACGAAAAGAGCCATGCGACTCTTTCGAATCTGTCGCGATTTTCAGCGGTCTCGAAACTGGAGCAGATCAGCAGAGCTCTGATTCATCAAGGTTTGAAATCCGGGTAAATCATGGGTAAATCATGGACCTAAGTGGACATAAGTGGACATAAGTGGACATAAGTGGACATGTTTCATTGATTTTGATTGTTTGTTATCCATTGTTATCCCGGTTATCCCAAACTTTCACCAGCCGTGATAACCAACTATAGGACTCCCCTGGAAGAAGCTTTGATGGCACTTGACCTCGGTGTCTCGCAGTAAAACGGGCCGTGCCTTTTTGCAGTCTCACCGGCAATGGAGTGCCAGAAAAAATTGCTGGCTGATCTTGCCATCATCCAAGATCCTGAAACGACTCCAGGATCCCACCATACCGAAGTGCTATCATTGTGACTGGAACTTGAACTGGAACTGGTTGGTGGTTTGGAACATTGGGAATGTCATCATTATGGTGATTATATGGTGATTATCCATATGGATTATCGAAGGAAGTTTAGAAGTCAAACTTACGACAATATGGACAGATGAAAAGCAGAGTAGGGCAGAGGCAGAGAGAAGAGAAAGATTAGAAGAGAGAAGAGTAGAAGAGAAAGAGTCAGAAGAAAGCAGATGCAGATGCGCGAAAAGGTAGG
>Ga0126342_10018864_pt1 | contig 11785 bp, 13 predicted proteins | sample Cyp1metagenome_FD_92528 | JGI IMG/M metagenome (GOLD analysis project Ga0126342, IMG submission 92528) | Coral microbial communities from Lord Howe Island, Old Settlement Bay, Australia - Cyphastrea 1 metagenome | ecosystem: Host-associated > Invertebrates > Cnidaria > Coral ... | reverse complement strand
GCAGGTTGAGGTCCAGCGGTGCACACTGAGCTGGGCAGCTCGCAGGTTGACGTCCAGCGGTGCACACTGAGCTGGGCAGCTCGCAGGTTGACGTCCAGCAGTGCGCACTGAGCTGGGAAGTTGGCGAAGAGCTTGGCGACGAGTTGGCAAGGTTGGCAAGGCGGAAGTGGAAGTGGAAGAGGCGGAGGCGAGGAGGAGGGCGAGGAGGACAGCTAGTCGAGGAGGAGGAGAAGGAGGAGGCGGAGGAGGAGGAGGAAGTGGCGGGCATGCGCTCTGATAAAATCTAACAACCCTCACCTGGCAGGTGGGGAAAAAACACACATAGATTATCTCATAGAATGATGCTGACAGAATTTGAAGTTCGATTGCCAATTTACCCTCTGGTAATTTGACATAACTATGGAAAATCACCATAGAAATCGTGAATTTTCCCATGAATAGCATGGTGATGTTCCATCGTTTTTTGTAGGTTTACCAGAGGGTATCTGACAAAGGATGACATCCTGCGATAAAACCCATTAGATCCCATTAAACCATCATAAATTCCCATAAATTCCCATGAATAGCATGGTAAATCCTGGGATTACAAGCAGCATAGACTGCCCATCTACCAAGTGGATCCAACTGGATCCAATTAAAATGTTGGTTTACCAAGATCTCTCCCGGTCGCCGAGGTCATTTCCATCCCCGCATGCGCTTGCCCTTGAAGCGCAGCAAGACGACCCGCGCCTGGACGGGACCCGTGGAGGTGCTGAGACGGGGAATCTGTGGCGCCTCGCAGTTGCTCATGGATGAAGATATATACATAATATAATATATATATATATATATATATGTATATGTATATGATGATCATATTATATATATATGTATATATGAAATTATATCATATATATATATATATATAAATATATATATTATGATTCAGAAAAACCGTGGTGAGCAACAACTTTCAGATTTGCTTCGGGTGTTCGGTGTTTGTAGATGTTTTCCCTTCAAATAACTTTGGGATACGAGTTCGAACTGGTTTAGTTCATCCCATTAGATGCTAGATGGTCTTACTGCACTTACTCCTCAGTTTTTTCTCCACTTTTGTTTGTTTTCATTGGGTTGATTTAAGATTAGTTAAAAGAACAACAAAAACTTGCAAGAAACAGTTTTTCCCAGCAAATCCAGGAGTGTCCTGTAGATGTCCTTTGAATAAATTGTCTGGCTGCATCAGCTGGGTTTTTCCAGCATATCCAAGGCTTATGGGGGTCCCACATTGATAGTTCATCATTATTTTCCCTATTAGAAACACATCAATAACCATGATTGGAGGTATACAAACCATTTCCAGATACACCCAAGTACTATATATCCTGTTGTTGGTCATATTTCCCAGAGTATATCATGGCATAATACATAGTATACATAAATGCTGTCAGGCCCATTGTATATACATACAGTATATATATACATATATATATATATATATATGTACAGTACCAAAAAAGATAATAATAATAATAGTAATATTAATAGTAATCGTAATAATAATCATATTAATAATAATAATTAACAATAATAATATTAATGTATATATATACATAATTAGTATATTCACATTGTTACCACATAATGTACCTATATCCCCGTTTGAATCCCCATGACATTTTCCATCGCAAGTTGCACCTTGGGATCTACGTCGTGGGCCCTGGCGATTGTGGCCCCGAACCGAGCTGGTGGGCTAGCCTGGAGATAGCCTGGAGATAGCCGAGATAGAAATGGGGAGGTTGAAGCATCATAGCATCATAGGGATTTTTCATGGCATTTAATGGATGATTCATAGGGATTTCATGGGATTTTTTGTCGGAGAAATGGTGATTTTGATATATGTTCATGGTGATTTCATGGAATTTTCAGGGGAATTATAGGTGATTTATGAATATCTACGGGGGATTTATGGGAATCTTAAGCATTAAATTTCATGGGATTTCATGGGACTTGGACTTTTTATGCTGAGTACTGTAGGGATTTTTCATTGCACTTTTCATGGGAATCATCCGGTTTTAGATATGAGAATGTGATCTGAAGATATCAAAAACTTGGGCTTACTGTTATCAATGGCCATTTCAGGAACCTAAATTCCAGGTACCTACCATATATAAGGCCTATGTAAGGCCTATGTAAGGGAATATCCCAGCAAAATATAGCCTTATATAATATTTTAGGATCCTGAAATTCCCATTGATGTTATGTTTGATAATAGGTGACATAGCTGACATGTTTTCTATGGAACACGGGTCATGTATATCCAATTGGAGGGCATACCCGGGCCCAAGACACACCCAGGTCAGGCTTGGGATTCACCCAAATTCATCCGTCAGCTGTCGAATCTGGAAATACGTGGACCATGCTTGGAGGGAAATCAGCAGAAAACATCAATAATTGTATATAACTATTATATACATATATATGTTAACATATAGCATATAACATACAGTATTTCATTTAGATCAATATTTTTATGTTGAGCGTAGCTACAGCCGACTCTTTTTCTATCCGCCATGATTTGCTAACCATCATCCAGCATGCCGGGTACAGCCGCCAACAACTGGGATATGTTCTGGAATGTACCCCTCTAGACATGCCGTGTGCCTCCAGCTAATTGACATGAATATGGAAAGTCAACCACGCCCAGATAAAAAAATTGCACGCAAACCATGTTTTTTTCACGAGTAATTCATAGCGTTGGTCATATCACCATTTTATCACCATTTTATCCCTTTTGTATCCTTATAAATCTCCATCAGCTGCTGGTATTGTCATGGATCTGCTCCATTTCCCAACTAGCAACCTCCATATAGTAGGGATTTTCCCGCCAGCCACGTTTGATTACCGGGAGGGTACAACATCAGATGTTCCCTTCATTGTCCATTCATTATCCATTATTTATCCCATTATTGTTGCTTAAATTCTCCATTTATCACCATGATGAATGTTCGATTTGCCCAATACCTCAAATTAATAGAAATTCCTAATATCCCATTATCCCATTGCTATCCCTTTAATGTGGGTAAAACAATGCCATAAACCATCCCCCCAAATCACCATGTTTATAGGTGGTATAAACCATTCCCAGATGGGTGGTTTATGATTGTTTACCACCGTTGTATCCGATGATTTCCATGCCGTGTCAGGCTGATTTTCCATGGATTTTCCAAGGTTTTCCACTGGTCCACCGCTCAGGATGACAAGCGTGGGGCAGCTCCGTTGGGATCTTCTCACGAAGTCGATTCACTCAGTATGGCTATCCTAGGCTACCCGGATGGCTAGGGTACCCTAGGCTGGTTCCCTAAAGTAGCTGCTTAATCGTACTGGTTAATGCTTACTGGTTAATATTTCCCCATCATATTCCCATTGTTGTTGGTTTATACCCTATTAACAATTACTAATCAATATCGGTTCAGCTTGTTGATTCACCCAACATAGCCGGTGACACCCAAATGAGCTGGTGCTTTTGGCTGATTTCACCAGGATCATCGAATTCACTTGGTCGAACGCAACATTTGGCGATGTCATGAACAACGCCAACAATGCCAGTTATAAATCAATTATAAATTATAAATACCAGTTATAAATCAGTTATAAGTTTAACATAGTTTAACCAGTTATAAATCTAAATACATGTAGAGTTCCGGCTCTTTACCAGTTATAAATCAGTTATAAGCCCATTGATGGAATGACAAGCCTAAACACCGAGGCCCAACTTGAGCAAGAAGCGACAGGCGCGCTGCATGATTTGCTGCATGATTTTACATGGGAAGAGTATTGAAACTATGGGGGTAAAACCGCATGTTTATAGATGCTTGATACTTGGAAGTTCTAGGCAAATTGATTTTGGATGATTTTGATGAGAACATTTTGGAATTGCTAGATATGTCAAAGAATAATTTGTAGCCTATAGCATATTATAGCTAATTATTCCCCTGTTGAGGCGGTTGTAACCTAGTCACCATTTACACATCTCCAGTAATCATCCAAGTATGATGTGGAGAAGGCTCATCTTGCATATCCTAAGAAACGGTGAAACTCACATTACCATGTTTTGACTATGGAACATATGGCTTTGTCTGGACATAGGGTATACCCCCAATTATAGCCGTTTTATAGGGAACATGATGATAATCCGAAGGATTTAGGGGAAAACTATTTTCAGACAAACAAATATAGAAATATCTTAACCAACAGCCATAGTTCTGGACAACAGATCCGATCTTTCATTTCAATATCCACTAAGATCTCATAAGATGCCACTGGTCAATCATCATTGGCCCTATTCAAATAGCCATTTGGGGTGCTATACCATATTTTCAAACGTACACATCCATTCCAGCATTGTTGGACCAATTGGATATAGTTGTAAATAAGTTCAATATCACCAACACTGGCAGTTACAACTATGCTATTACGTATATTTACCCAACTTATAAACATAAATGCCAACAAGTCTATGTTAATTATATATGGGTCGAAATTGAGTACTTCAATGAATGGATCATTGAAAATAGACTAAGCCAATATGTGGTGCCAGGTCCTTATGACCCACATCCCAACTTGACCATGGCAGGTCCGTGAACTGCCAAGCAGCGCTTGCTTGGAGTTTACCATGGCCCCTTGGAGGAGACACAGCAAAAACGTTTTGGTGGAAGGACATGGATTCAAAACGCGTTTTCCGAGGAAAATCGACCCTTTGGTACACTAACATAGCTATTGAACATGGCCATAGAAATAGTTGATTTATGTTGATTTACCCATTAGAAATGGTGATTTTCCATAGTTATGTTAGTATATCAGAGGGTAGGTTTTAAGGGTTGTGTCTGAGTGTCTGAAAATGGGAACCAGAAAATAGTAAGCTGTTCATCCGGTTTAGGTTTTAATGGGCAAAATGACCAATGATGAAGCAAACAATACCAACCATGGGATTTTGGTGTACCCTAGGTTCAGACAAAGCATGACAAAGCTAAGCAACTATTTCCCACATTTTAATCCAATATGTTCATATGGATTATGCCACGTGAATCTCACCTATCATTCTACCAGTCCTATATTTGAAAGAAAACATCAATCATTCTACTTCGAGTGATCTCCGCCAAGTGACATATATTTTGGCATATCATTCGACATATTTGCTGACATGTCATGTTTACGTTGTCAATTTGTTCAACAATCAGATATCAATCAGATATCACCCTTAAAATCCCCTGGTTTCTAAATCATTTCGCCCATTCAAACATATCTCAAGCCATTAAAAAAAACTGTGTACCTTTGATCAGCAATCCATACGTCCCCAAAAAAAAACACTGAGGTGGCCCTATGGGACCTTGTGATCCCGGATTGGAAGGCGCGGCGCGGCAGCTGGCACGGCAGAGTTTTGATTTTGGATGGGGATTTCATGGAAAAATGATGGGAATTTTTGATGAGGAACCAGGGGAATGTATAACCAACCATAGTTCAATATATAAGAATTTCATAATTATGTGATTTATTTGTATTTGGGTGTGTCTGAAAACGGGGTATGCCGCGGTATGCCCAATTAAAAAGAGAAACTGATGATCAACTGCTGGATTTTTGGGGTATGTTCAGACAAACCCATATTGGTTTCTGGTGGGTGTCTGAGATTGAACAAGAATACACCTTGCATTCTGGGGTATGGACATGTCGTTTTTTGGGTTCTCATCTGGACTTTTGCGAAAGTATGTATTTGAGATGATTTGGCAAACTTAGCAACGTGGAACTTGAGCGGTTTTGCCGCCCTTTTCCATTGGAACTGGGTAGCTCGGTGAAACTGGGCTCACGAACCTGAAGAAAAATATGGTCAGGATGCACAGTTTTTGTATTTGTCGTGTTGATGTGTCAACTTTCATAATTCAAGGAAATAAAGGAATTACACGGAAACAAGGTTTATACAGTATTTATGAGAGTTAAACCCCTCCCCTTGTTTACGAAAGTGAATAATTATGATGCGCAACTATGTGCTTTCCAGAGTGTGTCTAAATTCATCGCCCACTAGACTCATTCTTCGCTGTTGATTGGTTTTCTGCACGGGTACCCCCCGAACTGGATATCAGGTTCCAATTTTGGCAGTTCCCAGTTCCCAAGCTTTGACGCCATAGGCTCTCTCGGTCGATGATTTGTTGGTGGATCTCCACTTTCTGGTGGAGGCGCGCGCACGAATCGGATGAATTTCCCATAAAATCAGGGGTAACATTGGGCAATTTACCATCTGGTAATTTGTTACATAACGAACTGGAAAATCACCATTGAAATAGATATTTTTTCCCATGAATAGCATGGTGATTTTCCATAGTTATGTGACAGTTTACCAGATGGTATTTTTCAAATTTGGTTTTCAGAAGAGAAGTAGGGAAGTGGAAGCTCAAACAGATGCTCTTTCTCCTGGCGTCTCCAGATGTTAAATCCTCCTCTGGGACCGGGGCTATCGGGTCAGGAATACAGAGCTGATCAAAGCTGAACGTACCATTTGGGGATGGTTGGAACCACCCATCAAAATGGTGATTTTTAGGGACAGTTTGTACAATGTGAGGCCCCCAAGATAGCTAAGTTGGTTTATAACTCCAATAACTATGGTTTATGGTACTTATAACTATAGTTACTGGAGCTTATAAACCAACTTATAACTGGGGGCCTCACATTGTAGAGTTTACGACATAAACATCACCTATATACATCTTTCTGTTCCCAGCCTCTGCAGCCTCTGTTCATCCTGAGATGGCCATATTAGGCCAGGGTTAACCCAGCGAATTGATCTCTGGGTTTCACCCAGCATTTGCGCTTTGCTGCCGCCGTGACACGCCTTGATGGTAGCCGCATGGCCATCTCCGGTGAGTGGACTCCTTGGACCGGTAAAGTTCTATGACTGTATGAGGTACCCGGCCTGGTAAACCTACAAAGAACTATGGAAAGATCCACCATGCTATTCATGGGAAAATCAACTATTTCGACTGGGCCATTTTCAAGTTCACAAACTGTTAGTCATTACCAGAGGGTAAGACGCTTTCCATAGCTACGCATTGTTGATTGATTCTATCATGAATAACATGATGATTGCATCCCAGTCAGGACCGAAAACTCTGTGACAGCCTCCACATAAATCTCGAGGAGTGTTGCTTACTTAATCTAATTGCTAATGGCCCACTTATACCATCTTATACCACAACTATTTAATTGAATTCCATCATTAAATATTGTCTGATGATGTTTCAAAACCACAAATTTCTCCATCATGTTTGTTTGCTTCCAAAAATTCGTAGAAGCCCAGGTGCATAAAGCCATCTATACGGAGGTTGTTATTTCACCCATCACCACGGAGCGTCCAGTTTGGTCAGACGTCAGGCACGGGGCGATGTGGACGAACTGGCTGGGCTGCCCTGGGGCCCCGGGCGGGGCCTGGGATCCAGACGTGATCCAAAGGGGGCACTGAAGCAGTGAAGACGTGAGATACGTGAGACATGTGGCAACAAATAAATATGCAAAAATGTCATCACAATATGCTGTGAAGATATTTTTGGGAGGGCAGGAAAGGAAGGAACAATTGCTGTAGTTAAAAAGCGGAGATTCATGGCATTCAAACTGATGAATTGCTCATGGCTGACTTGGATGTTGTCGAGGTTGCCTGTACCTTTCCGGCTCTTAGTAACTGTAGCTCTCATTTGTTACTGTCACATGTTAGCATTTTCAAACACGGGTTGCGAGCCTTCTGTCTCTATCTAAGGAATGTACAAGTGGTTTTGAAACCTCAGGCTGTAATTGGGTGTTTGGGTTATATGTTTTTGGCAATCCATTGTTTAGTCCTTTTCATCCCACACTTGCTTGGCAATAATTGATCCTGGTCAAATCCACTTTTTTTTTGCTGGGTCACTACGAGCCCCTGTTTTTTCTTTTGTGTGTAGTTTATTGTTCTAGCTGATTCCATATGGGTTGCAACTTTGAGACTTAAGGCCTGCTAGTTTCCAATCATCGTCTAAAATCAATTAAAAGCATCCAAAATTGGGGATTTGATGATCACATATGATCACTGATAAGTCTCAAATCTAAATTCCAATCAAGTTCTATCAAGACTGGGTAAAGTCGCAATCTAATTACGTCCATTGTTTCATGATGTTCATGACAATTCTCAGAAGTTCGTCACGTCCCCAGGTGCTCCTGGAAGAATCTATGGAGGTGATGCAGGCCTGCAATCCCTGGGCTTTCACCAGCAAAGAATGGGTTGGTTAACATGGGCCAGGAAAGAATGGGATACCCGGCCTGGTAAACCTACAAAAAACTATGGAAAGATCCACCATGCTATTAATGGACAAATCCACTAATTCAATGGCCATTTTCAATAGCAAACTGTTAAATTACCAGATGGTATCATGGGGATGTCAAACAATCATTTTATGGAGGCCAAAAAATGTTGGCGGATTCAATGGGACATGATGACATGATGCGAAGGACCAGATGACCAATGGGGCAAACATGATGGCATATGATTGCTTTGTCTTAAAATGGAGGATTGACGTCCGGTTAGATCATGTCAATTTCAGATACTCTCTGGTAATGACTAACGTAGCTATTGAAAATGGTGATTTATAGTGGATTTACCCACTAATAGCATGATGATTTTCCGTGGTTATTTCTATGTTTACCAGGCTGGGTGTTTCAGTGGGAAAGATTGATGTCTCATGAGATGGACAGTTTGGCAAACCAAATTTAGAGACACTACCGTTGAATTGGGGAATTGGGGATTGGTCATCGAGAACACTGGAAAGTTGACCAACACAATACAATTTACGGGGAATGGACCAACAAAGAGTGGAATATCATGGGGAGGTATGGGGAGATTGTAATCAACCATTTGATGCTTGATGTTAACATCAGGCACCATTGTAATCCATCAGCAAACATGTTGATATCAGCAACGATGGGGAGTTGAGCAGCAAGAATGTGAGATGAACCAACGCTATATGTCCTGCTCATGTGCGAATCCGATCCACTTGTTACAGCAAGTTATACTGTAATTAGATGTAATTAGTAGATTATTTATTTCTATCATGTTGTCCATCATTAAATTATACCAGTAATGATATTACAGTCTATCATTGTCAGATAGTCTTAAGTATTTATATGTTGATAGATAGAAACTCGTCCTAAGAGTTGACTGAAAAAAAACAATTGACAATTGAAATTGATAAGAACACACAACTCTCCGGTGGTGAATGCAGGGAGCGATTCTATGCTGTAGGGATCCAGTGGTATGTTGGTCCTCAGAATCTCAGCTACAATCAGATTTTTCCAGCACATGATAGATGTGGACTGGGAAAACAGCAACCAAATTTAGAGTTTCGAAATCTATTTCAGTAGTATGCTTAAGTATTTAATCACCCATAGGATCCATGTATGCTATATATGGTAACATTTACCATCCATATACCCCCAATGTTAGCATATATACCAGCACCATGGATCCTATGGGTCATGTTAATCCCATCATAATTTTTGTCCCATCAACGGAACTCCCCCTGGTGCTGACGATTCCTCGGGTGATGAGGCTTCCTCCAAGTGGCGAGAGATGTATCCAGCACCGGACAGTAAGGTGGGATCTTCTTGGATCATTCGGCGCATTTGGAAAGCCCAAAATTGGAAGCCAGGGTTGATAAAGTTGATAACCCCCCTTTTTGTGTTTAGATCTTGAATTATCTTGATATATATTGATATATTGATATGGGCACCAATAAATTTGATATATTTTCCATTGATATTGATATTGATAAAGATATTTAGATAATTTTCGATATTGATATGGGTACCAATTAGTACTGTATCACTATTCGTAAGTGCTTCGCCAACGGTGATGATAGGCTCCCAACTCCTGGGATATCATGGTGCTTGGGAAAATGATATAAATTTAGCGTCCTGGGGTCGTTCTCCCTCACCATAAACCATGATAAGTAACTATAGGGGAAATTATACCTTCCAGTATTTTAACATGGACCCTGGCAGATAGGGGTTGGCAGATTAGTTTCCATTAAAACTAGGCTATTTTCAGGGTCTATGTTAATTTACCAGAGGGTAAAATATATTCATTTCTAATTTGGGAACCTCGCCTTCTATCGGATAGCTACGTAGTAAGCTCAACTCTCCTCCAGAGGGGCTCACGCAGAAAAAAAAAGCCCTCGGCACCGGCCGGTTGCGTGTAACCATGGGCCGGTTGTCCACAAAGAATGCTAGCTGCTATACGAACATTGATATGATATCCCAATTAATTTACTATAGTCAGTTTACTATTTGGCTGAACAGAACATGTACTATTTGGCTAAACAACTGTGTCCAAACAACGAAGACCTGATCAGATGATCTGCAAAATGCGGATCGAACCACTGCAGATGGAGATGGTATTGCATATATACCCTTCGGTAGTTCAACATAGCCACATAGCTATATGGAAAATCATCCTTTATCTACAAATGCACATATCTCTGGAAAGCATTTACCTACTTAAATGGGCCATTGTCCATAGCTATGTTATGTATCCAGTAGACATACAGTGGATGGAAGAAATCCTGCATCACCTTGGATTGTTGAAACCCTATCAATAGTGGGATAAACCACCTATCAACTGGTTCAGGATTTCTTCCATTCACCGTATGATTGCATCAACCCTTCATCGCCAATGCTGCCAGGTTTGCCTTCAGCTTCCCAGGACATGACGAGAAGGGATCAAAGACTGACGCAAAGTCGGGGACATTTCGCAGGAAATCAACCCTCGTGGGACATCAACAAACATACCCCTGTTAATTGGTCATAATGATAATGTATTGCACTAGTTGGTTTATTGGGGATCATTGTAATTCAATGTAATCCGCAATGTGGATGAGTATTAGTCAACCAATATAATGAGATGGGATGGCAGTAGTTTTCTTGGCTCAAACGGAACATGAGTCATGTTGATGGACTAACTTTCAATGGGAAAACTATCTTCACAGAAAACCTAAGGCCTAAGGTGAGACAATCTTCGGTGTGATATGCCCTTCAGTAGTCTAACATGAGAATCAAGTCTCCCCCAATTCATACAGTTGAAGCCCTTTAATCGCTATAAATAGGGTTATCATGAACCAGAAATGGGGCGATTTCATTGGTTTACAACTGGCAAAAGACCATAGCTGTATCGATATCTGGGCCCGCGTAGTTGATCTTTAGGATAGAGCATAGCACCATGCTGCAGCATCTTTCCATGGATTGGTTTAAGGGAAAATCTACACAGGATGGTGCCCCCCGGTGATGTTTGTTGGTTTGTAAACGCCAGTAACTATAGTCATATATACCATAAACCATAGTTAAGCATAGTTAAGCCACTTATAAGGCAACTTAGCTATTTTGGGGGGCCCGTATTGCAGGAAACCAATGGAAACCATGTTTTTTTTTCCCATGAAATCTAGGCGAGGTTACTCTAGAATTTCCCTTAAACAAATCACATGAATCTTGCTTTTGGATTCCCCAAAACAACTAACCGGCCACAAACCTCTGACAGGCACAGTTTCTATGCAATGCATACAACCCCAGTTCAGCGTTTCTATTTGGAATCTTCAAAATCTGGGCCGAATATTTGCGGGACTAAAAGTTTTGACACTTAAGAATTGCAGACGTATTATGATAATATGATATAACGTGTCTAGCACACCAACTAAACACCAGTCTATATCTTTGTATACTTGGTGGCTCATTCCACTTAGTAAGTGGG